>Ga0247783_1000774_pt1 | contig 10187 bp, 11 predicted proteins | sample UWRJL064202C5_FD_179911 | JGI IMG/M metagenome (GOLD analysis project Ga0247783, IMG submission 179911) | Plant litter microbial communities from Arlington Agricultural Research Station in Wisconsin, United States - UWRJ-L064-202C-5 | ecosystem: Environmental > Terrestrial > Plant litter >... | reverse complement strand
GAAGTCGTCGGCCATGGCGTGTACCACGACCGCGTGATTGACGATGTCGTCCGGCGTGCCGCTGCCGATGCTCCAAGCGTCAGTGGTGAGATCGAACGTGGCCGCGCCGCTCGCGTCGGTCTGGAGGTTCCCGAGGTCGCCGAGGTGATGAGGTGATGAGGTCCACTTCCCGTGATCGACCGTTTCCGGGTTCCAGTGTCCGCCCGCTTCCATCCCATCCGCGCCGCAGGCCGCGTTCATGTGGATGTGAAAGCCCAACATGGAAGAGGCCGGCGCTCCGCTGATGCTCGCCGTGAGCTGGGTCTGAGCGCCGTTGTTCGTGAACGTGACGCTGCCCGCCGCCGTATTCCCGGTCGTCGCCGTCAAAGTGGCGCTGGCAGTCTTCGTTGGCGCGTCGGTCTGGGTGTCGTCGCTGCATCCGAGCGCCGTCGAAATCCAGAGACCAATCAGGAGAGAGTTGATTCGCATGATGGCGGTTGTCTCCAGTGAAGTTGAGGTCAAAGCTCTGTTTTGGCGTGCTGCCGCCGAGATCGAGCGCATCCTACACAGATTAGAGGCGCACCAAAAATGTTTCTCGCCGTGAGGCTTCGTTGACCGAGCTCGACCTGGATGTCGATCTCGCCACGGATCAACTGGTCGCGTGGCACTTCGTCGACGTATGGAAGCGCCTTCTGTCTGGTCCGACCGCAGCTTGCTCCCCTCCGCCCTCGAGTGGGGCGTTGTAACCACGTCCCGCGTCGGCCCGTACGTCACACCATGACCACCCCTGCCCGCGGCATCGCTTTCGCTGTCGTGTTCGTCCTCGTCGTCGGTTGCGGTGACAACCAAGACGACGCGGGGGCACGCGCACTCCTCGAGAAGATCCGGGCGGATCGCTACACCACGTGGGACCGTGCTCCAGGCTACGAGGCGCGACGGCCGACCAGCGCGCCTCACTCGGAGGCCGTCGACATCTACGTGAATGATCAGGTGGCCGAGGTGCTCGCGTTCGGCGAACGCCTCGCCAGTTGGCCGGTGGGCTCGATTATCGTGAAGGACGGCTTCGACGGCGACGAGCTCGAGTTGATCGCCGTGATGGAGAAGCGGGCCGACGGCTGGTTCTGGGCCGAGTACGATGACGACGGTGACCCGGACTACTCCGGCCGGCCCGACACCTGCACGGATTGCCACCGATCTGGCAGCGACTACGTCCGCGCCTTTCGGCTTCCGTGATTGTCGCGGAAGTCGATAGCTCGCATCGCCCGCCCGCTACGCCACGAGAATCAGCCGTACCGCGGGGAAATTGATCAAGGTCACTACCGTGCAGACGGATCTGTCGGCGCCCTGGGATCGACTGAAAAGCTCGTGCCGCTTCGCGTAGCTGCCGAGTGCCAACTCTTTTTGCGCGACCGCGAAGCATTCGTCAAGGTCACTACCGCGCGTAAGAAGCAGGTCGTGGTGACCGTCATTCCGCAGGGTTCGAAACGTTTTGGAGAGCATCGCTGTCGAGGACGCTTCGCACGAGGTTCGCTGACGCGGAAAGACGGTCAGATCGCGAGCTGAGTCAGGGCTTCGCCCGAAGGCGTGTGGTCTCCTCCTCGAGGATCTCAGAGGCCTTGGTCACGAACTCCAGGATGCACTCTTGCTCGCGGCGGTCGTAGCCGGCGAGCAGGGCGTGGATGCGCTTGCTCATCGGCTCAAAGAAGCGTTCGAGATCGCGGTCGCGCTTGGGGTGGGGAGCAAGGTGCACCGTCACGCGCCGCCGGTCCACCGGATCAGGCACCCGCATCACCCAGTGGGCGCGGGTCAGGCGATCGATGACGCCGGTTACCGCACCGGTCGTGAGCCCCAGCCGCTGCGCCAGCTCCCCGGCTGACAGCGGTCCGTGCTGAAGCAGTAGGCTTCGGCATTTGGCGTCAGTGACGGTCACCCCCATCCGGTCAGCGATGGCGGCGTGGAAGAAGACCGTGGCAGTGCTGAGGCGCTTTCCCAGGAGTTGAACGATGGAACGCGGAGCCTTGGTTGACGTCGCTGCCATTGAATGTATCTTAGCAGCTAAGAGTATCGGTTGCTAAGATACTCGGGGTAGAAGATGAATTTTGGCGCCATTGCCGCGGAGGACTCACTAACAATGCCCACGACGCTGCTCTGGTTGTTCGTCGTCAACTTGGGAACGGTGTTCGGTGCGGGGTTCTACGAAGCGCGTATCACGACGGCTCGCTGGCGGGGGCCGTCGGTGGCTGCGGGTCCGGGCTGGCACCCGGAGGAGGCTCGACGCGACGACGTCGGTCGGCGATTCTGGGGTTTCACGACCACGCTTCCGCTCACGCTTCTGACTCTCGGCAACCTGTGGCTCGCGGCCCGCGCATCCGAGCCGGCGCGCGCGTGGTGGCTCGCGGCAGGGGTCGTGGCGCTCGCCGAGCGGACGGTCACCTTCGGCTACTTCATCCCCCAGATGGTGAAGCTCATGGCCATGGAGGACTCGCCTTCGGCGCGGGCTCGCTCCACGCAGTGGCTGCGGTTGAACGCCATCCGTTTGTTGCTGGTGCTCGCAGCCTGGCTCTGCTCGCTGCAGGCATTGGTTCTCTTGCGCAACTCCTGAGTCTATTTCGAGCGCATCGTGTTCCCGCGTGCGGATCGCCCCCGCGATTCGAACATCCGACCCCTCGAGATCTCGTGACATAGCAAGCGCTGGCCGCGCATCCTGGACAGCTTGCACGAGCATCGTGTGAGTGCGATGCCTCGGCGACAACCGCGAGCGGGCTTGCCGCGAATTCCAGGTTCACTACCGTACGGTCCCCTTTGAGGACGCCCAGAAGCACCGCTGATTGTTGATTCGCCGGCCCACCCTTGGCCCACCCACTCGCCGGGTTCAGTCAAGGAAGGCACTCCCAGAGCCGCACTAGCCGGCGTCATGAGCTGAGGGAGAACGTCAACCAGCGGGAGTCGCGCGGCAAGCCCAGGGCGCGGCGGAGGCATAGGAGGCCCAGCGCCGCAACGCGAGGTCCGCTTGGGCACAGGACTGCCTGCGATTTCGAGGACTCGGCGGCCCGCGCTGAGCAGCGCGAACCGGTGTGACCCGTGGCGTTCGTACAGGTCGCCGCCTCATGGCCGACGCGTGTATATAGTCCTCTCGTGCGCGCCCAACCCCTCATCAACTGCCGCGACGTTCAAGCCTCGAGCCGCTGGTACCAGCGGCTTCTTGCGTGCGTCGGCGGTCATGGCGGAACCGAGTACGAACGGCTCTGGGATCCGAGCCTTCACACCAGCAAGTGGGGCTCGGATGGTCTGATCCTGCAGCTTCACGCTTGGGAGGTCGACCACCATCACGGGCCCATGGGGGACCCGTCACGCGCGGTCGGCAACGGCATGCTCCTGTGGTTCGAGATCGACGACTTCGACGCTGCCGTGGCGCGTGCACGAGAGCTCGAGGCGCCCATCCTGCTCGACGTTCATCGCAATCCGAATGCGAACCACCGCGAGCTGTGGATCCGCGATCCGGACGGCTACACGGTCGTCCTCGCGTCGCCCGATGGTGACCCGAAGGAGGCGTAGTTCCATATGCCCGCGGTGGATCGGGATGCCTACGTGTTCTACGAGTTTGAGCGGAGCTTCCTCTCACGGGGGTTCTGCGATTGCCGTGCGCGTCACGGCTTCCAGTCGACCCGGTAATCTTCGACATACGCATCCACCGCGGCGCCTATCGTGGGATAGAAGGCGCCGAAGCGAACGAACAACTCGAAACGCTTGAGCTTGTCCTTCACCGGATCTTTCATCTCAGCAAAGCGTAGTTCGACATTGTTTTCACGCAGTGACTGCTCGAGCTCGGCGAGCATATCCGCCGAAGTGACGTCGATGCTCGTGACGGGCTCGGCTGCCACGACGATTCGTCGCGTGGTCGTGGGCGAAGCGGCGACCGCCCCGCGCACGCATGCTTGGAACATCTCGGCGTTGGCGAAGAACAGCGGTGCATCCCATCGAAACAGCACCAGACCCGGCACGAGTCGCGCATTGGGATAACGCTTGGTGTCGTGATAACCGCGAAGACCGTCGACACGGCCCAGTACCGCGAAGTGGGGCCGCCAGCCGTCCCAAAGGAATTCGATCACTGAGATGACGATGGCGATCCCGATGCCCGGAATCACTCCGAACGTTGCCACACCGGCAAAACAAACGAGCGACAGCCAAAACTCCCAGCGTTGAATGCGGAAGATCCGAACGAGGTCGCGAATTTCGAACAAGCCAATGGCAGCAGCGATCACGACCGCCGCCAAGGCACTGCTAGGCAGTGACTGAAGGAGATTGGGTGCGAAGATCAGCAGCAGCGCCACGGCTATCGCACCGACCACGCCGGTCAATTGAGTTTTTGCACCCGCGGCCTCAGCAACCGGAGTTCGGGAGGAGCTGCTGCTGACCGGAAACCCCTGAAACAGGCCAGCCACGAGGTTCGCTAGGCCAAGGCCGATCATTTCCTGGTTGGGATCGACGGGAGTGCGTGCCCTGGCCGCAAAGGTACGCGACAAGACACTAGTGTCCGCAAAGGCCACGAGCGCCACAGCACAGCCGCCAATGCCAATCTGAGTGAATTCCGCCACATCGATCGTCGGCAATGCGAGGGAAGGCAGACCCTTAGGCAACGGACCGAGTACCTTGACCCCTGCAGTCTGGTCGAACGCGAACACCTCCACAACGACGGTCGCCGCGACGACGGCGAGAAGAAGGCCCGGAATACGCTTGAAAGGTTTGAGCACTAGAATCGCGACCAGCGTTCCGGCGCCGACGGCGAACGATGTCGTGTTCGTTTGCCCGTTGAGCGCAGCGCTCACGATGTTCCGCACATCGCGCAGCGGGCCGGTACTGTCGATGGAAAAGCCGAGGAGCTTTGGTAGTTGGCTGATCAGCACCGTGAACGCGATGCCGTTCATATAGCCGTAACGAATCGGCTTCGATAGTAACTCCGTCACGAAGCCGAGCCGGGCAATCCCGATTAATAGGCACGCGAAGCCCGAGACGAGGGCCATCGCGCTGGCAATGTACACCGCTTTCGCCGAATCGCCTGCGGCCAGGGGCAACACAACGGCGAGGATCAGCGGAGCGAGGGAAGAGTCTGGTCCCAGAACGAGGATACGACTCGGACCGAACACTGCGTAGGCAAGCAGCGGAGCGATGGTCGCGTACATGCCGTAAATGCCAGGAACTCCCGACGCGACCGCATAGGCGATACCGACCGGTACCAGCATCGTGGTCAGGACCAACCCAGCGATGACGTCGCTCAGTAGCCACGCTGCTTGGTACGTTCGCAACGTCTGCACGCCAGGCAGCCAGCGCCGCCAGCCACTCGCAGGTTTGCTCAGCACGGGCCGCGCAGTCATGGATGGAATCTCGACATCGTTGGCTACTTGCTCGGTCCGCGCGCGCAGAATTGCTCAGGTTTTCAAAAGTCACAAGCTTACTTGGGCCACCGGCAAACACCCGCTTCCGTCCATACATCAGCCAGCGCTGGCCGCGCTCGACGCGCCGAGCTCGTTCAGACCCTGGAGGAGCGACAGCAGCGCGCCCGCCTTGCTCGGAGGCGCGGAGATGGTGACCGTGCCGTCCGGTGCTCGCGTCACCCGGAGCGCGCGGAGGAGAGCATGATCTCCAGTCGACGAGTCGGATCGAGAGCGCTTGAAGGGCTCGCATTGAACGACGACGTCGCCGCGCCGTACGCCAGCGAGGCGATAGTCGGGACCATCGAGTAACGTCTCGCTAGGTGGCCGCCCCTTTTGAGCCTGCCTTTGGCAGCAATGAAGACCCTCACCCGCTAACGCTGTCACGTCTAGCGTTGACGGGCTGCCCAAGACTGTTGCCGGCCCAAAGAACGGCTAGTCTTGGCCGCTGCTGGCACCTCGAAGCGGCATCGGCCTTAGCGCTGCGCGGGGAGCGCCAAAATGGCGCCGTGCGCTGGGCCCCCATCGTCCGAGCGCTCGCTCGTCGCGAAGTAGAGGCTGGTTTCGTCGACCGCGATGCCGAACGGTAGGATCGGCCCGGACCAGAGCGTCGTGATGCCGCCGGTCGTCGAGCAGCGGGCAAAAACAGTGTCGTTGTCGGGTACACGCCGCCGATGATCCACCCTCCACGCGGCTTTGATCCCATAAACGCCGACGTGCAGGCGTGGTGCGAAGCGTCTCACTCGAAGTAGATGTTGTCGAAGTAGAGAGTGCCCTTGTGACGGTCAATCCCGCCGATCGACACACCGACATGCGTGACGTTGTTGCCCGCGACGGGTTCGGTCGGTACGTCGAACCAGACGCCGGGAGGACAATTGACATCCGTACCGCTCCCTTGCGGCAACAAGTAAGCGTAGCCAGGCCCGGCCAGTCCGCCCTGACCGTCGCTTGGTTTCCACCACACCGAGGCGTGAAATTTGCCAGATATCCCGGTCGCGGCAGCGCTCCCAGGACAGAGCTCGAGGACCAGCGCAGTACCACTTTTGCCAGTCAAGCCATCGACGTCTAGGGCCAGCGAGTACGAGCCCGCTCCCGCACCAGGGGGTGCCGCGAGATAGACGCCTTTCGTTTTGTTCGCTGCGTCACTGGCACCCCACACGCTAGTGTCGAGATACCAACCCTCGGCGGTCGCCGACTCGAAGTTCCAAGTTCCACACGCGGGCTCGCTGGCGGTGCTGCAGCTCAAGGTCTTGGTCTTGCAGGTGTACACGCAGCTCGAGCCAGCGCACTGCACGGTGCTGTTGGGTTTGGCAGGGCAATTCCCTTTGGTATTGGTGCAGGTGCTGCCCGCCCCGTCCGACTTCCCGCACGAGTTGGCCGCGCTGCAGTCGGGGGTCTTGCACTGGTTGAGGCCCGATACGCAAACTTGCGTTCCGCTGCACTGCGCGTTGCAAACGAGCGAGTTCTTGTCTGACGCGCACGCGGTCACCGAGCACGCCCCGCAGGATGCCCCCAGCGTGCCCGCAATGGCAGTACAGCCGCCGCAAGCGTTCAACCCCGGATCCTTGCAAGCGGTGCTGGCCTTGTCCGCGCTGCACTCGTACTTGCCGCATTTTCCACACGCAACCCCAGGCGCATTCGCCAACGTTCCGCAGCCCCCACAGGCATTGGTATTGACGCCGGAGCATTTCACAGCGGTCTTGTCCGCGGTGCATTGCCAGTCTCCGCAGGCGCCACACGAAGAATTCGGAGCGCTGGCCAAGACGCCGCAGCCGCCGCAGGCGTTGAATTTCGGATCCGAGCACGAGGTGGTCGTTTGATCGGCATTGCAAACATACTCGCCGCATTCGCCGCACGCGGTACCCGGTTCTGGCGTTGCCCCGGCGCATTCGCCGCACTCACTACCCTGACAAGGAGCCCCCGCCTCACCACCAGCGCCAGCCTCTGCCGAGGCCGCGCCGGAAGCGTCGCCCATGCCTGCGAGAGCTTGATTGCCAGCGCTAGCATGCGATCCCCCACGAGCTAGATCGCCGCCTCCTGATGCTCCAGCGCTTTGGGCCCCTCCCCGGTTCGCTTCGCTAAAGGCGCGTTTCTCGCCGCTACAACCCGAGATCAGGAACGCCACCCAAGTCGCTATCACCAGGGCGCCAAGCACTTGGTTCTTCATTGCAGTGCTGCGAGTCTAGAAGATCGACGGCCGACTAGCTAGAGGCGCCAGGCGTTCGCGGAGCCGCGCTTGTCGGGAGAGAACGCACACGCCTCTGGCTCAGCGGGCAGCGTCGTCAGCGCGAAGGATTGAGCCGGCTGGCTGCCGCTCAAGGTGCCCGCCCGCAGCGCGCGCCGACCGCGAAATCACCGCGGAACGTTTCTGCATACGAGACCGCGCTGCGGTCCGACGACTGCAAGTAGGGCATGAGGGTGGTGCGAAACCCTCCGCCCGGCAAGACGCGGTTGGAGGAGCTTCCGCCGAAGTAGGCGCAGTCTACGCACGGGCTGACGTAGCTCGCGTAACGATCCACGAGCCATTCGAAAACGCTTCCAACCAGGTCGAGCTGCCCATAGCGGCCGGCCCCGAGCGTCGCGAAGCCCACGGGCGCGGCGTTGATGAAGCCGGCGCACTCGGGACCTCCCAAGGCCTTGCACTGTCCATCGGGGTAGCAGCAGTCGTAGATCGCGTATTGGTTCTGGGTTCCTGGGTTCATCGAACCCCACGGATACAGGCGGTGCTCATCACCTCCCGCGGCGGCGTACCTCCACTCCGCTTCGCTCGGCAAGAAGCCGCCGTCCCAGATGCAGAAGGCGTGGGACTCCCACCAATTCAAGCAAGTGAGTGGCAGGAGCTCGTTGGCGCCGGGCTCGTCCGTCCACGTTCCGAATTTGTTGCACTTGAGCTGGGTGTTCCATTGCGCCGCGGCGCCCGCGCCGCTCGGGATCCTGGTGTTCCAAGCGCTGTCCCAACCGGGTTCGAAGCTGCCCGAGCTTCCGCTGTTCGCGAGCCCCTTGCCATCGTTCAAGTGCGTGTGTTTGCCGCTGCCTGTCGCGGGCGGCGAGCCGCCGCTGCTCAGGTGCTTCACGTATTGCCGGAAGCGGCCCACGGTGATCTCGTACTTATCCAGACGAAACGAGCTGACGGTCGCCTGGTCTGCCGTGCCCGTCGGGCCAGTTCCCGTGTTCAGATAGGTGCGAAAGAAAGGACCGCCCGCGACCAGCGGGCTAGTGCAGCAGCTTTCGTTCCCGATCTTGCCGCACGTGTTGAGCCCTGGGCCACTCGCCGAGCAGCTTGGCGGCTCGCCACTTGCGCCACTTGCGCCGCTTGCGCCGCTCGCGCCGCTCGCGCCGCTCGCGCCGCTTCCGCCTCCACTCGTGCCCCCGGCGGTTGACGATGCGCCGCCGGCCGCTCCGCCAGCATTGCCTCCACCCGCCCCGCTCAGTCCGGTGCTACCCGCGCTTCCACCGCTCCCTGCAGAAGCAGCGTTACCTCCCTGCTCGCCCGGCCCGGCGACGCCTCCGGCCGCTGCTGTGCTCCCGGCCTGAGCACCTCCGGACCCAGAGGCCCCGCCCTGGTTCGCTGCCCCGCTGATGCCTGCGCTCCCAGTGTCGCTGCCGCCAGAGCCGGGTTGAGCTCCCTTGGAGCCGCTGCCGCAAGCGCCCGCGACAGCGCTCAGAACCACGACTACGGCTGCCCCGAACGGAACACGAAAAACGTGCATGCGCTGGAGGTTTTCACAGCACCGAGTCGGCACGCAACCGACGCGGTTTCGGCTCGCGCGTGGCTTAGCTCGTGCGTTCGAACCAGCGCTGGAGAACGAGCGCTATTTCACGCCGCGACTCAATTTTAGATCTGCTGTGAACGTGCACTCTGCTCCTGTTTCAGCGCGCGAGTCCGTTCTTTGCCTGTTTGCGTGTGCCATTTTGTCACGGCGCGATTAGCGCGGGTGTTTCGCTCGGTTGAGGTTCCTAATGCCCGTTTCCGGTTCTATTCGAACACGCGAATCTTCCAAGGTCGGTACCAATGTTTGCAAAAATTAGCCTCGTTGTCGGTTTGAGTTTGTCTCTGCTGAGCGCGTGCGGCGGTAACACTCCCGAAGCCAAAGAGCCGGAAGCGGCCGTTGCCGAGCAGCGCGCCGAAAAGGCGCAAGACGCGACCGAAGACAACACCGATCGCGCCGAGAAGGCCGCCGACAAGGCTGAAGACAGCGCCGCAAAGTCGGACAAGAGCGCAGACAAGGCCGAGAAGGCCGCCGACTCGAGCAAGAAGTAACAACCGCCCGCGGATCATTTCTGCTGCGCGCTTCGCGCATTCGAGCCGCTGACAGCGGCTCGAATGCCAGAGCACACTGCCTGCACCCTGCGTATTGCCAGCGATGAACGAAACGAACACCGACCCCTCCCAAGCGACTCGCGCCGTTGACGCGGAGCATCGCCGTTGGCTGATTGGCCTGGGAATTTCCATTGCTTTCGGCACTTTCGGCGCGGTCATGGCCTGGCTCAGCTATTCCGCACGCACTCGGCCGACGCCCACCCCGAGCGTGCAGGTTGCGAAGCCGGTGAGCGGCGAGTCCGATCATCCAGGCTGGCCGCCTCGGCACCGCAAAGGCACCGAGCGTCGTTGAACGGTGCGAACCGCGTGTGTGCGAGTATTCAGCTCACCGGTGGGCAGGCTTACCAGATCAAGGTGGAGTACTTCGAAACCGGAACGTTCCCGGTGCCAGCAACCTGGCGCGACGTCTGCACCAACCAGAGCGCACCGATCACGTTCGGTTCCGCGTGGCAAACCGT
>Ga0247783_1000773_pt1 | contig 10188 bp, 5 predicted proteins | sample UWRJL064202C5_FD_179911 | JGI IMG/M metagenome (GOLD analysis project Ga0247783, IMG submission 179911) | Plant litter microbial communities from Arlington Agricultural Research Station in Wisconsin, United States - UWRJ-L064-202C-5 | ecosystem: Environmental > Terrestrial > Plant litter >... | reverse complement strand
ATCGAGGTCATGCTCTCGCGCGCAGTCTCGCGGGCTTGCGGGTCCGTCGTTCGGACGCGCGCCCCGCGCGCGACCAGCTCGGCGATCATCTTGATACCGGGAGCTTCGCGTACGTCGTCGGTCTTGGGTTTGAAGGCCAAGCCCCAGACGGCGATCAGCTTGTCGCCCAGACCGCCCAGGTCTCGCTCCATGTGCGCGATCAGGTTTTTGGTGGGCATCTCATTGGCTCGTACGGCGGCGCTCGAGACTTCCATGTTCAGGCCGTAATCCGCGCCGGTGCGTACCAGAGCGCGTAGATCCTTCGGAAAACAACTGCCGCCGAAGCCGAGGCCTGGATACAGAAACTGCATGCCGATGCGTTCGTCCGCGCCGACGGCCAAGCGAACGTGCTCGACGTCACCGCCGGCCACGTCACACAGGTTTGCGATCTCGTTCATGAAGCTGATCTTCGTGGCGAGCATGGCATTGGAGGCATACTTGACGATTTCCGCGCTCTTCGGGCTCATGCGCTGAATGCGGCTGCGCTGACGGTTGTACGGCGAATACAAGCGCTCCAAGAGCTCGAAAGCGTGGTTGTCGTCCGTACCAATCACGATTCGGTCAGGCTTGAAGAAGTCGTTCACCGCGTCGCCCTCTTTCAGGAACTCCGGGTTACTGACCACGCTGATCTTGCGCTTGGCGAAGCGCTCGACCACCTCACGTACCTTGTCATTGGTGCCGACCGGAACGGTGCTCTTCAGTACCAGCACGATGTCGTGCTCTGCAGCCTTTGCGACTTGCTCGGCGACACCCAACACGTACGAAAGATCGGCAGAGCCGTCCTCTTGGGGCGGCGTGCCGACCGCCACGAACACGACTTCACGGCCGCGGATGCCATCGACCAAGCTGGACGTGTAGTCGAGGCGATGAGGCCAGTTGCGCTTGAGCAGGTCGGCCAGGCGCGGCTCGAAGAACGGAACCTCGCCCGCTCGCAACTTGGCGAGCTTGGCCTCGTTCACGTCGATACACATGACATTCGTGCCTGAATCAGCGAAACAGGCGCCTGCCACCAAACCCACGTAACCCGAACCAACGACGGCGATTTTCACACCAGCATTGGTAGTCAGTGTACCGGTCGAAGTCGATTACTTTGTCAATTTCACTAGCCGCGCGTTCGCGCTCCACGCTGTCTCGGCGTTCGATCGCGTTCGGTCATCCGCGTTTCCTGATAGGGCGGACAGTACCGAGCCGAGGCGCAGCGTTCGCCTGAGCCTGTAAGGGAACTACGCTAACTCTCGATCTTCCGCGAGCTGATCCAAGATCTCCGTCGCCCGTTCCGAGCTGATTCCGAACCACTCAGCGAGCTGGTTGATGAAAGTGTTTTCTTCATCGCTCACGTGGTCGTCGGCGAGGGCGACGGCTGCCGCGAGGGCGAACGCACCTTCGGCTTCGATCGGATCTTCTGCGAGCTCCTCGGCGACTTCGTGCAATCGCGCGTCCCGGCCACTCTGCAAAAGTCGCTGTGCGTACGTCTCGAGCATGACGTTGATCGTGCCCGAGCGTAGCAAATTGTCGGTCAAACCGCGGATCGCGCCGCGGATTGCGTCTTTCTCCGTCTCGGCCAGCGTTCCGTCGGCGGCCATCATCAGGAATAGCGTCTCGGCCAACGGCCCGACGCGATTGATCGACCCAACCTCTTCCGGAGTGAGCAAGCCTTCGCGCGCTAGTGTCTCGTAAGCCGACGAAGAGACCATGGTCGGCCGCCGCCCGCCCTGAAGCAGTGCATCACGCAAGCGCTCAATGGTGGCGGTTTGGATCTTCATCGATCCGGAAGCCTACTCGCATCCCGGTTCCAGAGCTAGCGGCGGGCCGGCTCCGTGGGGCTCTCGTCTCGTCTGTGCTCTACTCCTCTGTCGCTCGTCTCGTTCGCTCGTCTCGTCTCGTTTCGTTTCCGTTGCGTGTTCCGCCGCGCCTGCTGGCCGTCGTGTCGCTTCGCGTGCTCAGACAATCCCGGACTGGAAGCGGGCGCTCGCGTCCGCTGCCATCAGAACGCCGGTAGCATCGTCACGCAGGAAGCGCGCGGTATTCAGCACGGCTTGGAACGCATCGTACAGGTCTTCCGTGCTCGCTCGTGAGAGGGCGAGGCCGCGCTCGACGAGATCGAGCTTCGTACACAGTGCCGCGACGCTCTCCTCGTCCGAGGCGCCGTTCAGCATGCCGTCGGAGACGGCAAGCCAAGTACCGCCCCAGCGCAAGGGCAGCAGCTGGTACGGGTGCACCTCGCCTACTCGTCGACCGACGGCGCTGGACTCTGCCGGGTAGAAGTCGAGTCGACCACCCGGACTCGTGTTGACCACGGGCGGCATTCCCGCATTCAAGAGCTCCACCTTGGCGTCACGCTGGCTGATGCGCAAGATCACCAGGCCCGCTTCCACACCCGGGTGCACGGCGAGCTGCATCTCGAGCTCGCTCACGACCGCGTGCAGCGGTTCATCGCGCTGCAACGCCGCCTTGGTGGTCTCCACCAACCCAGCCAGGAATTCCTGCGGCGACTCGGCGCTGCTACGCACATCCAGAAGCGCCAGCACGAGGTCCCCACGCTCATCGACGAAGACGTCGAACCAATCACTGGGGCGCGGACCTTCGACGGTCTCGCCGCTTGCGCGGAGCATTCCGTGAAGAAGGGGGAACTTGTGCAGACTCGGATCTTTATGTGCAGCGGCCAATTTGCTCGGGCTCAATGCGAGCGCCGTTCCACTGCCGAAGGCCGGCCTTTGGACCGCCCTGCAATTCAAATGGCGGAGCGATAACGCACGGTTATGAATGGATCCAGGGTGCGATATAGGGACCAGATGACGGTTCTCGCCGTCTCAATCTGATGGGCTGAGACCGCTCGCGTCTAAAGGTGGGACCAAATCGTGCGTTTCAACTAGCGAACGATGATCGAAGATGAAACCGGCGCGGTATCTGTCCAGGGGACTTCGGACCTAGTCGCCGTTGTCGATGATGACCCCACCGCGCGACGACTGATGCGATTCTGGCTGGAGCGCACAGGCTACCGTGTTGCCGAGCACGACTCCGCGCGCAGTGTGCTCGAGTCGGATGGCGAGCTACCCACCGTCGCCTGCGTCGATCTCGGCCTCGGCGAGGTCACTGGCATCAAGGTCATCCAGCATCTGCGCGCGCGTGATGCGGAGTTGCCGATCATCGTCGTGACCGCACAGCGCGAAATCGAGACCGCGGTCTCCGCCATGCGAGCTGGCGCGTACGACTACATTACCAAGCCCCTCGACCGTGACCGCCTGCTGCTCGCCGTGCACCGCGCGCGCGAGCGGCGCGAGCTCGTGATCAACGTGCGCCGACTGGAGAGTGCGCTCACCGAGCGCTCGGTCCTGGGCGCCATCGTCGGCAAGAGCCCGCCCATGCGCGAGCTCGCTCAGCAGGTGCAGCGCGTGCTCGAGAGCGAGGTCGCGGTGTGCGTTTCGGGCGAGAGCGGCACAGGAAAAGAGCTGGTTGCCCGCGCGATTCACAGCGGCGGCCCACGCAAACGGGGCCCCTTCGTGGCCATCAACTGCGCGGGTATCCCCGAGTCCTTGCAAGAGTCGGAGCTGTTCGGGCACGAGCGCGGGGCGTTCAGCGGAGCGACCCAGATGCGGCGCGGCTGCTTCGAGCAAGCCAATGGCGGCACGTTGCTCTTGGACGAGATCGGCGAGATGAGCTTGCAGACGCAGGCCAGTCTGCTGCGTACGTTGCAAGAAAAAACCATCCGTCGCGTCGGCGGGTCGGGCGAGATCCCGATCGACGTGCGCATGGTCTGCGCTACGCATCGCGATCTGCGTGCCGAAGTCGAAGCCGGTCGCTTTCGTGAAGATCTGTACTTTCGCTTGGTCGTCTATCCGATCCATCTGCCAGCACTTCGTGACCGTGTCGAAGACATCCCGCTGCTGGTCGGGCACTTCTTACGTACGTTGACCTCGGACGTCGGGCGCCAAGTGCATCGCATTTCGCCCGACGTGCTGGAGGCGATGGCGCGCCACCGCTGGCCGGGTAACGTGCGCGAGCTGCAAAACGTGGTCCACCGCAGCTTGCTCGCCTGTCGCGGCGACGAAATCAATTTGGCGGACCTGCCGCCCGACATTCGTGAGCTCGGCTTGCCCTCGCTCGGGCTATCGGTAGTGCCGAGCAATGGCGCGAGCGTGAACGGCCACGTCGAAAATGAGATTTTGCCGCTGCGCGAACTGGAGCGGCGCGCCATTCAGCGCGCGCTTCGCGCCACCCAGGGTAGCGTTGGCAAGGCCGCGAAGCTGCTCGGCATCGGCCGCGCGACGCTCTACCGCCGCATCGCCACGCTCGACCTATCGAGGGATGTTGCATGAGCTCGGGCGGGACGAGCGAGCCCCCGCTCTCCCTCCCCCCGGAGATGCTGCGCGAGCTCGCGTCGGCGGGAGTCGAGGCCGATCGAGCCCCGAGCCTCGAACAGTGGCAGACGCTGCTCTTGCGCTTTGCGCACCGCTTTCGCGACGAGCCCGAAAGTCCCCTGCAGCTGGCCTCGTCCGCGCTCGGACACGATCTGCGAACGCCAATGACGGTCGTGATTGGCGCGAGCGAGCTCTTGCTCGAAGGGCCACTCGATCCCGAGCAACGCTTGGCCGCGCAGAACGTGCACCGTTCGGGGCAGCAGCTCTTGAGCGTGATCGATCAGTTGCTCAGCGATGTGACCGAGCAAAGCAAATCGACTGCACCGCCACGGGCGTTGACGCCGCCGATCGGCTTTCGCCTGGGCGTCGCAAACCAAGCTCATCGCGTGTTACTGGCCGAGGACAACGAGTTCAACCGCATGCTGATCGAGCGCGTGCTGCGCACGCTCGCCTGCGAAGTCGATTCGGTGTCGACCGGGCGTGAAGCGGTCCGCAAGTTCCACCAAGGCAAATACGATTTGGTCCTGATGGACTGCCACATGCCCGACCTCGATGGTCTGGAAGCGACGCGCCAGATCCGGGCGGTCGAGGGCCCGAACCGGCGTGTCCCCATTCTGGCCGTGACTGCAGGCACGGTACCTGGAGCGCGCCAAGCTTGTTTGCTGGCCGGGATGGACGACTTCATCGCCAAGCCGTTCTCGCTTTCGACGTTGCGCCGCAAGGCTTGGCATTGGCTCTCGATGGCCAGCCCCGAGCCCACCCGGCAGAGTATGCAGCGGCTGCCCGCCGAGAGCACGGAGCGCTCGAGCATGCCCACAGGCGCTGCTGTGACGGTTTCTCCGGTCGACCTGTCGCGCCTTCAAGAGCTGGCGGAGGAAGCCGGCTCACCGCGCATCGTGGAGGAGCTGTCTTCGATCTTCGTCGAAGACATGGAGCGCCGGCTGGAATCGCTACGTGAGGCCGCCGACGAACGCGGCGAGCGCAAGTTGCTCAGCGTGATCCACTCGGTGAAGGGCGCGTGTGGAAATTTCGGAGCGTTGCGCATGGCCGCGCTCGCCGAAAAGCTCGAAAAACGCATCAAACGCGGAGATTTGCTGGGCCTCGATCCAGAACTGAACGAACTGGGTCACGAGTTCCAGATCGTCCGCCGAACACTCGATCTCGAAGTGTTCGGCATCCGCGTCGAAAGCGACACTCGCGCGCGGCTGGGCTGAGATTCAGTTCTCGCGCAGCGCCGAAAGCACTCCCTCGGGGTCCTTCGGCTTCGGCAACGCCAGCGCGGCCAGGGCATCTGCCACGTACTGGGTGCTGCGAGCACCGAGCAGCACCGAGCAGACGCCCGGTACCGCACGCAAGGTGACCAACGCTTGGCGCGACAGTGGCTCCGAGCTCGAGCCCGGCTCGAGGTGCGCGTCGAGCGCGCTCTGCACGAGACGCAAACGGCTCAGGCTGCGATCGGCCGCGCGATTGCGCATCGCCAGAAACAAGCCCTCGAGATCGCGCAAGTACCGGCCGCGGAAATCACGGAAACGCTCGGCGAGCTCGCCGCTCAATGCGCCGTCCAGGCCCTTCAGCACTTTGCCCAACTCGGGCGCGATCACGTGGGCCTCGATTTCTTCCCACTGCACCAAACTCGAGACGCGCGGTTCGATTTCGAGGATGCGGTCACCCCAAGCGAACAGATCATCGGACTCGAGTCCAGAGCCGAGCTCCAGAGAGGGCGCGATCGTCTCCCGAAACTCACGCTCGAGGGCCAGCAAGTTGCCGCGAGCGAGCTCGAATTTGGGGGCATTTGGCGGACGAATCGGCTCCGCCAAGCGCAAGATGCTGCCTCCGCGAATGGCATTCAGTGGACGATTCGTGAGCACGGCCAGGCCGCGTGCTTGCGCCTGGTCGAGTACGCTCTCGCTGCCGCTCGGGGCGAACAGTGCGCCACTCTCGAGCAGGTTCAGCGGTACCTGAAGCACGCGAAAGTGGTGTTTGCCGCCTGCTGGTGCGGCTGCCTCCGCCGCCGCCCACATGCGCGCGAGCTCGGTCGTGTCACGAGCTTCCAGCGGACCGGTCGCGGTGTTGCTCGAGACGCCGTAGTAAGCGATGCGCCCGCGCGCGACTTCAGCCTCGAGATGGCGGAATGCCTGCTCCAGCCGGCGATAAAATTCATCCCGTACGGTCGGAAGGGGAGCTTGCCCACGCTTGGCCGCATCTGCCAAGAAGTACTCGGGGTTGTGCAAGAGCAAGACGTCCACCGTCTCCAGCCCCAAACGCTCGAGCGAATGCGTGAGTTGCAGCGAGAGCCACTCCGGGTGGATGCAATGCCACAAGCCCTCGCTATATTCGACCATCTCAGGCAGCGCCTTGCCGACGGCTTTGCGCGCGGCGGCAAGCTGATGGCTCTGCCCTTGCACGTAACCGATCTTGGTCACGACCACGATTTCGGCTCGTTCGAGCTCACGTTTGTCGTTCAAGTGGCACAGGACTTCGCCCACCAGTCGCTCGCTGCGTCCGTCCGCGTAGTTGCTCGCGGTGTCGATCAGGTTCAGACCCGAACGCAGGGCGAGCTCCAGCGCGGCGCGTTGCTCGGGGTGCTGATCGTCGACCCGGTAACCGCCGAAGCCGATACCACTGACGAATAGCCCCGTATCCGCGAGCTCGTTTCGGGCTGGGGCGCCCAGGCGCTCGGTACGACTACGCGTGCCGCCCGCCGTAGCACGCCCCGGGAGCGCACTCTGCGCGATGCTCTGTGCGGACTTCATCGGCACGGCCTCAATCAGCGCGCGTTCCAAATTCGCGACGTCCAGGATCGGCGCGGCACAGGTAAAGTTCTGACACACGTACAGAGCGGCTTTGCCCGACACCGTTCCTTTGCCTCGGCTGAGCGGCGAATGCTCGGCTTCGGTGGCGGGCCGCGATGGGTCGACGTGCGCGAAGATGGCATTCGGCAAATAGTGCTGTCCCAAGGCCTTGCGCAGGGCTTCATGACCCGCTTCACCGGGTACGCCCGCGAGCACGATTTCGAGCGGGGATTGCAGCAGGAAATCGACCACGCACAGAGAGGTCGAAAACGATCGCGGTGAGCGCTCCACCAGCTTGCCGTAGGCACGCAGCGCACGTGCCGCGCGTTCGCGGTAGTCGTTGCGGTCGAGGTGACAGGCGAGCCTGGCCAAAGCGCGCGCGGCCACCGCGTTGGCGCTCGGGATGGCGTTGTCGTAGCCCTCGCGCGGACGAGCGATCAGGGTTTCGCTGTCCTTCGCCGTATTGAAGAAAGCGCCGCTGGTTTCGTCGTCGAAGTCGCGGAGTAGGCGCTGAGCGAGTCTGTCCGCCTCGCGTAAGTAGCGAGCCTGTCCGCCTGCTTCGTACAGGGAAAGCAAGCCATCGCACAAGAACGCGTAATCCTCCAGGAAGCCCGGCACGTGCGCGCGCATGCCACGCGCAGTGTGAAACAGGCCGCCGTCCGGGCGTGCCATGCGCGACAAGAGCGAGCTGGCCGCGCGCTCGGCCGAGTCCAAGTAGTGACGGTGCCCGAGCACGCGATAACCAGCGGCCATCGCCGACAACATCAGGCCGTTCCAAGAGCTCAAGATTTTGTCGTCGAGCAGCGGCGGAACGCGCAGCTTGCGCGCTTGATACAGCTGCTTTTTCGAGCGTTCCAGCTCGGCGCGCAGGACCGGCTCGGGCATGCCGAGCTCCTGTGCAACGCGCTCGAGCGGGCGAGGCGTGTTGAGCACGTTCTGTTCCTCCCAATTGCCCTTGGAGGTCACGTCGTAATACGCGGCAAAGTGCTCGCCCGCTTCTGGGCCCAAAATTTCCAGCACTTCATCCAGCGCCCAGACGAAGAACTTGCCTTCGACGCCTTCGCTGTCTGCGTCCGTGGCGGAGAAGTAAGCGCCGTTCGGCTCCTGCATCTCGCGGATCACGTAGTCGAGAGTTTCACGTGCGACACGCGCGTACTCGGGATCGCGCGTCACTTGGTAGGCGTCCAAGTAAACGCTGGCGAGCTGCGCGTTGTCGTACAGCATCTTCTCGAAGTGCGGCACGAGCCAGCGCTCGTCCGTGGAGTAGCGCGCAAAGCCGCCGCCAACGTGGTCGTACATGCCGCCGTTCTTCATGCCGTCGAGCGTGCGGACGATCATCTCCAGCAAGGAAGCGTCTGGCACGTGAAGGTAGTGACGAAGTAGCAGCGAAAGCGCAGCACAGGGCGGAAATTTGGGCGCTTTGCCGAAACCACCGTAGCGCGGGTCGAAGCTCGTGTGCAGTTGGCGCGCCGCACTCTGCATGGCCTCGCGACCGATGGCGAGCGGTGCGGAGACGCGCGCTTGTTCGGCGACGTGCTCGGCAAGCTCGGCGGCTTGCTCGAGCAGGGTCTTGCGATCGCTCTGCCACAGATCCTTGATGTTTTGGAGCAGCGTCGGAAAGCCCGGTCGTCCGTATTTGTCCACTGGCGGGAAATACGTGCCGGCAAAGAACGGCTGTTGCTCGGGCGTCAAGAATACCGTCATCGGCCAGCCGCCGCTGCCCGAGAGCGCGACTGTCGCCGCCATGTAAATCTCGTCCAAGTCTGGACGCTCTTCGCGATCCACCTTGATGCACACGAAGCTCTCGTTCATCTGCGCGGCGATCGCCTCGTTCTCGAAAGACTCGCGCTCCATGACGTGGCACCAGTGGCAGGCGGCGTAGCCAATGCTCAGCAAAATCGGCTTGTTTTCGGCTGCGGCGCGCGCCAGCGCTTCCGGACCCCAGGGGTACCAGGCAACCGGGTTCTGGGCGTGCTGCAGCAGGTACGGGCTCGTCTCCGAGGCCAGGCGATTGCGATGCTTCATCGGTTCCGAAAAGACTTACGACTGGGGTGGCGCAATATGATCACGTGCTCACGGCGAGGGCTCTGACGAAACGCAGCACGCGTGGGTTCGTGAAAATACGGTCGCTCTTGTGAGCCCAAGCAGGCCAAGACCAAGCCGCGGGCGATTGCCAAATCGCGCACCGCTTCGTCGGCATACAGCGCGCGGCCACCGAGCACCGAGTCCGCAATCACCAGCGCAATGCTACCCTCTGGCGCGAGCGCCTCGCGGAAGGCATCCAAGCATGCGCCGAACTCGCTTTCCCAAGTCTGCACTGCTGCCTGAAAGCCGATGCCGGAGAGCCGGCGACGTGCGCCGATCTCTTTTTTCTCGAACTCGGTCTCGTCCAAGCCGAGCCAGCGCAGTCGCAGCTCGTGGTGATCGAAATAGTCGTAAACCCCGGGATAAGGCGGCGAGCTCAAGATCAAGTCGAGTGATCCGGGAGTTACCTGCGACAGATCGCGGGCGTCACCCACGGCGCATTTGGCCTCCGGCGCCGCCTCCGGCACGAGCGCGCGGAGCTCGAGCAACCGCTTGGCCAAGTCCTTGGCTTTGGTCTCGAAGAAGCGAATCGTAAAGCCACCAGCGAGTCGCTTGGCCGCGGTGCGTGGCGCGGTCTCGCCCACCTTCTTGCTCACTTTGGTGAGTGCGGCGGACAACACGAGCAAGAGCGCGCGCCGCACCTCGGTGGACTTGAGCTGGAAGATTCCGTCGCGCAGCCCGTCCAACTCGAGCAGCACGTGCGCGTCATACACCTCGCGATCGGCGCTGCCGTACTTGCGCGTCGGTCCGAGCTTCTGCAGCCGTCGCGCGTCCGCATGAGCCACCACGGCGGCCGCCGCATGCGTCAACGCTTCCGCGAATTCTGGCGTCGCCCCGCCGCATTTCAGCGAGGCAAGCGCGACCGCCAGCGGGTTCGCGTCGATGCCGAACGCTTGACGCCCGAGCTGCCTTGC
>Ga0247783_1000770_pt1 | contig 10193 bp, 8 predicted proteins | sample UWRJL064202C5_FD_179911 | JGI IMG/M metagenome (GOLD analysis project Ga0247783, IMG submission 179911) | Plant litter microbial communities from Arlington Agricultural Research Station in Wisconsin, United States - UWRJ-L064-202C-5 | ecosystem: Environmental > Terrestrial > Plant litter >... | reverse complement strand
GCTACGCGCGCGGCGCTACGCGCGCGGGGTTGAGCGCGCGGCGCTACGCGCGCGGGATCGGCTGTTGAGATTTTTGGCCTAGCGGCTGTCTGTAGCGCTGGGCCGCCCGCGCCCTGCAGTGAGATCGCACGCGCCTGTTCGGTCAGTTCTCGTAGGTCTGCTCCTTGTTGGCAGATCGTGATCTGATCCTGCCAAAGTCGGCTGACCTCGACGAATTTCCGGGCATGCGGCTGAACTGCCTCGCGCGCGCCCGGCGCGAGCGCAGCGCTACGCGCGCGCGAGAGGGAGATTAAGAGAAGAGATTTTGAGAGGGAGATTTTGAGAGGGAGATTTTGAGAGAGAGATTTTGAGAGAGAGATTTTGAGAGAAAGATTTTGAGAGAAGAGATCCACGGAAACGACGCGTCGTAGCGCAACGCCGCGCTTCTTCTCCCGCGCGCGTAGCGCCGCGTTCTCGTTCTCATTCTCTCGCGCCGGAGCGCGCGCGAAGGGGTTCAGCCGCATGCCCGGAAATGCGTCGAGCTCACTGACCTTGGCAGGATCAGATCACGATCTGCGAACGAGGCTGGGCCCACGAGAACTGACCGAACAGGCGCGTGCGATCTCTCAACGAAGCGCGAGCGGCCCAGCGCCACAGAAAGCCGCTAGGCCAAAAATCTCAACAGTCGATCCCGCGCGCGTAGCGCCGCGTGCTCAACCCCGCGCGCGTAGCGCCGCGTGCTCAACCCCGCGCGCGTAGCGCCGCGTGCTCAACCCCGCGCGCGTAGCGCCGCGTGCTCAACCCCGCCCGCGCCGCGTGCCCAACCAGACCCTACTTGCTCGGCGTAGCCGCCGTGGTGTTCTGATACAGGTCGATATTGCGCTGATACTCGCCACGATCGGTGATGCTCATCGAGAGGAAGAGCACCACGAACAGCACGGCCGTGAGAAACAGGATCAGGTGGAACTTCTTGTCCCACAGCAAATGCATGAAGAAGGTGACGACCAGCGCGGCCTTGATGGTCGCGATCACCATCGCGACTACCAGGTTGCCTTGGCTGCCCAGGTCGAAGCTGGTGACGCTCACCGTCAACACGGTCAGGCCCATCAGTGCGCCGAGCACGGCGACCAGCATCCACACCGGCATGGTGTGAGCCAGGCCGTGGCTGTCGTGGCCGGAGTGCTCGTCAGCGGCGAGTGGTGCGTCGCGGCGAGCGGCCTCTTCGGGTTCGTCTTGCTCGGTCGGTTCTAGGGCAGGGTTTGGGCGGGTCGCGTCTTCACGCGGCTCCGGCGGCTGCTCTTCCGAAGATCCTTGCATGGACTTCGGTTCCTTGTCGGCGTTTTCGGGCGTGTCTTCGTTTGCCATGTGAGCCGTCCGTCCGCTGTCAGTGAATCAGGTAGAGCAGGGGGAAGAGATAGATCCAAATCAGATCGACCAAGTGCCAGTAGAGCGCGGCATAGTCGACTGGACCGAAGTATTTGGGCCCGAAATGGCCCTTGTTGGCGCGCAGCAGCAGCCAAATGAACACGCCGATGCCGCCGAGCACGTGGATTCCGTGCAAGCCGGTCATGAAAAAGTAGATGCCGAAGAACACGTGCGCGTTGCGTGGCTTGGACGGGCGGGTCTGGTCCTCCGCTGTCGGTCCGATCACGCCAGCTTTGATCAGCGGCTCGATTTGCTCTTCGGTCGGACGTTCGTAGACACCGGTCTCCGCAGCGCCCGCTGCGACCACCGCGGTCTTCGCGCCGGTCTTAGCCGCTTCGTCTTTGGCCTCTGCGGCCTTGGTCAGCTTCTCCGCGTACTCGGCAGCTTCCGGGTGCTTGTGCTTGAAGGTCTCCAGCTCCCAAACCTGTTCGGTCGGGTGGAACGCGGGACCGGGCAACAGTCCGTCGTGGAACTTGTGCTCGTACTCGAAGAACTTCACGACCATGAAGGTGCAGGCGCACAGGATGGTGATCGTGATGTTCAGCACCAAAAGCTTGCGCTGTGCCAGCTGCGCGTTGCGCACCGCCCAGGCCGCCGTGAGACTGCTAATCAAGAGCACGCAGGTGTTGATGGCACCCATCGTGGTGTTCAAGAAGTAGTGCGCGTACACGAACACTTCCGGATGCATGCCGCGGTACACGGTGTACGCGCAGAACAAGCCGGAAAAGAACAGCACCTCGGTCAGTAGGAACAGCCAGATGCCGAGCTTTCCGGCGTCGAACTGCTGCTGGTAGGTGTCGAAGTGATGGGCCAGGTGCGGTCCACCGTGCCCATGCGCGCCATGCGCGTCGTGGCCACCGTGTGCTGCGGGCGCAGCCGCGCCGTGCCCACCCTTTTTCAGGGCTGTCGTCGCGGCGGATTCCGAGGTGCTTTCACTCATGGGTGTCGTCCGAATATTCGTAAAGTAGCGAGGGAATGAGTGCGTGCTCAGGTCGAGGACTTCGATTTGCGCGGGATGTAGCCGCCGATCGCTTCGTCGTACATCAGGTTCTCGTAGCCGTCGTAGGGACCAGCGGAGATGACCGGAGCCTTGTGGAAGTTGTAGTAGGGCGGCGGTGATGAGCACTGCCACTCGAGCGTTGCGCCACCCCAGGGATTCGCAGGTGCGATCTTACCGTTCTTCAGGCTCTTCCAGAGATAGAAGGCGGTGAGCAAGAAGCCGATCCCGAGCGTGTACGCGCCGAGCGTGGACAACACGTGAAGCGACTGAAACTCCGGCAGGTAGTTATAGTAGCGGCGTGGCATGCCGCGGCTGCCGAGGATGAATTGGGGAAAGAACGTGACGTTCAAGCCCAGGAATACCAGGGCCGCGCCGAAGCGACCGGCCTTTTCGGGATACATCCTGCCGGTGAATTTGGGCCACCAGTAGTGCAGTCCGCCCATGAACGCCGTGATCGCGCCGCCCATCATCACGTAGTGGAAATGCGCGACCACGAAGTACGTGTCGTGCAGATGCACGTCGACGCTCATCACGGCCAGGAACACACCGGTCAAGCCACCGATGGTGAACACCCACAAGAATGCCAGGGCGTACAGCATCGGCGTGTCCAAGTGAATCACGCCCTTGTACATGGTCGTGATCCAGTTGAAGACCTTGATCGCCGTCGGAATGGCGATCAAGAAGGTGATTGCGCTGAAGATCGTTCCAGCCAGCACCGACTGTCCGCTGACGAACATGTGGTGACCCCAGACCAGGAAGCCGAGGAAAGCGATGGCCAAGCTGCTGATGGCGATGAACTTGTAGCCGAAGATACGTTTGCGCGAGAAAACCGGGATGATTTCGCCGATCACGCCGAAGGCCGGCACGATCATGATGTACACGGCGGGGTGCGAGTAGAACCAGAAGAAGTGCTGGAACAGCACCGGATCACCGCCCAGCGTGGGGTCGAAGATGCCGATGTGCACCGTGCGCTCGATGATCATCATCAGCAGCGTGATGCCGATGACCGGGGTCGCGAGCACCTGAATCAGCGCGGTGGAGTAGAGCGCCCAGCAGAATAGCGGCAGCCGGAACCAGCTCATGCCTGGCGGCCGCATCTTGTGCATCGTGACGATGAAGTTCAGACCCGTGAAAATCGAGCTGAAGCCGAGGATGAACGCGCCGAAGGCGGCCGGGACGACCGCGGTCGACGTGGTCGTGCTGTACGGCGTGTAGAAGGTCCAGCCCGTGTCGACCGCGTTGATCGCCAGCGAGGACAGCATGAACAATGCCCCCACGATCCACAGGTGGTAGCTGGCCAAATTCATACGCGGGAAGGCCACGTCTTTGGCGCCGAGCTGGAGCGGCATGATGATGTTGCCGAGCGCAGCCGGGATACCGGGGATGATCACCAAGAACACCATGATCGCGCCGTGCAGCGTGAACATCTGGTTGTAGGTGTCGTGATCCATGATCGTGTGCCCGGGCGAGAGCAGCTCCGTGCGCACGAGCAGAGCGAACAGCCCGCCCAGAGCGAAGGCGAACAGCACCGAGCACAGGTACATCACGCCAATGCGCTTGTGATCGAGCGTGAAGATCCAAGACAAGACACCCTTGTCGTGGGTTAGGTAGTTGTCCGAGCTGCTGGAACGCGGCGCGACTACGTCGGCCGTTGCGCTGGGTGATGCCATGGTTCCGTTCCTTTACTTCAAACTCTTGATGAACTCGATGAGCCCATCGATGTCTTTGTCGCTCAACTTGCCCTGGTAAGTGGGCATGGCTGGGGCGAAACCCATGACGATGTGGGCCTGAGGATCCAGCATCGATTCACGGAGGTAGTTTTCGTCGACCTTGATCGGCGAGCCGGTGGTCATCGCTTCCATCTTGCCGAACGCGCCCTTCCACGTCGGACCGACCTTGGGCGAGCCGTCGGTGCTGTGACAAGTCGAGCAGCCCTGCTTTTCGTACAGCATCGCGCCGCGATCTTTGCCGGTCAGGCTGTCGGCGGCGGCGATGGTCTTCGAGAGCCACTTCTCGTACTCACCCGGGGGGTGCACGATCACGCGGGTTATCATGTCGGAGTGCGAGGTGCCGCAGTACTCCGCGCAAAAGATCGGAAACTCACCGACCTGCGTGGCCTTGAACCAAAGGTCCGTGTAGCGGCCCGGCACTGCATCCATCTTCGTTCGGAAAGACGGGATGTACAGCGAGTGCAAAACGTCCACCGAGTTGATCACCATGCGCACCGGCGTGTTGACCGGGACGTGCAGGACGTCGTCCGGCGAGCCGAGGCCGGGATAGGTGAACAGCCACTTCCACTTCTGGCCCTGGGCGCGGATCTCCATCGCGCTCTTGGGCGGCGTTCGCAAATCCACGAAGCCTTTGAAGCCGCCCACGAACAGCGGAACCACGATGAACAACGGAATGATCGACCAAGTGAGCTCGAGCATCGTGTTGTGCTCGCTGGTCTTCTCCGCGATCTCGTTGGCCGCACGCGATTTGGCGCGGTACTTCGTGCAGAAGCGCGCCATTGCCCAGACGATCGCCACCGTGAAGAACAGCGACATCCAGAGCATGAAGTTCCACAGCGCGTCGATGTTCTCGGTCGTGACGGATGCGCTCGGCGGCATCCAAAAATACGGCGAATCGGGCAGCTTGGGCAGCTTTGGCTCTGCCCCGAACGCGGCAAAGGCCAGGAGGGTGGAGATGGAGGTCATTGCTCTTTGCTCTCGGGGTGGCTCTCGTTGTTGCGCTTCTTGTCGCGCCTCGAAAGAACCGTCAAAAAACCGGCCAACATGAATACGGTGACGCCGCCGCCCGCGCGCATGATGTTGCGTGCGACCGGTGCGTAACGGCCTTCATTGGCGTCGTAGTGGAAACAGAACAAAATCAATTGATCGACGGTGGTGCCGATTTTACCTTCGGATGACTCGACCAACGACAGGTGCAGCGTTTTTTCTGGGTAGTCGAGCCCATACAGATAGCGGTCGATTTTGCCCGAAGGAGTGCCCAGCACGACCGTCGCTGGATGTACGTACTCCTTGCGGGCTTCGTTGTACGAGTAGGAGATGCCGAGTGCCTTGGCCATCGCCTTCACGTTGTTCTCGGAACCGTGCAGAAAATGCCTGCCGCCTTCGGAACCAGGGCGCCCATACTGCGAAAGGTAGCGAGCGTGCGTCTTGTGCGCGAGCTCCTGCGTTTCGTTCGGATCGAAGCTGACCGTGACCATTCGGTAGTCCTTACCGATGGTCCAATCGACCTTCTTCAAACCCTCGACCAAGGCCGTGAGCTGCAGGCTGCACAGCATCGGACAGTTCGAGTAGTTCATGGTCAGGATCACCGGCACGCTGCCGTCGAAGTAATCCCTGAGGGTAACGGGTTTGCCGTCCTGATCGATGAAGCCTAGGTCCATCGGCAGCGGGGCCGCCAAGTGCTCCTTCACGTCCACGCCGAACAACCGCCGCGGTAGTGGCTCCGTGCGCTCCTTGACCTCGGACTCCGGCACCAGATCTGCGTGCGCCGCTTGCGCGACGAACAGCAGACCGCAGGTGACCGCAGTCAGAATCGAGGTAGAGAGGCGTTGGACCATGCTTCTTCGCTCAGTGGGTCACTTGTTCGTGGGTCCCGGAGCTTGCGCGCCTGGCGTGGCTGCCGTTGGCGTCGGCGTGGGGACCTGAGACGGTTTGCTCGAGCTGCCCGGAGCTGGCTTTTGGACTTCTCGGCCAGGCTCGGGCTTCACCGGCGGAGCATTGCCGCCGGTCGCTGCGGGCTCGCCGCCTACTTTGGCAGCCCCCGCGTCGCTGTCCACGGCTGCGCCTGTTACCGGGGCTGCGCCTGTTACCGGGGCCGCGCTGGCGTCGGCTTTCGGCGCGGCCGTTGGCGTGGCGCTGTTCGGATCGCGCTGCAGCTCGGCGACGACTAGTCCTTGGGCTAGGTCGATGGGTAAGGATACCAAGCCCTTGCCGCGATCGACGTAAGTGGCGGGCCGGGTCAGCGCGCCGTGCTGTGAGGCTTTGAGGGCGACGACCACCTGATTGGCGTCGGCGTCCTTGCTCGCTTCCTCGACCTCGATGTCGTGGCGCACGAGCGCGGTCACGGCAGCAGTGATCGTCAGCATCGCGAACAGGCCTACGGCGACCAACGTGCCGAGGGCCCCCGTGTTGATTTTATCAGCCTCGGTGCCTGAAACCTCGGCTCCGGTATCTACGCTCGAAGGATCCGTGGACATCCGAATCTCCTAGATATTCTCGAAGGCTAGCGACTTGGGCAGGCGCGGATCGTTCTTGGCCAACAGATCCAGACCCTTGGCGCGGTAAGCGAGGCCGGCGACGAACAGTGCCAGCACGCCGATCCAGCAGGTGAGGTCGATCAACTGAAACGGTACTTCGTCGACGCCCAAGGTCGGCATCACCAGCCAATACATGTCGACGTAGATCATGACCAGCTGCCAGATGCACCAGAAGGCGAGCGCCTTCTTGTTGCGCTTTACCCAGCGCGACAAAAGTCCAAAGAACGGAATGACGAAGTGCCCGAACAGCAAGAACCACGACAGCGTGCCCCAACTGTTGGCGAAGCGTTCTTTGAACCAGAGTGTCTCTTCCGGGATGTTCGCGTACCAGAGCAGCATGAACTGCGAAAATCCGATGTAAGCCCAGAAGATCGTGAACGCGAAGACCATCTTCCCCAGATCGTGGAAGTGGTGAACCGTAACGCTCGAGGTGAGGCGGCCTTTGCCCTGGAGCCACATCAAGGTCAGCGCGAGCGAAGAGTTGATCGCGAGGACGCAGCTGGCAAAGTAGTAAACACCGAACATGGTGCTGAACCACTTCGGGTCGAGCGACATGATGAGGTCGATGGCGCAGAACGTAATGGTGATAGCGAAGCCGATCATGGCGGGGCCAGCCACGCGACGCATCGTGACGACGGTCTTCTCGGCGGTCGCTTCGGACTCCTTGTCTTGGTTCAGGCTGCGGTTCAGGAAGAAGCGCGAAAGCAGCGCCCAGAAGCCGAAGTAAACGATGAAGCGAATCGCGAAGAACTTGGGGTTCAGGTAACCGACCTTGTTCGCGAGCTCTTCGCTCTCGTGCATCAAGTTGCTGTCGGCCCACCGGTACATGACCGGGTTGCCGAGGATCAGCGGCAGCACGACCGGCAAGGCCAAGAGCGCGAGCACCACGGCATTACTGGCGATTAGCTCACCGACACGCCGAATGACCGTGCTCCAGTGCGAGTTCACGATGTTTTGGATGGTGACCCACCAAAGCGCACCAGCGCCGATGGTCATCACCCAAGCGAACGCAACCAGGTACGAGTGGGAGAAGCGGTTCCAGCCGTCTTTCTCGCCTGCGCCCAGAAACGCGCTGATGCCCAGCGCGACGACGCCGACGCCGGCCGCTTTGACGAACAACGCTTGCCCGACCTCGGCCAAGCGGATGTTGTCACCGCCGGGGACAGAGCCGTCGCTGCTGCCGTTACTCACTTTGCTGCCCTTTGCCATTTCCGTCAGGGTCCTTTGCGGCTCACTTGAGGCTCGCGCGCGCATCCGGCGGCACGTCGTTCACGCTGCCGCTCCGGCTGCGCTGCAACGCGCGCAAATACATGATGATCGCCCAGCGATCTTCGGTTTTGATCTGGGGCGCGTAGCCCGGCATGTTGCGGATGCCGTTGCTGATGCTGTTGAAGAGCTCGCCGACCGGCATCTGGCGCAGGTATTCCTGCGTCATGTTGGTTGGTGGGATCCAAGTGCCCTGGGCCAGGGAATCCGCACGCTTGGCGACCATGCCGTCACCCAGGCCGATTTGCCCGTGGCAGGGCGTGCAATAGATGCCGAATCGCTCACGACCGCGTTCCATCGTGGCTTCATTGAGCGTGATTTGGCTCGGGAACGTGCGTGCCCAAGCGTCGCCTTCTTTGCCCTTGTAGAACTTGTCGTCGTCTCGCGCGTCGTCGACGGCGACCGTTCCGTCAATGGCCGGGCGAGTCGCGCGCTTGTCGGCAAAGAATGGATTTTCGCGTTGCGCCTTGTATTTCGGCTGCGAATCCATGTCCTGGATGATGTGGATGCGCGGGCTGTCGCTCTTGGTGTAGCGGGCCTTGGCCGCTAGCGCGAAGGGCACGACCGAGGCTACGGCGACGATGATCAAGCCGTAGACCAGGCCGGTTGGTAGCTTGTCTTCCGTGACGCGATCTTCCAACACGGTTTCGATCGCCACCGCGTGCGTGCTCGCGAGCAGCTCGCGAGTCTCGATGTCGTCGAACTTCGGATCGCTGGCTTCGATCATCAGGAAGAACTTGTCGTCGGTTACCCGTGCAAAGCGCCGGACCTGATCCAGCGGGTGCGAGGGATGCGGCAAGTTGTTGAGCATCAGCATGCCGACCAGCGTGGTGATGGCGCTGAGCAATACCGTGAGCTCGAACATGATCGGCACGTTGGCCGGGATGCTCCAGAACGGTTTACCGCTGATGATCCACTTGTAGTCGTGGGCGTTCGTCCACCATTGCAAGGTGATCGCGGTGGCCAGCCCGATGAGACCGGCGCACAGCGTGAACCAGGGCAAGATGGTCATCTTGATGCCCATGGCGTCATCGATGCCGTGCACTGCGAAGGGCGTGTAGGTGTCCCACTTGGTGAACCCGGCTTTACGAATCGCCTTCGCGGCATGCAGGATCTGCGAAGGGGTATCGTACTCGGCTAGGAGGCCGTGTACCGGTGCGGGACCAGCTTTGGCTGCAGGTTTATGCGCGTCGCTCATGGTCGTACTCAGTGATCGCCGTGGGCGTGGCCAGCGGGGCTGAAGGCTTTGACTTCGGCCATGGCGACCATCGGCAGGTAGCGGCAGAACAGGAGGAACAAGGTGAAAAACAGACCGAAGCTGCCGCCGAGCGTCATCAAGTCGACCGGGGTCGGGATGAAGTAACCCCAGCTCGAGGGCAAGAAGTCACGGCTGAGCGAGGTACAGATGATCACGAACCGCTCGAACCACATGCCGACGTTCACGACCAAGCCGATCGCGAGCGTGCACCACGGATTGGTTCGAAACTTGGGCAGCCAGTGCAGCTGCGGGAGCAGCACGTTGCAAGTGATCATCGTCCAGTACGCCCAAGCGTAGGGACCGAAGGCGCGGTTCACGAAGGTGAAGACCTCGTACTTGTTGCCCGAGTAGTAGGCGACGAAGAACTCCATGCCGTACGCGTAACCGACGATCAGGCCGGTAGCCATGATCACCTTGTTCATCAGTTCGAGGTGACGAATGGTGATGATGCGCTTGAGCCCGAAGAACTGGCGCGCCGGCACTGCCAAGGTCACCACCATGGCGAAGCCGCCGAAGATGGCGCCCGCGACGAAGTAAGGCGGGAAGATCGTGGTGTGCCAGCCCGGCAATTGCGCGGTCGCGAAGTCGAAAGAAACGACCGAGTGCACGCTGAGCACGAGTGGCGTGGCGAGCGCTGCCAAAATCAGATACGCGCGTTCGTACACGTGCCACTGGCGCGAGGAGCCGCGCCAGCCCATGGCCACGATGCCGTACGCGACGCGGCGTGCGGTGGTCGTGGCGCGGTCCCGGAAGGTCGCAAAATCCGGAATCATGCCCATGTACCAAAACAGGATCGAAACCGTCGCGTAGGTGCTGACGGCGAACACGTCCCACTCCAGCGGGCTCCTGAACTGCGGCCACATGTCCATCTGATTGGGGATGGGGAACATGTAGTAGGGCAGCCAGGGACGGCCGATGTGCATGCCCGGGAAGATGCCGGCGCAGACGACCGCGAAGATGGTCATCGCTTCGGCGAAGCGGTTGATGGCGGTGCGCCA
>Ga0247783_1000769_pt1 | contig 10195 bp, 8 predicted proteins | sample UWRJL064202C5_FD_179911 | JGI IMG/M metagenome (GOLD analysis project Ga0247783, IMG submission 179911) | Plant litter microbial communities from Arlington Agricultural Research Station in Wisconsin, United States - UWRJ-L064-202C-5 | ecosystem: Environmental > Terrestrial > Plant litter >... | reverse complement strand
TCCGCTCGCTCGACGAGGAGATCATCCTGCGCGTCGTCGACAAGTTCCTCATGCAACTCGAAGAGCAGCTGCACGAGAAGAAGGTCGACATCGTCTTCGACGACAAGCTGCGGACCTATCTCGCGAAGAAGGGTTTCGATCCGCTGATGGGCGCGCGTCCGATGTCGCGACTGATCCAGGACATGATCCGTCGGGCGCTTGCGGACGAGTTGCTGTTCGGACGGCTGGTCGGCGGCGGTCGCGTGACCGTCGAGCTCGACGAGGAGAACAAGATCCGCCTGATCTTCCCCGACGATGGCGGCGCGCCGCAACCGCCGGCCGAGGTCGAGGAACTCGACGCCTGAGCGTCGCGTTCTACAGTTCGAAGGCCCGCCTCGCGCGGGCCTTTTTCTTTCAGTCGCCGCGTGCGACGGCCAGCCCGTCGCGCACCGTCGGATAGCGCAGCCGCAGGCCGAGCTCGTTCTTCATCCGCGCATTCGCCAGTCGTCGCGACTCGGACATGAAGCTGAGCGACGTGGCCGGGACGCGTGCGCCGAGGAGAGCACGGGGGAGGCGCTCGGGGCGCGCGAGGTCGAAGCGATCCGCGACGAGGTCGAACCAATCCCCCATGCGCAGGCCGCTGTCGTCGACCGTGTGATAGATGCGCTGCGGCGTGCCGCGCGCGAGCGCGACGACGATCGCACGGGCGAGGTCGTCCGCATGGATGTGGTTGGTATAGACGTCCTCGTTCGCGTCGAGGACGGGCACTCCTGCACGCAGCCGGTCCAGCGGAAGGCGATCGGCCGCGTAGATGCCCGGCACGCGCAGGATCGTCAGCGCGACGTCGCGTGTCCGCGACCAGCGGCGCAGGCACTGCTCCGCATCGACGCGACGCCTCGCGCGGTCCGTGCGCGCGTCCGTCGTGCGCGTCTCGTCGACCCACGCGCCGAACGCATCGCCGTAGACGCCGCTGGTGCTCACGTAGAGGAGGCGCTCCACGCCGTGCAACGCATGGACCAACGTCCGTGTCCGCGAATCGCGCAGACCCCGGTCCGGAGGCGGTGCGAGATGGATGACCGTCGGCGCGAGCCCGCCGATCGCCCCGAGGCTGCGAGGATCGTCGAGATCCCCGACGATCGACACCACGCCGAGCGCGCGCAACGCGTCCGCCGAGGCCGCGCTGCGAACCAGCGCGAGGATGCGAAAGCGTCCTCGCAGGAGGCCGGCGACCCGTCGGCCCACGTCGCCACAACCAACAATTAGAATGCGGGGTCCGGCGAAGCGGCCGCTGCGCGGATCGATGCCCTGTCGCAAACGCTCGTTCCTTCCTCAAGCACGCGCTTCTTCTTCCCGCCCGACTCCCACAGATCGACCGGCCGCGAGCCGCTCGAGACACTCGATCCAGTATGACATTCTCGATCACCGTTCAACCGAGCGGCCACCGCTTCGACGTCGACGACCAGGAAACCGTGCTCTCCGGCGCACTCCGCGCGGGCATCGGTCTTCCCTATGGTTGCAAGAACGGCGCGTGCGGTTCGTGCAAGGGGAAGATCCTCGAAGGTCGCGCCCATCATCATGCGCATCAGCCGCACGCGTTGTCGGCGGAAGAGGAAGAGCGGGGCTTCGCACTCTTCTGCAGCGCCCACCCCGACTCGGACCTCGTCATCGAGGCGCGCGAAGTGCGCGGCATCGGCGACATCCCCATCAAGAAACTTCCGGCGCGCGTCGCCGCGGTGTCGCGGGCCGCGCCCGACGTCGCGATCGTGCGTCTGCAACTGCCGGCGGCCGAGCGGCTGCAGTACCTGCCGGGCCAGTATCTCGAAATCATCCTGAAGGACGGACGACGTCGCAGCTATTCGATGGCGGGAGCGCCCGGCCTCGAAGAGCAGATCGAACTCCACGTCCGTCACACGCCGGGAGGTGTCTTCACCGATCACGTCTTCGGCGCGGGCGCTACGCAGATGAAGGAGCGCGACATCCTGCGCTTCGAAGGACCCTTCGGATCCTTCTTCCTGCGCGACGACAGCACGAAGCCGATCGTCTTGGTCGCGAGCGGGACGGGTTTCGCGCCGATCAAGGCGATCGTCGAACACGCCGTGATGAAGCAGATCGACCGCCCGATGACGCTGTACTGGGGCGGGCGTCGTCCGCACGATCTCTACAACGACGCACTCGCGCACGGATGGGAAGCGGCCTTGCCGAACTTCCGCTACGTCCCGGTCGTCTCCGATCCCACCGCCGAAGACGCCTGGACCGGGCGGACCGGCTTCGTGCATCGCGCGGTACTCGACGATTTCGCGGACCTGAGCGGACATCAGGTCTATGCATGCGGTGCGCCGATCGTCGTCGACTCGGCGAAACGCGACTTCGTCGCCGAGCGCGGCCTGCCCGCGGACGAGTTCTTCGCCGACGCGTTCACGACGGAAGCCGACATCGCGCACGAGTGAGGGCATGAGCGCGGACGCCATCGACCTCAGCTTCGACGTCGCGCGGCTCGACGTCGCGGCGATCCATGCATTCCTGTCGACCGACGCCTACTGGTCGATGGGCGTGCCGCGCGACGTCGTCGAGCGCGCGATCGCGAACTCGCTGTGCATCGGCGCGTATCGCGGGAGCGAGCAGGTCGGCTTCGCGCGCGTCGTCACCGATCGCGCGACGTTCGCGTATCTCGCGGACGTCTTCGTGGTGAGCTCGGCGCGCGGCCGGGGCATCGGACGTCGCATGGTCGGGGCCCTGCTCGGGCGCGACGACCTGCGCGGCCTGCGCCGCGTGCTCCTCTTCACGGCGGACGCGCACGCGCTCTATCGGGATCTCGGCTTCACCGCGCTCGCGAAGCCGGATCGCGGGATGGAGATCCTCCGCCCCGACGTCTACAAGCGCGCGTCGTCGGACTGACGCTCACGACGCGACGCCCAGGTCCGCAGGCCCCAGGCCGCGGCGAACGCGCACACGACGATCGCGACGAGCGCGAGGAATTGATCGAGGTCCGGGTTCTCGAGCCACGCGTCGAGGCGCGTCGAGACCCCGGCGATCAGTGTGAGCACCGGGAGCAGGCCGATCGCGGTCCCGATCGCGAAGTCGCGATAGCGGACCTGCGAGACGCCGGCGACCGCATTGACCAGCGAGAAGGGCAGCGGCGTCAGGCGGACGAGCGCGACCGCGAGGATCCCGCGACGCGCGAAGCGCGCATTGAGATCGGCGAGCGTCGGGCTCGCTCGTCGACGGAGCCAGTCCTCGACGAGTTCACGCCCGCCGACGCGACCGAGCGCGAACACGACCGAGCCGGCGGCGAGCGCGCCGGCCAGCGCGTACGGCACGCCGGGCCAGACGCCGAAGACGACGACCGTCGCGCCCATCAGGATCGTGAACGGCATCACGAGCAGGCCCGCGACGACATAGGCGACGAGCAGGATCAACGGGGCGAGGGGTTCGGCCGCGACGCGTTGTCCGGCCTGCACGAGGGCGCGCGTGTCGACCGCCTCGCGAAGCGGCGAGAAGGCCCAGAGCCCGACCATCGCGAGCAACGCGGCAAAGGCGGCGAGCGCCGCGACCGCCCTCCGCGTCGTCGGGGAGGACGCTCGCGCGTCGGCTGCCACGCGCGGCTCGCTACTCGCCGAGATAGGCCGCGCGGACCTTCGGATCGTCGAGCATCTGTTTCGCCTCGCCGGTCATCGTGATGAGGCCCGACTCCATCACGTAGCCGCGATCGGCGGCCTGTAACGCGAGGCGCGCGTTCTGTTCGACGAGCAGGATCGTCATCCCCTGCGAGCGGATCTCGCGCACGACCTCGAAGATCTTGTCGACCATGATCGGCGACAGGCCCATCGACGGCTCGTCGAGCAGCAGCAGCTTCGGATGGCCCATCAAGGCCCGCGCCATCGCGAGCATCTGCTGCTCGCCGCCGGACATCGTGCCGGCGAGCTGGTTCGCACGCTCCTTGAGGCGCGGGAAGGTGACGAACATGCGCTCGATGTCGGACTTGATCTCGGCCTCGTCGTCGCGCACGTACGCGCCCATCCGCAGGTTCTCGACGATCGTCATGCGCGCGAAGACACCGCGACCTTCGGGGACCATCGCGAGTCCGTCGCGCAGCAACTGGAAGGTCGGCTTGCCGGTGAGCGTCGCGCCGAGATAGCGGACCTCGCCCGCCGTCGGCTTGAGCAGGCCCGTGACGGCCTTGAGCGTCGTCGTCTTGCCGGCGCCGTTCGCGCCGATCAGCGTGACGAGTTCGCCTTCGTGGATCTCGAGGTCGATGCCCTTGACCGCCTGGATGCCGCCGTAGGCGACCTTGAGGCCGTCGATCGCGAGCATCGGCTTCGCGAGCCGGGGTTGGAGGACGGCGGCCATCAGTGCGCTCCTCCAGCACCGAGATAGGCCTCGATGACCGCGGCATTCTTCTGCACGTCCGCGGGAACGCCTTCGGCGATCTGCTTGCCGTAGTCGAGCACCGTGACGCGGTTGCAGAGGCCCATCACGAGCTTCACGTCGTGTTCGATCAGCAGGATCGTCTTGCCGTCGTTGCGGATGTTCTCGAGGAGCCCGCGCAGCGACACCTTCTCGGTCGCGTTCATGCCGGCCGCCGGTTCGTCGAGTGCGAGCAGCTTCGGATCCGTCGCGAGCGCGCGCGCGATCTCGAGGCGACGTTGATCGCCGTAGGACAACGTGCGCGCGCGGAAGTCCGCGTAGCGTTCGATGCCGACGTACTCGAGCAGTGCCATCGCGCGCTTGCGAATGTCGATCTCCTCACGTCGCGTCGCCGGCAGCCGCAGGACCGCGCCGAGCACGCCGGCATGCGTGCGGACGTGGCGGCCGACCATCACGTTCTCGATCGCCGTCATCTCGCCGAACAGGCGGATGTTCTGGAAGGTGCGCGCGATGCCGGCCTTCGCGACTTCGTGCGGCGCCGACGGCGAGTACGGGTGGCCGTCGAGCTCGAACGTTCCCGAGTCCGGTTGATACAGGCCGGTGATGACGTTGAAGAACGTGGTCTTGCCCGCGCCGTTCGGTCCGATCAGGCCGTAGATCGTGCCCTCGTGGATCGTCATCGCGACGTCGGACAAGGCCTGCAGCCCGCCGAAGCGCTTGTTGACGCCGGTGATCTGCAGCAGGACCTTGCCGGTGCCGGTGGGCTTCGGGGTCGCGATCGGGAGCGCCGCCATCGTCAGGCTCCCTCGGCCGCGGCCGTCTTCGACTTGATGCCGCCGAGGCCCTTGCCGTGCTCGGGCGCAGGCCACAGGCCCGACGGTCGGTACAGCATCACGCAGACCATCGCGAGTCCATAGAGCAGCTGCCGCACGATCTCGGCGTCGACGAGCACACGGCCGAAGACCGCCTCCTGGACCGGGACGACCGCATGGCGGAGGACTTCGGGCAGCGCCGCGAGCAGGATCCCGCCGAGGATGACCCCGGGGATGTGGCCCATGCCGCCGAGCACGACCATCGCGAGCACGACGATCGACTCGAAGAGGCCGAATGACTCGGGCGAGACGAAGCCCTGGAACGACGCGAACATCGCGCCCGACACGCCGCCGAAGGACGCGCCCATCGCGAACGCGAGCAGCTTCACGTTGCGCGTGTTGATGCCCATCGCCTTCGCCGCGATCTCGTCTTCGCGGATCGCGACCCAGGCGCGGCCGATGCGCGAGTTCTGCAGGCGGATGCAGAAGAACACGATGACGACCACGATGAAGAGGAACAGGTAGTAGTAGAGCTGAACCACCGACCACGTGAACCCGAACAATTCGATCGGCTGGCGCAAGGACACGTCGCCGATCAGCTTCGGTTCGATGTTGAGAATGCCCTGCGGCCCGTTGGTGATGTTCACCGGCGAGTTCAGGTTGTTCATGAAGATGCGAATGATCTCGCCGAAGCCGAGCGTGACGATCGCGAGGTAGTCGCCGCGCAGCTTGAGTGTGGGCGCGCCGAGGATGACGCCGAACAACGCGGCGAGCGCCGCGCCGAGCGGCACGATGACCCAGATCGGCAGGTGGATGCCGTTCTTCGTGACCTCGGGTCCGAACACGCCGACGAGCCAGTTGCCGAGGTCGGGATAGGTGTCGACGAAGGACGCGAGCACGGTCGCGAACTGCGGCGACGCGAGCAACGCGCACATGTAGGCGCCGACCGCGTAGAAGGCGATGTAGCCGAGGTCGAGCAGGCCCGCGAAGCCGACCACGATGTTCAGGCCGAGCGCCAGCATGATGTAGAGCAGCGCGAAGTCGAGGATGCGGACCCACGAGTCGCCCGCGTGCCCCGCGAGGATCGGGGCGACCAACAGGACGATCGCGACGATCGCCAGTCCCTTGTAGGCCTTCCTGCTCGGCGCGCCGAGCGGAAGCGCCTCGTCGACGCCGTCCTCGTTCAGTTGCGGAGCCGGAGTCACGCGGCCGGTCCTCATGCGCGGTCCGCCACGCGCTCTCCCATGATCCCCGAAGGCCTGAGTGTGAGCACGATGATCAGCACGACGAACGCGAAGATGTCCTGGTAGTTGCTGCCGAGGAAGCCGTCGGTGATGTCGCCGATATAACCCGCGCCCAACGCCTCGACGATGCCGAGCAACAGGCCGCCGACCATCGCGCCGTAGATGTTGCCGATGCCGCCGAGGACCGCCGCGGTGAACGCCTTGAGACCGGGGATGAAGCCCATGTAGAAGTGGGCGACGGAGTAGTTGGCGGCGACCATCACGCCCGCGACGGCCGCGAGCGCGGCGCCGATCGCGAAGGTCGCGACGATCACCGAGTTCGCGTTGACGCCCATCAGGCTCGCGATGCGCGGATTCTCGGCGGTCGCGCGCATCGCGCGACCGAGCTTGGTCTTCTCGACGAGCAGCACGAGCAAGGTCATCATCACCGCCGCGACGATGAGGATCATGATCTGCGTCGGCGTGATCACTGCACCGAAGATCTCGTAGGGGTCCGTCGACAGCATCGGCGGGAAGACCTTGTAGTTGCGGCCGAAGATGATCATCGCGAGCGTCTGCAGGATGATCGACACGCCGATGGCGGTGATCAGCGGAGCCAGCTTCGGCGCATTGCGCAGCGGTCGATACGCGATGCGCTCGATCGCGACGTTCACCGCGATGCAGACGGGGATCGCGACGAGCAGTCCGCAGAGCAGCAGGACCGGGCCGGGGATGCCGGGCATCCAGCCGTGCAAGCCCATCACGACGGCATAGGCGGTGAGGGCCCCGACCATCAACACGTCGCCGTGCGCGAAGTTGATGAGGTTCAGGATGCCGTACACCATCGTGTAGCCGAGTGCGATCAGGGCATAGATGCTGCCGAGGACCAGGCCGTTGAGGATCTGCTGAAAGAAGATTTCCATGCGCTCTCGATCGTGGCCTGAAAGGCGGTCCGGTGCTGAACGCAAGGGGCGTGCCCGAAGCGGCGCAGCGGCGGCGATAGTAGCAGCCCCGTCGCGGGGCTCGGACGCACCGGACCGGCGACCATTGGACGGCGTGGTGCGCCCGCCGCGTTCAGGTCTCCACCAGCGTCATCAGCGACGCGTTGCCGCCAGCCGCCGCGGTGTTGACGCTCTCTGCGAACTCGCGGGTCAGCATCCACAACTGAGCGACCGGGGACGTTCGCCGATCCCAGGCGATCACCGCGACCAGCGGCCCGGGTCGCGCGGCGCATGCACGCTTGAGGGACACGGTGGCCGCCTTCGGAAGGTGCATCAGCACGGCGTCCAGGGTTGCGAGGGAGGCGACATCGTCGTCCCAGTCGATCGCGAATTCGCGCAGCGCTGGCGGCAGGTTGGCGTGAGCCGCATGCGGCGTCCGGCCGAGCGATCGCACGGCGATCAGCTGCGCGACGAGGTCCACCGGATCGTTTGCGATGCACGCGATGCTGTCGCGCGATCGCAGCACGAGCCGATTGCTTTCGCCGGTCGGGCCCGGCAACGCCATAGTCGTCAGTTCGTCGGCCGCGGCGTCGCAGCGGACGCACAGCGCATCGAGCACGCGTCGGGTCTCGACGTCCCATTCGACGAGACCGCCGATCGCCGCACGGAGGCGCGCGAGCACCGCGTCGTCCGGTCTCGTGCCGACGGGTTCGAAGCGACGTGCGCCGCGCGCCTCGTCGAGGCGCGACAGATAGAACGGTCCGCCCGCCTTCGGCCCGGTACCCGACAGGCCTTCGCCGCCGAAGGGCTGGACGCCGACCGTCGCACCGATCAGCGTGCGATTGACGTAGAGGTTCCCGACACGCGCGCGTGACGCGACGCGCTCGATGTGTTCGTCGATGCGGCTGTGGATGCCCATCGTGAGTCCATAGCCGGTCGCGTCGATCGCATCGACGAGCGCATCGAGCTCGCCGTAGTGCCAGCGCACGACGTGCAGCACCGGGCCGAAGACCTCGCCCGGAAGGTCCGCGATCTTCGCGATCTCGATCACCGTCGGCGCGACGAAGGTTCCGTGGGCGCACTCGTCCGGCAGGGGCAGCGAGAATACGCGATGGCCGCGCGCGCGCATCGCATCGATGTGCGCGACGAGTCGGTCGCGCGCGTCGGCATCGATCACCGGGCCGATGTCGGTGGACCAGCATCGCGGATCGCCGACGGCGAGTTCGCGCATCGCACCCTGCAGCATCGCGAGCGTCGTGTCGTAGACCGCGTCCTGCAGGCAGAGGACGCGCAGCGCGGAGCAGCGTTGACCCGCGGAATCGAAGGCCGAGATCAGCGCGTCGTTGACGACCTGCTCGGTGAGCGCGCTCGAATCGACGATCAGCGCGTTCTGCCCGCCGGTCTCGGCGACGAGGATGGTCTCGTCGTCGCGCGCCGCGAGCGTGGCCGCGATCGAGCGCGCGACCTGGGTCGAGCCCGTGAAGAGCACGCCGGCGATGTCCGCGCGCGCGACGAGCGGCGCGCCGACCGATTCGCCGTCGCCGATCGCGAGTCGCAGCACGTCGCGCGGGACGCCGGCGCCGTGGAAGAGTTCGACCGCACGCGTCGCGATCAGCGGCGTCTGCTCGGCCGGTTTCGCGATGACCGTGCGTCCGGCGGCGAGCGCCGCGGACACCTGGCCCGTGAAGATCGCGAGCGGAAAATTCCACGGCGAGATGCACACGAGCGGACCCGTCGCGTCGGTCGCGGCGAGCGGCGGATCGTTCTCGATCTGTCGCGCGTAGTAGCGGCAGAAGTCGACGGCCTCGCGCACCTCGCCGATCGCGTTCGCGAAGGTCTTGCCGGCTTCACGCATCGCGAGCGCGATCAGCTCGATGCGTGCCGATTCGAGCGCATCGGCGCAGCGCTCGAGCATGCGCGCGCGTTCGCGGGACGGCGTACCGCGCCACGCGCCCGCGGCTCCGCGCGCGGCCGCGATGGCTGCGTCGAGATCCGTCGCCGTCGACACCGCGACGGTGCCGACCGCTTCGTCGCGTCGCGACGGGTTCACGATGGACATCGCTGCGGCACCCGCGCCGAAGTCCCATCGTGTGCCGGCGAACGCATTCAGCGTGTCGACCATCGCGACGATCGCCGCTTCGCTCGACGCGTCGAAGCCGCGCGAGTTCACGCGGCCGTCCGGATACAGCGCCGTGGGCAGCGGAATGTTCGGATGCGGGCTGCCGCCGGTCTCCTTCGCGCGCACGACCGGGTCCGCGACGAGTTCGCCGATCGGCACGCGCGCATCGACGATGCGATTGACGAACGACGTGTTCGCGCCGTTCTCGAGAAGACGGCGGACGAGATAGGCGAGCAGCGTCTCGTGGCTGCCGACCGGCGCGTAGATGCGGCACGACAGGGGACTCGCGTCCGACACGACCTGGTCGTACAGCGTCTCGCCCATGCCGTGCAGGCACTGGAACTCGTACTGGCCGGCGTAATAATTGGCGCCGGCCATCTCCATCACGGTCGCCAGCGTCTGGGCGTTATGGGTGGCGAATTGCGGGAACACGGCGTCGGGCGCCGCCAGCAGCTTCTTGGCGCAGGCGAGGAACGACACGTCGGTGTGGACCTTGCGGGTGTAGACCGGAAAACCCTCCAGCCCATCGACCTGCGCGCGCTTGATCTCGCTGTCCCAATAGGCGCCCTTCACCAGCCGGATCATCAGCCGGTGACCGCTGCGACGGGCGAGGTCGATCAGGTAATCCAGCACATAAGGGCAGCGCTTCTGGTAGGCCTGAACCACGAAACCGATGCCGTTCCAGCCGCTTAGCGCCTCTTCAAAACAAAGCGATTCCATCAGGTCGAGCGACAGTTCAAGCCGGTCGGCTTCCTC
>Ga0247783_1000767_pt1 | contig 10206 bp, 6 predicted proteins | sample UWRJL064202C5_FD_179911 | JGI IMG/M metagenome (GOLD analysis project Ga0247783, IMG submission 179911) | Plant litter microbial communities from Arlington Agricultural Research Station in Wisconsin, United States - UWRJ-L064-202C-5 | ecosystem: Environmental > Terrestrial > Plant litter >... | reverse complement strand
GCTGCCCGAGCAAGCGTTCGACGTCGGCTGGGTGCAGCCCCGTCGTCGGTTCGTCTAGCACGTACACGGTGCCGGCACGTTGCGTGCGCTGAAGCTCGGTCGCAAGCTTGATGCGTTGCGCCTCGCCACCGGACAACTCCGTCGCGGGTTGGCCGAGCCTCAGGTAGCCGAGCCCGACCTCGCGCAGCACCTCGAGCGTGCGCCGGATCGGCGCCTCGTCGACGAAGAACTGCCAAGCGGCGTCGACCGTGAGACCCAAGACTTGGGCAATGTTCTGACTGCGGTAGGTCACTTCCAGCGTTTTCTGGTTGTAGCGGGCGCCATGACACACGGAGCACGGTGCGTAGACGCTGGGGAGAAAGAGCAACTCCACCATCACCGAGCCTTCGCCCTCACAGGTTGGACAGCGGCCCTTGGCCACGTTGAACGAGAAGCGACCCGCGTCGTAGCGTCGCGATTTGGCCATTTTCGTGCTGGCGAACAGCCTTCGAACCTGATCGAACAAGCCGGTGTAGGTCGCCAGATTCGAGCGCGGCGTGCGCCCGATCGGGCGTTGGTCCACCTGCACCAGTCGCCTCACTCCGGCCATCCCGTCCGCGATCCTGCCCACGAGCTCCGGCTCGGCCGTGCGTTCCAGCGCCTCGCCGTCGGCTTCCACCTCTGGCAACTGCTCGCCGAGCTCGCGGGCGAGCAGCGCAACCAACACCTGACTCACGAGCGTCGACTTCCCGGATCCCGAAACGCCCGTGACGCTCGTCAACACACCGAGCGGGAATTCCACGCTCAAACGGCGAAGGTTGTTGCGTGTGACGCCAGTCAGCCGAAGCGAGCCGCTTTTCGAGCGCGGCGCGCGCGGGGGTCGGGGCTCGTTCTGGAACAAGTACTGGCGCGTCACCGAGCGCGCAACGCCCTCTAGGCCCGCGAGTGGACCGCTGTACAGAACCTCCCCGCCAAACTGGCCCGCGCCCGGACCGACGTCGACCAGCCAATCCGCGTGGCGCATCACAGATAGCTCGTGCTCGACCACGAACAGCGAATTTCCAGCGGCTTTTAGCCCATCCAACGCGCGCAGGAGCGCCTCGGTATCCGCAGGATGCAGACCGGCAGACGGCTCATCGAGCACGTACACCACACCAAACAAATTGGAGCGGACCTGGGTTGCCAGCCGCAGCCGCTGCAGCTCGCCGGGCGAGAGCGTGGGCGTGCTCCGCGACAGGCTCAGGTAGCCCAGGCCGAGATCGAGCAGCACCGACAGGCGTGCGCACATGTCTTCGGCGATGCGGCGGGTCACGATTACCTTTTCAGGGTGTTCGCGCTCGAGCCCCGGAAGCGACTTGGCCGAGCCGTCCGCGTACGGACGCAGCGTGCTGGCCAGCTGTTTCAGCGGCAGTTGCGAGAGCTCGGCGATGTCCCGACCGGCAAAGGTGACGCTCAGCGCCTCACGGCGAAGCCGCTTGCCGCCACACTCGCTGCACTCCGTGCTCAGCAAGTATGCGGCGACGCGGCGTTTCATCAGCGCGCTGTGCGTGGTAGCGAAGGTGTGAAGCACGTGGCGGCGTGCGCTGGTGAACGTGCCCTGATAGCTCGGCTCTTCCTTGCGCTTCAGTGCTCGTTTCACTTCGGCCAGGTCGAAGCCGGCATACACGGGCACCGTCGGCTGTTCGTCGGTAAACAGGATCCAATGCCTGAGCTTCTTCGGCAAATCGCGCCAAGGCACGTCCACGTCGTGACCGAGTGTGGTCAGAATGTCGCGCAGGTTCTGGCCCTGCCAAGCCGTGGGCCAGGCCGCCACGGCGCGCTCACGAATGGTCAGCGACGGGTCCGGAACCAGCGACGCCTCCGTCACCTCGTGGATGCCACCGAGACCGTGACAGGTGGGGCACGCTCCGTCGGGCGTGTTGCTCGAAAATGACTCGGCGTACAAGAGCGGTTGATTGCTCGGATAGTGACCCGCTCGCGAATACAGCATCCGCAGCAGGTTGGAGAGCGTGGTGACGCTGCCCACCGAGGAGCGAGTGGTCGGAGTACCTCGTTGTTGCTGTAGGGCAACGGCGGGCGGCAAGCCGTCGATCTCGTCCACTGCCGGCACTTCCATTTGATGAAAGAGACGCCGCGCATAGGGCGAGACCGACTCCAGGTAGCGGCGTTGTGCCTCGGCATACAGGGTGCCGAACGCCAAGGACGACTTGCCCGAGCCAGAAACGCCGGTAAAAACCACCAAACTGTCGCGCGGCAGCTCGAGGTCGACGTTCTTCAGGTTGTGCTCACGCGCGCCACGGACGCGCACGAAGCCCGGACTGCGCTTTGGTCCCGTTTTCGCCTCAGTCTCACTCATCGCTCGCTCGGTCTCTTTCTGAGTCGTATAGCCCTTCATCCCTTCAGCCACCTGCAACGACCACGCCGCCGATCGACGTGATGCGGGCGTCCTCCGGGCAGCGGTCCAGCTGGTCGATCATGGCGGGGAAGCGTCGTCCGTGAGCGTCCTCGATCAAGAAATAGCGCAGCCGAGCCGTGTCCAGGCCTTCCAACGCATCGCTGGCCAAACGAGCCCGGAAGCGCGTGCCGCCACGACCGACGGGATATTCTATCTCGAGCGCATCGAGCAGCGCGATGCGACGCCCGAAACGATTGAGTAGCTCGGGCACGCTGAGGAACACCTGTGTTCCGAGCCTGGCTTTGGCCTAGCGGCGACGGCGCGAGAGCACCACATCGGCGACTGCCGCGACCAAGATGGCTGGCTCCACGGGCTTGGCCACGTGCGCTTGAAAACCCGCTTGCAAGGCCAGTCGTTGATCTTCGCGGCGCGAGTAAGCGGTGAGCGCGATGGCGGGCAACAGGTCCGCCGCGAGCCCTCGCAGGCGAATGGCACGTATCAGCTCATAGCCATCTTCCCCAGGCAAGCCGATGTCGCTCAGCACTACGTCTGGTACCGATTGTCCGACAAGCGCCAGCGCCTCGCTGGCAGTGCCCGCTTGGCTGACCTTGGCGCCCTGCTGCGTGAGCACGGTGACCAGCAAATCACGCGCATCTTCGTCGTCTTCGACGACCAAGATGCTGACGTTGGACAAGCGCCCCACGGGTAGTCCGTGATCGACCACCGGTGGCGGGCTCGGTCGATTGCTCTCGCCGCTGCGAGAACTGCGCTGGTCGTCGCTGGGCAGCGTAATCGAGAACGACGCGCCGCGCCCTTCGCCCTCGCTCTGGGCGCTCACGGACCCGCCGTGCGCGGCCACGATGTGTCGCACCAAGGCCAGCCCGAGGCCGAGCCCGGAATGCCGGCGTGTGGCAGTGTCGTCCTCTTGCCGAAAGCGATCGAACACGTGCGGCAGAAATTGTTTGGCGATGCCCTTGCCGGTATCGTGAACGGAGAAACTCAGCGACTGCTCGCCGCGTGACAGCTCGACCCGGATATTGCCGCCCGCAGGCGTGAACTTGACGGCGTTCGTCAGCAAATTGCCCAACGCTTGTTGCAGGCGATCGATATCACCGCGAACCCGCAGCGCGTCTTCGGGCGCGCTCAATTGCAGATCGAGCCGTTTGGCATCTGCCGACGGTTTGGCCGCGTCGAACACCGCGCGCGCTACTTGACGCAAATCGAAGGTGGTCAGCTCCAAATGCAGCTTGCCCGAAATGGCGCGGGTCGTGTCGAGGATGTCCTCGATCAGCTGGACTTGGATCTGCGCATTGCGCTGAATCGTGGCAAGCCCGCGCGCAAGCGTCTCGCGGTCGAGCGTGCCCTCACTGAGCAGTCGCGCCCAGCCCAAAATCGAATTCAACGGCGTGCGTAGCTCGTGGGAAACGGTCGCCAAAAACACGTCTTTGGCGCGATTGGCTTCGTCGGCTGCTTCGCGTGCGCGGCGCGTGGCAAGCTCGGTCTTCTTCAGGCTGTCGTGCAGCAGCCGCGCACGCGCCAAGGTGCCGACGCGCGCCAGCAGCTCCGCCGGATCGAAGGCCTTGGTCACGAAGTCGTTGGCGCCCGCGGCCAGACCTTCCAGCAAGTCGTCTTGTCCGCCGGTCGCGGTCAGCACCAAGATCGGTAGACTGGCTTCGTCGAAGCGTTCACGCAGGAAGCGACACAGCTCGAGGCCTGACATTTGCGGCATGTGCCAATCGAGCACGAGCACGTCCGGCCGTTCACCGCCGGCGAGGCGCTCGAGCACCGGCGGCCCGTCGACGAAGACCTCGACGTCGTACTGCTCGGCAAGCAGACGGCGCGCCATTTCCCGCTCCAGTGCGCTGTCGTCCACCAACCAAATCCGAGCGCGCCCGGGCATGCTGGGGTACGACGGACGGGCATCCAATGGATTCATGGCGGAACTGGAGTTGACAGCAACGGCGTACTCTCTCCTTGCACGATAATCCAAACTTAGTCACGGCCAGCACTCAAATTGAGGCAATTGTTGTGGCATTGCGCCTCAATCTGGGAGTTTGCTCGCGGGCTGATTGCGTCGGCCAAGGAGGCATCCGTGTCCGCGGGCTGAGCTTGACGGGGCACGCACCACGCCATAGCGTCGCTCACGGTGCGCAAATGACCGAGATCCTGGTGGTCGACGACAGCAAGGTCATGCGAGACATGATTGTCGCCTGCCTGCGTGCGATACCGGATACCAGCTTCGCGCATGCCTCGAGCGGGCTCGAGGCCATCGAACGCTTGTCGCTGGCCTCGTTCGACTTGTTGGTGCTCGACCTCAACATGCCCGACATCGGCGGCCTCGAGGTGCTCGAGTTCGTCCGTGCCCAAGACACGCTGCGCGCCCTACCTGTCTTGATCGTGACCACCCGCGGTGACGACCAATCACGGGAGCGCGTGCTGCGAGCCGGCGCAACCGCCTTTTTGGCGAAGCCCTTCACCCCGGATTCGATCATCGCCGAAGTCCGCGCAATCCTCGTAGATCGCGCGGAGCATGTCGCGTGACAGGGCCGGCCGACCTCCAGGAATTCGTCGCCGCCTACCTCGTCGAGGCCGAAGAACATCTGACGGTCGCCAATGCGCAGTTGCTCGCCATCGAGAGCTCGCAGCGCAGCGGCGAAACCAATCCGCGCGCAGTCCGCGAAACCTTCCGCTCGCTGCACACCATCAAGGGCTTGTCCGCGATGGTCGGCGTCGAGCCGGTCGTGGCCATTGCTCATCGCATGGAGAACTTCCTGCGCGACTCCGATCGCTCGGGCGGCGCCCTGCCCCTGTCCGCGATCGACGCGCTGCTCAGAGGCGTGCGTGCGATCGAGCAGCGCATCACCGCGCTCGGCCGCGGCGACTCCGCCGCCGCGCCCTCGGAGGAGCTGCTGGTAGCGCTCGATTCGTTGGGCCTCGGCGCAGCACCCGTGGCGCGCTCGGCCGAGACGGTATTGGATCTCGAGCCGGGCATCCTAGAAAAGCTTGCGCCCTTCGAGGTCGATCAACTTTTGCGCGGTGTTGCTGCTGGCCAGCGCGCGCTGCGCGCCGAGTTCAGCCCCTCTCCGGAGCGCGCTGCGCAAGGCTTGACCATCAACTCCGTGCGCGAACGCATGACCAAGGTCGCCGACATCGTGCGCGTATTGCCGCGCTCGGTGCCCATCAGCCCGGCAGCGCCAGGAGGCTTGTGCTTCATCCTGATCTTACTGAGCGGTGCGAGTGACGAAGCGATTGCCGAAGCCGTCGGCCTGGACAGCACGAGCCTGCACAGCATTGCCCATCAGGCAGCGGAAGGCCGGCCCGAAGCCGAGCTGCTAGCAACGGCCGAAGACGGCCTGGACGGCGCCGAGGACGCACCCATCGATACTCACTCCCGGCGCGGGGTGGTGCGCGTCGACGTGAATCGCCTGGACGACGCGATGGAAGGGCTGTCGGCGTTGATCGTCACGCGCTATCGCCTGGCTCGCTCGATCGCCAGTTTGACCGAACGCGGCGTGAACACTCGCGAGCTGTCCGAAATCATGAAAGACAACGCGCGCCAGCTGCGCGATTTGCGCGCCGCGATCGTACGCGTGCGCATGGTGCCCGTGAGTGAGCTGCTGGAGCGCATCCCACTCTTGGTCCGCGGCCTGCGGCGCGCCACGCAGCGCTCGGTGAGGCTGGAATTGGAAGGCGGCAACGCGGAGCTCGACAAATCGGTATCCGAGCGCTTGTTCCCGGTGATCGTGCATTTGGTGCGCAACGCCGTCGACCACGCGATCGAAACGCCCGACGAGCGGCTGCGGCGCGGCAAGCCGGAAGAGGGCCTGCTCCGCATCACCTGTGGCGCGCGCGGCAGCTCGCGCCTGGAGATCACGGTCAGCGACGACGGGCGCGGCATCGACCGAGACGCCGTGGCCAGAAAAGCCGGACGGACCGCCCCCGGTGACGACGCTGGCCTGTTGGACTTGCTGTGCATTCCCGGGCTCTCCACGCGCGAGATCGTGACCACCACCAGCGGCCGCGGCATGGGCATGGAAATCGTGAAGCGTACGGTCGTGGACGAGCTCGGCGGTGAGCTCTCGGTCCACAGTCAGTTCGGCCAAGGCACGACCTTCACCTTGCGCGTCCCGCTCACGATCTCGATCGTCGACGCGTTCTCGTTCGAATGCGGCGAGCAGCGCTTCGTCGTGCCGGTGGCCATGGTCGACGAGATCATCGAGGTCGACGCGAACGCGTTGGTCCAGGTTCCCGCCAATGACGACGGCAGCCCGGCGGTGGACATCATTTCACGGCGCGGCATGGCGCTGCCCCTGATCCAGTTGGCCCAGGTTTTTCGGTTGAAAGCGACGCCCAGCGGCGCCGGCAAAGCGATCGTGGTGCGGCGCGCAGGGGCACCCGTGGCGTTCGCAGTGGACCGCATGCTGGGCCAACAAGAGGTGGTCATTCGTCCGATCAACGACGCTTTGGTGCGCGCGCCGGGCGTCTCGGGTGCGACCGATCTGGGCGATGGGCGTCCCACGCTGGTGCTCGATCTGGTCGCGCTCAGCGCCAGTCTCGCGCACTTCACCACAGCCGAAGATCCGAAGTCCACGGCTCAGCTAGCGGCGAGGACGCGATGAAATTACACGTGGTGTTCAGCCTGGCCAACGCCGAATATGCGCTACCGTTCGAGAGCGTACTGCAAATGGAGAGCTACCTGGGCGCCACGCTCGTGCCCGGCGCGCCGGCGTACGTCGACGGCATCGTGACCGTGCGTGGCCTGGTGGTTCCCGTGCTCGATCTGCGAACGCGCTTCGGCTTGCCCCGCGCCGAGCTGAGCGTGGATACACGCATCATCGTCACCGAATCCGCAGGGCGTGTCGTCGCGCTACGCGTGGACAGTGCACGCGAAGTATTGAAGCTGGATGTGGACAAGCACCAGCCCGCGCCCAGCATCGTCAACGAGCGCTCGTCAGGCTTCGTACAGGCGGTGCATTCGCTCGGCAATCGCCTCCTGCTCTTGCTCGATCTTCCGAAACTCTTAGGTGAAAATAGCCATGACCGACAGCCCAACGCCCTCCCCGAAGACGATGGCTCGAGCGCCCGCTACCAGCTCCCAGCTTGAAGCGCTTGCGCAGTCCCTGCGCAGCACGAGCGCTGAAATCGCAGCCGTCGAAGCCTCGACCCAGAGGCTCGCCGCCGCCGGCAACGAGCGCGCGGCACTCGGTGAGCAGATCGGCGCTGCGACCGAGTCGATCGCCACGTCGATCGAAGAAACCGGCGCTCTGACCGCCAAGGCGGTCAGAGCCCAGCAAGGGTTGAGCGAGCTCGTGCAGACCCTGCACGGGGATGTCGAGGAATCGAGCGCAGCGCTGCGCGAGGTGGCAAGCTCGATCGGCGCGGTGAAGAAGGACACTCAGCTACTGGCAGAGTCTTCCGAGGGCACTGCGGCTGCCATCGAAGAATCGGCTCGTTCAATCCGCGGCGTGACGGGCAATGCGCAAGACTTGGCCGCGGCCAGCGAACAACTCTTGGCCACCTCTACCGAGATGGCCGCAAGCTTGGCGGGTATGTCCGGGCGGGCGGAGAACAACGCCTCGATCATCACCCAGGTCGGCGCGACCTGTGAAGAAATGGCGAAAGGCATCGAACGGCTTGCGACCGACGCCCGTGACGTCACGACCCGCATCGCCTCGGTCGCGAGCAGCAGCGCGGCGATCGCCAAAGGCATCGCCAACGTGGCCGAGCGCGGCCAAAATCTAGCCGCGTCGGTCCTGGAAACGGCGACGACCACCGAAGAGGTGTCCCGCTCCGCCGCGGCCGCCGCGCTCAATTCGAAGGCGCTCGAGACGGCCAGCGCCGAAAATGCCGCGACGGTCACGGAGCTGGCCGCTTCGGTCGAAGAAGTGGCCGCGACATCGGAAAAGAACTCGCGCGTCCTCGAAGCCAACGCATCCACGATCGAACAGCTGGCCAAGTCGGCGCAAGCGGTATCGCGCTCGGCGGAGGACATCGCGGGCCTGGGCGAAGCCAGCGCCGCCGCTAGCCAGCAAATGGAAGCTTCCACCCGGCGCATCGCGCGCGTGTGTGAAGAAGCGCGCGCGGTGGGAGACCGAGTGACGTCGCTCGCGCGCGACGGTGGAACCACGGTCGGTCGCTCGATCGAAGGCTTGGCCAAGATCCGCGTCTCGATCACCTCGTCCGCCGGCGTCATGAAGGAAATGGGTCAAAAGGTCGACGAAATCGGGGACTTCGTGCAGACCATCAACTTGATCGCCGATCGCACGAATTTGCTTTCGCTGAACGCGAGTATCGAAGCCGCGCGCGCCGGTGAGCATGGCCGGGGCTTTGCGGTCGTGGCCGAAGAGATCCGCGCGCTGGCGGACCGCGCGGCCACGGCCAGCGCGGACATCGCCAAGATCATTCGCGCATTGCAGAACACGGCGCGCGAGGCGCTCGCGGCCACGCACGACGGCGAGCGCGTCGCGGCCGATGGCGCGTCACTGGCCACGGACGCCGAACGCGCGCTGGCTGCCATTTTGGGCGGCGTACAAGAACTGGGGCAGTCCGTGCGCGAGGCTGCCGAGAGCGCGAACGAGCAAGTCGTGGCCGTCAAATCACTGACCGACACCTCCAGCAAAGTCCGCGAGCAATCGCGGATCATCGCCACCGCCACCGGCGAACAGGCCAAAGCCACGCGAGATCTTGCCCAAAGTGCCGGAGAAATGCGGCAGATGGCCAAGCAAACCACGCTCGCCTCGGGCGACCAAGCGCGCGCCCTGCGCGATGTGGTGCGCGCCAACACGCAATTGGCGAGCAATGCCAAAGAGCTGTCGTTGGGCGCCGCCGAGCAGGCCGCTGCAGCCGCGGAATTGTCCAAGGCCGCGCTCAACATGCGCAGCCAAACCGACGCTACACTCACCAGTTTGAGCGAACAGAGCGCCTCGGTGAAAAGCATCGCCAGCCAGACCGACGAATTGCGCGCCGCCACGGAACGCAGCCTGCTCGGCCTGGCCGAGCAAGCCAAGGGTGCCAGCGAAATCGCCAAAGCCATGGAGCTGGCTCGCAAGGATGCGCAGCAAAACGCCAAGGGTCTGCTCGAGCAGAGCAAGGCCGGTCAAGAGCTGGAAGGAGCCGCCAAGCAGGTGGCGACGTCCGCGGCCGAGGTCACCCGCGCCACTTCCGAGCAGAGCAAAGTCGCCGCCTCGATCGCCAAGAGTGCGGACGACGTGCGACGCATTGCCCGCCAGACCTCGCGCGCTCTGGAAGAGCAGAGCGACGCAATCGGCTCGCTGGCGGAAACTTCCAACAAGCAAACCAAGTCGATCGCTGCCCTGCGCCACGCTCATGCCGAGCAGGGCAGCGCCAGCGAACAGATCGCGAGCTCCGTGAACGAGATGCGCGGCAGGATCCGCGAAACGGTCTCCGCGTCCGCCCTACAGGCCAAAGGGGTGAGCCTCTTCGGCCGCGAAATGGACGCTCTTTCCAGCCAAATCGCCAAGATCCGCGCCGCCAACCTGAGTCAGGCAGAGGCCGTGCTGGCACTCGGCGGGAGCGCCGCCGACGCAACGGACCCGGCATGAGCACCGCTTCGAGCACGTCTCCCGAGAGCGAACGCGAACGCTTGGAACGGGTTCAAGCCATGGCGCAGGCTGGTCTGCCTGCCTTGGCAGGGCTGATCGACGAGCTCGTCGACACGACTTGGGCGGTGCGCCGCGCGGTGGTCGCCGCATTGGCTACGGCTGCGCCTTCGGGGATGCCAGTGCTGGTCGAGGCCTTGCGCAGCGCCCGTGAGGACGAGGCCAAGATTGCCGGCTTGGTCGATGCATTGGCCACTACCGGCAACGCGATCG
>Ga0247783_1000766_pt1 | contig 10207 bp, 8 predicted proteins | sample UWRJL064202C5_FD_179911 | JGI IMG/M metagenome (GOLD analysis project Ga0247783, IMG submission 179911) | Plant litter microbial communities from Arlington Agricultural Research Station in Wisconsin, United States - UWRJ-L064-202C-5 | ecosystem: Environmental > Terrestrial > Plant litter >... | reverse complement strand
GTAGCTGCGCCTCCATTTTTTTCAATTCGGCATAGTGCTCATCCTGCTCATCATCACAAGCGGTATAAACAATAGTGTTGTTAGGACACAACCGCGCCAGTGTATCTATATGACTATCAGTATCATCACCCGCCAGATAACCGTGATCCAACCAATTAATTTTTTTCACGCCGAATGCTGCAATCAACCGCGCTTCAATATCGGCTTTGGACAAATTGGGATTACGATTTTTATTTAGCAAACAGGATGACGTTGTCAGCAAAGTGCCCTGCCCATCTGTCTCGATGGAGCCACCTTCTAACACCCAATCTTGCGCTTCAATGGTCGCATAGGGAAACGCTTTTTGATCGAATAGCTGCTGTGGGACTTTGTTATCCAGATCATGGGGGAATTTGTTTCCCCAGCCATTAAATTGGAAATCCAGTAATTTAAATCCTTCAGGAGTTTCGACCGTAAGTGGACCATGATCACGCGCCCAGCTGTCATTACTTTTACAGGGAAAAAGATGGATATACTCAAGGGGCGCCCCCATTGCTTCAAGGCGCGCGCGCACCTCATCCAATTGCGTTTCCGGTACTGCAATAACCACATCCGCGTAATCGCAAATAACCGTCGCCAAAGCCTCATACAGTTCGACCACATCATCCAGAATCCAATCCCAGAGCGAGTTTTTATACGGCCAGGTCAACAGGATGGCATCTTGTGGTTCCCATTCAGCGGGCAATCGTTGGCTTGACATAAAATATCCTCATTAAAAACGCAAAATGGCCAGTCATTCAGCTGGCCATTATAAACACAGCGGATGACGCAATAAATTAGCGGGGCGAAATGGTCTCCTGCGCTGGCAGTGAAATCACTGAATCAGACTTATCAGCTGAACTATTGAGCATTGTTTTTTGCGCTTTCGCTGCAGGTTCACCCACCTGCAAAATAGCGGCAATAGCACGCACAGAGGTTTGTCCATCTACAACAATCGATACATGGAGCTGAATATAAAAACGCCCTTCCGCACTGGCATTCAGTGCCAACGGCACTTTGTATTCGCCGCCCTCCTGCAATACAAACTCAAAGTGGCTCTCAGGCGAAACTATTGTGACGCCGTCGCTAGCCGCAACATTGATTGTCATCTTGCCGGTATCGTTGGGCGATATCAGCTGCAATTGGTATTCATACACTCCCGGAGCCGGGGCATATAATGGAGTGGTATTTTTTAAGCTGACCGCAGCGCCTGGCTTTGCCCTAGGGTGTTGTTGATGCTCTGACTTCTCACCTCTCACCGGCGAACTGTTTCTCTCAACAGACACTATTCCTTGTGAGCTTTTTGTCACCGCCGGTGATTGCACAGAAGTATCTGTTGATCTTTTTCCAACCCCATAGGTAAGAATACAAGACAAAATGATAATTGCCGCCAGGAATTCCAGGTAACTAATAGACATATTATTCATAGTTCAGGCCTCCAACCTAATTGAGGCGCTGTGCGCGCACATCAAAACAGGCAGTGAGTTCATCGGTATTTTCTATATCCATTGCCCGATCATCGACAAGTTCAAGCACATAGGTTCCCGCCGATAAGAAGCGCGGCAAGCTTTCCTGATCCACCATAGAACCCTCGGAATAATCCAGCAGGTTGCCATATTGATAGAGATAAATATCCGGATCAGAGTTCCCTGAATTAGCGCCGGCCTCTTGCACACTGATTTGATAGTTGTCGGACGACGCAATATCCAATAGCATAAATTGTGATACTGCCAACTTGTTATAAGCACCAAAACGATTAGTGCTGCAGACATTAACGAGGGATTTATTAACCGGCAATGTTTTATAGATAGGCAAGCTACCGACATAACCACCATTGTTGACTTCACCCTCACCAAAGGCATTGGTGATTTCAATGTTTTGCCCAAGCAAGAGATTATTAAAGTTGGTTGCTTGCCCTGGAATAAGGCGACGCAATTCCTCTGCAAATACATAAATAGAGGTCATTGCTACATTAGCGACATAACCTTTTGAATTTATGATGTTAAAGATATCGGTAAAATCCCGCGCTATTTTCCCATTGTCACTGGTGTAAAAATTGTAAAGCACAGATTGTATTGACGCTTCCGAATACCACCCACGCACTTCAGGTGTTTTGTTACTGATATTTTCTGGAGCGCCCTCCTGCTGTTGCCTGCCCATGGTATCGCGATACATAGGGTCATCCAACATCATCGCCGCAAATGCACTGGCAAAACCTTCCGACATAGCAACACGCAAATCCAATTTTTCATCATAGACATGATCGCCACCAATGCTATCGGAACGGGCAAACCCAGATTCCAGATAGTGCCCCCATTCATGCAAAATAACGTGGCGATCATACTCATCAGTATCATTGTTTTGATCGCCCAAAATATAAATTTCCGAACCGTCATAAAAACTGGTGCCGATTTCGCCCAAGGTCAATTCACCTTCGGCAGTTTTATTGTTAATACTCCAACGCAATTCCAATGAGGGGAAATCACTTGTATTTCCCGCAGCTATCACACGCTCTGCCCCTAACAAAACAGAATCTAAAATTGCAAAAGGCGCTGCTACGCGTGGTTGCGTATAACCGGTGCCAGTCCAACCGGATGCAGCATGTAAATTTCGCACTCCGGTCGCTTCGCTCGCCTTCACCAAACTGCCATCCATTACATAAAGGTTATTGCCATTAGTATTATCAGTCACCTTGAAATTCCATGCCGGCGACTGGGTGTGCAACAGCTGCGCCTTTGCGCGAACCTTAACAAGTTTATTGGGTTCGACACTAACATTGTAATTACCAAGGTTATCGGTTGTGGTTGTGGCTAACACAAGGTTTTTGCTATCAAGCAATTCGATAACCACTCCACGCGCGGCCTTCACCGTAATTGCTGAATAATTCAAACCCATATTATTATCGTTATGCGGTACAAAATCGTAAGTCACCCTGCCAATTAAGCTGATCAGGCCAGCGCCGGCAGAACTCATTTGTGATGAGCTGGATGCAGATGACAACAGCAATGACGACACACTTGACGATGAAAGTGGCTGTGTAGATGAAAGGCTTGCTGAGCTAGCCACAGAAGCTACTGGTGCGCTGCTCTGCTGGGTAAGATTAGCTTTGCTGCCACCTCCACCACCACAGGCAAACAACAACATACACCCACATACCAATAGCGCTCGCACACCCCAATTGGATACAGGTAGAGCCATTCTTATTCTAATTTTCAGCCCCATCTGGCTTACACCCTTATAAATGATCATACCTACACAAAGTTTTCTGGTGAGCAGTTTACAACAGCATAGCCAAGATCCGCTGCGTGCACAAAAGGAGGCTATCGATAGCAAGATCCTGTGCCTATAATGGCGGCCTGTTTATGGGAGGCTTTATGCTCAAAATTTTAGTGTTTGCGGTCATAGTAACAATAATTGTTATTGGTAGTGCCCAGTATAAAAAACTGAACCCCGAGCAAAAACGCCAAACCTTATGGCGGATGGGGACAGGTGCGTTTCTCTGTGTATTGGTTTTATTGGTGATTACTGGCCGTATGCATTGGATAGGGGCAGCACTGGGTGCGTTAATTCCCTTTGTACGCAACGCCTATGGATTAATTAGCCAGTTACTTCCGCTGTGGTTACAACGCAAAAATGCACAGCAAAACAACACCCAAACTGAAGAATTTACCACTCCCAAACAGCCACTCGTGCCCATGCCAATCCAGGAAGCGCTGGACGTCCTAGGGCTTTCAGGTGATATCAACAAGGGGGAAGTTACCGCAGCAATGGTTCAGGATGCTCACCGTCGCTTAATCCAGAAACTCCACCCGGATCGCGGTGGCAATGATTATCTCGCTGCAAAAATAAATCAGGCGCGCGATCTGTTATTGGAAAATATCAAACCTCACTAGGTGACATTTTCGCCAATAAGTGAATATAACGCCCCAATGATCGATAGGGCTCCTGCTGTGAAAACTCCAACTCCATTTGCAACAGAGTTTGGGGTTCCCGCGCGCGGTGTTCTTCGTTAAAAACATAATCATGAAACACGCGGATACCGCTGTGACTGAGCAGTTGCAGTTGCAGGTCAGCAACCCAACCCAGAACCAGCTGTGGCTCAAGTGGATTAATCGGTGTCAAACTCCCCGCTGAACCGCCATAGTCTTTATTGATTATTTTTTTAAAGTTGGTGCGCAGTAAATTTTTGTAAATCAGCGAATGGATATTGTAAAAAGTCAGCGACAAATAACCTTGTGGTTTGAGATACGTGAGCAAACACGGCAATAGCGATTGCGGCTCTTGCATCCACTCCATAACCGCATGGCAAATGACAAAATCAAATTGTTGCTGTTCCTGTGGCAAAAGTTGTGGCAAATGTTGCCGCAAATCCTGTAGCGCGCAGTGAATCAACTGCACGCGATCTTCCAAACCTAATTGTTCCACTTGTTCCCGCGCGAGCTTGAGCATTTCTGCCGAGATATCGCAAATCACCACCTTGTGCCCAGCCTGCGCCAATTGCAGTGAAAACTGCCCTTGCCCGCCGCCCGCATCCAGAATAGTCCAACAATTGGTAGCGGCATTATCGGTAGCAGCAATAAAAGGTGCGATGGGTAGATGTGCAGCGCAATCGCGTTCGAGTACTGCAAGGCGAATATCACCTTTTAATCCGCCGTAGATATTCTTTTTAAAGCGTTTGGCCAGATCATCAAAATTGCGATCCTGACCGGTCGATTCTTTTGCCATATAATTCTCGTCACCTACCTAACAATTACCGCTGTGATATGACTTCATCCAACCACTGGTTTGTCTATATGATCCGCACCAGCGACGCGCAAGTGTACACCGGAATTACTACGGATATGGCGCGCCGTTGGCGAGAACATGAATCGGGTAAGGCCGGTGCACGTTATTTTCGCGGAAGGAAACCAGTGCAATTATGTTATCTGGAAGCAGGGCCGGATCGCTCCAGCGTCAGCCAGCGCGAATACGCTATTAAATCCCTGACCGCGACGGCAAAAAAGCAACTGATTGCCGAGCAGTTGACGCAAACACAAGCGCTTATAGCACTCCATCAACTGGAGGCATTGCCACATTGATCGCCACTCCGACTACCAAACGCACCATCTGCCCAACCTGTGCCAGACCCATGCGAAATTGTATTTGCGCCCTGGTAACCCCAATTGCCAATCCTGTTGAAGTTCTTATTTTGCAGCATCCCGATGAAAGCACTAATGCAAAAAATACGGCTGGCTTATTACACCTAAGCCTGAAAAACAGTCAGCTTTATATAGGCGAGCGTTTTGTCGCGGATGAGCTGCATTCCTGGCTATTTTCCGACCAAAAGCAACCCCTGCTGCTCTACCCGGAGATACCCGAGTACAAGTCGCTTGGGCTTGACCCGCCTGGGCAAACGCTAACACCGGGACAACTCACTTCCAACCAACTGCGCTTGGTAGTGATAGATGCAACCTGGCGCAAAAGTCGCAAAATGATCTACCTCAATCGCGCCCTGCAGAGCCTACCGCGCATGGCTCTGGCGGAAACACCTGCCTCCCTTTACACCATCCGTAAAGCGCATAGCGAAAATCAGCTTTCCACGCTGGAGGCAAGTTGTTACGCTCTACGGCAACTGGAACAGCAGCAATGTGACTACACGCTCCTGCTACAGGCGATGAGCCAGTTTGTTGCACAACAGAGCGCTTTTGTTCCCACCACACCTATTACTCCCGATCAGAGAAATCCAGACCTATGAGTTATCCGACGTTTGAATTACTGCGCAGCCAAACTATTGATGCGTTAAAAATCCGTGTTGAAGAATATCGCCACAAAGTGACCGGCGCCCAACATATTCATTTGGCTGCCGATAACAATGAAAACGTTTTTCTTGTCGCCCTGCGCACAGTGCCGCACGACTCCACTGGCGTTGCACATATTCTGGAACATACCGCACTCTGCGGCAGTCAAAAATATCCGGTGCGCGATCCATTTTTTATGATGGTGCGCCGTTCACTCAACACCTTCATGAACGCCTTCACCAGTTCCGATTGGACCGCCTACCCTTTCGCGAGCCAGAATCAAAAAGATTTTAATAATTTGCTCGACGTTTATTTGGATGCGGTATTTTTCTCGCGTCTGGACGAATTGGATTTTGCGCAAGAAGGCCATCGCGTCGAATTTGCTGAAGCCGATAATCCCAATTCTGATTTGGTATTTAAAGGTGTCGTCTTTAATGAAATGAAAGGCGCGATGAGTTCGGTCTCGTCACAGGTGTGGCATACCCTGTGTAAATATCTCTACCCGACCTCAACCTATCACTACAACAGCGGTGGCGAGCCGGAAGATATTCCCAATCTAACTTATCAACAACTGAAGGATTTTTATCGTACTCATTATCACCCCAGCAACGCGATATTTATGACCTACGGTGATATTCCGGCCGCAATCCATCAAGAAAAATTCGAAATTCAAGCCTTGAGCAAATTTGAAAAACTCGATGAACTCATCAGCGTTGGCGACGAAAAACGCTATCACGCACCGGTTGCGGTAGAAGAAGCTTATCCACTGGATGAAAACGATGCTGAAGATATCGAGCACAAAAATCATGTTGTAGTGTCATGGTTGTTAGGTAAAACCACCAATCTCGATGAATCCCTCGAAGCACAATTAATTTCCAACATTTTACTCGACAACAGTGCATCCCCTTTACAACAAGCACTGGAAACCAGTGAACTGGGTCAAGCGCCCTCACCGCTCTGTGGCTTGGATGACTCATCGCGCGAAATGGCATTTGTGTGCGGTCTCGAAGGTTGCTCGCTCGACAACGCAGCAAAAGTCGAAGCGATGATTTTGGACATCATGCAAAAAGTTGCCACCGAAGGTGTGCCGCAAGAACAAATCGAAGCCTCACTGCACCAGCTTGAACTTTCGCAGCGCGAAGTCGGTGGCGATGGCTACCCCTATGGCTTGCAATTAATTTTGACCGGGTTAACTTCAGCAACCCATCGCGGCGACCCGATTGCGTTATTGGATATGGACGCCGCGTTGGAAAATTTGCGCCGCAAAACCCAAAACCCGCAATTTATTCAGGACACTGTGCGCAAGTGGCTATTGGACAATCCGCACCGCGTCCGTTTGACCATGCGCCCGGATTTGCAAATGAACGGGCGCATCCAAGCCGCCGAAATTGCACGCCTTGCACAATTAAAAGCCAGCTTGAGCGAAGCAGAAAAACAAACGATTATCGCGCGCACCCATGCACTGCAAGAACGTCAAGTGCAGCAAGATGATGAAAGTATTTTGCCTAAAGTAGGGTTGGAAGACATTCCTGCCAACTTGCATTACACCGAGGGTAGCCATGAAAGTTTCCACAATTTCCCGTTGCGCCGTTACAGCGCAGGCACCAACGGTTTGGTATACCAACAAATTACCTGCAAGCTACCTGCACTTACCGACGAGCAAATAAAATTATTGCCCTACTACAGTATTTGCGTCACTGAATTGGGCGCAGGTGATAAAGATTATTTAGCTAAACAACGCTGGCAAGCGGAAGTGGTCGGTTCAATTCATGCGTTTAGCAGCATTCGCGGCGCAGGCGATGATGTACAAAAAATCGATGCCTATTTAACACTCTCGGCCAAAGCATTAAGCCGCAACAGCGCAGCGATGAATGACCTGATGCAAAACACGCTATTGCATGTGCGCTTTGATGAGCAGGGTCGCATCCGCGAATTAGTTGCACAGAACCGCGCGCGTCGCGAGCAGAGCATTACCGGCCATGGCCACAGCTTAGCCATGACCGCCGCTTGCGCAGGAATGGGCCCGGCGGCAAAAATTTCACATCAACTGGGCGGACTCGAAGGAATTGCCGCAGTAAAAACCTTGGATAACTCACTCGACGATGCAAAAAATCTCGCTAATTTTGCCGCGCAATTAAATGCAATCCATCAATTGGTATTGCAAGCACCGAAACAATTTTTAATTGTGGGTGAGCTGGAACATCTGGATACCTATCGCGATGATCTACAAGCACGCTGGCCAAATGAAACTGCCAGTACCGATTTCAAATCATTTGATCTTGCACCGGTAACCGAAACTATTCGCGAGGCCTGGATCGCCAACACCCAAGTCAACTTCTGTGCAAAAGCCTATACCACTGTGCCCAGCGAACATCCTGATGCCGCTGCACTCACCGTGCTCGGTGGTTTCCTGCGCAACGGTTATTTGCATCGCGCCATTCGCGAGCAAGGTGGTGCTTACGGTGGTGGCGCAAGCCAGGACAGCAACAGCGCAGCATTCCGTTTTTATTCTTATCGCGATCCGCGCTTGAGTGAAACACTCAAAGATTTCGATGAATCCCTGGTATGGCTGCAAGAAACTGACCACCAATGGCAGGCGGTGGAAGAGGCCATTCTCGGTGTGATTGGCAGCATCGATAAACCCGGTTCACCCGCCGGTGAAGCAAAATCCACTTATCAAGCAGAATTGTTTGGCCGCACGCGTGAAAAACGCGAGTTGTTCCGCAATCGCGTTTTAGCAGTCACCGTCGCTGATCTTAAACGTGTCGCCAATACCTATTTGGTGCCGGAAAAAGCCAGCATCGCACTGGTTACTCATGCAGGCCATAAAGAGTTGGCAGAAAAAATGGGGCTTGCACTCAAGAGCTGTTGATTATCGGTGGTTGAACGAAGTGTGCCGGGGTGCATAGTTTTCCCTCGGCTACATAGTTTTCCCCGCCAAAGTCATCTAGTATTGATCGTAACGATTCGCACAAGAATTTCTACAATAAGCCGCATTGATACCTGCCAATACCTATGACCATCCACCCACTGGAATATAGCGCAGCCTCCCACCCGGGATTAACGCGCGACAACAACGAAGACTGTTTTCTCAGTCGACCAGAACACGGGCTTTGGCTAGTCGCCGATGGTATGGGCGGTCACGAAGCAGGCGAAGTGGCCAGCGCAATTGTGCGTGACACTATCGAGCGCGAAACGCAAAATAATCCACGTATTTCCCTGTCTGACTCCATCCAACAGGCTCACACCAGCATCCTGACATCTGCCGCACAAGGCATAGGTGCTCCCGGCATGGGCTCCACTGTCGTTGCATTGAAAAGTAATTCTGATAAATATCAGATCGCCTGGGTTGGCGATAGCCGCGCTTATTTATGGACACCAACCCGCGACGGCGGTCGCCTGGAGCAATTGAGTACCGATCACTCCTATGTGCAGATGTTGGTAGAGACCGGGGTGATTAGCCCGGAAGATGCTGAATCCCATCCGGAAAAAAATATTATTACCCAGTGTTTGGGCATGCAGGAATTAACGCAAGTCCGGGTTGATGTTGTCGAACACCAATGGCAAAAAGGCCAATGGATTTTATTGTGCAGCGATGGATTAACCGACGAAGTCAGCGATAAAACCATCGCGCAAATTTTATTTGAATCGCATGATTGTCTAGCCGCAGTCGATCAACTTTTACATGCCGCACTTACCAGTGGCGGGCGCGACAACATTACCGTACAAATTATTGAATCACCACTACGCGATAACCCATCGCGCAAAAGTTTCTGGCAGTGGATACCCTATCTCACCGGTAAACCCCGGTTAGATGCCTGGATTTTTGGTGCAGCGCTGACATCCTTACTAGGGCTATTGTTTTACGTAGTACATTTTTAACGCGTTCCACCAATATGTGGACGCAACATCGAACAGCTAAAATACTGAACTGAAAATTTTAAACAGATACTGATTTGTTATGGCAATGCATATTCCCGGTTATCGGGTAGTAAGAAAAATTAACCAAGGTGGGATGTCCACAGTTTACCTCGCGATCCAAATCAGCGTGGGGCGCGTTGTTGCATTAAAAGTAATGAACCCGCAACTCAATAATGACCCTGCCTTTAGTGAGCGATTCCAACGCGAAGCCACTATCGTCGGGCAATTATCACACCCGAACATAGTCGCCATTTACGATATTGGTCGCCATGAAGATTTAAATTACATCGCCATGGATTACCTGCCCAACGGCTCGGTGCACGATAAAATGAGCACCGGGCTGAGTGGCGAAGAAGTGTTGCGGACTACCCGCGAGATTGCCAGCGCACTCGATCACGCCCACGAGAAGGGTTACATCCATCGCGATATCAAACCGGAAAATATTTTATTCCGCGCCGACAATTCCGCAGTGCTCTCGGATTTTGGTGTTG
>Ga0247783_1000765_pt1 | contig 10210 bp, 11 predicted proteins | sample UWRJL064202C5_FD_179911 | JGI IMG/M metagenome (GOLD analysis project Ga0247783, IMG submission 179911) | Plant litter microbial communities from Arlington Agricultural Research Station in Wisconsin, United States - UWRJ-L064-202C-5 | ecosystem: Environmental > Terrestrial > Plant litter >... | reverse complement strand
CTCTCGGTTACGACGGAGACGAACTGCCCGGGCACGAAGTCGAAGTCGGCCTCGTCCTCTGTGGTGAAGGAGAGAAGAAAGGTCTGACTGGGGGCAGCGAGCAGGCGGCGTCCGGTGAGACGGGCGGTGAGTGTGGGACGGTCCATGTCTGATTCGATTCTAGGCGATTTGCGGCAAATTGAAGCTGGCAAAGGATTTGGCTCAGGAACGGCGGTAGTCTCCACTCTTCCCGCCGGATTTGGAGAGGAGCACGACTTCGCGGATGCGGATGGATTTATCCAGCGCCTTGGTCATATCGTAGACGGTGAGTGCGGCCACGGTTGCGGCGGTCATGGCCTCCATCTCCACACCGGTTCCGGCCACGGTGGCGGCGGTGGCGCGGAGACGGACTCCTCCCTGCGTACCCAGAAGCGTGGAAGCATGCACGATGGTGGCTTCCACATCGATGAAGCTCAACGGGAGCGGGTGGCACATGGGAATGAGGTCCGCGGTCTTTTTTGCGGCCATGATGCCGGCGAAGCGCGCGACTTCCAGCGGATCCCCCTTCGGGTTCTGTGGAAGAGCGGCCAGAACGGCGGCGTTCAACTCAACAAAGGCTTCGGCGACGGCTTCGCGGCGGGTAGCGGCCTTTGCGCTCACGTCGACCATGTGGGCTTCGCCCGCTTCGTTGAAGTGCGAGAGCTTTTTTGTCATAAGAAAGCCTAACGCAGGAGAACAGTGATTGTTTCGCCCGCCGCGAGGCTTTCTCGATCAGGAGGAATCACGGCGTAGCAGTTGGCACGCGCGTTGGAGGCCAGATCACCGGAGCCCTGCCAGCCTGTCAGCGTGACGGTCGTTCTGTCGAGGGCTGGAGTCATGATCGCTGGAAGGAAGCGGGTCAGGCCGGGTTTCGTCCTGACCGGCTGTGCCAGCGTCGCCTGAGCGAAGTGCGGAGTGGGATTGGCTTCGCCGCCGAGACCGCGCAAAAGCGGCGCGACCAGAAGGAGGAAGGTGACCTGCGTGGAGATGGGATTGCCGGGCAGGCCGAAGACGTACTGCGAGGGCATCTGGCCGAAGACGACGGGTTTGCCGGGTTGCATCTTGACGCCGGTGAAGAAGAACTTCCCGCCCCGTGCGAGCAGCGCGGGTTCGACGAAGTCGTACTTTCCGGCTGATACGCCTCCGGAGAGGAGCAGCAGGTCGGCGTCACCGGTCTGAGCGATTGCAGCCTCCAGGGCTTCGCGTGTGTCCGCTACGGGTGGGAAGGGGACAGGAATGCCGCCGTAGGCTCGTACGAGCGCGGCGAGGCCGTGGGTGTTGGAGTTGCGGATCTGATGGGTCGCGGGTTGTTGGGAGACTTCGACGAGTTCGTCTCCTGTGGCAAGGATGGCTACACGCGGCTGCGGATAGACCGCAACCGTGCCGTAGCCAAGGGAGGCAGCGAGGGCGATCTCTGCCGCGTGCAGGCGCGTCCCGGCAGCGAGAAGGACGTCGCCCTGGTGGGCCTCCGCAGCACGCGGCACTACGTTCTCTCCCGCCGTGAGCGTTCGACCTGCTTCAAGGTTCAGTATGTTCTCTGCGATGGAGACGTGCTCGATCATCACGACGGCATCCGCACCCTCAGGCAGCGGCGCACCGGTCATGATCTCAAGGGCCTGATCCTGTTGCAGGGCAGGGCCTGTCCAGATCTGCCCTGCGCGCACTGAGCCGAGGATGGTTCTCGCTCCCACATCGGAGGAACGCACGGCGAAGCCGTCGCGGGTGGAGCGCGGGAAGGGCGGCTGATCGCGATCCGCAACGAGAGGCTGAGCGAGAACGCGACCGAGGGAGTCTTCCAGCAAAACTATTTCGGATGCGCGCGACGGTGCATCCCAACGCAGCATCTCTGTTTGAATGACGGCGAGAGCTTCGGCGCAGGTAAGGAGATCGCTCATAGGTTGACCTACTGAGTGTATCGGTTCATGCGCCCCATCTTAGATCGTGAGCTTTGTCCTCATTGAGGAGCGGTGCGCTTGCTGGGAGACAATACGTGGATAGGCAATTGGGTCTTCATCGAGATCACAGCTGACGAGACGCGCGTTTACCGGGCCTGATCGTGGCCTTCCAATCCACGTTTGAGGTATTCCCCAGGATTAGCCCCAACCACTCGCTTGAACGCTTTACTGAATGCAGCGTCGGATTCATAACCGACCGACCGGGCAACGTCGACAAGCTTCTTGTCACGCTGTTCGAGTAAGTGCATCGCCTTCTGCATCCGCCACGCCGTTACATATTCCAGCGGTGTTTGTCCGAGCAGATCTTTGAAGCGCGCTGCGAACGCGGAGCGAGACACGCCCGCTGCTTCGGACAGGGACTCCACTGTCCATGGCGCACCTACACGATTGTGAAAGGCAGTCAGGGCAGTGCCGATCTGAGGATCGAAGACAGCACGAAGCCATCCTTGGTTGCGTTCCGGCTCTGACGCGATATACGCCCGGAGTACCTGGATAAATAGAACCTCGGCGAGCCGGGTCGCGACGATTTCAGACCCCGGCACCTGATCTGCCATCTCTGACGCCAGCGCCTGCATGGTGTTGTGAAGAGCAAACGTGCGTGCCTGATCGGCCCTGATCAGAATGAAGCTCGGCAATAACTGAGTGATCGGTTTCAGACTGGCGCGGTCGAAACTAAGAGACCCGCAGACGATGGTCGTGGGTGCGCCGTCACCTCCACAGTGAGCGACGTTGCTCTTGGCCCTGGCCGCGATCTCACGGAAACTCCACTTCGGAGATGTTCGAGGGCTGTCACGCATGACAATCGAAGTGTCACGGGCCAGCAGCATGCAGTCACCACCGGTGAGAGGAATCGCCTCCGCAATACCTTCGACGTTGAGCCAGCAATTACCGCGCGACAGCATGGCGAAGTGCGCCAAATCTGTCGGTGCACTCGTCTTGCCGGCATTCGGCGCTTTTTCTTCGTTCTCCGCTCCTCCGCCTCTAATTCCCCACGGAGCAGTGGCTTCGAGCCTGTGCTGACCGAAGGCGGTTACGTGCAACGTTCGGAAAACATCTGTTATTGGGTCCAACCCAGCCTCCGTTTTTTGGACGAATAGACAAAAGCTTTGGACTCTCGAGCAGTTCTCGTCCACAGCAAGATCAATCTACTCCTGTGTATGGGATGTTTCACAGCACGCAAAGGAGCAAGTATGGGAAAGCTTGAAGGAAAAGTTGCAGTCATCACGGGCGGATCGAGCGGTTTGGCGCTGGAGAGCGCCAAGCGCTTCGTTGAAGAGGGTGCTTACGTTTTCATTACGGGCCGCAGGCAAGAGGCGCTCGATGAGGCCGTTCAGCTGATTGGACGAAACGTGACCGGTGTTTGTGGCGATGCGGCCAATCTCGACGACCTCGACCGCCTGTTCGACACGGTCAAGAAGCAAAAGGGCAAAATCGACATCCTGTTTGCGAGCGCCGGCAAGGGCGAAGCAGCCGTGCTGGGCGAGGTCACCGAGCAACACTTTGACAGGGAGTTCGGCCTGATTGTGCGTGGAACGCTGTTCACAGCGCAAAAAGCGTTGCCGCTCATCAATGACGGCGGATCGATCATCTTGACCGGGTCGGTTGCTTCGGTGAAAGGTTTTCCTGGCTTCGGCGTGTACGCGGCGAGCAAGGCGGCCTTGCGCTCGTTCGCACGCACGTGGCTCAACGAATTGAAGGGCAGAAACATCCGGGTGAACGTGCTGAGCCCCGGGCAGGTTGACACACCGGACTCTCAGCGACTCGACAAGGCGACGAGGGAGATGTTCGAGTCGCTGATACCCCGCGGAACGATGGGTCGTCCTGAGGAGATTGCGGCGGCAGCGCTCTTTCTCGCTTCAGACGATTCGAGCTATGTGAATGGCATGGACTTCGCAGTCGACGGCGGCTTCTCGGCCGTTTGAGATCACTCAGAATTGCCGAGATTGGCAGTTCTGCCGGGCCACGCGCAACGAACGCTATCGCAATGAACGCTTCATAACGATCGAAAGGAAGCAATTATGGGAAAGCTTGAAGGTAAGGTTGCAGTCATCACAGGTGGATCGAGCGGTATGGCGCTGGCGAGTGCCAAGCGCTTCGTTGAAGAAGGCGCCTACGTGTTCATCACGGGCCGCAGACAGGACCAACTCGATGAGGCCATCGAGCTGATTGGTCGGAACGTGACCGGCGTGCGCGGAGACGCAGCGAATCTCAACGACCTCGACCACCTGTTCGAGACGGTCAAACGCGAGAAGGGCAAGATCGACATTCTGTTCGCGAGTGCTGGCAAGGGGGAGCCACTTCTACTGGGCCAGATTACCGAAGAGCATTTCGATGCGGCCTTCGACCTGAATGTGCGCGGCACGCTGTTCACGGTTCAGAAGGCGTTGCCACTGTTCAACGATGGCGCATCGATCATCATGACCGGGTCCAATGCTTCGGCAAAAGGTTTCCCTGGTTTTGGCGTGTATGCGGCCAGCAAGTTAGCTTTGCGCTCCTTCGCACGCACCTGGGTCAATGAGCTGAAAGACAGGAAAATCCGCGTGAATCTTCTGGTCCCGGGAGCTGTTACTTCGCCGATGCAGGAAGAAGTTCTTACCAAGGAGGCGAGGGAGTTTTTCGAATCCCTCATCCCGCGCGGCAAGATGGGGCAGCCTGACGAAGTCGCGACGGTTGCGTTGTTCCTTGCTTCAGACGAATCCAGTTACGTGAACGGGGTGGAGTTATTCGTGGATGGCGGCATGACGGCCGTTTGAGACTGGCGGGACACGGTGAGTGGATAGTCTCTACGCACTCATCGGGATTCAATCAGCGGAAAAGCAACCTAAAGAGGTATCGGAGAAAATTATGAGCTACGCAATTGTTGGATTCGGCAAGATAGGCCAAGCCCTCGCCCACGCCTTCGCGCGTAACAACATCGACGTGACCGTCGCGAGTCGTCGGTCGCCTGAGGAGTTAGCACCGCAGGCTCGATCGATTGGACCCACTGTCATTGCCAAGTCGCTGCAGGAAGCGCTCAAGGCGGACACCATCTTTCTGGCGGTCCCGTTCGGTGAACATCGCGAGATTGCGAAGGTCCTGCCGAGCTGGGAAGGCAAGACGGTCATCGACGCGATGAACTCGTTCCCCATCCCTCCTGAGGAACTCGACGGTCTTCCGTCCTCCGCCTTCGTGGCGAAGTCCTTCACCTACGCCAAGCTGGTAAAGGGCTTCAATCACCTGATTGCAGCCACGCTGGCGGCTAATCCGGTGGTCGAGGGAGGTCATCGGGTTGTCTTTCTGTCGAGTGACGATGAAGACGCCATCGCTCCCGTGGCGGCCCTGGCCGAACAACTTGGATTCGCACCCGTCAAGCTGGGAAAGCTTAACGAGGGTGGATGGCTGGTGCACGCACGAGGTCGCACCTGGGGTCAGCTCATATTTCAGGATGTATTCAAGAAGCAGCAGTAACCGGTCTGCGACGGCGTGATTTGCTCAGAAAAGGATAGTCCGAAACGTTCCATTCAATCGAGCGCGCTTGATGAAGAAAAGGAGAGAACCGATGAGTATCAAAGAGAATATACAGGTTGTGAAAGATTTTTTTGCAGCAATGGCTAGCGGCGACAAGCAAGCTCTGCTACAGCTGGTTGCCGAAGACATCGAGTGGATCATTCCTGGCAAGGACTGGCCGCTGGCCGGCACGCACCGGGGACATGCGGGGTTGGCGGATACGCTTCGGAAGGCATTCGAAGAGATGGAAATGACTTATCCAAAGCCTCCCGAATTTGTGGCGCAGGGAGATCGGGTGCTGGCCATTGGCGTCGCGACGGGGAAGATCAAGGCCACCCAGAAGACGTTCACGGACGACTGGGTTTTCGACATCACGCTTCGAAAAGGAAAACTGACGAAGATCCGGGAGTATATCGACACCCAGGCGCTGGGCCGCGCCTCCGAGCCGTACCTCACGAACGCCTCGTGAGGTCTTGATTTGAAAAGCGGACAGGTCAAAGGGGTGCCTGCCTTACACTAAAGTAATGCGATTAGAACGGCTGGATGGACTCCGCACGATTGCCGTGGGGCTCGTGATCCTTCTCCATCACTCCTATGCGCCGCTGGGGGGCGTGGGGGTTGATCTTTTCTTTGTGCTTTCGGGGTACCTGATTACCGGCATCCTGCGGCGTTCAAGGGACAAGGAAAGATTCTGGGGTCCCTTTTATCTGAAGCGGGCGACCCGCATCCTTCCGCCGGTCCTTCTGCTCATTCCGATCGTGTTTCTTCTGACGCGGCATGGCAAGGTCTCCTCCGCCCTGGAGTATCTGTTCTTTCTGGGCGGGCTGGACATTATCGGAAAGAACTCCCTTCCGATTCTCGCGAATCTATGGTCGCTGGCGGTGGAGGAGCATTTCTATCTCCTGTGGCCCTTCGCGATTCGCTTCCTGCCCAGGGCAAAGCTCAAGGGGATTCTCCTTGCGATCCTCATCGTCGAGCCCATCCTGCGTCTGCTCGCCGTCCGCTATGCGCACAATCCGAGCCAGGTGACGTACTTCCTTACTCCCTTCCGGCTGGACGGCCTGGCGCTGGGAAGTCTGCTGGCTGTGTTGCTGGAGGATTGGCAGTGGGAGGTAAGAATCAAGCGTTGGTCTCCCGTGCTGGCGGTGTCAGCGGGCGCGCTCTACGTGGGTCTTTACCTCGCGTTCCCCGCCCGGTTCAACCCGGATTCGAACAGTGCGCTCTTCTGCGGATTTTCGTACACCATCATCTCGCTGGCCATGGTGGGTCTGATCGCCTATGTCCTTCTGAACCCGGAGGCTCTGCTGAGCCGGGTTCTGTCGTGGAGACCGATTGTCTGGCTGGGAACGATCAGCTATGGTCTGTACCTGTTTGGTGGTCTGATCGGAACGATTATGGGGAAGGTTCTGCACACTCCTTCGTATCCGATTCCCGTTGCGCTGCACCACAAGATGTTCTTCTACGATGTGCCCCTGATCATCCTGGTGTCGTGGATATCCTTCAAGTACTATGAGCACCCCATCACTCTCTGGGGAAAGCGGAAGGCGGATGGGAACGTTCGGAGCGAGACTTTGCCTGCTTGATCGCTCACTTTCTCGCATGAAAGACGAGCAAAAGAAACGCCCCGGACGCATCTGCGTCCGGGGCGTTCGTGTAGGGCGGGTTACTTTTTCTTGCTTGCCTTGTAGTTGGAGACGACCTTGTCATCAAAGGCAGCCACGATCTGCTTGATCTCCGGAGCGTGTGGACCCTCTGGAGCCAGTTCGAGGTACTTCTCGTAGGCTTCGACGCATCCCGGAGGTGGAACGATCTTCTGCGACTTCGAATCCACGGTGGACTTTCCGATGAGGCCCTGCGCCTTGATGTAGTAGGCATCGGCCTTGGTCGGATCGGCGGCGATCGCCTTGTCGGCGGCTACAGTCGCTTCGTCTCGGCTGTTCACGTTGTAGAGCGTGGCAGCTTCGTTGAAGTAGTACATACCGGCCTTGGCGGGCTCCGCCTGGGCTGCCTTCTCGTACGCGTCGGAGGCTTCCTTCAGCTTGCTTGAGCGGGCATAGGACTGTCCGAGCTGGTTGTAGGCTGCACCGGCGAGCGTCGGCTGCGGCTTCTTGGAGGCAGCGTTCAGGTCGACCGTCTTCTGGAAGGAGACGATCGCATCGTCATACTTCTTGGCACCGAGCTGGGCGTTGCCGAGTTCGATCCAGAGGAGAGGTTCGTCCGGCTTGGCTGCGGTGGCCTGCTGCATGTCGGTCAGGGCGGCGTCGAAGTTGTTCGCCTTCATCTCTTCGCGTGCCTTGGTCAGGAGAGCGTTGACGTTGGCGACCTTGGAGTTGGTGGCCATGACTTCGGCGTTCTTCTTCTTAAACTCTTCGAGCTGCTTCTTCTCTTCGGGTGTGAGGTGCTTGATGTACTCTTCGCGGGTCATATCATCGTCGGCGAGGGTATCTGCACCAGACTTGACGACGACGTGATCGAGGAAGTCGATGGACTTGCCCTGGTCGAAGTAGAAGAGGACATAATCGTCGGGCTTGATGTCTTTGCCGACGAAGTTACCCTGGGCATCTACGGGGAAGGTGTAGGCGTACTTGCGGGACTTCTCATCAGAGGAGCGATCCGTGGTCAGACGAACTTCGCCGCTCTTGACTGCAAGTCCACCATAATTCTGCACGTGACCATGGATGCTGCCGGGAGCGGCCTGGGCCAAAGCGCCTGTAGCCGGGACGAATGCCAGAAGTGCGAGTGCAGTGGCCGCCAGGGATGCGCGGAAGGGAACGGTCGGTTTCATGGAAGATCCTTCTCTCTTTCGACGCTCGATGAATCTGCGCCTTTGGAATTACGCTATGACTCACTTTGCCACAGCCTGGGTCCCGACATATAAAGACACCTGCCGGGAGATGATGTTGTCAGCCTTCCGTATCTTCGACCTCAGACATACGGGATTGGATCTGTTTCGCCAGCTTCTTTGAAAGCACGCAGCCGGAGAGAGCAACTTTCGCACACTCCACATGCTTTTTTATCACCGGAATAGCATGACCAACTTACATGCAACGGAGCATGAAGTTCAACTCCGAGGCGGACGATCTCCGCTTTTTTGAGGTGAATCAGGGGTGTAACCACCCGAATATTCCCCTCTTTTGTACCCTGCTGGATCAGGGCATTGAATGCGTCATAATACGCCGGTCGGCAGTCTGGATAGCCGGAGGAATCCTGCTCCACCGCACCAATGGAGACCGTCAACGCACCGATAACCTCTGCCCAGCTAACGGCGGCGGAGAGGAAGTGCGCGTTCCGAAATGGAACGTAGGTTACCGGAACTTCGTGGCCGATGGTGGCTTCGTCCTCCGGCGCGTCCGGAACTGCGATGGAGGTGTCGGTGAGCGCGGAGCCGCCGATCTGTCGGAAGAGGTCCATCCGGAGAGGAAGAAACTGCTTCGCGCCGATGTATTCGGCAACGGCGCGTGCAGAGGCGAGTTCCCTCGCCTCCGTCCGTTGGCCATAGCTGAAGTGGAGCGCGTAGACGTCGAAGTCGCGTGCGGCGAGGGTGGCGCAGACGGTGGAGTCCATCCCGCCGGAGAGGCAGATCACGGCTTTTTCCCTGATCCTGCCCTCGGTGGGGCTAGAGGTCGTTGCCGTCATCCGCCAGCGAGGCCTCCGGGAGATCATTCAAAAGGGATTTTGCCGCCGCTTCGTCGCCACGGCGGACGAGCAGACGCGCACCTGAGGTGGCGGGAAGGAGGGAGTTGGCTTCTTCGCCGGAGAGGAAGCTGTCGATGCCCGAGCCTTCCAGAACGCTCTGCGCAAGCTGCGCTTCAGGTGGTTCCGAGTACCGCGCTACTACTACCATGTCGTCGGCGTTGGGAGTTTCTGCCATGTCGTTCTCCATTCTAAAAGTGCATTTATAGGATGCGTCCTGCGGCGGGTTCGTGTCGCGCGGGAGTAAGTGTCGCGGCTAACGCGTCGAAGGTAGAGCCGCCTCATCATGCGACCAGTGAGTGACGATATCGCGAACGATCACGTCGCCCACACGGTAGGCGGCGTCGAGAGAAGGCATAAAGGCGCCGTATTTCACGATTTTTGTCTCCGCGAGGCTGTCGGCGGCAGAGATGCCCTGGCGCTGCTGGTCGAAGTTGGAGGCGGTACGCAGGACGAGGACGCGGTTGATATCGACGCGGTGAGCCTGGGCGAGCCATGTGAGCGATTGCAGGGTTCCCGTGTCTTCCATGCCACAGATGGCATAGGTTCCCTTGCCGTCGGTCTGGTACTTTACCCAGTCGCGGGCCCACTGGTTCATCAGCTTGCCGTGCCAGAAGGTGCTGGCCGAAAGGTTATCGCCACGGAGAACGAAGGGAGGGCGACGGGCGTTTTCTTCTGCGAACTCCATGCGCCGGGATTTCATCTCCGCGCTATCCTGCAGCTCGATACCCTTGGTCTTTTCGAAGGCCCAGGCCACCAGGGCCGGGTTGAGGTGGAAGGCGATCCCGTTGTCGTCGGTTCGTGGCTGCTCGTAGGGTACGGATTTGCGCAAGGGGACGTATCCGGTCTTCCAGGTGGAGGGGGCCTCACGCGCGTCGATCTCGTGTGCCAGATCGCCGTCCACAATCCATTCGGACCAGACGGCGGAACCGAGGGAGCCCATTTTGGGGTCCATTCCGCCAATGCCCGCGATAATCCAATAAGCGTGCGTCAGATCGAAGCGCTCATCGGTGCCCAGCGCCATGATGGTCGCAGCGGCGCGAGCGGTGCCGATGCCG
>Ga0247783_1000764_pt1 | contig 10215 bp, 9 predicted proteins | sample UWRJL064202C5_FD_179911 | JGI IMG/M metagenome (GOLD analysis project Ga0247783, IMG submission 179911) | Plant litter microbial communities from Arlington Agricultural Research Station in Wisconsin, United States - UWRJ-L064-202C-5 | ecosystem: Environmental > Terrestrial > Plant litter >... | reverse complement strand
TCTGCGCTTTCACCCCAATGCGCTTATCTTGCCATCAGAATGGCAAGAATGGCGAGCAGGCCACTCTTTTGTAAAGCGATTTAACAAAATAGATAATTACTTCTCACAGGTTAGTAGTCTCGGCGCTGATTGGCTGCAAAAATATCCAATTCTAAAAAGCAACGACACACTTAGTGCTCTTTTGGCACACATTGAACAGGAAAAGCTGGCGATAACCCAAGAACACATTATTGCAAACAACAAATCTCTCTTCTTGCTTAACTGTTAGTTCATGGATATATAAAACTATCTGCCTAAAATCTATCATGATTGTATGCCGCGAACATTGAGCCTTGCGCAAGCAGATCGCTGGTGGCGATGACCTAGTACAGGATTTGAGAGGTCATTCAATCGAGTTTCGGTAGAATCGGCTGATTCACAAGCAAATAATTCTCGCAATAACGAAAGGATTGCTTTTCTTTGAAGTTTGACTAATGAGCCGCCGGTTGCCGCATTTTTGGTTTTAGCATCATCAATTTCTGCGCACAACATTGCAGCGCTTTGAGGGGCAACCAAACCGAGACTAGCATGATTATCATTGCAATCGTTTAAGTGAATCTCGATGACCCCATCGCTAGTGTGTATGTGAATTGCTTGGTTGATGCACCTCAGCAAAAAAGACACTTTCCAAAATCAAGCTCTAATTTACAAGAAAATTAGAGCTTGGGCAGTCAGTTACACGGGCACTGATTGGCAAGAGGTGGAGTTCAATGCATATTCTCCAGTTAATATTTATTTCTTAGTTTAAAGACTGATAGATTTTTAAAAACTGCTCCTGAGAGGTTGTTTCAACCGACAACTCCCTCGCTTTCCTACATTCAGCAATAGCGTCAGCGGCTGAATAGCCGAAGTCCATTAGTATCATTGCTGCAACGGTACCGGTTCTGCCAAAGCCCCCTTTACAGTGAATCATTATTTTCTCTCCCTCGTTGAGCTGAACATGGATGCGCTCGCGGATTGTTCGCCAATTTTCTAACCAGTTTTTATCCGGTGCATTCTTGTCAGGAATTGGAAGGTTGTACCAGGTTTTGAATTCCCGCAGATATATCTCGGGTAATTCCAGAACCTGCAACTCTTCATACTCAAAATCTTCGAGCAAAGAAATAATGGTATCGGCGCCCCAAGACTTAATTGTTGCGATATCCAGATCGATATTCCGACTCCATGAACCTGTCATGGCATTTGGCTGTTTCTTGCCGGGGCAAAAAGTTAATCCGAGCTCACCTGCAGCAACAGGAATGGTATTAATGATGAGTGGATGGGTGAGGCTCGTACGTTCGCTCACAATTAATCCTCCTCACTGCCGCCGAAGGCCCGGATGAATGAGTGCTGCTCACTGCCTTTCTTTGGTCGAAAGAGTGCGGCAATACGACCGCGACCGCCTTCCGGCAGGCCTTCTCCAACTTCTTCCAATAAATCGGCTGCTTGTATGCGACGACGAAAGGATTTCTTTTCGATGTCGGTTCCCAGCAGTTCCTCAAAAGCCTGTTGAAGCTGGGTCAGGGTAAATGGGGCATTAAGCACATAGACTGGCAGGACGGTGTAGCCGCTTTTAACCTTAAGTCTTTCTCTGGCTTGGGCGATGAGCTCTACATGGTCAAAGGCGAGGTTTTGTTTAACGGCTGCCTCAAAAGGCCACCAGCGGGCATCGGCTACCGTTTCAATAAAATCGGCGGCTGGCGCATAGGGAATTAAACCCATATACAAGGCGGTTACCGACCATCCTCGCGGATCACGCTTGGTATTACCAATAGTGGCTACCTGCTCTAGGTGAGGTGTTTTTACGCCTGTTTTCTCCGTGAGTTTGCGCAGTGCAGTCGCATGCAAATCCTTGTCCTGTTGCTGATTGATAAACCCTCCCGGCAGGGACCATCGTCCTTTATGAGGAAAATCACCGCGCTCTACCAACAGAATATGAAGCTTGCCATCCAACAAGGTGAAGATCGCAATATCCACAGACACAAGTGGGACGTCATAGTCGTGGATGTTGTAATGCTTAAGGTACTCTTTCTCGGTCGTAAACATAGTGGCTTGAAGTATCCGATATAAAAAATCAGGAAAGGGGTTGTCAATTAAGTGGCAATACGCCAATAATAAGCTTGCACCTCTGTCATAGCAAGTACGATGACGGGCTTAAATGAATTATCGACCAAGAGACAGACTCTTGGTCTCTCACCATCAGCAAGGGTCTTGCTATATGACACGTCCATTTGATTTCACTGTATTTATTGGCCGCTTCCAGCCGTTTCATGCTGGCCATCTAAAAGTAGTCCACGAAGGCTTAAAACAAGCAGACAAACTAATTCTGTTGATTGGCTCTGCATGGCAGCCGCGCAACACGCGCAATCCCTGGACTCATCAAGAACGCGAAGAAATGGTACGCGCTTGTTTGAGTGCAGAAGAAAATAACAGGCTTTTATGTTTGCCGTTAATGGATGTGCCCTACAACGATGAAATATGGGTTCGCAACGTACAATCTACCGTGAATGGATTGGTAACTGCGCATCACGCAACGCCTCATCGCTTGGCAAAAATTGCATTGATCGGCCATAAGAAGGATCAAACCGGTTTTTACCTGAATTTGTTTCCCCAATGGCACAGCATCAGTATTGAAAATCATCGTGCAATTAGCGCTACTCCTGTGCGTGAGGGTTATTTTATTGGTGATGCCAGGCAAGTCATTAATAGCATGGTAAGCACGGAAGTATTGCCAGATGCCGTGGCCAAATATTTGATTGAATTCGCTAACAAGAATGACGGCTATCAACAAGTACGTGATGAAATTCTGTTTATAAAAAAATATCAGGAGGCCTGGAAGGCTGCGCCTTATGCGCCCACATTCGTCACTGTTGATTCTGTCGTGGTGCAATCAGGTCATGTGTTATTAATTGAGCGCCGCGCCAATCCAGGTAAAGGTTTATGGGCATTGCCTGGTGGATTTGTAGACCAAGGCGAACGCTTGCAAGATGCCTGTTTGCGTGAATTGCGCGAAGAAACCAAATTAAAGGTTCCTGCACCGGTATTAAAAGGCTCGATAAAACGTAGCCAGGTGTATGACGATCCTCACAGATCAGCACGCGGCCGCACTATCACTCATGCGTTCTACATTGAGCTGGAGCCTAATGCGGAGTTACCTAAAGTCAAAGGTGGTGATGATGCAAAAACAGCTAAATGGATTCCGCTTAGTGAATTAGATCCGCAGCAAATGTTTGAAGATCACTATTTTATTATTCAAGATTTGTTGGGAGCGGTTTAATGAATGTTTATTCAATCGACTCTCTACAGGAATTTATTGATCAGGGAAACACACCAGAATACGTATACTTCTGGGGACATCGGCAATCAGGTAGCAGTATTACCAAGAGTTGCTTCAGTCAATGGTTTCCAGCCAGCTTTGTGGTTGATTCTGTTCAATACAAATCTGCAGAGCATTTCATGATGGCAGAAAAAGCCAAATTATTTGGTGATTCAGATACCCATCAAAAAATTATCAATGTGACATCTCCTGATGAAGCAAAGTCATTGGGTAGAAAGGTTAAAGGGTTTGTAAGCAAAATTTGGGATGAAAAGCGCTTTGATATAGTTGTGAGGGGAAATTTGGCAAAGTTTTCACAAAATGAGTCGTTAAAAAATTACCTGTTATCAACTGGATCAAAAATACTGGTTGAGGCCAGCCCAGTAGATAACATTTGGGGAATCGGGCTAGCCGAGGCAGATGAGAGAGCAAAAAGTCCTGTTCTTTGGCAAGGGCTAAATCTGTTAGGTTTTGCGTTAATGCAAGTAAGAGATAATTTATCAATACGATAATTCCAAATGGCACGAGTAGATTTCATGGACACTCTGGTTGAATGCTTCAGACCCACTGGTCAAAAAGAACTGGATTTGGTTGCCGCATCTGGCTACACGCAATGGCCGCCGCGATTACCAGATCAAGATATCTTTTACCCCGTTACCAATGAGGCTATGCGATTGCACTCACTCAATGGAATATCACCGATTTTGGTGCTGGTTATGTCACGCGCTTTTGGGTAAAAAAATCATTTATGGATCGTTACCCGATTCAGAAAGTTGGTGGGGCAAGCGCTACCGAGTGGTGGATTCCAGCGGGTGATCTTGAAGAGTTAAATAAAAACATCGTGGGTAAAATTGAAGTTTTCGGTGAGTATCGATAACAGAAGGTTATTTAATATGGATTTGCTCGATAAAGCAAAAGGCTGCTTGATTGGTCTGGCTGTTGGTGACGCAGTAGGAACCACGTTGGAGTTTCGCCAGCGCGGCACTTTTGAACCAATAACCGATATGGTAGGTGGAGGCCCCTTTGGTTTATTGCCTAGCCAATGGACAGATGACACTTCTATGGCACTTTGCCTTGCTCACAGTCTCATTCATAAAAATGGTTTTGATGCTGTCGATCAAATGAACCGATATTGCAATTGGTATCAGCACGGATACATGAGCTGCACTGGAAAATGTTTTGATATAGGCGTTACTGTCGCCAGGGCCTTGAATCTTTATCTAAAAACCGAAAATCCGTTTAGTGGTTCAATAGATGAAAGATCCTCTGGAAATGGCTCACTTATGCGGCTAGCTCCAATCGCTATTTTTTATCACGATGAGCCTGATGAGCTGATTCGCTATGCCGGTGAAAGTTCGCGAACCACCCATGGTTCTGCGGAATGCATCGATGCCTGTAAATACTTTGCAAGTTTGTTAGTCAACGCTATGACGGCAACAAACAAAGATGAGTTGTTTGGCACTTTTTATCAACCAACGACTGCAAAAGTTGCAGCAATAGCATCAGGAACATACTTACAAAAAAGCTATGCTCAGCTTACCGGTAGTGGTTGCCTCGAATCCGCACTTTGGTGCTTCCATAACTCAACCACATTTAAAGAAGCAATACTCTTAGCTGCAAATATTGGCAACGATGCTGATACAACAGCAGCTATCTGCGGACAAATTGCAGGTGCTTTTTATGGGGCGCAAGCAATTCCGGATAATTGGATTTCCGCTCTTTTTGAAGAAAAAAATATTGCAGCCTTGGCGACCAAGCTGTTAGGGTAAAGTGTCATTAATAATGAAAAATTATATTCTCTTTTTTTTATTTGTAAGTTCCTACGCATCATCCAATCCAATAGAGGAAGTAGTAGTACGCAGCCCATATCAGGCATATCAAAATACCCCTATTACATACCATACCATTAATAAAAACCTTATTGATTCACAAGGCTCATTAGTTGAGCCCTCGTATCTATTATCCAAAACACCTTCGGTGAGTGCCTATTCGGATTCAGGGAGTTATCAGGGATATTCTTACTTTCGTATCCGTGGCATAGACCAAACCCGCATCAATATGACACTGGATGGCATTCCGCTGAATGAACCGGAGGATCAAGGTGTCTATTTTTCAAATTACCCAGGTATATTCGATGCACTGCAGAATGTTCAGGTGCAGCGTGGCGTCGGTCTTTCGCAAAATGGCACTGCCAGTTTTGGAGGCAGTATTCAACTTGAATCTATTGATTTATCCGCGACACCCACAGCATCGATTACGGGCACTTACGGCTCTTTTGATACCTGGAGCGGCACCGTTAACAATCTTTCTCAGTTTTCAGATAATGGAGCTTTATATCTACAAGCATCCGGAGTAACGACTTCAGGATATAAATATGATTCAGGAAATCGGTCGCACTCCATATTTGGCAGCGCAGAAATTAATGATGATTACGGTCATTGGGATTTCCTGGCATTTACCGGGGAGCAAGATAACGACCTCGCCTGGCTTGGTGTAACACAAGAAAATCTGAACAACGATAGGCGCACCAATTCCAATAAAAATGAGGATGATGTATTTAAACAATCCCTTGTTTCTGTTTCCAGAAACCTTACGTTTTCCGAAACCTTAACGATGGATATACGCACTTATTACAGTCAATTAAAAGGGAATTATGATTTTGACATGAATAATTTTTTAGGTATCAATGAACCTGGCGATATTTACAATTACGCGTTCGATTCGGACTTTGCAGGATTGTTTTCAACATTAAATTATTATAGTCAGTCTTTACATGTCACAGCCGGTTTTCATGTGAACGACTATTCGCGCAAGCATACAGGTTCGGAAAAAACTATTGGAGCGCTTTACCAAAATATCGGCTACAAGGATAGCCAGACATTATTTTTAAAGGCGGAATACAACCTTGATTCATTCCTGTTCTTTGCTGATCTCGAACATCGCAAAACTTCTTTTGACTATAAAGGGAATACGGATTTTCCCCAACTCAATTGGTCCTTTTATAATCCCAGAGTAGGAACAAGCTTCACTTTTACCGATCGGTTGATTAGTTATTACAGTGTCGGCAGAACCAGTAGGGAACCTACCCGAACGGATTTGTTTGGTGGTATGGATAATTTGGAGACTGGTGATGATGGGCAACCACTTGTATATCCACTTAAACCTGAAAAAGTAACAGATCATGAATTGGGAATCCGCTATTCGGTGGATAATGCGCGTGCATCTATAAATGTTTTCCATATGGCGTTTGATCATGAAATTACATTGAATGGAAACTTCGGCCCCAACGGCCTTCAATTAAATCAAGATGTAGATAAAAGCGTTCGCGAGGGCATCGAATTCGCCACCGAATTAAAACTTACATCCACCATAAGTTGGTCAGCATCTGCCGCACGGAGTCACAATCGTATTGATAACCAAGGTGAAAATTTCCAACCTGTCCTGACACCTGAATGGATCGTTTATACCGCGATTGATTCGGTGATGGGAAAATTTGGATATGGACTGGAGGCGCGCTACCAGAGCATGTCTTACATCAATTTGGGTAATACGGAGATGGTTGGAAGCTACACTCTGGTTAATGGTTACCTGGGTTACGATTGGAACAGTGCAGAATTAAAGCTTTATGTTAACAATATTTTAGATCGTGATTATTTTGCTTCCGGTTCGTTAAATGCCAATGGTGATGCGGCTTATTTTGTGGGAGCTCCCGCAAATATACTCGTGCAGTTAAGGATGGAATTATAGTGTCGTTTTTAAGTACTGAATTCATAGCGTTTTCCCTGTTGGGATATCCGATAAGCTTTATTGAACTAACGGCTACTTTATTTGGCTTTTTATCAGTCTTTCTTGCTATTCGTGAAAATATCTACACCTGGCCTACAGGCATTCTGAACGAAATCGGGCTTTTTATTCTTTTTTTCCAGGTTCAGCTTTATGCGGATATGTTCTTGCAGTGCGTATTTTTTCTGTTCACCATTTATGGCTGGACACTATGGAACACACGGAAAAGAGTTTTAACGGTTACCAAAATAGGAATTATAAAACTGTTGCAATTGTTGGCATTTATTGTCCTGCTCTCGCTCCTCCTGTCATTATTGATTAGCCAACTTCATGTGTGGGCTCCATCCTATTTTATACATCCAGCAGCACATCCTTTTATCGATTCATTAGTTTCCCTCCTGAGCATTACCGCTCTTCTACTCTTGTCATTCAAGATACCGGAGTCATGGATACTGTGGATAATCGTTGATTTATTGAGTATTGGATTGTTTGCCACGCAGGAAATCTATCTGATTACTGCCCAATATTGTATTTTTCTTATGATGGCTAGTATTGGTTTTTTCCGTTGGAGAAAATCCCATGTTCAATAAAGGTTTTGTATTTGGAAAATTTTATCCTTTGCACAAGGGGCATTTGGCACTGATAGAATTTGCCTTACGCCACTGCAATCACTTGGACATCCTTGTTTGCTGCAGCGACAAAGAGTTAATTTCATCATCCATTCGAGCGTCGTGGCTAAAGGAATCTATACCAGATAAACAGCGAATCAACATAATTGAATACTGTTACAGTGAAAAAGTTTTACCCAATACCTCAGTAACCAGCAGAGACGTTTCTGCTATTTGGTCAGAAGTGTTTAAAGGATTTCTGCCCAATACTGAATTGGTTGTCACCTCCGAACCCTATGGTGATCTGGTAGCAGAGTGCATGCAAATCCAACATAAACTGTTTGATATGGGACGTAGCCATCATTCAGTGTCAGCGTCCGATATTCGCCGCAGTATTTTATCTCGTTGGGATTATTTGCCAAAGCAGGTACAGAGTTATTTCCAGCGAACGGTTTCTATTTGCGGTACTGAATCCACTGGAAAAACTGTCCTTGCCACTTATTTGTCCTCGCAATTTCCGGCCACCGTGGTTTCTGAAGTAGCCCGTGATTTGATTCCTGATTCAAATCATTTCTCCCGCGATGATTTGCAACGAGTCGCCATTGAGCATGCGGAAAAGATTGGGTGCGCAAGAAAGACCTCCAGACCATTGGTTTTGCTGGATACCGATATTTATATCACCCAATCCTATGCCCACTACAAGTTCAATGAAGCACTCAATTTGCCGCGTTCCATTTATCACTCTAACGAATCGGATCTACGGTTATATCTGGATACAAGTGCACCTTTTATTCAGGATGGAACCCGTTTGTCCGAAACAGAAAGAAATCGGCTCGACCATCATCATCGCCAAACGTTAAAAAAATTCAACCAAGGCTATGCCGAAATCACTGGTGCAGATTGGCTGGAGCGCACCCAGTCAGCACAACTGCAGGTAGCAGAACTATTTCGTTTCTCTTGGTGATACCGCTCCAATCACAATCAAAACATAAAATAGTGTCATTTAGCCAATAAAGATATTGACGTATTGGTGTCTATTTGCCACTATATATCCATGGATGCAGGAACTGCTTCCAGATAATCCAAATGAATACCCAAACAGCGCTGGATAGACCGGTGCTTAACCACGATGACTGGAGGATTTCCATCATGCAAAACCTGATTCTGAATACCGACTCTTACAAAACCTCTCACTTTGTTCAGTACCCACAAGGGGCTGAATTTGTCTCTAGCTATATCGAATCTCGCGGCGGTGTACACGCTTCTACTGTGTTTTTCGGTTTGCAGATGTTTATCAAGCAATACCTGACTAAGCCTATAACTCTGGCGGATATCGATGAAGCAGAAATGATTTGCGCTGCTCACGGTGTACCTTTTAACCGTGATGGTTGGATGCACATCCTGACCGTTCACAACGGCTACTTACCGCTGGAAATCGAAGCGGTACCAGAAGGTACTGAGGTTCCAACGGGTAATGTCTTGGTACAAGTAATCAATACCGACCCAACGTGTGCATGGTTGACCAGCTATATCGAAACCGCCCTGTTACGTGCTGTTTGGTATCCAACCACCGTGGCGACCGTATCTAAAGCCTGCCAAAACATCATTGCCCGTTACCTGGATGAAACAGCCGATAACCTCAACGGCTTGCCATTCAAGCTCCACGACTTTGGTGCACGTGGTGCCAGTTCAGAAGAAACCACGGCGATAGGCGGCTTAGCACACTTGGTCAGCTTCATGGGTACCGATAACTTTTCAGCCTTGGTAGCAGCACGCCGCTATTACGGCGCAGACATGGCGGGTTTTTCTATCCCGGCAGCCGAACACAGCACTATCACCAGCTGGGGCCGTGAAGGAGAAACCGCTGCTTACGCCAATATGCTCAAGCAATTTTGTGGCAAGAATAAATTGGTAGCCGTAGTTAGTGATTCTTACGATATCTGGAATGCGATTGATAACCTCTGGGGCGGCGAGTTGAAAGCTCAAGTGGAAGCCATGGGGGGCACCTTGGTGGTTCGTCCAGATTCTGGTGAGCCGGTAGAGGTAGTGCCTGAAGCAGTTGAGCGTTTGATGGCGAAGTTCGGCTACACCACTAACACAAAAGGTTACAAAGTATTGCCTGCATGTGTACGTTTGATTCAGGGCGATGGCGTGTGTGCTGCCTCTATCGAAGCCATATTGGCTGAGATGAAAAAACGCGGTTTGAGCGCTGACAATGTTGCGTTCGGAATGGGCGGTGAGTTGTTGCAAAAGGTAAATCGCGATACGCAAAAATTTGCGATGAAAGCATCTGCGATTTGCATCAATGGTGAATGGAGAGATGTGTACAAGGATCCAATCACTGATCAGGGCAAGCGTTCTAAAAAAGGCCGCCTGGCATTAACCAAAGTAAATGGTCAATTCCAAACCGTTGCGCGCAACGGCATTAACCCAGCCGCCAATGAATTAGTGACCGTATTCAGAAATGGCAAATTGATTACTGAGTACACC
>Ga0247783_1000763_pt1 | contig 10216 bp, 7 predicted proteins | sample UWRJL064202C5_FD_179911 | JGI IMG/M metagenome (GOLD analysis project Ga0247783, IMG submission 179911) | Plant litter microbial communities from Arlington Agricultural Research Station in Wisconsin, United States - UWRJ-L064-202C-5 | ecosystem: Environmental > Terrestrial > Plant litter >... | reverse complement strand
GTCAGATCCGCAAATTGGTCAGCAGGCATCAAAACACTATCCTATTCTCGAGTTCAGACCGGAAGCTGAGTCGGCGAGAGGCCGCGCCGCCGAGCGTCAGCGATCCAGCATAGACCCGCAACCGTGCCAACGAGGGCGAGCGCGGAAATGATCAGCCAAACCACCGAAATCGGCAGGCGAGCACGCAGCACGACGCGATCGATGGTCTTGTCCGTCGGGTTCTCCAGCAACAGTAAATTGCCCTGGGGACGCACGCTGAGCTCCGCGTGCGGCGGCACCGTCGTCACGGCCAACCCGTACGGAGGCTGCTGAACGCGCAGAAAGGTGCGGCTGTGAGGCGGCAGCGCGCGAATCTTCACGCGCAGATGCTGGGTAGTAATCTGAGATTGCTTCAGGCCTCCGACATTCATCTTGGCGTGACCGTCGAATAGAATGGGCAAGGCGCGCTGCGCTACCCAGAGCCTCGGGTCGTCCTCGTTGCCCACCACCATGAAGCCATCCGTGTAGCCCGTGCCCGCCAAGATGTCGCGCTGGCCACGGTAACGCCGCAGCTTGTCGAAGGAATGCACTTTCGATGCGGTAGTGCGCTCTTCGAGCGCACGCTCGATCGGGCCCATTGGCGTACTGTTGACGATGCCGTGTTTGGTCTGACCCGCAGCGTGGGTCCACCAGACTACGGAACCGAGCATGAGCGCGACGCTCGCCAGCGAGGCCGGCAACGCGATGCGTTTGAAGCGCGTGAACAGCAGATCGGCTCCGAGCGCCGCGAATACGGAAAGCGCGAACGCGGACATGCCCAGGCAACGTTGCGCGACTCTGAAATTGCCGCCGTTCATCCGTCGAAAGGCCTCCCAGGCCGGCGACCAACTGGTGAGTATCAGGCCGAGCAAGAGCACGATCAGCGCGAATGTGCCGATGCGACGTTTCTCTTTCGAGACTGCGGCCGCAATCAGCCCCAGCAGGGCGAACAGCGTGCCGATCGGCGGGAGCGCAGTTGCCGACTCCTCCACGCCCCAGCCGTACATGTTCCAGCGCCCGGGCTTGGCCACGAACTTGACAGCGGCGACGCGGGCCCACTGCACGATCGAATAATCGAACAGCTGCTCGATGCTCGACCAGAACGGCAAGACGCCATAATCGCCGACCAAGCGTTGCATGGGGAACTTGAGCCAGGACGCGAGCTTGAAGCTTATCATCAGCACGGAAAGCGTGCAGGCGAAGGCAAACAGCCCGACGACTTTTCCGAGCTCGCGCCGATTCGGGGGCAAAGCAAGCAACCCCAGGAGCACGTAGAGCGGCACCACTGGCACGAACAAATAGGTGAAAGAGTGGAACGTCGGACCGAGCATCAGCAGGCCCAAGGCAAGCGCGAACCATAGCGAGCTGCGCCAGGTGCGCTCGCTGAGCACGCGGTCCGCTGACCAAAGCAACAGCGGCAAGCCCAGGTGCCAGAGGAACATGTCGTTGCCCACGGCGATCCGCCATAGGACTCCTAGGCTGGTCGCGCTGGCGACCGCGCCGACGAGCGCCGCCTCCAAGCTCACTCGCCGCCTCATCCAACCAACGAAGGCGAAAACACCGACGACGCCCCACAGGCCCTCCAGCAAGCGCAGGCCGATACTGGGACCGGCCAGCAGGATCAGCGGCACGGCTGGGGAAAACAGATTGCTCTGCGGATCTTGGATGAAGTAGCTGCCGCCGTTGAAGACGAACGAAAAGTACGGGAACTCCTTAAACTGGTGCAGGGCGGTATAGATGACATCGGCGTGCGTCTCCGAGATGAACCAATCCTCCGAACCGCAATGCAACGAAACCCAGAATAGGAGCGCGCCCGTCAGTACCGCGGCAAGCCAAAGGCCGTACCGCGGCCAATCTAACCGTCGCTCAGCCATGCGTGGCGAAGCGATAGCACGTGCTTCTTCGCTGAGCATCACCATTGTGGCTCGCGCAGAGCACTGCCCAGGCGTCTATTTAGGCAACTATCCGGCTCAATTCTCGAGGTCCGGAGACTAAACGTGCTGCGCGCTGGGCGAGCTCCGCGTTTGCTCGCCGGGAATCGAGAACGAAAGCGCGCGAGCGGCGTGTTTTCGAGAACCTCCGACCAAGTTTGACGCTCCCAACGCTCGGTGATATCCGCTCGCCCAATGTCTGAAGCAGGCGTCAAACGTGCGCTCATCACGGGGATTACCGGGCAAGACGGGTCCTATTTGCTCGAGCTCCTGCTCAGCAAGGGTTACGAGGTCCATGGCGTGGTTCGTCGCTCCAGCTCGTTCAACCGTGGGCGCATCGATGCCGTGCATTCGAATCCGGTCTACGCCGGTCGCTTCGATTTGCACTACGGCGACATGCTCGACACCAACAACTTGAACCGATTGGTGGCCAAGGTCCAGCCAACCGAGATCTACAACTTGGCAGCACAGAGCCACGTCAAGGTCTCGTTCGACATGCCGGAGTATACCGCCCAGGTCGATGCGGTAGGCACCTTGCGTTTGCTCGATGCACTCCGCGAAACCGGAGTCAAGGCGCGCTTCTATCAAGCGTCGACCAGCGAGCTGTTCGGCAAGGTGCAAGCGGTTCCGCAGAGCGAGACAACTCCGTTCTACCCGCGCAGCCCGTACGGGGTGGCCAAGCTGTACTCCTACTGGCTAGCAGTGAACTACCGCGAAGCCTACGACGTGTACGCTGTGAACGGCATCCTGTTCAACCACGAGTCACCGCGCCGTGGTGAGAGCTTCGTCACGCGCAAGATCACGCTCGGCGCCGCCAAGATCAAACTCGGCAAGCTCGACACGCTGAAGCTGGGCAATCTCAGCGCGCAGCGTGATTGGGGCTACGCGCCTGAGTACGTCGAGGGCATGTGGCTCGCGTTGCAACAACCGACCCCGGACGACTACGTGCTCGCGACTGGTGAATGCCATACGGTGCGCGAGTTCTGCGAGCTCACTTTCAAAGCGCTAGACATCGAGTTGCGCTGGGAGGGCAAGGACGAGAACGAACGTGGCATCGACACGAAGACTGGCGCCGTGCTGGTCGCCGTCGACCCGAGCTATTATCGTCCGACCGAGGTCGATCTACTGCTGGGCGATGCCAGCAAGGCAAAAAGACTCCTAGGCTGGTCACCAAAGACCACCTTCAAGGAGCTCGTCACCCTGATGGCCACGGCCGATTTCGAGGCGATTCGCGACGACGCCAAGACGCCCAAGATGTTCTATTGAGAATCATCGCCGGAGCGCGAGCAGCGCGCCGCTGATACGCGCGATCTGCGCATCGCTGAGCCCCGAGCTCGAGGGCAAGTACAGACCTCGGCGCGCTAGGTCGTCGGTCACCGGGTAGTCTCCCGATACGTCGCAGCCGAACTTCTTCAGCGCCGGCTGGCGATGCATGGACACGAAAAACGAGCGAGTCTCGATGCCCGCAGCTTTGAGCGCGACCATCACCTCGTCGCGGCTGATGCCAAAGTCGTCACCGATCAGGATCGAGTACATCCAGTACGAGCTCGTGGTCCACGGCAGCTCTGGCGGAATGGTGATGCCGCGCTGTCCGGCGAGCAGCGCGTTGTAGCGAACCGCATTGGAGCGTCGGCACTCGAGGTAGAAGTCGGCGCGCTCCAGCTGGGCCAGGCCAATCGCTGCCAGCACGTTGGGCATGCGATAGTTGAAGCCGATGTCCTCGTGGACGTAACGCCGCGAACCGTCCAGCGGGAAGCACAGATTTTTGTAGTAGCGGAGGCGCTCGATGAAGCGTTCGTCGCGGGCCACGACCAGGCCGCCCTCGCCGGTGGTGATGAGCTTGTTGGCAAAAAGGCTGAAACAACTCAGCTCGCCGATGCTTCCGCACAAGCGACCTTTGTAGCGCGAGCCGATCGCCTCGGCGGCGTCCTCGATCACGAGCAAGCCATGTTTGTCTGCGATGCGCTGCAAGGCGTCCATGTCGCAACTGTGCCCATACACGTGCACCGGCATGATGGCCCGGGTTTTGGCGCTGATCTTGGCCTCGACCAGCTCGGGATCGAGATTCCAATTCGCAGCGTCCGCATCCACGAACACGGGCTTTGCGCCGGTGTAGCAAACAGCGAATGCCGACGCGATCATCGTGAACGCGGGAATGATCACTTCATCGCCTGGGCCAATTCCGGCGGCAACCAACGCCAAATGCAAGGCTGTCGTGCCCGAAGTGGTGGTCACGGCGTAGGGCACGCCCAGATAGCTCGCGAATTTTTGTTCGAACTCGGCGACGTAGCTGCCGCTCGATGAAATCCAGCCGCCCGAAACGGCCTTCGTCACGTATTCGAGCTCACGTCCGCCGAGCAACGGTTCGCATACCGGAATGAAGTCCGCTGAGCTCATGATCCGAACACCACCTTGTCTCTGACTTTTCCGTCATACGGGCCGAGCTTGAGCTCGACGATTTTGGTCTCGTCTTGAATGTCCAGACCGTGCCCGCCCGCGAGCAGCAGCACCATGTCACCGGTCTCCAGCTGCCGGGATGTAAACTCGCTCTGATCCGCTGCGTCGTACAGCCGGAGCAATGCCCGGCCAGCGGCGATGAGCAGAAACTCCTGCACCACGGAGTTCGTCTCGACCTGCTTCTTCAGGTGGTAGTGCGCCTTGATCACCTCCCCGGCCTGATAGAAATTCATACCCAGCTGAAGCGGGCTCGCCGGGTCGGTGAGAAAGTTGTACTTGGCCTCACTGGTCGCTCGAGCTCGAATGATCAGCGCGTAGGCCAGGCCTTCGCGCTCGATCGTTTCGAGTCCTGTCGTGGTCATCAGCAATCCCTCGAAGGCACGAGCGGTACGGCGATTCGCAGCATGTTCGACGCGCTATTACCACCGTCCCGAGCCTGTTGCTCGGGCAATCGCGGCTTTCGTGGGCAAAAGCCGCCGTCAACGGTTGACGAGCTACGACGGACATGGGAGTTTTCGGCCGTTCTGGACGTAGAAGTGCGCGACAAGGATGGATCGAGCGCGAGCCAGGTCGGGGGCCTAGGCGCCATATCGCGTCGATTGGCGCTGGCGTCGGTCCCCCCATGGCTGACTGTGCTGCTGATCGGTAGCTTCTGGTTCGCGGTCTGCCTGACGACGGTGCTCTGGGCTTGGGGGCTCGATCCACTCGTGTTCCCGTCGTCGGACGAGGCGGTCGTTCGTTACGCGGCCTGGCTGATCGAAAAGGGACAGGGGCCATTTCTGAATGTGCCTTTGCCCGATCCAGAAGATCTTCTGCACCCGCGCAGTTGGCTGACGCTGGGCGACCGCGCCACACCGACCTACGCGCCGGTCAGCTTCTACGTCTTCGGTTGGCTTTTGCGGCTGCATGGTTTTGGTCTGGTGCTGATCGCGGCGCTGCCTGCGAGCGCAGTGGGAGCCTTCGCGGCAGGCACCGCGCGGCTGCTGCCGGTGCCGCGGCGCTTACTGGCAATCCTGGCACCGGCCTTGGCTTTTCCTGCGCTTTACTGGCTGTTGCGGCCCTGGATCAACATCTCTCCCTTGCTCACGAGCATCTGCTGGACCTTCTTTTGTTGGGCCAGCTGGCGTGAGTCCCAAAAGACTGGCTGGCTTTCGGCCGCGCTCCTTTGCCTTGCTTGGGGCGCGGCCGTACGTCCCGATTATGCGGCATACCTGTTCGTATTGATGCTGCTGTTCAGCGTTGCCGTAAGTCCTAGGCAATGGAAGGTGATCATCGCCCTGGTCACGGCCTCGGGAGTGCTGGCGCTGTTGCCCAACCTGATCCTGAACCGAGTGATTACCGGGCACGCCCTGCAGGCAGCGTATCAACTCTCGATCGATCGCCTGTTTGGAGCCGAACCCGCGCATGCGATCCCAGGCCTCGGCATGCTGCGTTCGTTGGTACTGCCGATGGGCATCCCGAGCTGGGAGATCGGCAGCACCGCGTTTCGCAAATATTGGCTCACGATGGGGCCAATCGCCGGGGTCTTGCTGAGCCAGCTCGCACTCGTGCCGCTGCTTCTGAAGCGCGCGCCTCGAGCGCGCATCCTGCTGGCAGTCGCCGTCGCCATCATGGCGTTTTTCGCTTTGTCGCGCATGCACGACGATCTGTTCGGCGGAGCAGTCGGCTATGGCAGCGTTCACCACAGCGTGCCGCGTTACCTGACGCCGGTTTATCTACTGATGGCTCTGCCGCCGCTGCTCTTTCTCGGGCAATGCAACAATCGCCTGCTCACGCTGGGCGGCAGCTTGTTCGTGCTGTTGCTTGCGCTGAGCGGCAGCCATGAAATCTGGGTCCACCAGGGTTCGTCGTTCGATTTCTTGCACCGCTTCGTGGCGAAGAAGACCGCAGAGCTCGAACGCATCGGCCGCAAGATCCCCGAGGGTGCAGCAGTCTACACGTCCAAAGAGGACAAATGGCTCTGGTCCCAGGTCAGGGTCTGGATCATCGAAGAACCAAAGGCGACTGCGCAGTCCATCGAGCGTGCTGCCCAGGCCCAGCTCGAGCTGTACGTGTTCGAGCCTTCGCGAACTCCGCAACTCAAAGCGCTCGTGGCGGAGCTCGGGAAGCGCAATATCTCACTGCTCAAAGTCGAACCGCCACGCGGCCTGTACCGCGTGAAACTGGCAGCGCCGAGCGCCGACGTACCGTGATTGTTCGGAACTAGTCGAGCGCTTTGAGTGCCGCGATCAGCTCGGCGGCGTGCCCGTCGGGGTTGACGCTGGGAAACACTTTGCTGACCCTGCCGGAGGCATCGATCACGAACGTCACCCGCTTGGCATGCCCGGAGGACAGCGGTACACCGAACGCCGAGGACAGCGCGTGACTCGTGTCGTCCAGCAATAGGAACGGCAGATCGTACTTGGTAGCGAACGCCTTGTGCGAGTCGAGCGAGTCTTCGGATACGCCGAGCACCACCGCAAGGCGATTGAGCTCCGCATACTGGTCGCGAATTCCCTTGGCCTCGATCGTGCAACCGGGCGTGTCATCCTTGGGGTAGAAATAAACGACCAGCGGTTTGCCCTTCAACGCGCGCAAACGGACGACCTTACCGTCGTGCGCGGGCGCCGCCACGTCTGGCACTTCCGCGCCGACCGCGAGTAATGTCCCGCCACCAGCCTCGGATGACGCTGCCACCGCCGGAGCAGACGAGACGGCCGCCGCGGGCACGACCCCAGGCGCAGGCACCGACGCTTGCGCGGAAGACGAGGCCGCAGGGGGTTCGCGATTGCAACCTGCGAACAACAAAGAAAGAGCTAGAGAGCTCAGCACTGGGACTCGGCGCAGGCTCGGATTGATGGCTGACACGCGCTCAAATTAGCATGGACAGAGCGCGCGATCTCGCTCGCTCCGCTCAGCCAATTGCGGGGCAGAAACGCCTAATTCGGCCGTCCCTCGCGGCGCGCTTCGTCCGCGCGAGGCTCGTGCGAGGGGTGATAGCCGAACAAGCCGCGCCTACGGATCACTTCCGCGATCTCGGGAGGCACCATCTCTTGCCAGGAGGGGTCACCCGCTTTGATGCGCTTGAGCGCATCGCGCGAGAAAATGTGCAAAATCGAGCGGTCGAAATTATCGAGTTGCTGAATGCACCCGCGATCGACGAGGTGACCGAATAGTTTCACCAAGTCGCTCGCGACCTTCAAATTTTCCACGGTGATGAGCTCGTTGCTGGCGGCGTCGAGCAGCGGGTACACGTACAGCTTGAGGTCGTTCTTGAACAGGCGACCGAACGATTCGAGGATGCCGCCCTCCAAGTGCGCGTAGTACTTCTCGTCGAACAGCTCGAGCAAGCTGCCGGCGCCCATGGCGATCCCGATGCGCTGGTTCGTGTAGCGACGAATGTACGCGGCCAGCCGGTAGTATTCGAAGTAATCCGAAATCAGCACTATCTTTCCGGTCGCGGCCATCATGTCGGCACGCGCCAAGAAATCACGGTAGTCGATCTCGCCGCTGGCCATCAGGTTGCGCATCGTGATTTCGAGCAGCTGAACCGGCTCGACATCGCTGCCGCCGTCGGCCAGGGATTTGCTGAACGCTTCGTTCGCGGAGTTCAGCATGTCCATATTCACGCGGGTCACGGGGCGAAAACTGCCGCGTTCAACCAAGACCGGGCGCCGGTAAAGTACCTCGGAAGGCTGCAATACCTGCCCGTGCGCGCCGAACATCGCAGCTCCGGACAGACCGAGCTGTACCAGCTTCAGGCTCATCACGCGATTGTCGACGCTGCGGAACTCGATGCCCGAGAACTCGATCATGTCGATCTCGATGCGATCCGTGGACAGGTTGTGAATCAGGGACTCAATCAACCGTTCCGGGTCGTGATGTAGGAAGAACGCGCCGTACAGCAGGTTCACGCCGACGATCCCGAGAGCCTCCTGTTGCAGCTGATTTTCGGCGTCCAGCATGCGCACATGGATGATGATCTGGCTATCTTGATCGCGCGGATGGGCTTGGAATTTTACGCCGATCCAACCGTGACAGTCATTGGTGCCGGCGAAATTTCGAGCCGACACCGTGTCGGAAAATGCGAAGAAAGCGGTCGTGTCTCCGCGCGCGTCGCGCAAGCGCTGCAGATTCAGGTCGTGCTCGTAATCGAGCATGCTCTGCAAGCGCTTGCGCGCCACATAACGCTCGGTGTGCCCGTAGATGGCGTCGCTCACGGCCATGTCGTACGCGGAGATGCTTTTGGCGATCGTGCCGGCCGCGCCGCCCACACGAAAGAACCAGCGCACGACTTCTTGACCTGCGCCGATTTCGGCGAACGTGCCATAGCGCCGCGCGTCCAAGTTGATCGCGAGCGCCTTGCGGTGCGTGTCGAGAAGGCCGTCTTGGGCGAGCGAGGTGCGGGATGCCATGTGTGCGGACATTCTGTCGACCGGGTATTTCGACAGCGTGTCGAGCCAGCCAACTTGCCCGCGATTCTAGGTCCGACCTCCCCATATGTCAGGCGCGAACCCCACCAGATCGCGGAAAATGCCTTTGTTTCGGGCCGTCCCGGTGACGAATTCGCATCGCCGATCACGTCCCGGATCCAGCCACGCAGCAATGCGAATGCTCCGGCCTCGGGTAACGCCATTCCTGCCAGAGTGAGCTTTGGGAAGACTTCGCATGCGATCCGCGTCTCTCTTCTCGGTCGCGCCCGCTTTCGCCTCGATTTCTCGGAGAGTTGGCCATGCAATGCGGCTGGTCGATCGCCGGCAGCTTCCTGCACGCGAATCGAAGCCCAGGAGAGTTATACCGAGAGCAAGCGGACCAGCCGAGCCAGCTGGGCCGGCAGCTCCGCGTCTTCAGCAATCAAATCGAGTGGTTCGCCCGAGAGCACGCGGCGAATGTTTCGGCCATAGCCGTGCATGGTCAGGAACAAACGCGCCGTGTCCTCGCGAAACTCCGGGTTCATCACCATCAGCGCACCGAGCGCGCGACACAGTCGCAGGCGATCCGCGCGCGAGATGGGCGGCAATTCGCCGAGCGGGTAGAGCTCGAGCGCACGCTCGAGCGTCTTCATCGGCAAGCGCTCGACGAAGAAGTTGTTTTCGAGGAAGGCGATCAGCACGAGCCAGACCAAGAGAGGTAGGCCCAGGCGGGTGACCAGCTCGCCTACCGCCTTTTTGGCTGGAGTGCGGTGACGGTACGAGTTGATCGAGAAGAACCAAGCATGGACCGGTCCGGAGACCGCGCAGGCTGCGAAATATTCCGCCGCCATCGCGTACGCCTCGCCGAGCACGATATGCACGAGCTTACTCGGCTGGGAAAGCGCCGCGTGAGTGTCACGCGGCCGACCAAACAGCTCGTGGAACGCCAGCGCGTGCGCCGACTCGTGCAGCACGTAGTTGGGCAGCGGGCGATTTTTTCGTAAATCGGCGAGCGTGAAGAAGCCCGGCCGAGAGCGCTCGAAGGCGGCCAGTGCGGCGTAGTTCGCCCGATACGGCACCTTGCGCGTTTTCAGCAGCGCATCGAGCGCGACCAGCGGAAACGCGAAGTAGTCACCGGGATCCTCGAGCGTAAAGCCGATGCCGCGCGCGCGAGAGGCGTCGCGAATGCGCCGAAAGAACGGGTTCTGTCGATACAAGAAACCGTCGCCCAGATTCTGTAACAGGCGCGCGGGACCGTGGCTACTCTGCTGCAATGCGAGCAGCTCGGCCAAGGAAATGTCGGCGCTGCGCGCGGTCACGGATCGACTCACGCGCAGCGACAACGACTCTTCAGGCGTTGTCCGGAGAAACCGGCGACCAGCGCAGGCGCGGCTTGCGGGCAGCACGCGCTTCGTCGAG
>Ga0247783_1000762_pt1 | contig 10222 bp, 7 predicted proteins | sample UWRJL064202C5_FD_179911 | JGI IMG/M metagenome (GOLD analysis project Ga0247783, IMG submission 179911) | Plant litter microbial communities from Arlington Agricultural Research Station in Wisconsin, United States - UWRJ-L064-202C-5 | ecosystem: Environmental > Terrestrial > Plant litter >... | reverse complement strand
TTCTTGGCGCGCTCAATCGAGCGCTCCACACCGTGGAGCAAGAGCTCGAGCTCGAGGGTGTCGCCGGCAGCCGCTCCGAGCTCGTGGACGCCCTGAGTGAATTCACTCACTCCCGTGATCACCACACGCGCCAGCGGTGCGTCTTTCCAGGTGGGCTGCAGGTTTTTCACTTCCTCCAGGCGTCCGTCCGGGCCGATCATGGGCTGGAAGGCTGCCACGAACTCGATCGAGCGTTGCCGGCCTTTGCGAAACGCGCTGAAGCGGTCGAGTGCGATGGCGATCGCGTAAGCGGACATACCGAGCAGGATCAGCACGACGCCGCGCGCCACCACGCCCATCTGATTCCATAACCCGAGCAGAGAGAAATCCATATTCGTCTTCCTGTGTATTGAAAACGCTCGAGCTCAGCGACCGCTGACCTCGTAGCGAAGGAGGTAACAAAACGGAGTGGCAACCCCATCTGCGAGCAAAGGACGATAACGCCAGCGCCCCATCACGCTCGGGAATTGACCGTCGAGTGCCGCACCCGCACCCTTCAGGACTTGCACGGCAGTGACGCCGCCTTCAGCCGAAACGCACAGCCGCAGCATGGCCGTGAACGTTTCACCGCTGCGAGCCAGAGCCAGCGGCAGCTTCACCCGGTAGCGCTCGGCGTTGGGGTCAATCAGCAGCTGACCTCGACCGGTGCTCGCAGACACGATCTTGGGTCCGCTTGGCTTGGCTGGCGGAGGCGGAGGCGGGGATGCACCGACGATGCCGCCCACGACGCCTCCCGGTACGCCGCCGACTTGGCCTCCCACCTGACCCTTGGGTTCACCATGATCGAAAGCGCTCTCCGCTGCCGCTTCGGGCTTGGCTTGTTCCTTGGGCCTGTCCTTGGGGACGAGCACTTCCTGCGGCTTTGCTTCGACGGGGCGCGTCCTCGGGCGCGATTCCGAGGCTGACTGACGAGCGGCGCGGGGCGGCGGTGGCGGGGGAGGAGGAGGCACCGCTCGGGTCAATCTGACCTGCAGCGAGGGCATCGGCATCTCCTCGACCTGCCACACCGAATGCACGACGGCCGCCGACAAGACCGCGGCGTGCGCTGCAAACGAAGCGAGCAGTGTAGCGCGGCGCCAGCGCTTGGGCGTTGCGTGCTGCTGGAGGATTGCTTCGAAGGCCATGCAGATTTCGCGCTACGGCTGCCTGGATCCACGCGCTGTCTTCAGCGCTGTCGCTTGCTTTCGGAGCGCTTCTGCGGCGTCCACGGTCGCCTGCCACTTGTCCGGCTGATCGAAATAGGCGAAGGACTCCTGGCGATAGAGCAAGCCCAGATAAGTCACCGCCTCGGCGTACCCGCCGCGAATTTCCAGCGCTTTTTTGAGATATTCGATGCCCTGTTCGGCGAGCGCCACCCGCGCTGGACCGGTAATCTCGCCTGGATTCGTCGCGGGCTGAGCTTGTAGCTGAGCCCCGCGCGGTCGCGGGTCGTACTCCGATTGTTCGGCGCCCCCGCCCTTCTCGAACAGACGACTATAGACGAGTACTCCGACTCCATACTGGGCCTCGGCATCGTGCGGCGTGCGCTTCGCTCGCTCGATTGTCCAATGCAGCGCCTCGTCCCAACGGCCGGCGTTCGAATGGACCTGAATCAACCCGTTCAGCGCAGCGAGATCGGTGGGGTTGTGTTGCAATTGTGCCGTGTACAGCCGGCCGAGAGCATCGAAGCGCTCGGCGTCGAACAACGTCTGCTGGTACAGTTGCTCGGCACGCGGATCGCTCGGAGTCTGCTCTTTCAAGCGTCGGAAGGAGTCGAGCGCACAGTCTACGGCTTGCTCGTTCTGGCGCGATTTGGCCTTCTTCATCAGCAACTGCCGACACGCGAGCCCCTTGTTGAACGAGATCACCGGCAGCGCGTAGAATTGCTCGGCGGCGGAATAGGCGCCGACTGCGGCGGTGTAGTTCCCCTCCCGGAAATGCCGGTTGCCCTGGCGTGCTTGCTGACGAGCGCGAAACTCCGAGCAGCCGAGCGCGCTCGCCGCGCATAAAACGAGGAGCTTCCGAGCAAGTTCGCGATGCGCGTTCATGAGGATCAGAAACTTGCCTCTGCGTGCAAAGAGCGAGTTTGGCTGCTCGTTGGCCCCAATGAGGAACTCATAGCGGGCTTGTTGGTCATTGTGCAAGGGAGCTTGAGCGCCCGGGCAATTCCCGGCAAATAACCGGATCCGATTGACATGTTGCAGTTTTGGCATCGAGCAGAAGCCCACGATCAAATGCATTTACCAATGACACTCGCCAATGGCTCGACGAAACTCGCCACGACCGCTCACCTTCGTTTTGACAGCGGCTACGAATATTGACCGTTTGCGTTCGACTGCAATAGGGTGCGCGCCATGACGTTCCGACGCTTCGCCGTGTCGCTGGCTTCCGTCTGCGCGCTGGTCGCTTGTGCCGACGAGGCCGCGATCGTCGCGCTCAACGTCACGGCGGACGCCGATGTCCCCGTCGTGGCAGAGCTTCATGTCACCATCACGCAGGGTTCTCGCAAGTTCGTTTACGACTTCACGCCGCCAATTCAAGCGGGCGAGGGGGACGCTGCGCCGTCGATTCAACACAGCTTTTTCGAGCGAATCACGCTGCCCGGGAACTTCGACGCTCGAGATGCCCGGGTCTTCGTCGAGGCACTGCAAGCAGGCGCCGTGCCTTTTGCGCCCCCGGTCAGCAGCGAGACCACCGTTCGCATCGAGGCAGACGGCGCCGTCGCCGCCTATGTCACGCTCGCGTTCCCGCTACCGCCACCGCCCGATCTGGTTGGCGACGCCGGGGCGGGCGGCGAGAGCGGCGGCTGATCCGGTGTTCGCACTCCGGACATCAGCGCAGTTTTTTGTTTTTCGACGCACAGACTCCGATTCTAAACACACGCTCTGACGAGCAGATCGCGCGCCAGAAGGAGGGTTCGATGTTCGGCCTAGGTCCCCGTAGCTGCCACCGTCTGCTGCACTCCGCGGTGGTTTTGAACGCCCTGGTCTTCGCGTTCCGTTCCTCCAGCGCGCACGCGGAAAAAGCGCACGAAAAGGCCCACACGAGCGCGAAGACCAAGCCCTCTGCCAAGCGCCGTCAAGTCGCGCAAGCACGCCCTGCCGCGGCAGCGCCCGCAGCTCCGCCCGGAGCAGAACCCCCGGCTCCTCTGCCCGCGGAAACGCCTCCACCTGCGATGCCAGCTTCACCAGCAGTGCCAGCTCCAGCCGTAGCGCCCAGCGCCGCTGCGCAGCCGGTCGAATCGCCGCCCGGCGCGGCCGCTACCACGCCTGCCCAACCGGTACTCGAGCAGACTTCGCCGGAAACCAATCCGGGAAACGCGATGCCGCGCGCCGTCCCGCTGAGCGCTGATTTGCAGGCCGATCCCACGACCGACATCGCTGGCGCTGAGCCAGCCTACGATCCGAACGAGGTCGAGACGGTCAAAGTGACGATCGACCGTCGTGAGCGCAGCATTCAGGATTACCCGGGTTCCGTCAGCGCCTTCACCCAAGACGATCTCACCCGCACCGGCATTCGCAATGTCCGCGACATGCAACAAGCCTCGCCCTCGTTGGAAATCGGCACTCAAGAAGGCAACACCGAGATGTTCATTCGCGGTATCGGCTCCAACTACAATACGGAGCTCGGCGATCCCGCGGTGGCCAACCACATCGACGGCGTCTACATTCCGCGCGCGCGGGGCCTGGGCACGATGCTGTTCGACTTGGAACGCGTCGAGGTGAATCGCGGTCCGCAGGGCACGCTGCGAGGACGCAACGCGACGGCCGGCACCCTCAACATCATCACCGCCAGGCCGCACCTCGGTGAGTGGCAAGCGTCCGCGTCCTACCAAATGGGTAATTACTCACAGCGCGTGATTCAGGGCATGGTCAACATCCCGATCGGCGACAAGCTTGCGCTGCGTTTCGCCGGCTTCGGCGATACCCACGACGCCTATTACACCAACGCCGGGCCAATCAAGACGCTCGAGCCCTCCGAGTCGGGCAATGCGCTCGCGTTCCGCGGCAGCGCCAAGTGGCAGCCCCTCGAGCAGCTGACCGTGTTCGTCAAAGGCGATTACACGCAAGAAAAGGGCACCGGCTTCAGCGGGACGAACTTCACCCCTGCACTCAATGCCGGGCTGCTACCGAGCGAGCTCAAAAGCCCGCGTGATGTGGTTTACCGCGGCCCGCAGGGCATGCAAAGCATGAAGCATTGGGGCGTCCACGGCGAGGCCACGCTCGATTTGGGCCCAGTCCTGCTTGGCTACCTGGGCTCGTACCGCAGCTTGGACTATCGCTCCATCAGCTCGGGCAACGCAGGCGTCAACTTTCCGGGCCGCTTGCTGGAGGACGCCGATCTCGACAATTGGTCGACCTCGTATTGGCACACGGCTTCTCAATCGCACGTCCACGAGCTTCGCTTTTTTGCGCCGGATACCGCGCGCATTCGTTGGACCGCGGGCGGTTTCTTCCTAGACGAGCAACAGCAAGTATTGCTGTACAACACCGCAGACAAGTCGGGCGGATACTTGGGCGGCGAATACAACATGCCCAAAGTGCCCACTCGCTCATACGCGGGCTTTGCGGACACCACGTTCGATATCGTGAAATTCTTGCGCGGTACGCTGGGCGTGCGCGTCACCAACGAGCGACGTAGCCGCGACGGCGTGGGCAACCAGTACAGCCTGAACTTCGACAACTTCACGGGGGTTCAGCCCTCGCCCACTCGCTTCGGTACGGAAGGCTTCGCGCCGAGCGATCGCAATCGCACCGACTACAGCGTCACTCCCGGGAGCAGCACGGCCCAATTCCAAAACGGCGTCGACCGCTACGGCAATCGCGACAACGTAAACCAGCTGATCGCGCAGGGCGCGACGATCAATCCCGCTGGCTTGAACGAGCAGCACGGTACGTACAGCGCGACCTTCGTCGATATCCGCGTTGGCCTCGACTATCACATTACGCCGGACAGTCTAGAATACATCATGTTCTCTACGGGCCATCAGTCCGGCGGCTTCAACGACACGATCGCGCTGCCCACCGGCGGGACGCTGGCCAAGACCTATGATCCAGAAGCAATTTACGCGACGGAAATCGGCAGCAAGAACGAGTTCCTCGACCACAAGTTGACCGCCAATTTCGCCGGTTTCTGGTACGAGTATCGGAATCAACAATTCCAGGTCGTGCAAGCGATTGGCCCCGCTCCAGTGGGCAGTGATGCGCCGCCGCCCTCATCGGCGATGCGCATCAACGCGGCCGCATCGCGCGTTCTGGGTCTTGAAGTGGAGGGCAAGGCGCGTTTGCCCGCGGGCTTCAGCTTGGCGCTCGCGGCCACGGTACTCAATGCGCGCTTCACCGAAGGCATCGTGAACGATCCGCGCGTCAGTTACGACCCTGCCCAGCAGACCGCGGTGGACTTGAGCGGCAACTTTTTGCCACGAGCCCCGGTGCTCAGCGTGAACTACGGCGTCAGTCAAATCATCACCACGCGCTTCGGCTACTTCGACTGGACGCTGAATGCACAGACCAAGACGAAGCAGTATTTCACGCCCTTCAACGGTGAGGGCCGTGACACACAAGGCAATGTCAATCCCAACTTGAGTGACGTGCAGCCGGGTTACACCCGCCTAGATGCCGGCGTCGGTTTCACGACCCCCGACGGCCGCACGCGTCTCGACGGCTTCGTGAACAACCTCACGGACGTTGCCTACCTGACATCGATGATCAATAACCCCGGATTGAACCTGCGTTTTTTTAATCCGCCACGCTTGATCGGTGCGCGCTTGACGCTCACCCTCTGAGTCTGGCGACCGCGCGACCGCTCAGAACACCAGGTTGCCCTGGCCCATTTGAAAGGTGATGTTGGTGCCGAGCTGATTGCGCGCGCTGCGCACGAAGCTCAAGGCACTATTGATGCGGGTCTGCCTCTGTGCGGCGGTCGAGGCAGCAATGCCAGCAGCAATCTGGGCATTCGCCTGGCTGATGCTCGATTGCGCGGCGGGATTGAGCAGCACTGGATTCACTGCCGGCGAGCTCAAAACGGCGAGCGCGTCGTTCAGCTCTTCTCGAGCTAGGTCCATCAGTTTGGTTTGGATGTCCGCGCGTGTGTTGCCGAAGCGCGCGACGAGCGTGGCCGCAGCGCTCAGCCGCTGAATGGCGATGTCGGCGTTGAAGGCGCTGTTCAGCACCCGCAGAAAGCGGGCAATGTGCAAGGAGTCGACGGGGCCCAGGTTGAGCGGAGTGCCGAAGCGAGCCTCGAGTGCGATCGCTGCTGGTGAAAAGCCGAACGGCGTGGATGCGTAAAAAGCGACGGCGTTCTCGATCTCCGGGCCACGCGCGTTGTTGTGAAAGAAGGGCCCGGTATCTGCCGCCTCGATCAGCGGCGGGACGCTGAACGTGACGTTACCGAAGGCGTTCAGCTCACCGGCGCCATTGGCGTCGACCGGAGTCGTGGCACCGAAGCCGCCATCGACGAACACCTTGCCGTCGTGAGTGCCTTGGGTCAGCCCCTGATCCAGGTTGCCGCCGACGTGACTGAGCCCAGTGTCGAAATTGCGATTGAGGCGGGTGTCGATGAAGTTGGCGCCCGCGTTCGAGTGGCACACGTTGCAGCGGCCACGCTGGGGATCCAGAAACGCCTTTCTGCCGTCTTCCGCGTCCGCGTCGCTGATCCGCACGCTGTTCAGATCGAGCTCGTTGCTGCGGCCCAGGCTCAGCTGGAAGTTGTTGGTCAGGTCGAGCTCGAGCGCGCTGGGCACACGAAAGTCGATCCCTTCTCGGCGCGCGAGGGTCTTGGTGAAGTGCTGCTTGATGGCGCCAGTCAAGAAGGAACGCAGGCTGCCATCCCCCGGCGCACCGTCACCGCCCCAGCCCGTTCTTTCGATCGGTGGGCTCGCGGTCCCATCACCGGGATCTCTGAGAGTGCTGGTGCGGAGCGAGAGCATGTGGTTGACCGAGCGAGAAACGAATTTGTGCGTCGGGTCTTCGAAGCCGTCTACGTTTTCCAATACCGCAGCAGCGCCCAGCAAATCCCCAGTCTCGAGCTGCGTCAGATTCGAATCTCGCTCGAAGATGAACAGCGGATCGTTCGGATTCGACGCGTGCAGCGCGGTCAGGAAGGGAACATCCACGGTGGTGTTGTTGGCAATCGGGTGACAGCTGCCACACGTCCTGCCATTTCCGCCGAATGTCTCGCGTAGGAAGATGTCGCCTCCCGCGCAGATGTCCGGAGAAAGTAGTCCGGTCGTCACACGAGGATCTTGGCTGCACGCCGCGAGCCTGTCCTGCGCAGTCAGCTCACTCTGCGCGCTGGTCACGAGCTCCGTACCCGTGGGCTCGGGCTCGAGGGCTCCCGAGCAAGCGCTGAGCAGCGAGACGAACCACACTTTTGCCAGGATCGATCCACGATTTTCTAAAATACGCATTGCCATTGCTCCGTCTCCGGACAGGTCCCCGGTCGTTCGGTCCAGTTGGAGTCCGGAGCGGCGCAAACCTTCGCTAAGAAAATTCGTCTTCTGCCTCGAGCGCGCGTCGAAAAACCTGGCGGGCCCCGTGCAACCTTCGCCACACGCTGGCTTCGGGAGAGTCGACGATCTCGGCAATCCGTTTGCCTGGCACGCCCTCCATTTCATAAAGCACGAACACCGTGCGATCGCCTTCGGTCATCTTGGACAACGCGGCTTCGACTCGGCGGCGCGCGACTGCGTCCGGCAGCGACGGCGTTGACACGAGCGTCGGCGCAGTCCCGAGCGCGAGCAAACGCGCCAAGGTCTGAGTCACTCGCTTTCGGCGCCGCACACTCCTGGCCTGGCTGATGCAAATCCGATAGAGCCAGGTCGACAGCTCGCTCTCGCGACGAAAATTCGGCAAATATCGAAATAGCTGCACGAAGACATCTTGCGCAGCATCCTCCAAATCGAGCTCACTCACGCCGAGCTTACGCAAGAAGGCGGCGGCGCGCGGGTAGCTCAAGCGATGCAAGTGCCGCCAAGCGGATTCGTCGCCCTCGAGACAGTCATCGAGCAAGCGCGCATCGATGCGCCCCGACCAATGCGCAGTGGCATCGGTGTCCTCCGTGTTTCGAGGCTCGAGCCTGGCACCGCTCGGGACCTCGACGTCGGCGAACGGCGAACAGCTGCCGGTTGCGAGCAGGCGCTGAAACTCGGCCATCAGGGCAGGTCTCCCGAATGCTCCGTGGGGCCCGGAAGAGCCGCTAGCCGAGCGCGGGCTGCCTCGGCCGAGCGCGCATCCGGGCGGCCGAGATAGCGCTGATACGCGGCGCGTGCTTCGTCGGGCTTGTGCAATTGCTCGAGGCAGCGAGCACGATTGAACTCTGCCTCATCGCCTGCCGGCCCCGGCTCGCCCAACAGCGCCACGTACTCGGATAGCGCCAGAGCGCACTCGTGCCGCGGGCCAGCATAGATTCGACCGCGCAGTAGGTGCAGTTTCGGAGCGAGCGTCCGACCTGCGGCTGAGTCGAGCAGCCCTTCACTCGCGCTCAGCGCCTCGTCGAGCCGCCCAGCGCGCTCCAAACTTCGGATCTTGAGCCACTCGACCTCGACGCGCAGCACGCTGTTGGGAAAGCGCGTGCCGTGTTGTTCGAGCAGCACCAGCGCGCGCGGCGCGTCGTCCAGCGCTTCGGCCGACAAGCGCGCAGCTTCATAGAGCGCAACCTCGGCGCCGATGCCGGACTGTCGAGCAATCGTCTGGTAACAGTCGACTGCGCGTTCGGGGCGGGCGTGGCTTGCCAAATCGCGGCAGGTCAGCTCGGTCAGCGGTTCCGTTGGCAGCGGCAGCGCGGCCGAGCTCCGCGAGGTGGGAACCAGGCACGCGGAAGGACGAGGGCGCGGGCCCCCCGATGCAGGTGGCGAAACTCGTTGCTCTGGCTCGACAGAGTCGACAGCTTGGCGAGGCGTTGGGCTCGGTTGCGTTCGAGGTATCTGCTCGGCAACGAGCGTCGGTACGTCGGTTTCCGCCCGCACTTCCAGCTGATGACGAGTGAAGGCGACGGCCGCAGCCGTGGCTGCCGCTAACACTGCAAAGCGGACCGTCCAGCGGCGATATCGCCGCGCCTGGAGCCGCTTCCACGCCCGTTCGGGGGAAAGCTGTGCCCTAAATGCCCGCTCGGCTTCTCGAAGCAACCGGCCGGTCGGGTCATCCCGGCTCGCCAATCGCGGAGGCTCGACTGCTCTAGTCATCGCTCGCGGACCCTTCCTATCCAATTAGAGTGCTTTCCTCGCAAGATCTTCGGATGTCGTTTGCCTGAACTGACGAATTTTTCCTCGCGGGTTCGTCCGTTCAGTTTGTCGGGTTACGCGAGCAGGCGAAATTGGTAAATACACTTTAAGGAGCGATTGAGCACGATGTCCTCGCAGACCACGCGATGCGCGCCTAGCTGGCGTACCAATCTGCAGCGGGTGCGGGTGTTGCTGCTGTGCGCGCTCGTGCCCCTGGGTTGCGCGACGCCGACACGCGACAAGGTTCGGCTGGAGGCCTACAGCTGGTGGACGCGGCCCTCTGAACAGAAGGCCTTCGACCGGGTGCTCGGCATTTACAACGAGAACAAGCACGGCGAGTCCGAGGCATTCAATCAGGTGACGAGCGACAGCAACGCAGACGAGGTGCGAGCCACGCTCACGGCGCGCCTCTTGGCGGGCGCTCCGCCATCGACGTTCCAAGCCAATGCCGGCGCTGATCTTCTGCGTTGGACAGCGATGGACACCACCGAGACCGCCTTGCCCAGCGCGAGTCGCATCGCTCCGCTCGACAATTTGATGCATCGAACAGGGCTGACAGACGCGCTTCCGCGCGACCTCTATCAGGCCCTACTCGCGGGTCCCCAGCGCCTTCCCTATGCGGTGCCGCTCAACATCCACCGCTTGAACCTCATCTACTACAACACCCGCGCACTCGACAGTTACAAGGCTGCTCATGGCGGTCAGTCGTTCCTCGATCCGGGCTTGCTTTGCCCAAAGGACGTCGCCAAGCGGCTCGAAAATCCCGACGAAAAGCTTTCCCTCAGAATCGCCGTGGGCGACAAGGATGGCTTCGCGCTGACGTTATTTGCGATCGAAAACATGCTGCCCGCAGTCGCTGGCGCCAAGCCGTACAACGAACTGACTGGCGGCACGCTGTACGACGAGCTCTTCCTCGGCAATTTGCCAGAGGCCGAGTGGCATGAGCCGCTCTATCGCGCGTTGCAATGCGTGCAATATTTGTCT
>Ga0247783_1000759_pt1 | contig 10254 bp, 7 predicted proteins | sample UWRJL064202C5_FD_179911 | JGI IMG/M metagenome (GOLD analysis project Ga0247783, IMG submission 179911) | Plant litter microbial communities from Arlington Agricultural Research Station in Wisconsin, United States - UWRJ-L064-202C-5 | ecosystem: Environmental > Terrestrial > Plant litter >... | reverse complement strand
TGGGAGAGCGGGCACGGGCACGGGCACGGGCACGGGCACGGGCACGTTTACGATGGGAGAAGAAGAAGAAGAAGAAGAAGAAGAAGCGGGACTGAGGGAGGACGTGGGGGGGGATTTTTTTGTGCAGGCCGTGGTGGGGCACGTGGCCAGTATGAGCAGGGCCAGGAGACGGCGACGATGGGGGGGCGGCGTGACGGCGGGCAGAACGTGGGGCTATAGCCGGATTGAGGCGGGCTGGCTACGGCGGGGGATTGCCGTCATCTGGCTCAACCCCGTGCTCGTGCTCGTGCTTCGATGCGTGCCAAAACTTCCTCTGCTAACGGTTCCGCGAAGCGCACGGCGACGTCGAACTTCCAGAGTCCGGCGTCCCGCGGGGTGACGCGCACAATGTGCGCGAGGACGGTCTCTCCGTCGTAAGCACTGTCGAGATGAAGAGTGAGCGTGATCGCTTGTTCGCACGCCCAGCTGCGGCGGGTGGCCAAGAGCGCGCCGCTTCGGCTCGTATTGTAGATCAACGCGGTATTTCGCAGGTCTCGTTGCCCGTCGATCGCGGCCGGGATCGACGAGATCACGCGCGCGCCGGCTCGCCGCTCGAACGGGGAACTGGCCGAGGCATCGACCCGCAGCGTCAGCTCGTCCTCGAGCACTGGCTGAGGGGCTTTGCCGAGCCAACCGCTTGCGGGAGCGGCGAGCACTGGCTGCAATTCAGCGGCGAGCTGCTTGGCGCTTTGAAAGCGCTGATCGGGGTCGCGTTGGACCGCGCGCGCGAACCAGGCGTCGAAGCCAGGCGGCACGCGCGCCAAGTCCGACGGCACTCGGATTGGACCGTGACAGACCGCAGATAGCACGGCGACCGTCGATGCGGCTTTGAACGGAGAGATGCCAATCAGCGCCTCGAATGCCAGCACGCCGAGGCTCCACAAATCGGAGCGCGTGTCGACCCCGCCGCCGATGGCCTGCTCAGGGCTCATGTATTCACACGTCCCAAGCAGCCCGCCGGTCGAAGTCAGTGGAGCGGCTTCGGAGGCAAGCAACTTCGCGATCCCGAAGTCGAGGACTTTGACGTTGAAGCGATTGTCGCCCTCGCCGACCAAAAATACGTTTTCCGGCTTCAGATCTCGATGCACGAAGCCCGCGCCGTGACTGACCGTCATCGCCTTCGAGATCTGTTCGACGACGCTCCACAGCTCGTCCGCTGCGAGCCGCCCGCGCGATTGCAGCTCGGCGCGCAGCGTGCGGCCTTGCAAGAGCTCCATCACCAAATACTGAACCCCGGCGTCGACACCGTAGTCGAGGACCTGAACCACGTTCGCGCTGCGCAACGTCGCCAGCGCGCGCGCCTCGCGCTCGAAACGCTCTTGCGCGTGCAAGCCGCCAAGGATTTGCGGTTCGATCAGCTTGATGGCGACCTTCGAGCGCAACAAAATGTGCTCCGCCGCCCATACCGACCCCATTCCCCCGCGCCCGAGCTCATGCAGCAAGCAGTACTTGCCGGCGATAATTCGGCCCAAGTGCATCCAGCCAGCATAACCCAATTCAAGCTGGCCCAATCACCGGCTAGCGCTGAAAGGCGTGTCAATCTGGGACAAAGCTTCCGGCAGACTGTGCGGCGGGCTATAGCTTGGTCGGTAGCGGCGGCTAAGCGCTGAATTCAAACCGGTTTGGCCATGATCCCGAGACGCGAATTCCTTCGGACGGGTGCTGCCGCCGCCAGCAGCCTGCTCGGCGCGTGCGCGGTCGATTCGGTGCCGAAGGGGCGCACGCCGGTCAGCCTGTGGTTCAGCTACGGCGGCACGAATCGAGAAGTGCTCGAGAGTTTGGTGCAGCGCTTCAACGGCAGCCAAACGCGCGACTTCGTTCAGGCCGTGTATCAAGGCGACTACTTCGAGGGCTTGGCCAAGTTGCGCACCGCGATCGCCGCCCGTTGCGCGCCCGTGTTGAGCCACGTCGTCGGTGAAGTGGTCCCCTACCTCGCCGAGGCCGGCGTGCTGGAGCCGCTTTTGGACTATCCGGGCGTGCGCGAGCTAGATCTGATCCCGGAGCTTAGCCAAGAACGCAGTTGGCTGGGCGGGGGCGCGCGGCCATTGTGCGCCCTGCCCTTCAATCGTTCGACTCCGATCGCTTACCTGAACGGCGATTTATTCGCGCAGGCGGGCCTCGCCGCGCCGCGCACTTGGGATGAATTGCGCGCGGTCGCCAAGCGGCTCAGCGAGCCCAAAGCGGGCGGTCGTTTCGGCTTCGGCTGTCCCATCAATTGGTGGTTTTGGGTCGCGCTGGTGGGTCAGGCGGGAGGCTCGTTGGTCGCGGAAAATGGCCGAATATCGTTGGGCGACGCCGCGGGCGTGCGCGCTCTGCGCTTTTGGCAGGAGCTGGTTCGAGACGGCCTGATGAAGCCGCCGCCTGGGCGTGACTACAACGCTTGGGAGCAGTGCAATCAAGACTTCTTGAGCGGTCGCGCGGCGATGATCTGGTCTTCGACTGCCTTCCTGAAGTACCTGGAAACGCACGCACGCTTCAAATTGATCGCCGCGCCGCTGCCCGCGGACGTGAAACACGCCGTGCCCACCGGCGGCACATTCTGGGTGGTCCTGCGCGGCGCGCCCAGCGCGGAGAAGGCCGCCGCGGTGCGCTTCTTGCGCTTCATGCATGAACCCGAACAGGTGATCGCTTGGTCCACGCGTACGGGTTATATTCCGGTCACACGCCCGGCCGTGCGCGCGCTCGAGCAACGCGGCTACTACGCGGCGCACCCGAACGATCGCGTCGCACTCGAGCAACTAGCGGTCGCCGAGCCTTGGCCTTGGTCGGTCGATTTGTTCCGGATCCAGCGGGAGATCGTGCAGCCGCGCTTGGAGAGTGCGGTGATTGAGCAGCGCGACGCGAGCGCCATTTTGGCTGAGGCACGCGCGCTTTTGCTGGAGCCCACGTGAAGCCGAGCCACGTTCGCGACCCCTATTGGATGCTGCTACCGACGCTGCTGCTGCTGTTCGTGTTCTTCGTCTTTCCGCTGGCCATGCTCGTCAAGCACAGCTTGTTCAGCTGGGACTTGTTGACCCCTGCGCGCTACGTGGGGCTCGGTAACTATCGCTCGCTCTGGCGCTCGGGGGAGCTTTGGCAAACGTTTGGCACGACGCTGTCGATGAGCAGCGCCGTGGTTCTGGGCTCGATGGCCGCAGGCCTTGCTCTCGCTTTGCTCTTGGATCGGCCTGGTCCCTGGGCGGCGTTCGTGCGCAGCGCCGTATTCAGCGCGTACGTCGTGTCTTGGGTCAGTGTCGGACTTTTGTTTTTGTGGTTGTTGGACGCAGATTCCGGCATTCTAGCTGGGGTTTGGCGGATTTTCTGGCACGGCCGAGCGCCGCGCTGGCTGGCCGATCCGGCGCTCGCGCCCTGGGCCGTGGCAGCGGTCACGATCTGGAAGATCACCGGCTACGCGCTGGTGATCTTCCTCTCGGGCCTGCAAGACGTGCCGTTGTCGATCTTGGAAGCGGCGGAGCTCGATGGTGCGTCGAAGGCCCGGCGTTTTGCCTGCGTGACTTGGCCGCTCTTACGTCCGACCAGCTTGTTCGTAGCCACCACCAGCTTGATCGCGAGCTTTCAGCTGTTCGACGTGGTGCGCGTGATGACCCAAGGCGGCCCCGTGCGCTCGACGACCGTATTCGTATACGCGATTTACGAACAATTGTTTTTGGATCTGCGAGTGGGCCGCGCGAGCGCGGAGGCCGTGGTCTTTTTCGGCATCTTGCTCTTGCTCACCGGCGCGCAATTCCTGCTCTTTCGCACTGAGGAAAGCCCATGAAACGCGGTTCATTTGCGGTTTCGGAGCTACTCCGGCAAGGCGCTTTGTGCGTCGTTGCGCTAGTTTGGCTGTTTCCCTATCTGTGGATGGGGCTGACCAGCCTCAAACCGCTCTCCGAGATCGTCAGCTCGCCCACTCTGCTCTGGCCGAAGCAGCCCACGCTAGGCGCTTATCGCGAGGTGTTTCGCGCTCTACCTTTGGCGCGCTATTTCTTCAATACCAGCGTGATGGCTCTGGGCATCGCAGCCTTGCAGATCACGCTGGCACTACCCGCGGGCTATGCCCTCGCCAAGTTGCGCTTCCGCGGCAAGCGCTGGGCGTTCGGGTTGATCGTGGCCACCTTGCTGGTGCCGGCCCAGGTGCGCTTCGTACCAGTGTTTTCACTGCTCGCGAGTGTCGGCCTGGTCAACACGCTGAGTGGCTTGATTTTGCCGTTTGGCGTGAGTGCGCTCGGGACGTTCCTGGTGCGTCAAGCGCTACTCAGCGTGCCTGATTCGCAAATCGAGGCCGCCCGCATCGACGGCGCGAGCGAGCTGTACATCGTGTATCGGTTGCTCGCGCCCCTGCTCAAACCGACCTTGATCTCGCTATTTTTGTTCAGCTTCGTCTCGCACTGGAACGACTATTTCTGGCCTCTGGTGCTGACCACCGATGAGCATGCACGCACACTGCCGCTTGCCATCGCCCTCTTGCGCGAACAGGGCACGGGCGTGCGTTGGCACCTAGTGATGGCAGGAAACGTGATCTTGAGTTTGCCGGCTTTGGCCGTGTTTGCGGCCGCGCAACGACACTTGCTGCGGGCCGTCACCGTCCGCGGCTTCGGCGGCTGAGCCGCCACGGCCAGCCACCGGCGCGCTCACGGGCCCGTGAAAGGCCCGGTAAATTGCAGAATCATTTTGCCGACCGAGGTGCTGGCGCCAATGCCGACCGTGAAGCCAGTGGAGATCTCGAGCGGGTTCGGGCGCGTGGCGATGCCTCGCGGCAAGCCCATGGGCGCGTGGGTTGTCACTTCTTACCTCTTAGTGGTGATTGCCGAGATGAACGACGAAGCCGACCATCACGGCGAGCTCGACGGCGATGCCGAACCAAAAGCCCGCCCGGCGAATTCCGCGAGAATGCCGCGGCCAGCCGAACTCGGCGAGCTGCAGCGCGGCGTACACACTGAGCGCCAAGATCACGCCGGGCAGGTAGCGAAAGCTGCCCGGGACGCTGGCCGACAGCGCCCAGCGCGCCGAGCTCAGCGCGACACTGACCGTCAATAGCGCGAGCAGCACACCGTGCACGGCCAAGGTTCGCGCCAAGGCCTGGGGGCCCACACGCTGGATGAGCACGCCCGAGCTCAAGGCGAACCCGGCGGCCGCCATGCCCAGCGCACTGAGCAGGCTGCCAAGCGACTGGTTATTCAGCACCAGCGCCGAGCCGAGCAAGAGCAAAACGCCGATGCCGAGATTGCAGGCGGCGTAGGTGCTCGGTAAAATGGCGGGCCGATCGGCGAACACTGCCTTGAACAGCGAGTCGAGCCAACCCATGGCGCGATTGCTTCGCGCGCCCCGCTTCTCCAGAGCCATCTTGGGGCAAAGCTAGGCTCCTCGCCCGGTTCTGTCCACGCCGTTCCCTGTTCGTCTGCAGTCGACGGATCCGCGCAACTGATTGCTCGCGCGGTCCGAGTGGATGAAGTGCGATGGGAAGGCTAATCTATGAGCATGTCGGGTTCGGAGCAGCTCTCGGTACACTTCCCGGACAGTGCCGAGGTGCCTGAGCACAGGCGACATCTCAGGCTACGCACCCTGCTCTTCCAGTTCTTGGAACTCGCCTTTGCAGACGTGGCCGCGGTTGGGTCGGAGCAGTTCGTGTACTGGGATCCGACCGATCCGCGCGCCTGTTTGTCGCCAGACGCGTTCGTCCGCTTTGGGGCGAAGAGCGAAGACTTTCCGTCCTGGAAAGTCTGGGAACGAGGCGCCCCGCACGTAGCCATCGAGATCATCAGTGAATCGGACGCGGGAGAAGCGAGCTGGCAGGAGAAGCTCGAGAGGTATCGGCACCTGGGGGTGAGCGAGCTGGTTCGCTTCGATCCGGAGATGCCCGAGCAGCCGCTTCGCATCTGGGACTTCGTGGGTGATGATCTGCTCGAACGGCGCTTGTTCGAACCGTGGGCACAAAGCCGACACCTCGGCGGATATTGGCGGCCCGTCGATCAAGCAGAGCTTGGCTTGACGCTTCGTCTGAGCCGAGACGAGCCAGGGCTCTCGCTGTTTCTCACGCTTGCCGAGCAAGAAGCCAAGGCGCGTCGGGCCGCAGAAGAGCGAATTGTCGAGCTCGAAGCCGAGCTTCGACGCCGCGGTGGCTAACGCGTCAGACAGCGCAGCGCGAGCCGCTCGACGGTCGCGCGTCGGGCGGCACTGAGCCCGGGATCGCCGCGCAGGGCTTCGAGGGCGCGGCTCCTCGCGACGCCGTCGCCGACCGCGCAGGCGAGCGTGAGCCGCGTGCGCCAGGCTTCGCGGGCGACGCGCGGCAGGCTGAGCTTTTTTGCCAGTGCCTGGTCAAGGTAGTCGGCAGCCTCCGCAAAGCGCCCACGCCCAAATAAATTCTTACCCAATAGGTAGCTGGGCAAACCATTTTCGGGCTCGGCGCGGGCCCAATCCGCGATTTTAGGCGCGGCAACTTCGAAGGCCGCGCCCAAGACTGGATCGCCCACCAGCAGATCGACGATTGCCCGGCGTTGGATCTCGTTCTCGGGCGAGCGTTTGACGTCTAAAGTGCGCAGGCGATCTTCGTCGGCAACGATCGCGGCTACTGCGTCATAGTCGAGGCGCGCGTCCGCGATCCGGCCCGCGCGCAATTCGACGTCCGCCTGCGCTTCGCGCGCGCCGGCTCGTTCGAGCTTGGCAAGCTCGGGTGATCCGGCGAGCGTTGCGTAAGCCGCGAGGGCGGCCGACTCGTTACCCTCTTTGACTTCACACGCGGCGAGCTCGAATTTGGCTCCCGTGTGGTGCGGGTCGAGGCGGAGCAGCTCCGAAATGGCGCGGCGCGCGCCCGCGGTATCTCCGCCGCCCAGCTTTTGATTGGCCACGCCGTTCAATTTGTCGACGATACGCGGGCAATGGCGGCCGAACAAGGATGGGCGATCGAAGCGCACGCGGGCTTCGTCGAGCAACGCAGGCGCGACGTGCACGAGCGCGAGATCGGCGCGCCAGGCCGCTTCGAGCTCGCGCAAGGACTTGCCCGAGACGCGTTCGATGGCTTCGCCGCCGTACCAGCGACGCAAGCTCTTCGCCCCGTAGTGGTCATGGAACCAATGCATGAACGCGCCTGCCACGGTGTACGCGGTGGACGAGTTTTGACCAAGAAATCCCAGCCGGAACACCGATTCGAGGGGGGGCAGGAGCGACAACTCGAGCAGTGTCTTGGCCCACTCATCGAGCGTGAAGTCGTCGTTGTCGTTGGGCGAGGCGGCGACAGCCACGCCTTCGATGCGACCTGGATCGGGGATCCAGCCGCCGAGCGGGCCCGACACGCGGAACGGCCCTTCGCCAAAGCTACCCGCGAGCACGTGCGCCAGCTCGTGGCCGACGACCGGGTGCGGATAGGCCGACGCCTGCACGTAGATCTCGCGCCGCCAGGGCTTGGCGATGTACGTGCTGGAAGCGCCCATCAAACGGCCTTTTTCGCCTTCGTTCGCGAACAAGAAGGCGGTCACGCGGGGCGGACCCTGGATCTCGAAGTAGGCCTCGTCGGCGCGTAGCTCCGCGTCACAATCGCGCGCAAAGAGCAGCGCGTCGCGACGCGAGATACCGCTCGAATATTTGACGTCGCAGCGCGCGCCGTACAGCGCTTGCCCGAGCGCTGCTTCGATCGATGCGCGCGTGCTGAAGTGCCCGAGCGAAGCGCCGTTCCAGATCAAGGCTGCGCTGCCTAGCGCCGCAGACAGGCCCACGCCCGCGAGCCAACCGCGCTCACGAAAGCCCTTGAATTGCAGGCGTTCGTCGAAGAACGAAGCGCCGCAGCCGAGTGCCAAGAGCGTCAGCAGCGTGCCGGCACGATAGGTCGCGAGCGTCCAAAATGCGTCGATCACCGTGTCGTACAGCGGGCCCGCGAAGTAGCCGAAGAAGGGATCGAAGGCGAACACCATCGGGCTCGTGTAAAAGCGCCCCAAGCTGAAGCCAATGCCGCACAGCGGCGCAGACAGCGCCCCCAAAATACACGCCGTGCGGCGGCGAAAGCCGGGGCGGACGCGACCTGCGGCGAGGCCGACCGCGGCTCCCCACACTCCGCCGAGCAACGCTCCCGGCAGCGGCGCGAACAGGTACAACTCGACGCCCCAGCCGGCGTCACACATGCCGACACGAAAGCCGTGCCCGAAAACGATCGCGAGACCGAGCACGGCCAAGCCAAAACCGACCGAAATCCCACGGCCGAAGGCCTCGATCGGCGCGACTCGGTGGCCAGCGAGGCCAAACGCTAGGCACAGCGCACTGGCGGCTGGCAGCAGCAGCCCGGCCGCCAGTGACGATTCGTAGCCGGGGCCGCCGAATTGCGGGATGAAGCCGTAGGCAAGAAACGATAGCGCCGTGAACGCCGCCGCGACCCGCACCGCGCGCGCGCGCAGCACGGTTTTCAGCGGCATCTCGGGTTCGTCGGGCACGGGTGAGCGCGTCAGGGGTGCGCGTCGCCGCCCGACTGCGGCACTTCCCGGTCGTCGCTATCTGACGCCTCTGGAGCGCGTAGCACCAGAGCCAGCACTTCATCGATCCGCGACACGAAATGCACGCGCAGATCGTTCTTGATTTCGCTCGGCACGTCTTCCAAGTCACGTTCGTTGCGGGTCGGCAGCAAGATCTCTCGGATCCCGGCGCGGTGGGCGGCCAGCACCTGATCTTTGATACCGCTGACCGGCAAGATATTGCCGCGCAGGGTGATTTCACCGGTCACGGCTACATCCGAGCGCACTGGCGCATCCAGTAGCAGCGAGGCTACCGCCACGAACATGGCCACGCCCGCGTTGGCGCCGTCACGCGTGGAACCACCGCGCGGGATGTGCAGATGAAGATCGATCGTCTTGAGCCACTCCGGATCGAGCTTGAGCCGGTCGGCCTTGGAGCGCACATAGGAAACCGCCGTCGCGGCCGACTCTTTCATGACGTCGCGCAAGCCGCCGGTGATCCGGATGTCGCCCTTGCCCGGCATGCGCGTGCATTCCACGATCAAGATGTCCCCGCCGCTGCCGGAGACGGCCAGGCCTATCGAGATCCCTGGCACCAACTTGCGCTCGTTGATCTCGTTCAGATTGCGCTCCGGGCCGAGCAGCTCCCGGACGTGGGCTGGGTTCACCTGGATGGTGGAGAAGACCTTGCCTTCAGCGAGCTTGACCGTCACGTCCCGACAGACGGAGGCGATTTCGCGCTCCAGACCGCGCACGCCGGCTTCCCGAGTGTAGGAGTCGATGATGAGCTCCAGCCCTTCGCGTTCGAACTGGATCTGGTCGGTGGTGATACCGTGGTCCCGGAGCTGTTTGGGCACCAAGAACTGCTCGGCGATGCTGCGCTTTTCGCTGCGCGTGTAGCCGGGTACCTCGATGATTTCCATGCGATCGCGCAGCGCGTCCGGGATATTTCCGCGATAGTTGGCGGTCGCGATGAAGGTCACGTCCGACAGATCGAACGGCAAATCGATGTAATGGTCGACGAAGGTGTCGTTCTGCGCGGGGTCCAGCACTTCGAGCAGGGCTGCGGCCGGGTCGCCGCGCATGTCCACGCCCATCTTGTCGACTTCATCCAAGACCAAGACGGGGTTGCGGCAACCGGTCTTCTTCAAAGCCTGAATGATGCGACCCGGGAGCGCGCCCACATAAGTGCGGCGGTGCCCGCGGATCTCCGCTTCGTCACGCACGCCGCCGAGCGAGATACGCCCGTAGCGCCGACCCATGGCGCGGGCGATCGACTTGCCGAGCGACGTCTTGCCCACGCCGGGCGGTCCGACGAAAAGTAGGATCGGGCCCTTCTTGTCGCGACGCAGTTGGCGAATCGCCGAATACTCGATGATGCGCTTTTTCACGCGGTCGAGCCCGAAGTGATCTTCGTCCAGGCAGCGCTTCACCTCACGCACGTCGACGCGGTCGGGGGTGGTGCGAGACCAAGGCAAGTCAGCCAGCCACTCCACGTAGGTGCGCGTGACCTGGTACTCGGCCGATTGCGGCTGCATCCCACTCAAGCGCCCGAGCTGCTTTCGGGCAGTCTTCTCCGCTTCCAACGGCAGCTCGGCGCGCGCGATGCGTTCGCGGAGCTGTTCGACTTCGTCGTCGTCCGCGGCTTCGCCCAGTTCTTCACGGATGTTGCGCATTTGCTGGCGCAGCACGTAGTCGCGCTGCGAGCGGCTCATTTCGGTGTGCACGAGCGTCGAGATCTCGTCCTTCACCTTGAGGACCTCGAGCTGGCGCATGACCATGCCGAGCACCAGTTCGA
>Ga0247783_1000758_pt1 | contig 10254 bp, 15 predicted proteins | sample UWRJL064202C5_FD_179911 | JGI IMG/M metagenome (GOLD analysis project Ga0247783, IMG submission 179911) | Plant litter microbial communities from Arlington Agricultural Research Station in Wisconsin, United States - UWRJ-L064-202C-5 | ecosystem: Environmental > Terrestrial > Plant litter >... | reverse complement strand
GAGCGGCTCGCGCAGAAGCTCTGCCGCCGCGCCGGGGTAGAGGCGGACTGGAGCGAACGTGATCGGCTGAAGTGCTGCGTCCATGTCATGCCTCCGTTGAAGTCTGGCCCTGGATCTCCTCGACCTCTAGCTCTACCACGTTCGTCGGCTGCTGCACCGGATCCGAGTCGTCTGCAACCCGGTACTCCTCGGAGCCGTCGTCGTCGTCGTCGGGCGCGAGGTCGATCTGCACCAGCCGCACCGGGCCGTCCGGCGTGTCAGCCCAGTGGGAGATGAGTCCACCGATGGTGTCGATGTACTTCGGCCCCTCGTAGAGGTCACCGGGCTTCAGTTTCCTGGACGCCATAGCTCACCCATTCTCTCTAGCTCGTCGGACAGCGACAGACGCGACCCGAGCGCCTCCTCACCGATGTAGTCCATCGCGAGCTTCTGGGCCTGAAGCTCGCGCACGGGGAAGCCGCAGGTCGGGCAATGCTCGGGGAACGCGCCCGAGGGGATCAGGTTCTCCATGCAGTGGGCGCAGATGTAGCCCTCGGCCATCGCCCGGAACCCCTTGCCGGTGAGGACGATCTTGCCCTCATAGGCCATCCGCCCGTCCGGGGCCATCGTGACCCGAGACCGGTCTCCCTCCTCCACCTCCAGGATCATCCCGTCGAGGTAGCTCACGCCACGATCTCCTCGACCTGCTGATCCTTGATGGTCTCCTCCAGCGCCTCGATCACCGCGTCACGCTTCGGCCCCCAGATGCGCTCGTAGGTCAGCACCTCGCGGAGGTCGAAGCCCATCTCGACGAGATCGGCCACAAGCTGGAACGCCGGCTTCTCCGAGGTGTCGTAGGTCTTGAAGGGAGACTCGATGGGCGTGTCCTCGACGATGAAGAAGTGGCCCGTGATCGCCTGCTTGCGAATCAACTCGGCCTCCACCTTCAGCCGTGTCTCCTCGTCCCAGCCCTTCGCCTCGGTGTCCAGCACCGAGAGGCGAGGACGGAGATCCGTCGGTGTGGCCTCGTCGACATGCTGGGTGCGCCCGTGCATCGGGAACAGCTTCTCGGCGCGCTCGATCTCGGCCTCGTAGATCATCCCCTCCGGATCGAAGGTGGCGTAGATCGGCTCCTGCGTCGTCCGGATCGAGCCGTCACCGAGACCCTGCGCTCTCATCGGCTGGATCTGGATTCCGTACTGGGCGTACTGGGCGATAGCTCGCATGTCTTCTCCTTGGCCTTGGGGGGCCACGGCCCAAGGCCGTGTGCCGTGACCCCCCTGATGCTACTGGCCTACGAGATGCCCGTCAGCAGACCGTGCGTCCGCTCCTGCGCGATTGTCCATGAGGACTCCGTCAGGTACTCCGCGGCCACCCGATCCTGGCCGGGGTTCTGCCGGTTCGTCAGGAGCTTCGTGTCGCGGTCACGCAGCGGCCGGCGCTCGACGTTCGACATGTCGACGATGAACATGTTCCCGTTGTAGCCGTTGTCCCCGTTGGGGTAGTTCGACCACTCCTTCTTGACCACCACGGGGATCAGCGTCCCGTAGACGCCCGAGATGAAGCCGTCGACCGCAACGCCGTGAACCTTCTCGTTGCTCGGCTTCCAGAACGCGCCCTGGCCCGAGCGGTTCCAGCGGGAGATGTAGTACGCGCCCGTGGTGCCGGTGAAGATGACCTTGTCCGGCGACCCCTTGGCGAGGACGGTGGCGAGGAACTGGTCGAGGAAGTCCGACGTCAGTTCGCCGTTCACGTCCTGCTTGTTGGTGACGATGAACTCGATCAGCCCGCCGGACGATCCGGTCACGTCGTCGTTGCCCGTGCCGGGGACGTTGACGAACTCACGCGCCCCGAAGAAGGCGTTCGCCTCCAGCTTCCGCTTGTGTTCGACGAGCTTGCGGGCCGCTTCCTTCCCCGGCTCGCGCCCGCCGTAAAGCTCGATGGCAGCCGCCGTACCCGAGAAGTTCCAGGTCGTGCGATGGATCTGGGTGTAGTTGAAGCCCAGGATCCGCTGGCTGTACTTCATCGGGGGCAGATCCGCGCCCTGCTTCTGGGCGTCGGACACGATCAGGAACTTGTCGCCGGCGATGCCCGCCGCCGAGATCGCTGCGCCCCAGGACGGAACGACGACGAGGGCCGTGGTGCCGCCGCCTCCGGTGACGAGGAACGCCTCGCCCGTCCGCATGTTCCGCAGCACGTCCTGATTGGCGACCGACGGGGCGTCGGCTGCCGACAGCGTCAGCGCGGTCGCACCCGAGGCGTAGCCGCCCGCGGGAACCGTGACGACGGTGTTGACGTACTGCTCTTCCAGCCAGTTGACCTTCTCACGGCTGGCGGGGCGGTTCGTCGCCCGCTGGCTCATGGTGGTGAACTGGGTTGTGTCGGGATCCAGCTTGCGGAACTTCGGATCCATGTCGACAACCTTCTCGTCCGCGAGGAACTCCTCGGTCTGGACGAACTGCCCTACGGCAAGATCGGCCATCTCTACTCCCTTGGCATCGAGTGTGTACTGACTCGTCCTCGTCGGGAGTGCCGCGGCTGCGGTTCCTCGGGGGATCTATGACCCTGCGCCGTGCCGCTCCTGGCGGTGGCGATGGCGGGCTGGCCCGGATACTAGACCAGCCCGCGGATGGAAGCTACTCCCTGCCGTACTGGGGACGGTTGCCGTCCCAGCCGCGCTCCTCGATCTCCTCGTCGAACTTGTCCCAGAAGGCGCTCTTCTTCTTCTCCTCCGGGCGGGAGCCGCCGTTGGTGATGCCGGCCGCTCCCTGACGAAGACGCTCCTCCTGCACCCGCTGCGCTACGACGTCGTCGGTCTTCGCCTTCCGGACGGCGACCTGACCCTGGGTGGCGAGGTCGTAGACGGCGCGTGTCGCGATCCGGCGGACGTCGGGATCCTGCGACATCATCCCCTGCACCGACGGATGGTTGACGCCAAGCTCCTCTGCCTTCGCGAGGATCACCGGCCCGTGCGACTCGATGTTCATCCCGAGCGACTGGAACGTCTGCCCGAGCGCCAGCGTGTAGGACTCGGTCTCGGACGGCTCCGGGGTCTGCACCCACGCCATCACCCGGTCACGATGCTGGATCGCCTCCATCGCCTCCCGGTCTCCCTGCTGCACCCAGCGGGCGATGAAGGCTCCGTAGAGATCGGCGCGTCCCTCGTTCAAGAGCGCGTCGGCAGCCGTCGCGGCGTCACCGGAGGAGACAGCCTCGTCGATCCAGGCGTCCTCCTCCGGGGTCAGCGCCCCCGGCGAGTTGAGGAAGTCGATCTTCTGCTGGATCTCGCGGGCCTGCGCCTCCTGCTCCAGACGCCGGCGCTCCTCGGCCTGCTTGCCGATCATCCGCTCCTGCTCGTAGGCGGCCTTCGCCAGCATCCTGGAGGTCTCGTTCTCCAGGTCGATCCCCTCGCCGTACTTCTTCCGCGCCCACGCGAGGTGCGCGTCGTCCTCCGGTGCGTCGGAAACCTCCTCAGGGGTTTCTGACACGCTTTCCCCCTGCTCAGGGGCATCTTCCGGCGGAGTGTCAGAAACCTCTTCCGGGGTTTCTGGCACGTCGGGATCGACGGCGATCTCCTCGACGGGCTTCGGCTCCGGTGGTGCCTCGGTTGGAAACTGATCCTGCTTCTCCTCCAACTGCGTGACCCCGAGAATCTGCTCGTTGAAGAAGTCCTCTACGTCCCTCTCAGCGTCTTCGGCCTCAGACATTGCTCAACTCCTCCTCGTCCTCTGCGATCTCCACTCCCTGAGAGCGGAGGTATCGGATCAGACTGGCTTCGGCTTGCTTCGGTGCGGCGATCTGCCACTCCAGAACATCGACCTGACCCCGCCAGCGCTCCATCTGGGCGCGGTCGAACGGGGTCGTCCCCTTCAACATCAGGAGCATCTTCTTCTCGACCGCGGCGAGCGCGATCCGGTGAGCTTCGATGTAGTCGGGCCAGGAAGGGTGCTTCGTGAGAGCGGCGAGCGATGCCTTGTGGCGCATCCACGCCTCTCTCTGCGCTCGATCCATGCGTCTAGGCTACTGCGTTCTCCCTACCTGAGCCATCTGTGACTTCGCGAAGTTGTCGGGCGACATGCTCAGACCCCCGCCCGGAGGGGCTGTCATGCCGGCCGGATTCCCTGGGACGGGGGGGCCGGACGGGGCTTCTCCCCCTGCGGAAGGAGCCGTCCCCGCACCGCCGGGGGGAGCCGGGGATTGTGGCTGTCCGGCGGCTGCTCCCGCCGTCCCAGGCGCGTGAGCGAAGTACTTCTCGGTGTCCTGCACTCCGTAGGACTTCAAGAAGTCCTCCACGAAAGCCTTCATGTTGAGCGGGACGATCTGGCTGACGTTGGCCGCGGTCTGGAGCTTCGCCTGCTCCTCGGCCCGCTTCTCCTGCCGCATCATCGAGTCGTCCATCACCTTGATCTTCACATCGAAGTCGCCCTGGATGTCGAGCGGCGAGAGCAGCAGTAGACGCCGGTTCCCCTCCTTGCCCATCACGGAGATCGCCCGGTCTCCGCGCATCATCTGGCCCATGATCTGAAGGAACTGCTCCCCGATCTGCTCGTAGGCCCAGGAGAAGTGCTGCTTCCTCGCGGCGATGATCTTCTGGGCGATGGAGGTGATGATCGACATGCCCGTCGCGGTCGACTGGTCGATGCTCCCCGAGCTAACGCCGCCGGCCATCGGCAGACCACCCATGATGTTCTGGAGGTCGCCCTTGATCAACTGCTCCCGCTGGATCGAGATGTTGCCGATGTTCGGGTCGATGGGAAGCTGGGTCACCTGACCCGGATCCTCGACGATCCACTGCGCGCCAGGGTGAAACTCAAAGGCGTCCATGTCGTCGACGTCGGAGCGGATCAGGGTGACCTGATTGCCGCTCAGACGGAGGTTGTCGATGCTCTGGTTCTGCACCGTCCACAGCATCTGCTGAACCTGGGCCAGAGACTCGACCACCGAGATCCCGTCCTTCTGGAATGAGTCCGGCATCGCGGAGCAGATGACGAAGGGCTTGCGTCCGTGCCGGTACGGGTTCGGGATGTCCGACAGCACCACCTTGCGGGCGGCGACGGTGATCACGCGCTCGTCCGTCCAGTACTCCAACACCTCGATCAGACCCTTGGTGCGCTCCTGGCCGCGGAGCATCTGCTCGCGGTCGTTGTAGCCCGTCGCCTGCTGGAGGTTCTGCGACTCCTTCACCGCGTCGACGTCGCGGTAGACGCCGGCCCGCTCCTTCGCCTTCAGCGAGTCGAACGTCTGCCACGTTCGGTCGATCAGCCACGCCGCGTCGTCGACGCCTCTGGCCGACTCGGGCATGAAGAAGTCGCGGACGTCCCGCACCTCCATCGTCGGGCCGTCGAAGATCGTGACCTCCTTCATCTCCTCCTCATGCGAGGGGAAGGAGTCGAGGACGTCACCGAACTCGTTCATCACCCGGGCCTCGACGGGAGTCAGCACCATCCGCCGGGTCTTCTTCGTCTTCCAGCCGATCTTCGCCACTGTCTTGCCGGCGATCATGTCCTGCTGCATGAAGGGGCGCTGCTTCAGCGGGAAGTCGTCGTTGTCCATCGCCCACTGGAGAGCTTGGCTCGCGATGTCGCCGGCACCGAGGCGGGCCATGATGACCTCTAGCGGCTCAAACGGCTGCGGCCTCGGCGTCACGTTCCAGAGCGGCGACGGATCCAGCATCGTCGCGATCATCCCCTCGATGGTCTGAAGGATGTACGGCGTCGTCAGGTTGGAGCGCCAGTTGTCCTCCTGGTCGGTGCGAAGCTCGACGAGACCCCGGTAGGCCCGGTATCGGCGCTCGACCTTCTCGACGTAGCTCGTCGAGAACTGCTCTGCCTGCTCCTGCGCCCCGATCACCATCGCGAGCGCGTCCGCGTACTCCAGCGTCGGCTCGTAAGGATCCCGAAGCTCTTCCTTGGTGTCGGTTGCCACCTATCCCCCGAGCGCTTGGCGCAGCTTGTCCGTCTTCTGCGACTCGCCGGCGAGCAGCTTCTGGAGATCCGCCTGGATCTTGTCGATGGAGTGAGAGCGGACATCGTCCGGCTCCACGTCCCCGGCTCGACGGAGCAACGAGATCGCATCACGGACAAGGGTCAGCGGGTCATCCTCTCCCGCATCCTCGTCGGCCGAGGCGGTGTCCTCGCCGGCCATCGGCCCCTCGGCCAGCATGTCCTGCGAGTTCATGTCGCCGCCAGGAGCGCCACCACTGAGCGCGGCCAGCAACTCGGGCGGCAGTCCGCCGCCAGCGCCCTCGGGGCCGGCCGGGTTGCCGCCACCGATGTCGGGAGGTAGCCCCATCCCGCCCATGTCGGGCGAGGGGCCGGGAGCGCCGCCGCCCATGCCTGGATCTGCGTCGGGCGGTGGCCCCATCATTCCTGGATCCATCATCTGGCTCACGGTCTGCTCCTCAGTAGAGATCAGCCTGATCGTAGGGGATCACCAGGACGCTACTCCCACTCGTAGGTGCCACGATACTGCTTGCGCCTCTTCTTCACTCGCTTACGAGAGTCATGCGCGTGGTGGCCGAAGATCCGGTAAAGCTCCAGCGACAGGCAGAGCGCCATCACCCGGTCGTCGTTCGCGCCGTCCGCGGCCCGCGGTGAGGGGTTCACGTCGCGACGGACGAACGTCTTGCACTCCAGCACCAACTCCAGCGGCATGTGAGGGAGCGTCTTCTCGCGGATCCACTGCTCGGCCTGATTGATGATCTGCGGCCGGGTCTTCGTGGTGATCGGGAACCCGTAGGTGACGTGCTGCTTGAAGTCCGGCCGATCCTCGATCCGGTGGCGGTAGAGCTTGGGGTAGGAGGGCCGTCCTTTCCTCCCGTCCCGCAAGCTCAACACCACCGGCTCGCCGTACCCACCACCCATCTCCGGGGCGATCCGAGCGGTGTTGAACATCCTGCCCAGGAAGTGAAGCTGCTCCGCGAAGAGATCGGGGTCGATCTTGCAGTGGATCTCCGCGGCGAGGTTGCCGTTCGTCAGGTCGATGACGTAGGCGCAGGAGTAGTCGGTGCCGCGGCCCGTCGCGATGTCAGCCCCGATGGCGTAGTCGCGCTTCTCGACCGGGTAGTCCCAGAGCTTGACCCAGCCATCCTTGCGCTTGGAGATCGTCGCCTTCCTACCGTCCTCGGAGACCTGGAAGTTGAAACGGAACTCGGGGTCACGGAGGTTCTCGCCGTAGTGGGAGAGCGCCTCGGTGTCGAACCAGCAGCCGGCCGTGCCGAGGAAGGCGTCCGCCGGCGTCAGCGGATACTGCTCGGCCCGGTCAGCTTCCGGCAGCGCCTTCGCCACACGGGAGTACCACCTCGCGTCACGCTTGGGATGGAAGTTCCACGGCAAGAAGATCGTGTGGACACCCCTGTCATCCGCGTTCATCCAGAGGTCGTAGAAGGTGCCGCCGATCCCATTCGCGGTGCTGACGATGATGATCTGCCCGCCGTCAGCGACGACGGGGATGAAGGCTTTCCAACCTTCCTCCGCGAACTGATGCCGGGCATGCTCATCGAGGATGACGAGGGTGGCGACCTGACCGTGGCCGGCCTTCGGCGTCGACGGCATGGCGACGATGGAACTGATCTGCCCGCCGGGGTGGCGCAACTCGATCCTCGTCGATGGCCTCCCCTTCTGCGGACGAAGCACCTCGACCCCCATCTTCAGATGCTGCGGGAGTGACTCGAAAAGATCCCAGGCCCGGTTGATCAGCACCGACGCTTCGGTCTCATTGATCGACACCGCGAGCGCCTTCGTCCCCGGTGTCGCCAGCACCTTCCAGAGCGCGTACCCGATGGCAACCCAGGAGATCCCAAGCTGCCGCGCCTTCAGGGCCAGCGTGATCTGGTGATCCATGAAGTCCTGGAGGACGTCACCCTGCCACGCCCAGCCTGACTTCTTGGAGAAGTCGAACGAGAACTCCTCGCCCGTGCGCGAATCGGTCGCGGAGCAGTAAGGGAGGAAGAGGCGGGGATCCGACAGCGCGGCCTCGCGCTCGGCCTTCATCTTGGCGAACCGGGCCTTGCCGAACTCGATGGCGTCCCGCTGCTCGGCCGTGATGTCGAGCGTCGTCATTGGCGTCTAGACTACGGGCTTACACACACAGACGTTGAGCCAGGGGCTTCTTAGGAGTCCCGTCGCCGCTACGCACTGGTGCCTCTTTAGGAAGTCCCCTGGCCCTCGTCCGACATCACGGAGGTAACCCGTGCATCGGATTCTACTCGCGCTCGCGCTCGCGGTCGTACTTGTTCCAGCAGCCATCGCCAAGCCACCGATGGCAAGCGAGCGATCCCAGCAGGCAGAGCTTCGGGCGCTCGCGAAGCATGTGACGGCGGCTCGCGTTTCCACGTGGAAATGTCAGGGCCAACTCGGGGCGGCGAGGACGAGGGCCGCGGTCGACGCCGGCTCCTTGCCTCAGTCGATCCCCTACCGCCGCTGGGTGGTGAAGAAGTGGGAGAAGCGCCAGCGCTTCTGCGAGCAGCGGCTCGCGTCCCGGCAGATCCCATCTACGAACGATTGGGTCACGTCGGTCAAGCTCGTCCAGCGCGTCTACCCCGGCACCGCCGACTGGCTGCTCTACATCTCACGCAGAGAGGGCGGCTACGGCGGCTTCGTGATGAACCACCAGGGGTCGGGCGCGGGAGGGTGGATGCAGTTCATGTCGTCCACCTACTACGCCTACAACGACCGGGCCTTCGCGGATGCGAGGCGGCGGGGCTTCATAGTCAGCGAGTCAGCGAACTCGTGGACGCATCCGCTGGGGCAGGCGATCACGGCCGGCTACATGCGCTACGTCGGCCTCGACGGCTGTCACTGGTGCCTGTGAAGGATCGTCTTCACCCTGGCGTAGAGACCTGGATTGACCGGCAGCGGGATGTGGTCTCGGGCCGGGGGCATCCCTGAGGATCTGAGTGGAGGAGACTCAGCCTGCGGAGAACTTGCGGAGAACCTGCGGACAACTGGAGCGGGGGCGTGAACAACTAGAGCGGGGGTGTGGGCAACTGCCTGCCCCCCCACCGCCTCCCGGTAGTCCCCAATGTCCGCCATCGCGTCCTCGTAGACCCCTTGGTTGAACGTGAAGACGCCGAGCTGGATGCCGCTGTCGCCGTCCATGATCGGGATCTCCTCGATCACCTCCTCGCCCGTGCAGGAGGGGCAGGGAGCGTAGAAGCCGTGCTGCCGGCAGAAGTCGCTCATCCTGGGAGTGTGCCAGTATGGAGGCGTGGAGGGAGACCCGGCCATCGACGAGCGCGAGAACCTCGCCTACGGCGCTCGGCCCTACCTCGACCGCGAGCCGACGCCCGCGCCGAACATCCTCACGAAGCAGGTCTCAGCGCCGGTAGTAGCCGGTGCCGCCAAGGATCAGCAGTACCAGCAGGACTATCAGGATGATCCAGAGGATGCTCACGGCTCCAGCACCACCGGCAGCTTGTAGTCCGCCTGCCCGTGGACGAACGTCCAGTGGAGCGGGCAGAGGTTCTCCGCTGCCACGCTGACGCCGTTGACCGTGGTCAGGATCTTCCTTCCGCACGGGTTGTTGTCGGTGCGGTCATCGAATGCCGGCCCCGTGTGGGGCGCGGTCTGCCGCATCCCGCGGGCGAGGGCCACGCAGGGCATCAGGCTTTGACGCTCGTCGGAGCCGTCGCCTTCTTCTGCCTCGCGGACGGGCGCGGCACGGCGGCAGGCTTCAACACCGGCGGCGGCTCGTAGCCGTCGACCCGGCGCAGCGGCTCACCGTGGCCGAAGCGGCGGATGAAGTGCATCGAGCAGTACGCCTCGTCGCCGTAGGGCGCGAGCCAACGGGCGCGTGACGGAGTCCCGAGCAGGATGTCAGCCACGCAGTCGGGGCAGAGCTTGATCTCGCTCATGCCACTGCCAGCTTCGCGTTCCCGGCCTGCGTGTTGCCGACCTGATTGGTCAGGCTCCGCGCTCCCGCGCCAGCCCAGGTGACCGGGACGAGCGGCGGTGGAGCGGGAGCTACCCCGGCGACGACGGTGACAGTGGCGGGTGTCCCCGCCTCGACCGTGATGCTGCCGGGGATCGCCGCGCCGACGCTGTAGGCGAGCGGCCCGGTCGGATTGGTCTCGATGACGTAGATGCCCATCGTCCCGGCGAGCCGCTGGAGCGCGGCCTGCTGGGCGCGTCCGTTCGTCTGCCGCTTCGCTCCACCCGGCGCGTTCGCGTTGGCGCTGAAGCGATTCAGCGCGTCGGTGCGGAGGTGAGCGGGGAGCTTTGAGATGTCGCTTGCGGGCATTGCGTCCTCCTAGGTGTCCCCTGGATGATCGCTATA
>Ga0247783_1000756_pt1 | contig 10279 bp, 8 predicted proteins | sample UWRJL064202C5_FD_179911 | JGI IMG/M metagenome (GOLD analysis project Ga0247783, IMG submission 179911) | Plant litter microbial communities from Arlington Agricultural Research Station in Wisconsin, United States - UWRJ-L064-202C-5 | ecosystem: Environmental > Terrestrial > Plant litter >... | reverse complement strand
CACCGTCCCCAAAAGGCCGATGAATGGGGCGTTGTTACCGAGCGTGCCCAGGAACGCCAAGCGCCGCTCGAGCCGCATTCGTTGCAGCGCAGTGGCGCTGGCCATTGCCGCCTCTGCGGCCTCCGCTCCGCGCCCGAGCTGCTTCAGTCCCGCAGCGACAATCGCCGCCTCTGCAGACTTGGAAGCCTTGACCAGGTCTCGCGCGCCGTTCAAATCGTGTTCGTTCAATCGATCGGCGAGCGCCTCTGCAAGCCTTTCAATGTTCTCACTGACCATGGTGAAGAACCAACCGCGTTCGATCATGATGGCGACGCTCACGACACTGAGCGCAATCATCAAGTACATGATCGGGGTGGCACCGACTTCGAGTAAAATCTGCTTCGACCGTTCGACGATGTTCGAGTTCATGCCGGGCCCCCAAGCACGGCGCGTGCCACTATCTCGGCCGCGGAATTTCCGGCGTTTTTAGCTGCTTTCGAGGCGTTCGCACGGACAGCAGCGATCGCGAACGGACAGCTGTCCGCGTGATACGGACAGCGAAAAGCGGACTCGGACAGCTGTCCCCGAACGTGCACGATGCGCGATCCAAGTCGCCTAGAGGAGAACCAGCTGACTCGCGGCTCCTGCACGCGCTTGGCCCGAACGTTGCTCTAGGCCGGCGCAGAGGCAAACATGAAACTCAGTTGGATCGCAGTTGCTTGCGCGCTCGCATATCCGAGCATCGCAGTTGGACAACCCAATGGCTCGGACACGTCGACACTCGTCCCTCCGAAGCTGGTCGAACCCGTCGAACCCGTTTACCCCGAAGCCAAACGCGCCGGAGGCGAAGCTGCGAACGTTGCGCTCACGCTGACCATCGATCGCACTGGACAGGTCACTGACGTGGCCGTCGCCGAGTCGGCGGGCCCGGAGTTCGATCAGGCTGCGATCGACGCCGCTCGCGGTTTGCGCTTCGAAGCGGCGCAGAAGAACGGCGAAGCCGTGTTGGCCAAGATCCGCTACGTGGTGGAATTCAAACTCGCTCCGGCGAGTGAACCCGCCGCTGCCGCAGCGCCAGTGGCAGCGGCCGCGGCAGCTGTGCCGGCGAATGCTCCGAGCGTAGCAGCGCCGAAAGCTGGCGAAGATGAGGCCTTGGATCTAGAAGTGCAGGGCGAAAAGCCGCCGCGCGAGCCGACCAAGCACGTGATCGCTGCCGAAGAAATCAGCCGCATTCCGGGCACCAACGGCGACGCCATTCGCGCCATCGGTAACATGCCGGGTGTGGCTCGCCCGCCCGGTGGGGACGGCATGCTCATCGTGCGTGGCTCGTCACCCAACGATACCGCGGTGTTCGTCGACGGCACGAATATCCCGATGGTCTACCACTTTGGTGGGCTGTCTTCGGTCATCCCCACCGAGATGTTGGAGAAGCTCGACTTCTACCCCGGGAACTTCGGGCCTCAATACGGGCGCGCCATGGGCGGCGTGGTCGATGTCGGCGTTCGTTCGCCACGCAAGGATCGCGTCGGTGGGCTGCTGCAGTTCGATCTGATCGACGCACGGCTATTGATCGAGGGTCCACTCAGCAAGAGCACCCGCTTCATGGTCGCCGGCAGGCGCTCGTGGCTCGACGCCTGGCTCGGACCAGCATTGAAGGAGAGCGGCGTCGGAGTGACCAAAGCGCCGGTCTACTACGACTACCAAGCCATGATCGAGCACGACATCTCCCGCCAAACCACGCTGCGATTGTTCGCGTTCGGTGCCGACGATCGCTTCAAGTTGACGTTGAATAGCCCTGATTCGAGGGACCCGGCGATCGGTGGGGATGCCAAGCAGGCCACCAACTTCGCGCGCCTGCAAGCGCGGCTCGAAACGCGCCCGTCGAGCACTACCCGATTCACATCGCAGGTCTCGGTCGGTCGTGAGGCTCAGCATGTCTCGATTGGCACCCTGGGCTTCGACGTGGCGGTCGGCTCGCTCGATGCGCGCTCGGACGTCCGCGTGCAGGTCGCCCCTTGGCTCACGGCCGTGGCAGGCATCGATATTCAGTACCTGAACTACGATGTGACTTGGAAGGCACCGCCGAACAACTTCGACTCCACGCAAAACACGGGGCCGCTCTTCGGACGACCCACCGTGGAACTGAAGGGCACAGGCAACGTGTTCCGCCCGGCCGGCTATGCCATGCTCGAGCTCACCCCGGTCGCGGGGCTCAAACTCTTTCCCGGCGTGCGCGCGGACTACAACGCGGACACCAAGGGTTGGACCGTCGATCCGCGGCTAGGCGTCCGCTACGACGTCCACGCGAGCTATCCGCGAACGACGCTCAAGGGCGGGATCGGGCTCTATCATCAGCCGCCGCAGCCATACCAGAGCATCGAACCGTTTGGCAGCAAGGGTGTCGGCAGCCCGAGCGCGGTCCACACCAGCTTCGGCATCGAGCAGGAACTCAGCCACCCGCTCGAGCTGTCGGTGGAAGGCTTCTACAAGGACTTGAACAACCTGGTGGTCCCAGTCGCCGCCGCAGACAGCACTGGGAATGGGCAATCCTATCAGAACAACGGTTCGGGCCGCATCTATGGCTCGGAGTTTTTGCTTCGCTACAAGCCCCAGGGACGCTTCTTCGGCTGGGTGGCTTACACGCTGTCGCGCAGCGAGCGGCGCGATGCTGCCAGTGACGCCCTGTACACCTACGAGTACGATCAAACACACATCCTGACCGCGCTCGGCAGCTACAAGCTCGGTCGCGGGTGGCAAGCGGGCCTTCGCTTTCGCTACATCTCCGGTACTCCGTACACCCCCGAGCTCGGTGGCGTCATGGACTACGACGCGGGCACCTATGCGCCGATCGGCTCGAACGATCGCAACTCCGCGCGCACGGGCGCCTTTCACCAGCTCGATGTACGCATCGACAAGACCTGGACATTCAGCGCTTGGAAGCTCAGCGCGTACCTCGACGTCCAGAACGCTTACGTGCACCAAAATCCCGAGGGCGTTTCCTACAACTACAACTACTCGAAGAGCTCGAGCCTGACTGGCATCCCGTTCCTGCCGATCATCGGCTTGCGAGGCGAACTATGAAAAAGCTAGTGACTATCGGATTTTTCTTGGCCCTATCGAGCATGTTGGGCTGCGCCGCAGACTTCGACCCAGGGTCCCGCGTCAACTCCTTCCGCGTGCTGGGTCAGGAAATGGATGTGCCGTTCGCCAAGCCAGGTGAGACGGTAAACATCACCTCGCTCAGCTACGACCCACAGGGCCGTAGCGTCACCTGGGCCTGGGGAGCCTGCGTGAACCCCGACGCTTCCACGGTCGAGGGCTGCCTGGACAAGATCGCAACCGACGCGGAGCTCTCCGGCGGCTCGCAGATCTTGGCTCAAGGACCCGGGCTGAGTAACTTCAGCTACACGGTTCCCGCGGACACGCTGGATTCACTGCCCGATGCCGCAAAAGCCTCGGCCATGGTCGGCCTGGTCAGCATCGCCTGCCCCGGTGACTTGAGCTTCGAGCAAGAGTCGAACAGCCTGCCCTTCACTTGCAAGGAAGTGGGTACCGGTCGTGTCTTCGGACTCGATGAATACATCGTCGGCTTGAAGCGCATTCAAGTCAGGAGCACGGACCGCAACCAAAATCCGCAAATCGAACAAGTGACGTTCGATGGCGTGGAATGGCCGGAAGCCGAGGTCAAGCAAGTGATCGCCTGCGACACCGACGGCAACGACTACAAGACGTGCGCCGAAAACACCAAACACCAGATCGCCGCGCGGCCGAGCACGACCAGCATCGAGTCAGGCCGCACGGAATTCGGTGTCGATTTCACGGAGCAGGTGATCATCGAGTACTACGCCACCGAGGGCGTGTTCGAATACGAGATCAAGATCGCCGCAGACCCACAGACGGGCTGGGCGGCGCGCAAGGCCGCATCCGGGAAAGATCTCAGGCTGTGGATGGTCGTGCACGACGACCGCGGTGGCGCGACCTGGACCGAACGACACGTGCACGTGCAGTGACGTCCACTTGATCCGCGGAGCGCGCCGTGTCCAAGCTGGACGCGGCGCGCTCTTCATTTTACATGGGCCCGAAATCTGACAAGCTCGCACCTGCCATGGCCGTGATTGTGCTGACCATCGAGGGCGAGCTCGTCGGGCCGATGAGCATCGGAACCGTGGCCGTGATTCGGGCCATCGAAAAGCATCTGGGCCTCCCCCTTTCAGACGCAATCGAACTGGTCGAGCGCTGCGTGTTCGAGGGCAAAGAATTCAGATTGCAAGCGCCCACGCGCGCCGCTGCACAGGGCCTGCTCAGCGAGTTCAGCCGGTTGCCCGCGGCCTCGCGCATTCACGCATCGATTGCGGACTGAACTCGCGCTATGGGGGAGCGCGATGGCGATTTCCCCGTACTTGAAGAACCTACGCACGCATTTCGGCTCCCAGCTCGTGATGATGCCCAGCGTGGGCGCAATCATCCGCAACGAGGCCGGGCAAATCCTATTTCTGGTGCGCGCCGACAATGGCCTCTGGGACATACCAGCCGGCGCAGTGGACCCTGGGGAAACACCCGCACAAGCCGTGGTGCGGGAGGTGCGCGAAGAAACCGGGCTGATCGTCGAACCCGTCGCGGTGAGGGGCGTGTTCGGCGGTCCGGCCTTTCGTCTCACGTACGAAAATGGCGACCTGGTCGAATACACGACAATCATCTTCGAATGTCGGATCGTCGGCGGCGTTCTGGGCGGGCTCGACGATGAAACGGCCGAGCTCCATTTCATCGACCCCTCCGAGCGCCCTCCACTCCAGGTCGAGTTCCCGGACGCGCTGTTCGAGCCACCAGGCAGCCAGCCAACGCTGTTCTACTAGCGAGGTCTGTCCCTGAAATTGTTGAGGCCCCCGTAAAGGTGAACGCACCCGTCTCGTGATTCCTCACATTCTCTGCGTGGTGAACTCCATTCGTCCAACGATTCGTTTCGCGGCGAGAAATGATACTGCGAACACGAAGTATTTTTTTGGCGCAAGTCGTGCCGAGCGGGCCAGGATAGTACTGCGTACACGAAGTATTTTTTTGGCGCGCGAGCGGCGTCTGTCAAGCGCGGCTGAGAGTATCCTGCTGCACGCACGTGCGCTGTTTCCGAACTCACAAGGGCCGCGCACTCTCTACGGGGGACCTTCTCGTACACACGCTTGCTAGCTAAAGTGCCTATTGCGGCGCCAAGCGCGCTACTTCGCTGCCACCGAGCAAGAAGCAGCCGAGCCCGAAATCTTCATAGTTCGGCTGCTTGTCGAAGGTCACAGGTTGGCCATCTGCGGGCTCTTTGCCCGTCCCTTGCACATAGCCGAGGAAGCCGTCGTCGTGCACCGCGGAGGCCATCGCCGTCCACGCCCGCTCGATCACCGGCTGGTAGTTGGCTGGCAACAAGAGCCCCTTGCGCACGCCCCAAGCCATGCCGTACGCGAACAACGAAGTGCCGGTGAGCTCGGGGCCGCCAAAGTGCGCCGGGTCATGCAAGCTCACGTTCCAGAAGCCGTCCAGACGCTGAACGGCGCGTAGCGCTTCGGCCATGGCCTTGAAATCAGCCAAATACTCGGCCCGATGTGGTTCGCTCTCGGGGATCGTATCGAGCACGCGCGTGAGCGCCGCGAACGCCCAGCCGTTGCCACGCGACCAGTAACAGCTCTTACCGTTGGGCTCGGCGTAGGGTGGATCGAAGTCCGCGTCGCGCCACCACAGGTGATCGGTCTTGCTGTAGAATCCGGCCGCGCCTTGAGCGTTTTTCGTGCTCGAATACATGGCGTACATCTTGTCGTAGTACGCCTTGTCGCCGCTGATCGCGCCCAGCTTCGCGAACACGGGCATGGCCATTTGGATTGCATCGACCCAGGTCCAATCATCGACCTTCGCTCCCGCGACGACCAGATCGATGTTCGTCTGGATGTCTTTGATGCGCGTGGCTTCCGGCTCGATCTGGTAGAGGGCGAGGTAGGTTTGCCCGGCGCACTGATTGTCCGCGCTCCGCGTAGTCGTACCGGAGTTCAAGCCCCAACTATGGGCCGTGCCCCAGGCGACCGCATAGCTGAGATCACTCGGCTTGGGATCGACTCCGTACAACCCCAGCAGGCCCTCGTAGTAAACCGCCCGCGTCCAAATGTGGCTCGGATGCGAGCTATCGATGGCCTTCGCAGGGTCCGGCCACTTGGCGACGAAGTGCGCGTTGGCGCGGCGCAGCACTTGGAGCACGCTGGCTCGGGTGGGCAAGCCATGCTCGTCGCCGGTGCCCGCGCTGCCGCCAGCGCTGCTTCCGCCAACCTCGAGCCCATCACCCGCGCCTCCTCCGTCCGAAACTCCACCCGGCGCGCCTGCCTGGTTCGAACCAGCAAGCCCGCTCGTGCCCGCAATGGCAGATCCAGCTCCCGACACGCCGCCCGCACTGCTCGATGCGCCTCCCGCGCTGCTCGATGCGCCTCCCGCGCTGCTCGGCGTGCCGCCCGCCGTGCTCGCCGCACCGCTCGCGCTGCTCGCCGCGCCGCCCGCGCTGCTCGCTGCGCCGCTGCTGGCGGCGCCGCCCCCGCTCGTGCCTCCAACGCCCGCTCGAGACGTAGCTGAGGCGCCGCTGCAGCCGCAAAGCAAGGCAAGCACGAGGACTGCAAAACGACTGGTCATCTCGAGTTGATGAAGGGGCAAGCGGGGCAGAAGCTTTTCAGCCTCCCGAACGAGCTGCGGGGCCCCGAAAATTGGCCTAGTTTTTTAGGCGATAGCCGGATTGAATCAGCCAGCGGGTAACACCCAGGCAGATCAACAGAAACAGCAAAGTGACGCCAAAACTGACGCCCACGCTCACGTCCGAAGCGTCATAGAAGCTCCAGCGAAAGCCGTTGACCAGGTACACCACCGGGTTGAACAAGGTCAGCTTCTGCCAAAACGGGGGCAGCATTTTGATCGAGTAAAAACTGCCACCCAGAAACGTCAGCGGAGTCACGATCAACATCGGCACCAGCTGCAGCTTCTGAAAACCATCTGCCCATAGGCCGATGATGAAGCCGAACAGGCTGAAGGTGACCGAAGTCAAGATCAGAAACGCGACCATCCACAGCGGATGCGCGACATGATAGGTGACGAACACGCGCGCAGTGATCAAAATGATCGTGCCGATGATCACTGATTTTGCCGCGGCCGCCCCCACATAGCCAAGTACGATCTCCACGTACGAAATGGGCGCGGACAACACCTCGTAAATCGTGCCGGAGAACTTGGGCATGTAGATACCGAACGAGGCGTTGGAGATGCTCTCGTTGAGTAGCGACAACATGGTCAGGCCGGGCACGATGAACGCGGCATAACCCACGCCTTCGATCTCCGTCATGCGTGAGCCGATCGCCGAGCCGAAGACGATGAAGTAGAGCGAAGTCGAGATCACCGGGCCGACGATGCTTTGCGAGATGGTGCGGTAGAAACGCGCCATCTCGAACATGAAGATTGCCCGAACCGCGTGACGATTCATGATTTCGCCCTGACCAGGTTGACGAAAATGTCTTCCAGTGAGCTCTCGCGCGTCTGCAAATCCTTGAATTCGATGCCAAGCTCCGCAAGTCTCCGCAATAGAGCGGCCATTTTGGAGCGATCGCGCTCGGCGTGAAACGTGTACGTGAGTTGCCTGCCCTCCTGCGCGAGCGACAGTCCAAACTCGGACAGCTCTGGGGGCAGCGCGGGCAACGGGTCTTGCAGCTGCAAGATGAGCTCTTTCTTGCCCAGCTTCTCCATCAGCACGGCCTTCTCTTCCACCAGGATGATTTCGCCCTTGTTGATCACGCCGATGCGGTCGGCCATCTGCTCCGCCTCTTCGATGTAGTGCGTGGTCAAGATGATGGTGACGCCCGTCTCCCGCAAAGAGCGGACCATTTGCCACATGTCACGGCGCAGATCGACATCGACACCCGCCGTTGGTTCGTCCAAGAACAAGATCTGAGGCTCATGCGCGAGGGCCTTGGCGATCAACACGCGCCGTTTCATGCCCCCGGACAAGGCCAAGATCTTGCTGGTGCGCTTGTCCCAGAGTGAGAGGTCCCGCAGCACCTTTTCGATGTGCTGCGGGTTTTTGGACTTTCCGAACAGGCCGCGGCTGAAGCACACGGTGTCCCAGACCGTCTCGAACATGTCGGTCGACAGCTCTTGCGGTACCAAGCCAATCTTTTCGCGCGCAGCGCGGTAGTCACGCACAATGTCGTAACCATCGGCAACCACGGTACCCGACGTGGGGTTCACGGTTCCGCACACGACCCCGATCAGCGTGGTCTTGCCCGCGCCGTTCGGGCCAAGCAGCGCAAAGATCTCGCCGCGGCGGATCTCCAGATTGATGTTCTTGAGCGCCTGAAACCCGGACGCGTACGTCTTTGTCAGATTCGTGACGGAAATGATCGACTGCACGCGCTCTCCTAGCGGCCCCAATCTCATACTCTAGCAGAACGGGCAACACAGCATTCCACAAGCCGCCTGCGAGCGAGCATCTGTTGCGCTTCGGCGCGCTCCTGCCAGGTTTTCTTGGTTGATGGTCACGCGTTCGGTCGCGCCCGGCTCAGCCTTCGGCGTCGGACCTCGGCTTGCCCCTGACCGATCGGGCAGAGTGCCTTTGCGCGGCTTCGGGTGTTACGTTCTGGGCTTGCAGGTCGCTCCTCAGCCCCCAACGAACAAGCCCGGCTTACTCGCGACCAAGGAGCTATTCGGCCATACCCGCCGCACGTTGCGCCTGGTTTGGGCTTCATCGCCGTCGCTCTTGGTTTACCTGTCCGGGCTGAGCGCGGTGGGCGCGGTGCTACCGCTTTCGGTCGCCTACGCGGGCAAGCGCATCATCGACGCAGTCGTGCAACACAGCCGGCCGCTCACCTTGCATTGGGTGGGTCTCGAGCTCTTGTTCGTCGCGCTGTCCGCGGCCACTCAGCGCGCGCAGGGCCTGGTCCGCTCACTCTTGGGCGCGCGGCTGGGTACGGACGTGAACGTGGAGATTCTGGCCAAGGCGCTGCGCCTGGATCTGTCGTTCTTCGAGGACGCCGAGTTCTACGACAAGTTGACGCGCGCGCGCCGCGAGGCATCGTCCAGGCCGGTTGCCCTGCTCAGCGAGAGCTTCTCGCTGGTCCAAAATGTGATCACGCTGCTCGGCTATGCCGCGTTGCTTTCGCACTTCAGCGCCTGGATCGTGCTCGGGCTGTTGCTCGCGACCCTACCGGCAACGCTCTCGGAAATGCGCTACTCGAAGATCGCGTTCCGGATCAGGAATTGGCGCTCGCCCGAGTCGCGCAAGCTCTTGTACCTGGAGTACGTGCTGGCCAACGACGAGCACGTGAAAGAGGTCAAGCTGTTCGGCATCGGCCCGCACTTGCTCGATCGCTACCGAACGTTGGCCGAATCGTTTTTCGAAGAAGACAAGAAGCTTGCCCTCCGGCGCGCGCTGCTCACGCATATTTTCAGCCTGATCGGCACGTTTGCGTTTTACGCCACGTACGCGGTGATGGCCGTAGCAGCTGCCCTGGCCCGCATCACGCTCGGTAATCTCACCTTGTACGTGGTCTCACTGCGCCAAGGTCAGCAAGCCTTTCAATCAGTGCTGAGTGGAATCGGCAATCTGTACGAGCACAACTTGTACATGTCGAACCTGTTCAGCTACGTCGAACTAGCCGAGGCGAACGAGCGAGCTCAGCAGGAGCGCGCCGAGCGCCGGCTCGTGCTGGCTCCGAGCGGCGCACCCGGGATCCGCTTCGAAGACGTGGGCTTTCATTACCCTGGCAAAGACAGCTGGGCCTTGCGCCACGTCGATCTCGTGATCGCACCCGGTGACAGCATCGCTCTGGTTGGTGAAAACGGCGCCGGGAAGACCACTTTCGTCAAGCTCCTGTCCGGCCTATACCAACCGACCGAGGGTCGCATCGTGCTCGACGGACGCGATCTGTCGACTTGGGATCCGGAGCTCTTGCGCCGACGCTTCGGCGTGTTGTTCCAGGATTTCAACAAGTACCAGCTCAAGCTGCGTGAGAACATCGGCCTCGGCAGCGTGGATCACTTGGCGGACGAACCGCGCATCGAACGCGCAGCGGAACGCGGCGGCGCGCACGAGCTGCTAAAGACGCTCCCCGGCGGGCTCGACGCGCCGCTCGGGCATTGGTTCGAAAAGGGCAGCGAGCTATCGGGCGGGCAATGGCAGAAGGTCGCTCTGGCGCGGGCCTTCATGCGCGAAGAAGCCGACATCTTGGTGCTCGACGAGCCTACCGCTGCCCTCGATGCAGAGTCCGAGCACGCAGTCTTCCAACGCTTTCGCGAGCTC
>Ga0247783_1000754_pt1 | contig 10293 bp, 6 predicted proteins | sample UWRJL064202C5_FD_179911 | JGI IMG/M metagenome (GOLD analysis project Ga0247783, IMG submission 179911) | Plant litter microbial communities from Arlington Agricultural Research Station in Wisconsin, United States - UWRJ-L064-202C-5 | ecosystem: Environmental > Terrestrial > Plant litter >... | reverse complement strand
TGCGCTGCCTGCTTGGAAGCGGAAGCGTTCAAACGCTACGGTGACTTCGAGGGGCGTATCGACGTCATCATGCTCAACACCTGCACAACCGTCGATGATTTGAAGGAATGGCTCAAAGAGTATGTCCTTCATAGGCCAGCATAGAAAGAATACGACAAATGAAAGTTAAGCCAATCTTTGCTTGGTACGATCTGTGGATCGGAGCCTATTGGGATCGCAAGGCGCGGAAGCTGTACGTCCTACCGCTGCCCTGCATCGGCTTGGTCTTTGACTTCGGCCCCGCGCCCAAGCCCAAGCCCATACCCCGCGCCTCTCGCATCGCTGTCCACCTGACCGATGGCCGCACCATCGTCCATTATGCAAAGAGGCGCACCCGCCGCACTGATGGCAGTTTGGTCCTGCATGATGGGGATGATGGGGGGTTCATCGTTGCAGAGTACGCCGCAGGCAGTTGGTCGTCCATGTCAACAGGCACCCGCAAAGTCAGCCAGCACAAGGAAAAACCAAATGACCCCGCATGAACAGGCACCGAAAGACGGTCAGTATAAATGCGAGCATTGCGGCCGACTTGTTTGGGGCGGTGATCACGTCTGCCCCGACGCCATTCGCGCAGCAGACGCAGCCCCACTGGCGGCGTTGGTGATGCGAGATGCGGCGGCTGAAAGGGTTCAGCTTTGCGCTGACTACATTGAGGAGCCAATGACAATCCCGCAGCTTGCTGATCTAGCCAAAGAGCTACGTGAAATCCCCATCCCCGACGAAGCCGCCCTCACCGCAGCGGCGCTGACTTTACCGAAAGTCAAGGCGCTGGTGGATGCGGCAGAATGGCAACCAATATCGACCGCGCCGAAGGATGAGACGGCGGTCCTTTTGCTTTTCGCTATGCGCGCGGCGGAATATGCCAAATGGAGCGACGAGAAACTCGAACCATATCGCTTGCAAGCACTGTCAGTAGAGGTTGGATTTTTTCAGGGTGGAGAGTGGTGCGAGGCTGGCACGGGTCACGATTTCTTTGAAGAATGGCGTCGAAGCGACTACCCAACCCACTGGATGCCCCTGCCCGCCCCACCTGACACAGCCCTGACCCCTGCCAGCAAAGGATCACCGAAATGACTTTCCAAGTTCAACATACAATTCCATATGAAGGGGCGAACATAGAAGATTTTGAAACGCTGGATGAAGCAGTCAAATACATCATTGAATGTAAACTTGCCTATGACGATGTTCAGTTAGTAGAGGTGAAATATCTTGATGTGTATTCTGTCATGGCAGCAGCTAAAAGGCCCACCGACCAGTCAGCGGTCTAGCGGCACCAAGACCGAGGTCGTGCCGTCCTCTGTCCTGATTTCGCAGGCGAAGATGCACCACGGGATCAGCGGGGCGTTGAACGCCACCGCTGATGATGCTGCATAAGGCGGCTGCTGACTTACCGTGCAGCCCGCCAAAGTCAGGGCCAAAGTCAGCGCCAGCCGCTTCATGCGCCGCTGGCGTCGTCGGCTTTGGGTTCCGCTTCGACTTCGGGTTCGGGATTGTCGCTGGGCGCGAGAATCGCATTGGTCAGCAGCGTCGCCGCTTCCTCTTGGGTGATGGCGGTCGCCGCACCGAGGGTATCGGCCAGCACCTCCCCCGTCGAGTCCTCGACAAACTGCTTGCGTTCGATCTTGTGACAGCCTTGCAGCCCTTCGGGGGTCCAGCGGGCCAGCACTTCGTAGGGGGTGATGACTTCCACGATAGCCATAGTGTTTCCTTTCAGATGTCAGTTTGAGTTCCAGCAATCTTCCATGTCGTACCGTTCGATGTCGCCATTGTCGCGCCGCCTGTGGCATCGGTGACGTAAATCATCGCGCCCGCAATCGTCTTGGCGGCAAGTGCGTTGGCTTGCACCTTGGTATAGGTGCCGAGGCGAACGACCCCACCTTGCGGCCCACCGATGTCCAAGTGGACCCCTGCAATCGGCGCAGCCCCGTTCATGCTTATGTCGCCAGCCGAGGTTATCCGCATCCGCTCGATGGCATTGCCAGCGGTCGGCGCTGTCCAGAACAACAGCCTTGCCGGAACGTTGCCTGATGATGCTACTGGTGCCCCGTCGTTTTGCGCGGAGATACGGGCACCTTCAATAAAGCCCGTCCCGTCCGTGCCGTTGAATACGACGTTACCAAGGTTGTCCGCCGCACCGTTGATGGCGGGAGCCGTCAGGCTGTTGCTGCGTGACTTGTTGAAAATCAGATTCGGACCAGCAACGTCAGATGACCAGCGCCATTGCGCCACTTGAGCAATAACCCCGGTCCCTGCGTGCATCGTACCAGCACTAACCCCTGTCGGGAGCGACGGGATACCGTGGTAGATGCTTTTGTCAACGACCCTGAAGGCTTCGGAGCCGCCTGCGGAAAAGCCAATCATGTCGGGGACGGCAGGATCTGTGTAAATCCCTGTGTTGGTGTCCGACCCGAAGTAGATGGCAGGTGCAGTCGGTGTCCCGTCAGGAATGCTAATCCGTGCGCCGATGTTCACGTAGCGGGCATCACCCGCCCCCATCGTGACGATGCTGGTGCCAGAAGTCAGCGCCCCGAGGCGTTCCAGCTTGCCGACTTCGACGCCCGCGATCAGGAACGAGAGCAGGCTTGTCGTCGGGTTGGCATTGAGGGAGTCGGCATGGAGGACGACCGAGTTGCGGATATTGCGGACAACCAGGTTGGCCGAAGCAGAATAGCCAATGTCGCCGTCGGTGGCGGCACCCGTGACGTTGAAGGACACCAGCATGTTCTTGGTGCTACCGCCCAAGCCGACAGACGGGTTGCTCAGGTTCAGGTGCGGAGCCGTGCCTTCGATGGTTTGGTCAAGGGTGAAGATGTTGGCAGCGGCCTTCACGGCGTATTTGGCATCCACATCCGCCGCCATCTGCACGGCGCTGACTTTGCGGCGGATTGCCAAGCTGGCGGTTCGGGTTTGCGCCGTACCACCAATGGCCCGCTCCGTCACAAAGCGCATGGCCCGCGCCGTGGACCCCGTAGTCAGGCTCAAGGTTGCTAGTGTTTGCGTTGAGAGGTCAGTACGGCTTGCAATCAGGGTGCGACCAAGGCTGGTTACAGCGCCAGCAGCATTCACTGAACCTGTTTCGAGGTATAGGCTGACGGTGCCAGAACCCGCTGCCGCCGTCGCCATCCAGACGACGCCACTTACCACGTATTCCGTGCTGACTTCGCAGGTAATCCAAGCCGATTCAGCAACGCCGAGCAGAGCCGCATCGACGGGCAGGATCATGTACCTCTGCCCAGAGGCGACGGCAGAAGTGCCAGCATAGGTAATCACCGTGCCAGCCGACGAGGCGTGCATCGCCGCGTCAACCATGTTGTAGTCGGGATAGAGGTTATCGCCTTCGACGGTGTAGGCCCGGTTGTTTACGGAAGTCAGGTAGCGGGCATCGCCCTTCTGCTGGGTGATGACAGTCAAGCCGTCTGCGTTGGTGATGGTGCTGCCTGCCGCCTCGACCCGCGCCGATGAAACCCCCGATGGGCCAGAGAACAACGAGGTGCCGTCCGAACTGATCCGCAGCCGTTCCCTGACTGCCCCGCCCGCCACATCGACCGCATAAAAAGCCATGCGCGCTGGCATCTTGTCCAAAGCCGGGACGCCTTCGGCATAGACACGGATTTGCGCGCCAGAAATAAACTTAACGCTGTCAGACCCGACGAAATTAAATCTGGCAAGTTCATCCTCTGCGGCAACTGGCGTGGTGTAATCACCAACCGTCGCATTGTGTGACTTGCCCATGAAGATTGTTGGCGGGCTTACATCGGCGCTGAAACGGGCAAGCGCCATAGCTGACGACTGCCCAGCCGTACCAGCAAAAATGGCGTCTGCTGCGAGGTTCGCCAGTTGAGCGTTGACCCCAAGCCCGCGATAGAAAGTGCTTCCGCTAAAGCGGGTGTACTCCGCGCCGTTCGTGGCGATACCGACGACGTTGGTGTTGCCCGTCGGATGGAACAGACCCGTGTCCGTGTCACCAATGAAGGTGATCGACGGCGATCCGGCTGAACCGTCGGGGAATACGCTAGTGCCAGGAGTCCCCGCCAGCGCATAGCGGGCATCGCCAGTGGCCTTGGTGATGATGGAGGCGGGGGCAGGGAGCGTCCCCAGATCGTCAAGCCGACCGACTTCCGCAGCACCGACATAGAACGCTATCATGTTCCCAGCCGTGGCTGCGGTCAGTCTTATGCTGCCATTGTAGTTGTAGAACAGCATGAGATTGGAGCCGTTGAAGCCCATCAAGCCTTGATTGTTGGTCCCTGTATTCGCGCCAGACCGCACCAATATGTTAGCCGTTGGTGTGCCGCCGAGCGTGGCATCCGTGTCGTTCAGGATCAGGACAGGGGAGGTAGTCCCGATTGTCTGGTTCTGGGTAAAGACGTTGGCGGCGGCGATCTTGGCAAAGTCAGCCTCGACGCCAGTAGTCACCAGGTAGCGGGCATCGTTGGCCGTCTGCACATCCGCCGCCATCTGCGCGGCCTTGACTTTGCGACGGATCGAGTAGGCCCCTGCCCGCGCGATCTGCGTGCCGCCAGCGGTGCGCTCCACGACAAGGCGCATGACCCGCGCCGTGGCCGCTGTCGTCAGGTTCAACGCCGCCAAAGCTATTGTCGAGGTGTCGGTTTTTGACGAAATCAGGGTGCGTCCGAGGCTGGTGATGACGCCGTTGGACGCTACCGAACCCGTCTCGACAAAGAGGCTGACGGTCCCTGCACCAACCGCCCCAGAGGCCATCCAGACGGCACCACTGACCAGATATTCGGTGCTGACTTCGCAAGTCACCCAGCCCGCTTCCACGACGCCGAGTAGGGCGGCATCCACTGGCAGGTTCATGAATCGCGTCCCGACGAGGGCGGAACTGGTGCCAGAGAAGGTGAATAGGGTGCCAGCCGACGAGGCGTAAAGCCCCGCGTCAACCATGTTGAAGTCAGGGAAGATGTTATCGCCTTCCACGATGGTTGACTTGGACCCGACAATCGGCCCGTTTATGTTGAGATAGCGGCCATCGGCCCGCTCTTGCGTAAGGACGCTGCTGGCATTGGGAATGAGAGTGGCATTCTGCGTTTTCAGCAGCAGGTCGGTGACACCAGTCGCATCGCGTTGGAGTGACAAGTAAGAGGCGGTGATCGTGGTGCCGTCATCCAACTGCGGGAAGAACGCGAAGGCGGTGCTGGACCCCACGCCACCGATGCGCCACCGCTTCAAGTCAAGGGCATTGCCGGTATTCTCGAAAACGATGATCGGAGCGCCATTGGATATGGTCTGAGTGGCTGTGAACTTATTGGCCGCGTTGACTTTGGCAAAGTCAGCCTCGACGCCAGTCGTCACCAGGTAGCGGACATCGCCTTTCTCGCGCGTCATCAAGGTCTGGCCGTCGGAATTGGAGGCCGTACCCCCTGTCGCGTCGATCCGCCCCGCCAGGAAGTTGTTGACGTAAAACAGCGCCGTACCTGTGCTGTCGATGGTCATACGCAGCCGCGAAGTCCCTGAAAAGTCATTGGTGTGGACGGCCAAGCCGCCAGGCACAATCGTCGGCAGGATCGCCCCATCGACATAGCCCCTGATGCGCGCCGCCTCACGCTGCTGCGTGCCGTCCGCGCCCGTGAACGTGATGTTGCCCAGCGAGTCATTCAGCGAGAGCGCGGCATGGGCGGCGCTGCGTGACTTGGCGAGGTAGAGGACGGGGCCTGCGTTGTCAGTCGAGTATTTCCACAAGGCTAGGTTGGACGCGGGATCGGCAGAGCCGACCGCGCCTGCGATGACTGTGCTGGCGACGACGCCCGTGATCGGTCCAGTCACGCCGCGATAGAGCGCCGCGCCATCGAACCGCGCCACTTCGACGCCGTTGCTGCTGACTGCGACAATCCCCGTGTCGCCTGCGATATGGAACAGGCCCGTATTCGTGTCACCCGTAAAGGTGATCGACGGCGACCCTGCGGAGCCGTCGGGGAATACGCCAGTGCCAGAGGTGCCAGTCAGCGCGTAGCGCAAGTCGCCTTTCTGCTGGGTGATGACAGTCAGGCCATCGGTGTTGGTGATCGTGCTGCCTGCCGCCTCGACCCGCGCCGAAGCAACCCCCGCTGGGCCATAGAACAGCGAGGTGCCGTCCGAACTGATCCGCAGCCGTTCACGCAAAGTGCCAGCGGTATCCCCGACATAGAACCCAAGCCTGCCGGGCATGGAGTTGAGTGCAGGGGTGCCTTCGGCGTATCCGCGAATTTGCGCGCCAGACACCATCTTGGCCGTATCTGACCCCATAAAGAAGATGTTGCCGAGTTGGTCATCGGCAGCAGACGCCGCCGTGAAGTCACCGACTGCGGCGTTCTTGGAGTGGCCGAGGTAGAAGTTAACGCCACCTGCACCCGTGGCAAAGAGGACTTGCCCCTGCGCCGATGCAAGAGCGCCAGTAGAGGCGATGATAGTGTTAGCAGACACCCCAGCGAGAGCAGCAGGTGTCCCGCGATAGAAAGCGTTGTTAGCCTCAAAACGCGCGACCTCCAAGCCGCCGACCGCAACACCGAGAGAGTCGGTACCGATCCGATAGAGGCCAGTATTGGTGTCGCCCTTGAACGAGTAAGCAGGCGCAGTCACCGTGCCATCCATCGCCCCGTCCGAGGTATGGATGTCGAACCAAGCCGACCAAGCCGCATTGGATTTGTAGCGCATCCGCATGGTCGCAGCGGCTGTCGTGGAGCCGAGTATCATGGCAATTTGCGTGATGTACTGGTCAACAAGCCCTGCGCCATGCTTTTGCGCGAACAGGAGGAAAGACCCGCCCCACGTAGGGTACGGGTTGTCCCCCGTCGCAGCCGCAGCATGAGCGCCGCCGTAGGGTGCATAAATCCCGCCCGTTATGGCTTCTGTGTCGAGGTTCTTGAGGCTGAACGGGATGCCGACCGGGAAGCCTGCTGCCGTCGCTTGACCATAGACCCACTTGGCCCCATCGCTTTCGGCCATCGCCCCGCCGCCTGGCGCGTCCGCAACCCATGCTTGGGTGCCAGCAGCAACAGGCTGGGTTGGCAAAGTGGCGATGGTATAGGAGCCAGTCCTGATCGGGCCAGCGACATCCAGCAGGGTCTTGGCATCGGGGGTGGTCCTGCCGACGCCAAGGATACCACCGCTGGTCAGGCGCATCCTTTCTGTCAAGACACCCGGCGTGCCAGCCGCCAGCGTGCCAAACAAAAGAGCGGAAAAGACGTTGCCCGTGGTAGTGGCAGCATCCACCCGTGCCTGCATGAACGACGACCCGATAAGCGCCGTACCATCCGAGCCACGAAAATAGATGATGCCGAGGTTATCGCTGGCACTGACAGCGGCGAAGCCGCCCAAGGCGGCGCTCTTTGACTTGTTCAGAAAGATATAGCTTGGAGCAGCATCATTGGAAAACTTGGACAGGCTGATGCTTGCCGCAGCTTGCGTGATGCCGCTGACTTCCAAGGCACCGCCTGTACCTGCGACATTCAACGGGTTGCCGAGCCGAAGCGCCGTAGGGACGAACCGCGCCGTTTCGGCCCCTGCGAGAGCGATCCCGATAATGTTCTGGTCGCCCGTCGGATGGAAGAAACCTGTGTCCAAGTCAGCGACAAAGGTGATCGACGGCGCTCCCGCCGAGCCGTCGGCAAAGACACCCGTGGTGCCGCCGCCCGAAATGGCGCTGTCCACATAGCCCTTGGTCGCCACATCGGCGGCAACCACGGGGGTCAGCCCCTTGATCTGGCCCGTCATCGTGCCGCCAGTCAGCGCCAGGTAACGGAAGTCAGCCTTCTGGGCGGTCATCAGGGTGTCGGCATCGACAATCGCCGTGCCTTTGGCATCGACGCGCCCACCGATGGCTCCGCTGACTTCAAACTGCGCCGCCCCCGTCGCCCGACCAATGGTGAGCGGGTTGCCGAGCCAGACGCCCGTGTCTGAGAACCGCTGCAAGCTGAAATTCGAGCCGACGTTGCCGCCCGTTTCCGCCGCACCGTCACCGAGGCTCAGGTTCCAGCGCATGTTGCCCGCGACCGCACCCCGCAGGAAGGCACCTTTACCCGCCGCAGGGATGTCGAGGGTGAGTAGGGCATCCCCAGCAGCAGGGTCAACGGACAAGGCACCCGTGAGCGTACCGCCCGTCAGTTGCAGGTAGCGGGCGTCGCCCTGACTTTGCGACAGTCGGCCAGCATCGCCCGCGTCCACATAGTCCTTGCGCGTCAAGTCAGCGGCAGCGACAGGGGTGATGCCCTTGACTTGGCCGAGCATCGTGCCGCCCGCCAGTTGCAGGTAGCGAACATCACCAGCAGCCTTGGTGATGATCGCCGTTGCTGCCACAACCCCGCTGGCCGCTTCCAGCCTGCCGACTTCGGCCCCGTCGATCTTGAAGGTGATCAGCGTCGTGGTGTGGAGATTGTTCGGGTCAGCGTCGAATTGTATATGGTTCTGGTTCGCCACCATCGTCATGACGCTGCTGGCCCCGCCAGAATTGCCGTAGCCGATGCTGCCGTCCTCGACCCCCGTGGCGTTGAAGATGATCCGTGCCGTCTTAGAGGAACCGACTACGGCGTTGTTGTCGTCCAAAGTCAGCGTCGCTGCGGAGGCATGGCGGATCGTCTGGGCCTGCAAGAAGATGTTGGCCGCGTTCAGCAACGCATAACCAGCACTGTCATAGGCTTGGGTCCACTGATCCCAGGTGCCTGCGACCCTGCGGCGGGTCCAGACGTTATAGGCCCCCGCCACCAGCCCCACCAAAGTCAGGACACCGTTGGCGGCATCCGAGGCGACCCACTGGCCGACGAACGCGGTCGCCGCGACAGGCCCGTTGGTGGCACTGGTCGCCCCTTTCACAAAGCCCGTACCGCCCGCGTCCGCAGCGGTCCAGTCTGTGACGATCCGCGCGCCCGCCGTCCCCAGCACGTTCATCGCCGCAAGCCCAGCCGTACCGTTGGTCCAGCCGAGATTGGTGCGCGCGGTCGCGGGGGCTGCTACATCGGACAGGTTCGCTGACTTGGCCAGGAAGGCACCGCCCTGTGCCAGCACGTAAGCCCGTGTCACCAATTCGTTGTCGGTCGCTGGTGTGGTCTGAACGACCGTGATCCGCCCCGCCGCGTCGATGGTGGCAAGGGTTTCTTCCAGCATCGCCGTGGTGGTGTTGAGCGTAATGAGTTTGGTCATATCGCAGCGATCCTTTCGGTGCCAAAGCCTGCGGCGTTGAGGGAGGCGGTGCCAGCAATGGCGGTGGTCGTGCCAAGCTGTAGCACTTTTACGGTCGCTTGGGAGCGGGTAACATTCGAGATTGAGTAATGCGCGGCGGCACCGCTTGGGCCTGCCGGGGACACGGCGACGGCGGGCGGCGCGTAAAAGGCGGGGTTGAAAGTCACAGTCAAGCCCGTCGCAGGTACGGTCAGAACGTCACTCATCCAGTTGCGGTTGACGAAATTCAGCGTGATCTGGCCGTTATAGACGACGATCATCGCGGCGTCGGAACTGGCCGAGGCGACGATCCTGAACTCGAAGTAGCGCCCCGTGACGATGCCCGCCGCGATCCGCACCCACTTGCCCCATGGGTCGGCGTACAGGCCCTTGGTGCGGTATTCGAGCCAGACCGACCAGCCGTTGTCATAGGTGCTGGCGTCGGCATAGGGCGTCGGTGCGGTGAGGAACGGCGTGATGCCATAGCCCTGGATCGGACCCAGCGTGCGGGTTTCGGTCTTGCCGACCACACCGACCAGCATGTTCGCCTGGATGTGCGATTCAAAGATGCCGCCAAAGTCAAGCGTGGTCGGGGAGGTGTAGATCGCCTTCACCGACAAGTCAGCCTTCCATGTCACGTTGGACACCAGGTAGTCGGTCGAAATGCTGTCGCCCGCGCCGACATAGACATAGGTGCCGTCGAGCAGCTTGACGTGGTAGTCGGTGACGCCGACCATATTGGCTATGACGATGGTCGTCTTGTCGATCAGCAAGACCTGCATCCCCAGCCCGTCCGCAGGCACATAACCTAGCTGGAAGCCGTCCTTGGTGCCGAGCCAGAGCGGCGCGTCGTCCAGGACGGTGTACTGGACCATGTTGGGGATGGCTGACATCGGCAACTGCAAAACCACGATGTCAGACTGCCGACCGATGACGTTCATCGCCCGCAGCATGTAGGTTCCCGCGCGCACGGGCGCAGTCACCGAAGTCAGCTTGCCCTCGACCCGCGCCAGGAATTGCGAAGTCTCCCAGGTCGCATTCACCACGTCGGGCGTGTAGCGCAGGATGTAGACGAGGATGTCCTTTGACGGCGATGGGTGC
>Ga0247783_1000752_pt1 | contig 10309 bp, 10 predicted proteins | sample UWRJL064202C5_FD_179911 | JGI IMG/M metagenome (GOLD analysis project Ga0247783, IMG submission 179911) | Plant litter microbial communities from Arlington Agricultural Research Station in Wisconsin, United States - UWRJ-L064-202C-5 | ecosystem: Environmental > Terrestrial > Plant litter >... | reverse complement strand
CCCTGTGGGATGAGAAGCGGTTTGCACCCAATATCAACGGCCCATCCGGCTATCGGTTATACGTCTTGCGCTAACGGGCGGCACGAAAGCCGATGCCCGTTAGCGAGGCTGCTAAGCCTCAAACTCCGGATAGTGGACCTCGGGAAACTTTTCAAACGCGGGCCGCGCAAAGAGGTATCCCTGGAACCAACGGAAACCTTCATCGCGAAACCACAGGTACTCGTCGATGGTCTCCACACCCTCCACCACGATGTCCACACCCAGGTCGCCGCAGGCCACCGCCAGAGCGCGCACAATCGCCTGTCGCGCACCGCGCGCTTCGATCCTTCGCACCAGGTTCATGTCCAGCTTGATCTGGTCCGGCTGAAAATCGGCCAGCAGACTCAGACCGGAGTAACCTTTTCCGAAATCATCGATCGAGATATTGATGCCCAGGCTCTTATATTCATTGATGAGCAGGGCAAATCCCGTCTGGTCGCCGATCAACTCCACCTCACTGATCTCGAGCACGATACTGTCCAGGGGAATCTCATTCTTCTCAGCCGCCTGCACCGTACTCAGGATGACCTCCGAGGAGGAGTAGATCGTGGTCGGTAAAAAGTTCAGATTCAGGTGGCTCTTCAAACCCAGACTTGCAGCCAGTTTGATGGCCACCACCCTGCACTCCCGATCGAACTGGGCAAGCTCTTCGGCAGAGTTGCGGGTCAGCATCTGATGCGCCGATTCACCACTCAGCCCGCGAACCAGCGCCTCGTAAGACACGACCTTGCGATCCACCACATCGATCACAGGCTGGAAGGCAAAGCTAAAAGGCCTCGTTAATTCCGGTTGCTTCAGCACGATCATCCCGCGATCCTCTTCAGATCGCGGCGCAGCTTCGTTCTCCAGCGACCCGCCGCGAACGCGCGCAGTAACTTCTGACTTCTCCCCGGTCTCAATACCGTGCGACATGTTCCCTCCTGAAAGAAGTCATTCAGGCCGCCAATCGCCATTCGTTCGGCATGGGTAAGGTCCGCGAATCCCATCGTCCAATCGCTGAAGGCCCGCTTCGCGATCGGTTCGGAGATGATGTCGGTGACGCGGGTAAAAAGATGATCCTCCGCCGTCTTCGCATACGTCGCGGCCACATCTTCCTGGGCTCCCTCCAGGATCTGGAAGAAACTTCCGTCGATGTGCAGAAGGATTCCCGTGATGCCTCGGCGCTTATTGTTTGCCCGTGCCACCATCAGAATCTCCACCATCTCAGCCGTAGTCAGTGGAACCGCAGCCACACTCGCAGAAATGCAATGCATCAGCCCAGCCATAAACCCTTTCGATTCACAGAGCGGAATTATCAGATGGCAAAACAAAAGCTGTTTCTTTTGGGAAGAAGTTAAACCTTACCTGATATTGTGCGCTCCGCACAGGCCTGTATTTTTAGGCCTCTATCTTATGAACAAAATATCGCCGGTCGCGCCACCTTCGGCTAAGCTGTCACCATGTGTGGCATCGTTGGTTATATCGGCTCCAAGTCCGTCGTCCCCGTCATCATTGAAGGCCTGCGCCGTCTTGAGTATCGCGGGTACGACTCCGCTGGCATCGCCGTCGCAGGCGACCCTGCCAACCCCACCAAGCTTGAGCTTCGCCGAGCCCCGGGTAAACTCGGCAACCTGGAAGCCGCGCTCCGCGACCGACCCGTGCACGGCACCTACGGCATAGGCCACACACGCTGGGCCACGCACGGCCGACCCACGGAAGAGAACGCCCATCCCCACCGCGATGGCACCGGTACCCTCGTCGTCGTGCACAACGGCATCGTGGAAAACTACCTCACGCTCAAGCAGGAGCTCATCGCGCGCGGTCACACCTTCGCCTCGCAGACCGACACCGAGATCATCGCGCACCTCATCGAAGACGAGATCAACCTAGCGAAAAATCCGGGTGCCCCACGTCCCGCTTCTGGGACGTGGGCCGCCGACACCACCGTTGAATCCAACGAGTCCGAAGCCGTCATTAGCGCCCCTAAAACAAGTCTCCCTCTAGAAGAAGCAGTCCGTAGAGCCGTCCACCGCCTCACCGGCGCCTTCGCCATCGGCGTCCTCTCCGCCAACGAACCGGACAAGCTCGTCGCCGCGCGCTCTGGCCCGCCAGCCGTCATCGGCTTCGGCGAAGGAGAGTACTTCCTCGCCTCCGACGTTCCCGGCATCCTCCACCACACACGCGACATCGTCTTCCTCCAGGACGGAGACATCGCCGTCCTCACCACGCAGGGCGTGCGCTTCCTCGACTTCGACAACCATCCCCTCGAACGCAAGCCGCAGCGCATCACCTGGGATCCCATCCAGGCCGAAAAGAATGGCTACAAGCACTTCATGCTCAAGGAGATCAACGAGCAGCCACGCGCCATCCGCGACACCACACTCGGCCGTGTCTCGCTCGACACCGGAGAGATCTTCCTCCCCGACCTCCAGCTCAGCAAGGAACAGATCCAGGCCACCACCAACCTCACCATCGCCGCCTGCGGCACCTCCTGGCACGCCGGCCTCGCAGGCAAGTACATGATCGAACGCCTCGCGCGCCTGCCCGTGGACGTCGACTACGCCTCCGAGTACCGTTACCGCGACCCCATCCCCTCCGCCCTCGGCCTCCTCATCACCCAGTCCGGCGAGACAGCGGACACCATCGCCGCGCAGGCCCAGATGATCGCCGCCGGAACCCCCACGCTCGCCATCTGCAACGTCGTCGGCTCCGCCATCACGCGCAAGGCACAGGGCGTCATCACCACCAACGCCGGTCCGGAGATCGGCGTCGCCTCCACCAAGGCCTTCACCGCGCAGCTCACCGCCCTCTTCACCCTGGCCATGTATTTGGGACAACAACGCGGCCACCTCACGCCTGCCATGTCGCTCCACTACGCCACCGAACTCACCAGAATCCCCGCCAAGGCCGAAGAGATCCTCCGCTCTGTCGACGACCAGTGCGTCCATCTCGCCAAACTCTTCAGCGCAGCCAACGACTTCCTCTTCCTCGGTCGAGGCATCCACTTCCCCATCGCCCTCGAAGGCGCACTCAAGCTGAAAGAGATCTCCTACATCCACGCCGAAGGCTACCCCGCAGGCGAGATGAAACACGGCCCCAACGCCCTCATCGACGAAAACCTCCCCGTCGTCTGCATCGCCACCCAGGACCCCGCCGACCCCAGCAGCGTCCTGCGCTACGAAAAGACCCTCAGCAACATTCAGGAAGTCACCGCCCGCTCCGGCCGCGTCATCGCCATCGCCACCGAAGGCGACAACCAGATCACAGGCCTCGTAGAACACACGATCCACATCCCCGCCGCACCGGACCTCTTACTTCCCATTTTGGAAACGATCCCGCTGCAACTGCTTGCGTACCATATCTCGGTTAGACGAGGGTGTGATGTGGATCAGCCCAGGAATCTGGCGAAGAGCGTGACGGTTGAATAGCACTCTTAGCCATCCCGAATATTGAGCAATCTGAGCGGAAGATAGACATTCTAGGCCTATTTAGGAATGTTTATGAAGTCGAGATTCGACAAGGTTGAGAATCTGAAGGCTCGAAGCCAGCATCCCTCCCGTGCCCAGCACTTTGTTCATAGGCGAATGCCATTATTCCGTTGAATCCGAAGTGTCAGTCCTGAGTTGGGACCAGGAGGCAATCCGAGAGCCGGTTCAACTCCTTGGGTATTTCGAAGGTCCGTAAGAATAGCTTCTGGATCAACCAACTGACCTATCTTCTGCTGAGATTCGGCGCGGGGTTCCATTACAGGCTTAGCGCGATAAACTTCCAGTGCGGCAATACCTTCCGATATAGCTCGACGACATAGGCCGCGAGCATAATAGCGGTTAAATTCTCCTTCTCCCATCGTTTGTGGAGCCGTATACAGTACGGCTGACATTGTGGTGCCTCCTTTAGGTTTCTTTTTTTCGTAAGATTGATGGAGGCACTGATCAGAAACAATCGCATTGGCAAGACTTTCATCGTTACCTTCCTCTGCAGCCTGCCTTAAGATCACGGGCCAACGCTCACATCCCTGCGGATTGAGGAAGCGGCTTATATAAACGGTGCCAGCGTGGACATCCATGTCTATCTCTTCAAGCATGAAACGACGAGTTTCTGCATCTAGATTTTCGTATTCAAGTCCCATCTGACCTCCCTGTAATTCTTCGAGGAGAAGCTTAGCACCGGCGAACTTTGGATGCCCATCAGCTTGTAGAGTCTTGGCTGGTAATAGGTGCATTCCAATCCACCACAGAAACGGGTGCCCCATACATGCGCGGCTTTATCGCGCATGTGTGGGTATTCGCGCGAAGGCGCGAACCGCTTCTAGATCTCCAACCACCCCAAATCCAAAACGGGAACAAGCATCCCACCCGCACATCGCAAAAAACGCGATGTACGGGGCACCCAGAGTTTCGATTTCCTAAGGAGTCCGTGGCAGCTTTAGTTGTCCAATCCCCACAGAAACGGGTGCCCCATACATGCGCAGCTTCATCGCGCATGTGTGGGTATTCGCGCGAAGGCGCGAACCGCTTCTCGATCTCCAACTACCTCAAATCCAAAATGGAACAGGAACCCCACCCGCACATCGCAAAAGCGCGATGTACGGGGCACCCAGCCCCTTCGGTTGATTAAAATCCGAGGATGCCCGCTGGCCTGAAGCGCTATCAGAAATCCGGTCATCTCCACTTCATCACCTTCAGTTGTTACAGACGTCTTCCCTACCTCGCTTCAGAAGAAGCGAAGCAAGTCTTCACAGAGCGCCTAGAGAAGACCCGCCTTAAGCATGAGTTCGAGGTCATCGCCTACGTCATCATGCCGGAGCATGTTCACCTCTTACTTACAGAGCCGCCAAACGTCAGTCTCAACGTCGCACTGAAGTCCCTCAAACAGGAGACCTCGAAAATCCTGAAAGGAAACCGCGACCACTTCTGGCAGGCGAGGTATTACGACTTCAATGTCTTCACCACACCCAAAATCAAAGAGAAGATCCACTACATACACACCAACCCGGTCACCCGGGGTCTGGTAATCGAGCCAGAAGATTGGCCTTGGTCCAGCGCTCAAACAAACTGAGCGTCCTAACTCTAGACCCTGCATAAACATGCACCCGCCAGAATAATTATTCATAAATATTTGATTACAAACCATTTACTGGACTTCATGCGTGGCTTCGGGCAGACTAGTTACAAGCACCACAAAGGCTTGAGTATGTTTTACAAAAATGCAGCGAACGTCCTAACTGGAAAAGAAAGTACCGCAAGCTCTAAACCGCGCCTCGTCCTCATGCCTTCGGCGCAAGGCAAAATCACGGCAAACCGAGCCCTTCCCGAGCTTCTGTCCATCACCGCCCGCCGTTGTTCTTCCTTCTTTGCAGAGGCAGCCGTGCTGGTCCTCGTCTTCGGCGTTCTGGACTTCTTGATGCTCCATGGCAAGATCGAACTCGCTTGGGTCGGTGGCGCCTTCGCCATCTCGCTCGGCCTGCTCGCCGCCAGCATCGCCACGGACTTCAGTGCGCGCCGCTGGCTGTGGAGTCATCCCTAGCGTTCCCACGGAAGACCCCTCTGACTCTCACGAGGACTAGCGCGCGTCCGCTGTCGGAAGTCTGCGCTTCAGACCACACGGAGCAGCAGCTTCCGGGCAGCGAGTGCGAGCAGCAGCCGCGAGATGCCGCTGAACAGAATCGCGACTCCCACCATCGTTCCCACCGCCCAGGCGGTCGAGGAAGGCAGGTGGGCTGCGATCATCACGCCCAGCAGCACCGACACCATGCCATCGAAGAGTAGCCATCCGCTCCCGGAGAGAGGCCGTACCGCCGCCGCGAAGCCGAACTCGGCAAACCCCTTCAGAACCAGGTAAGCGGCCAGCACAACGGTGAGGGACGTAAGGCCTGCCAGCGGGTTGCGGAGAAGATAAACTCCGATCACCAGATAGACCACACCCACAAGCACCTCCCAGAGCAGTCCACCCGCTCCGCTCGTGTGCCACGCATAACCCAGGTGCAGAATCCCTGTGAGCATCAGCAGCCACGCAACGATTGCGCTCACTGCCACGCCCGCGGCCAGCGGCCAGCCGAGCGCCACCACGCCTAACAGAATCATCAACACGCTGAGACCGATCGACCATTGAATCGACTCGTGTGCAATTCCGCGCAACTCCGACTTAGCCATGACAGCACCTCTCCGTGCTTAGAAGATACTCTCAGCCAAACCAACGCTGTGACTCCGATCACATCCCAGCGTCTACCAATATAAAAGTGCTACCCTGCGGCCATGCGTTTTCTTGCAGTTCTACTCGCCAGCCTCGCGGCTGCGCCTCTCTCTGCCCAGGCCCCCGCATACGACCTCCTGCTTCAAGGCGGCCACGTCATCGACGCAAAAAATGACGTCGATGCCATCCGCGACGTCGCCATCAAGGACGGCAAAATCGCCGCCATTGCGGAGAACATCCCGGCAGCGTCCGCGAAGAAGGCCATCCAGATCTCCGGCCTCTACCTGACGCCGGGCCTGGTGGATATGCACGTCCACGTCTTCTGGGGAAACAATCACTCTGCTTGGAAGAACGGCGACCTCAGCCTTCCGCCCGATGCGATGAGCTTCCGCGTCGGCGTCACCACTATGGTCGATGCAGGCTCCTCCGGCTGGCGCGACTTCCCTGAGTTCCGCCGCCGCATCATCGACCACGCCGCCACGCGCGTGCTCGCCTTCGTCAACATCGTCGGCGACGGTATGGCGAACACCGACGACGCAGCCGAGCAGAACGAACACGACATGGACCCGGCCAAAATCGCCGATCTCGTCCGCGCGAATCCCGACATCATCGTAGGCATCAAGACCGCGCACTGGCAGCAGCCCAACTTCATCTCCGTCCAAAAAGCTGAAGAGGTGGCAAAGCTCACACACCTTCCCGTGATGGTCGACTTCGGCTTCTTCAACAACAAGTCCTACGAGGAGATGGTCAGCCACATCCTGCAGCCCGGAGACATCAGCACGCACGTCTTCCGCATGCCAGCGCCTCTGCTGGATAAGAACGGCCACCCCGCGCAGTTCATGCTCGACGCACGCAAACGCGGCATCAAGTTCGACGTAGGCCACGGCGGAGGCAGCTTCCACCTCCCGTTGGCGGAGCCCATGATCCAGCAGGGCTTCTATCCCGACTCCATCTCGACGGACCTGCACATCTCATCCGCCAACGGCCCCATGATCGACATCCTGAGCGTCATGTCGAAGATCATGGCGCTCGGTGTTCCCCTCAACGAGGTCATTCGCGAGACCACAGCAAACCCAGCTGCAGAGATCCGCCACCCCGAACTCGGTCAGATCGCCGTTGGCTCCATCGCGGATATCGCTATCCTTCGCGTGGACAAAGGCGACTTCGGCTTCACAGACATTGCCGGAGGCCGCGTTACCAGCCACGAACGCCTCGGCTGCGAGATGACGCTACGCGCGGGCCGCATCGTCTACGACTTCAACGGACGCGCGGGCGTTCCATGGCATGGCGCAAAGCTGCCCTACCCCACGCAATAGGCTAGTCGCGCACGAGCACGTGCCGGTGCCGCTGCAGCCACCAGCAGGGCGAGTCGCCACCCTCCGGAAACACCGATCGGCTGCACTGCACATCGATGGAGCCATCCGAGTAATACTCCTCCTTGTTGCCCTTCAAAGCGGCCACGGTGAACTGATCCACAGTGATCGTAGACACACCCGCACCGTGCGAGAGATGCACGCGCCACACCGCCCAGTCCACGACATACGCCAGCGCCAGCAGAACCACCGCGCCCGCCGCGACCTTGCCTAGAATCCGTAAAACATATCCGACCATGCCTCGCAGCGTAACAGAAGACTCTCCTTCGTCTGTTGGCATCCAATCTGCCATGTCCGGAAATCATTTCGATCTCAACGTCGCCGCAGCTGGAGAGATGCAGTTCCAGGGTTTCAACCTCCGCCACAGTGCAGACGAGCAGGCGCAGCTTGCCACCATCGTCGCTAACGACGGCGTACCTCAGGCCGATCGTGACGCACTTCTGGATCTCCGCGATCTGCTCTGGTCCTCCATCGACAACGACACTTCGCGCGATCTCGATCAGATCGAGTGGGCCGAAGAGACCGTTGACCCCGTAAATAGTAAGGACAAGGCCATTCGGATTCTTATCGGCGTCGCGGATGTCTCCGCTGCCATTGAAAAAGATTCGCCCATTGACCGCTTCGCCCGTAACCAGACGCAGACCGTCTACACCGGTGTGCGCAACTTCCCCATGCTGCCCAACGCACTCTCAACAGGCCTCACTTCGTTGAACGAAAACGAAGACCGAGCCGCGCTCATCATCGAGTACACCGTCCTCAAAGACGGCGCGAAGATTAACCAGAAGATCTATCGCGCACAGGTGAGGAACAAAGCGCAGCTCGCCTACTCCAGCGTCGGTCCGTTTCTTTCAGACAACAAGATAGACGATCGCCTCAGCACCAAGCTCGCTGCGGAACCTGATCTGCAGGAGCAGCTACGCCTGCAGGACGAGGCAGCGCAGAATCTCCGCGCCGCCCGCGCACGCAACGGGTCCCTCGACTTCCGCCGCGCCGAAGCGCAGCCCATCCTCGCTGATGGTGCGGTGAAATCCATCGAGAGCGTGGCACACAACCGCGCCATGCAACTCATCGAAGACCTCATGATCGCCTCGAACGAGACTGTGGCCGAGAGTCTGCATAACGCGAAGCGCTCCAGCCTTCGCCGCATCGTTCGCTCCCCAGAACGCTGGCAGCGCATCGTCGATCTCGTCGCACTGAAAGGCACACAGCTCCCCGCTGAGCCGGACTCGCTTGCGCTCAACGAGTTCCTCCTCGAACAGCAGAGGGCCGACCCCGATCACTATCCCGACCTCGCACTCACGATCATCAAGCTGATGGGGCCGGGAGAATACGTTCTCTCGCGCGGCAACGATCCCGCCCCGCCTGCGCACTTCGCCCTCGCCGCACAGGACTACTCGCACTCCACCGCGCCCAACCGCCGCTTCCCCGATCTCGTCACGCAACGCTTAGTCAAAGCGATGCTGGCCAATCAACCCGCACCGTACGGCGATGACGAGCTTGCCATGATCGCTGAACACACCAACGACCGCGAACGCGCTACGAACAAAGTCGCTCGCTCCATGTTCAAACGCATCGCGGCAGTCGCTCTGCGAAATCGCGTGGGAGAGACCTTCAACGGCGTCATCACGGGAGCCAACGACAAAGGTGTCTGGGTACGCGTCTTTACGCCGCCCGTGGAAGGCAAGATTGTCCAGGGGGACCGGGGCCTCGATGTCGGCGACAAGGTTCGCGTCAAACTCATCCACACCGACCCGCAGCGTGCCTTCATCGACTTCGCGAGAGTGTAGGATCCGTGCCCCATTCTTTCGCGACCGTATCGCGAAAGAATGGGGTCGCGCAGAGCGCACAAACCAGATCTATTGGCGAACCAACACCCGGGTGCCCCATACATGCGTGGCTTCATCGCGCATGTATGGGTATCCGCGTGAAAGCGCGAACCGATTCTAAAGTTCAGAATTCAAGGTTTCGTCAACATCCCTCCCGCACATCGCAAAAAGCGCGATGTACGGGGCACCCAGAGTTTCGATTTCACACAGCTCTAAACCCGAGCTAACGTCACCGCAAACCACCCACGCTCATCCATCCAGGTCTCCTCCACCAGGAAGCCCGAATCTTCCACCAGTTTGCGCACACTCTCTCTAGTGAACTTGTAACTGTTCTCTGTATGAATCGTTTCGCCGTTGGCAAACGGCACCATCAGATTCGCCGCCGGGATTCGCACCCGCTGCGCGGTCAAACTTTCGAGATGCATTTCGATCCGCGACTCCGCCGCATTCCATCGCGCACGATGACGAAACCGAGCGAGATCAAAGTCCGCGCCGAGCTCCTTGTTCAACCGCCGCAGCACATTCAGATTGAACGCGCCCGTCACGCCGTTCTCATCGTCATACGCAGCGAGCAGCGTCGCTTCGTCCTTCACCATGTCTGTGCCAAGCAATAAAGCATCTCCGGGCTTGAGCTGTCCTCGCAGATTTCGCAGAATCGCGCGAGCGTCTTCCGGCGAGAAGTTCCCGATGCTCGATCCGATATAAAGCGCCAGCGTCGGTCCATCGTGAGGAGCCAGTTCGAGGGTGTCCGTGACATAGTTCGCCACCTCAGGCTCAACAGATACTTCAGACAAAGAACGCGAAAGACTCTCGCATGCCTCATCCAGCGCGCTTGGGGAGACGTCGATCGGTACATACGTCACCGTGCCCTGCACCTTCACCGCCGCGTCCAGCAGAATG
>Ga0247783_1000750_pt1 | contig 10315 bp, 7 predicted proteins | sample UWRJL064202C5_FD_179911 | JGI IMG/M metagenome (GOLD analysis project Ga0247783, IMG submission 179911) | Plant litter microbial communities from Arlington Agricultural Research Station in Wisconsin, United States - UWRJ-L064-202C-5 | ecosystem: Environmental > Terrestrial > Plant litter >... | reverse complement strand
GCAGAAGCAAGGCGTCGCGTTCGACGTGTTCGGGGAGTCTTGCTATCAGCGCTATCAGGGCGACCCGGCCAGCGTCGCCAACACGCAGGAGGGCTGGACGAAGACGTTCGCTGCGCTGGCCAAGCAGTTCCCCAAACTGCGCTTCGTTGCCGCCGAATACGGCCCGATGCAGCGCGAGATCAACGATGTCCTGTTCGGGCTCCCGGCCATGCAAGGTGCGGGTACGTTCAATTGGGAGCCTACCCAGCCGGGTGATTGGAACACCGGGCATACGTTGTTTACTGCTTCGGGCAACAACTACACCGCCACTGCGGATCTGTCGCTGTACGACGCGATGAAGACCGCCTACGCCAGCCGCTTGTAGCGCTGGCGCTCGAAACGCCCCGAGCGCGGGCAAACACACGGTTTGCCGGCGACGTATTGACCGCGTCGGCATTGTCGGCAAAAACGCTGGCGGCACGGGTCATGAATCAGCAAACCCCAGCGGGCGGTGCGAAAAGGCAGGCGCTGAACGCCATGCGCGCCGCGCTCGGGCGCAGTCCGGCGCCCGCGCTGTGTCTGGCTTCACTCTTGGTTGGCTGGCTTGCGCAGCGCGCGTTCTTTCATTTCGCGCCCGAGCTGTGGGCGAGACAGGCTCCCCTCGACCTCTCCACCGTAACGCCCTGGGCGTTGCCCCAGTTCACGGAAACGGACGGCGCCGAGCCAGTGGGCTTGCTCGCGGCCGTGGTGCTCGCAACGCTGATGCTATGCGCATTGGGCCACGGGCTGAAATTGGCGAGTCCCCGGGTGCGGGGCATGCTGTCCGTGCTTGGGCTGGTGGCTGGGGTCTTGCTGCTGAGGGACGCGGGGTTTGCGTTGCCGGGAGCCGTGGTCGGGTCATCTCTGGCCAAAAACAGCCTGCTGGTATTGGCGGCGGTCGTCGCCAGCCTCGTCATCGGCTGGCAGCAGGAGCATGGGCGCACGCTGTCCGTCGCGAGCGCGCTTTGGCTCGTGCTGATCGTGCTCGTGCCCTCGGGCGGCACTAGCCCGGGTGACGCCCAGGCGATCCTCTCGCCCGCGTGGCGTTTGTTGCATGGCGCCGCACCTGCGCACATCTACATGCAGTACGACTACCTACCGTCGCTGCTGCTCGAGGCCTGGCTGTGGCTCGGGGGCAACCCGTCGGGCATCTTTTTTCTCACCGGACTCTGTTATTGCGCGTTCCTGAGCGCGCTGTTCGTGCTCGCGCGACGTTGGTTCCTGCATCCGGGGCTTGCGGGTCCGCTGCTAGTGGCTTTGCTGATCGTCCGCGTCAGCGCGGGGATGACCGACGACGTGACCGCCATCCCGCAGGTTTCTCCGCTGCGGCTCGACTTGTGGATCGTCCCGGTGGCGCTCGCGCTGCGTTTTGGGCTTCGGCATTGGGCCGTTGCTCTGGCGCTCGGTTTGACCTGCATTTTTTCGCGCAGCATCGGTGTGCTGTACCTGGGCGGCTACGGCTTGGCTGTGGGCGCCGATCTGTTCGCCGCTCGGCTTTCGCTGCCCGACACGGCGCGCGTTGCCTGGGCGACAGAACTCGCGCAGTTTTGCCGCCGTTTGCTGCCAAGCTTGCTCGTGCTGCTCGGCTGCATCGGGCTCACTGCGCTGATTTTTGGCAGCCCGATCTCGGATGCAGCGCTGCTCTATCGCAGGCTCGGGGTGAGTCAGATTCGAATCGTGCCGAGCTCGTTCTATTGGTGGCTGTTGCCGCTGACCGCGCTCAGCGCAGGCTTGGCCTTCTGGCAGCGCGCCGAACTCGGGGAAAAGCGCGGCAGCGCACTGCTGCTGCTGGTCGGTTTACTGATCTCGAGTTCGATCTATTTCTTCGGACGGAGCCACGAGAACAACCTGCTCAACTTGTCGGCGCCGTTTTTGACCTGCTACTTCCTGTGTCTGGATCGGCTGTTGGCGCGCCGAGGCGCGCCGGCTTCAGTAGCGGTGCAGGCCTGGTTGTCGAGCCTGCTCATCGCGCTGTGCGCCTGGCAATACTCCGGGAAGATTTGGACGCGGTCGCTCGGGCAAGTGGCCGCGCTCACTCGTACCGATCTGACCCCGCCGATCGTGGGGGGGCGCGGTTTGCCGCGGGTGTATTGCCCCGAGCTCGCCAAAGCGGTCGCCGACCGCAAGCTGTACCTCTTCTCCGAACTCGACTTCTGGGCCTACGCCGAGTGCGATTACGTGCCGCAGGGGTACATGCAACCCATGGGGCTCGAGGTGCTGAAGGCGCCGCTGATTGCAGAGATGAATCGCTTGCTCGATCAAGGATACACGGTCGCGGTACGCAAAACCGACGCCCTGGCCAGTTGCTTCTCGACCGACTTCTTGCCCGGCCTGTCCGCAGCCAAGCCCACGGCCATGACTGAATCGGCGCATTACCGCTTCGTCAAGCGCAAGTGACCCACGCTGGATGCGCCACAGCATGTCTGTATGCTCTCGCTGCGCACGGCACAGCGGCGCCTGCGACGTGCCACGAACCACGCGCTCGCCAGCGTCGAGCCCGCGATCAGCGTGAGGCACAGCGGCAAGCCGAGCTCGGCGACGGCCCGCGCGCTACTGGCACTGACGCCGAACAGGCAAAGGTACGCGGCGAGGCACAGGGGACACTTGGGCAGGAGCACGCCCAGGCAGGCCAACGCGGTAGTCAGCCAAGAGCCGAACAAGGCGCGTTCAGCGCGCGTGGTGAGCGACGTCGCCCGCGGGTTCATGCACCAAGCAGTAGCGCTGTGCGCTGGGGAAGCGGGAGTGACAAGCCTGTCGCGATTGTCGGCGGCGATGGACAGGCCCTGAAAGCAGCGGCAGAGTCCTGCGCGTGGACCCCGTGCTGGCCGCCGCTGCTCACGCGCTCGACGCGGGCGATGTGCTCGCTGCGCTTTCGCGCGTCGCGCTGCGCAGTGATGCTCCAGGCCTCGCGCTGCGCGGCGTGGCACTGGCGCGCCTGGGCAAGCGCGAGCGCGCGCGCGAACTATTGCAGAGCGCGGCCAAGGTGTTCGGCTCGGCCGCGCCGCTCGGTCGCGCGCGTTGCCTGCTGGCCGACGCCGAGATAGCGCTCGCGTCGCGCGATCTGCGCGGCGTGGATTCGGCGCTGGCCCTGGCCGGCCGCGAGCTGCGCGCCCTCGGTGATCCGCTGAACGCGCTGCACGCCGATTGCCTGGCTGCGCGCGGCCTGTTGCTGCGCGGCCGGGCGAGCGAGGCCGAGCGAGCGCTGCACGCGCTGGACATGCGGCACGCCTCGCCGCCGCTGCGCGCCGAAATCTACTTGGCCTGGGTCGAGCTTCACCTGCGCACGCTCGACACGAGCGCGGCTCGTGCGGCGTTGAGCGAAGCCGAGCGCGCCGCGCGCGCGGCACGCATTCCAGCCATTTCCCAAGAGGTAAGGACGGCGCGCGCGCTCTTGGACGCGCCAGCTGCGCGCCTGATTCGAGCGGGCACGGAGCAGCTGCTCGGGCTCGAGCAAGTCGAGCGCGTGCTGCACGCACCACGCGGTTTGCTGATCGACGCCCGCGAATCCTCGCTGTGTGCGGGCCAGAGCCGCATCACGCTGAAGGGGCGCGCGGTGCTGTTCGGGCTGGCGCGCGTGCTCGCGGAGGCCTGGCCCGGCGAGGTGACGCGGCGCGAGCTGCTTTCGCGTGTGTTTGCCGTGACGCGTACGAACGACTCCCATCGTGCGCGACTGCGGGTCGAAATGGCACGTCTACGCCGTGCCTTGCTAGCGCTGGCCACGATCGCCGCGACGCCCTCCGGTTTTCGACTCGACCCCTTGGGCGAGGCCGAAGTGAGCGTGCTCTTGCCGGTGTCGGAGAGCGAGCACGCCCAGGTGCTCGAGCTGCTCGGTGACGGCGAAGCTTGGTCCAGCTCGGCGCTGGCCGCTGCGCTCGGAGTCAATCAGCGCACGGTGCAGCGCAGCCTGCTGGCTCTCGAGGCAGCGGGACGAGCGCGCGCCACGGGGCGTGCACGTGCCAAACGCTGGCTGCTTTCACCGCCCAGCGAATTCGCGACACCGTTGTTGCTCCCCGGCGCGCTGCATTTGGCCTAGTATCTGCCGCAGGTGATGGAGATGAGCCGGACCGCCGTCGACGTCGAGTGCGAATACGGACCATTCGCCGAGCAGGGAAGCGTGCACGGTGTCACGTTCGACGGCGAGCAGGTGTGGTTCGCCAGCGGTGATAAGCTGCAAGCCCTCGACCCCCAGAGTGGCCAGCTGACGCGCGCGCTCGAAGTCCGCTGCGACGCAGGCACCGCCTTCGATGGCCAATACTTGTATCAGCTCGACCAAGGCCGAATCCGCAAGGTCGATCCGCGCACTGGAAAGGTCGTTTCCACGATCCCCACGCCGGAGCTCGTGGGCGCCTCGGGCATGGCGTGGGCCGAAGGCTCACTCTGGGTCGGCCATTTCGCCGACCGGAAAATCCTCGAACTCTGCTCCCAAACCGGCAAAGTGCTGAGTGAGGTCGTGTCCGATCGCTTCGTTACGGGCGTCAGCTTTTGCGAGGGCGAGCTGTGGCACGCCACTCAAGACGACGAACGCAGCGAAATCCGCCGCGTCGATCGCAAAACCAGTGAAGTGCTCGAGCAGCTGGAGCTACCCCGAGGGATTATCGTCTCGGGCTTGGAGGCCGACGGCCACGGCCGCTTCTTCTGCGGTGGCGGCAAGAGCGGCAAGCTGCGGGTAGTCAAACGACCGACACGCGCTCGCCGCGCGAGCGGCAGCGGCTGAGTCCGGGCACCCGCGCACCCGCGCACCCGCGCACCAAAAAAGTGGGTCGCCGACCTTTATGTGGGTCGCGCTTGGAATCCCGGCGGAAAAATCCAGGCTTTGGCCTCATGTTTTTGCGCTGAGCTCGGTTTGCAGGATGGCTTGGTAGATGCAGTTGAGGTGTACTGAGCAGCTCGACCCTCGATCATGCGCCTCGCCATTGTCGCAGCCTCCGCTTACGAGGAGAACGGTCAAGTCTCCCCGATCCCGAACGCGGAGCTCGACGTCGAGCTGTTCGGTAGCCGGCTAGCCGAAACGGACGCGGGCTTCGCGGTCCACGCGTTCCCGGCGCAGCGCGGACTCGCAGACGCCACGGAGGCGCTGATCGCTGGTTTGGGCGAACGCCCCGAAGCGCTGATCTTCTACTTCTGGGGTTATGCGCTGCAGTCGAAGGAGCATGGGCCGACGCTGCTGCTCGACGGTCCCAAGCTTTCGTCATTCACCTTGGCTCGCTTGCGGCGAGTCCTGGAAGACTCAGCGGATGTCTCATTGGTCGTGCTCGACACGACCTTGGCGGAAGGCTCGACCGGGGAGCCACTCGACGCGGTGCGAGCGATGGGCCGCGCGCTGAGTCACGGCAACTCCACCGTGTCCAGCTTGATCGCCGCGCGCTTGCCGGAGCAGCGCGTGCCGCAGGGCCCGCCACCATTTACTGGCCTCTTGCAAATGATCTTGGACGCGCAAACCGGCAGCGCGCGCGCGCTCACGCCCGAGACTCTGTTTCGCGCGATGCAGTCCGAGGAGGTGATGTTCGCGGACATCCCCGCTGCCGGTTGTTTCCTCGGCCAGCGCGATTTCGAGGTGGTGCCGCCCGCACGGCCGCTGAGCGTGCGCCCTCCGAGCGTGCGCCCCCCGAGCTTCCCACCGCCGCCCGGCATGCGGGCGCCGAGCATCCAGCCGAGCTTTCCGCCGCCGCCGGCCTTGCGCCCTCCGCCGAGCAATCCACCGCCGCCTGTCGCGCGCCCTGCGACTGTCCCACCGCCGCCTGTCGCGCGCCCTGCGACTGTCCCACCGCCGCCTGTCGCGCGCCCTGCCAGCTTTCCGCCGCCTGGCGTGCGGCCGGCGAGCGTCCCCCCGCCGCCGCTGGCGAGACCGGCGAGTGTCCCACCGCCGCCGCTGGTGCGACCGGCGAGCGTCCCGCCGCCCGCTGATCTAGAACCCCCGAGCCCACCGCCGCCGGTCGTGCGCGCTCCCAGCATCCGACCGCCGAGCATCCCGACTATCTACGAAGAGCAGGATGAACAGACGGCACCGCGTGAGCACGTGCGAGCGCGTAGCGTGCCTCCTCCTCCGCCCCCCGTCCGAAGGTCAGCTCCACCAAACCTCACGCCCGGCGCCGTTCCTGGGGCAGAGGTCGCGGCCCCGCCGGCTTCGAGCGCTGCGGAATACTGTCGTCGCTTGCTCATCGAGTTCGAGCGCGTCTCCGATCGCGACGGTGCCTATCGCGCAGCGGAGTGCCTCGAGGCGCTCGGTGAGGCGGACCTCCACGAAGCGCTGCTAGCAGCGAATCACCGCCCGGACGGCTTGCAAGCGGTGCGCGGTGTCCTTTCCTACGCGGATTGGTACGAGCGGCTGTGCGCTGGCTGCTACGACCCGCAGACCAACGCCTTGCTGCGCGCGCTGGTGCCGGCGCTCAGTCGCGTCGGCTTTCAGCACGCGCGACGACTGCGGCGCGAACCCGTGCTGTCCGAAGAGGCGCGCCAAGATCCGGAGCGGAGCACCACGACGTTGGCCAAGACATTGCACTGGACTTCGCGCCTGCTGTGCGTGCCGGCGGCGGAGTTGTACCTGGTGCCCGAAGGCATGGACTCGCTCGGGCTGGTGCCGGGTCCCGAACGCCCGGTGCTCACCTGTGGTCGCGCATTGGGCAGCGGCTTCAGTCTCCAAGAACTGGTCTGCGTGTGGGGTCGAGAGTTGTCGTTCGCGCGTCCGGAACAGGCCGCGCTTTGCTACTTTCCGAACGCTTCGGAGCTGTCGCAGCTGCTTTCGGCCGCGCTCGCCGTGGGCGGCGCCGTCGGCCTGCGCGCGATCGATGACGATGGCAAGCGGCTCGCCAGCGGATTGAAGCGCGAAGTGCGCGGCCCGGCGCTGGCGGCGCTCGAGCTGGCCGCGCAAGCCTACCCCGTGCGCGAAGTGGCGGCTCGCGCCCACGCGTTCATCCGGTCGGCCGAGTTTGTTTCGGGTCGCGCTGCGCTCGTGGCTTGCGGCAATCTCTCGCTCGCGCTCGCGCTCGACCAGCGCTTTCCTCGACGCTTCCTGACGCGAGCCGAGGAAAGACGCGCCGATCTCTTGCGTTTCATGGTCAGCCCGGAGCTCGGACAGATCCGGGTGGCGCTGGGCGTGGCGATTGTTTAGCGGCGACTAGTAGCTCGACACTGGCGGAATGCGCCAGGTCGTCCACAGCAAAGCGAGACGAAAATCAGCAACTGTAGCGAAGGAACACGTTGCAGCAATGCCTCTGTAACCCTTAGGGTAGGACAAGGGAAGCGGGAGGCACTGTGGGTCGAGTGCGCAAAGCCGTTGGCGATATTCGCCACTCAGAAGCCGGGCAGGGCTCGCAGGTCGCAGCGGCCGCGAGCGAGCGGAGTCCCGCTTCGCGACCGACTTCGGACGCGCTCACTCTGGGCAGCACCATGCCCAGTGTGGATCTGCACCTCCATTCCACGTGGCTCAGCGCCGTCGCCGGCTACGTGGATGCTGCGGGCTTCGCTTCGCTGCTCGGGCTATTTCCCGCGCACATTACCGGTGAGTTGGTGGCCGATGCGATCGCCGTCTCCTCCGGCCCGCTCGCTACCCGTACCCACCTGTGGGCATTCCCGGTGTTCGTCGGCGCGGTCGTGCTGGCGACCTTGGTCGCGCGTATTTTTCGGCACTATGGCTTGCAGGCGCGAGCGGGGTTGCTGGCGCTGGTGACGCTGGCGCTGGCCCTGTTCAGTATCAGCGATCCCGTGTCCTGGCTCTTTCCCGAGCGACCGATGTCACTGATCATGCGCGGGGGCTTCGCAATCGCAGCCATGGGCTTCCAAAGCGCGCTGATGCGCGAGTCGCTGACCGGCTCTTGTCCCACCACGGTGATGACCGGCAACCTGACTCAAGCCGTGATCGAAATGGTCGATCAAGTCGTGGGCAAGGTGACTCGTCCGCTCTTGACTGAGCCCGCGTTGCGACCTCGGCGAGCGCCCGTGGCGCGCGTGCTGCTCGTCTTCATGTTCAGCGCAATGCTCGGCGGCTGGCTGACGCGCGCGTACGGTTCGCTGAGCGTGACACTGCCGACGCTGGTCACCGCGGCCTTGATGATCCAAGCCTTTCGCCAGGACTTTGCGCGTCGCGTGCCAGCGCAGCTCGTGCCTGCCCTTGCGCCGGCGTTCGAGCAAGAGGCGCTCTGGCCCGATCTGTTCCCGCCGCCCATGCCCGTGCAGTCTGCGGCCAACGCGTTGACGTGTGACCCGTTGCTGGCCAGCGGCGCCGGCAACTCGGCCACGCGCATCAAGGCTGGTTCCGCGCTGCTCGAGCAGCCCAAAGCCGTACCGGTCGAGTTCCGCACTTCGGGCACGCGACCCCGCATGCGCTGAGCCGCCGCTCGCGGCGGCTGGCAGTTTTGCCGAGTCCGGCAAGGTCCATGGCCGCTCGCCCCTTGCATCAAGGAATGTCGCGCCTCGTCCCGAGCGGTTTCCTGAGCGGTTTGCTGGCTATGGGCATCGCCGGAGCCTGCTCTAGTGGGACGCACACGCCCAGCGCGGCCGCGGGCATGGCTGGCGCGCTGGCTGATTCGGGGGGTGCCGCTTTCCGGGCCGGTGCATCCGGCGTGGCCGTCGGCGGCGCGGCCGGGGCGAGCGCCGCCGGTCGGGGCAATGGCGCAAGCAGCGCGGGCGGAACCGCGAGCGCCGCTGGCCGGGGCAATGAGCCAAGCAGCGGCGGTGGAAGCGCGAGCGCCGCGGCCGGTGGGATGAGCGGAGCCGCCGCGTCTGCGGCGGGGCAGGGCGGCAGCGCGCCCGCGGGCGGCGCTTCGAGCGCGGGCAGCGCTGGCGTACCGTTGACGTACCCGCCGGCTGCCAGCGAGCACCGCGCGATCGGCACGCACGACCCGGCGATGATTCACGTCGGCAACGCCTACTACCTGTTTGGTACGGGCGGCCTACTCAGCGTACGCAGTTCCACGAACCTTGCGCGGTGGACGAACGCGGGCACGATTTTCAGCTCACTCCCCGCCTGGATCAAAACCGCGCTCGGTCAGGCCCCGGCCGATTTGTGGGCGCCGGACGTCAGCTACGTCAATGGCACGTATCGCGTGTACTACGCGGGCTCGACCTTCGGCTCGAATCATTCCGTGATCGGCCTTGCCACGAACACCACGCTCGATCCGCAGGATTCGGCCTACGAGTGGCTCGATCAAGGACTCGTGCTCGAATCCAACCGCGCCGGCTCGAAAGACGATTGGAACGCCATCGACCCGAATGCCACGCAGGACGCAGCGGGCAATTGGTGGCTGGTTTTCGGATCGTTCTGGAGTGGCATCAAGCTGCGCCGCTTGGACACCGCGACCGGCAAACCGAGCTCGGCTGACACCACGCTGTACGCTCTGGCTGCGCACGCCGGCGGCATCGAAGCGCCGTCGATCATTTGGCACAACGGCTACTATTACCTATTCGTGTCCTACGACGCGTGTTGCAAAGGCGTCGATAGCACCTATCGGACCATGGTCGGACGAGCCTCGGCCATCACTGGCCCTTACACGGACGCCGCTGGCAAAGCCATGCTTCAGGGCAACGCCGTACAGCTCCTCGCCAAGGACGGCCGCTACATCGGTCCGGGTGGTGGCAGCGCATTCCGCGATGGCGACCTGTATTATTACGCCTACCACTACTACGACGGCCAAATGAACGGCGCGTCCGAGCTCATGCTGCGACCGATCGACTGGAAGAACGACTGGCCCGAACTCGCTGCACCTCGCTGGCAGTGACGCCGAGCGCTTGCGCATGCCTGGGCCCTGGACCGGAAAATACCGAATCTGCAGGCTATTTCTGGGGGCACGCCGCGAAATGTTTCGGCACGGTTCATCCCCTCCGTGACTATATGCCGATAGTCATTTTGATTTTGACGGAGGTCCAGCGAGCGGGCTCGTTGTAAAATCGCTCCGAGATGGAGCTCCCTATTGCCGTGGGTCAGGTGGTCGCGCAGAAGTATCGCGTCGATCGCTTCATCGGCCAGGGCGGCATGGGCGTGGTCGTTGCCGGCTTTCACCTGGAGCTCGATCAAGCCGTTGCGATCAAGTTCTTGGTGACCGAGTCAGGGCTCGAGAGCGAAGGCGCCGAGCGCTTTCGTCGTGAAGCGCGCGCTGCCGCCAAGATCCACAGCGAGCACGTCGCGCGCGTGTTCGACATCGGACTGCTCGACGAGCGAGTGCCGTACATGGTGATGGAGCTCTTGCATGGCAACGATCTCGAGCACGAGATCGAGCGGCGTGGCGCCCTGCCCGTGGCCGAGGCGGTGGGTTACCTGCTGCAGGCCATCGATGCGGTGGCCGAAGCACACTCGGTGGGCATC
>Ga0247783_1000749_pt1 | contig 10315 bp, 6 predicted proteins | sample UWRJL064202C5_FD_179911 | JGI IMG/M metagenome (GOLD analysis project Ga0247783, IMG submission 179911) | Plant litter microbial communities from Arlington Agricultural Research Station in Wisconsin, United States - UWRJ-L064-202C-5 | ecosystem: Environmental > Terrestrial > Plant litter >... | reverse complement strand
GGCACCGAGGAACCCAAGAAGGGTGAGCGCGGCGGCGGCGGAGCTGCCTACAAGAACCTCGGCAAAGATTGGGACGACGACGACTGAGCGCGCCAGGGCACGCGCACTACGGCAGCGAGCCGCTCGCGCGCGCTTTGGTGATTGCTCGCTTCGAGCAACCTCGAGCTTTTAGATAAAGTTCGAATTTGCTTCAACGGCACCCGCGCAAGTGATTGATCTTGCGCGGATTTTTCCGTCTCGAACATTCCTCCCTGGCGGATGCTGCTTTTGGTCCCGGTCGGATTGCGTGCCGAAGGTGGCGCGTGCTAGGACGTGGCTCCATTTCGGCCCGTTTCGGCTGACCAAAGGCTTGGCGCGGCCGCATGAAGCGTCCCGCCTCGCTGACAAGACGAGCAATAAACAGCGATGATTTTCGACTGGCTCTACGGCCTGTTCTCGAACGACCTTGCCATCGACTTGGGCACGGCCACGACGCTGATTTACGTCAAAGGTAAAGGCATCGTCAGCTGTGAGCCGTCGGTGGTCGCCGTGGCGCGTGATGCGAACGGCGTGAAGCGCGTGCTGAACGTCGGCCGTGAGGCCAAAGAGATGCTCGGGCGCACTCCCGGCAACATCGTCGCCATTCGTCCACTGCGCGACGGCGTGATCGCCGACTTCGAGATCACCGAGGCGATGCTCCGTTACTTCATCGCGCGTGCGCACAACCGGCGCACGTTGGTCAAGCCGCGGATCATCATCTGCGTGCCCTTCGGCATCACGGAGGTCGAGAAGCGCGCCGTGAAGGAGAGCGCGGAGAGCGCCGGTGCGCGTGAGGTGTACCTGATCGAAGAGCCGATGGCGGCGGCGATCGGCGCGGGCCTGCCGATCACCGAGCCGAGCGGCAACATGGTGGTCGATATCGGCGGCGGCACCACCGAGGTCGCCGTCATTTCCCTGGCCGGCATCGTGTATTCGCAGAGCGTACGCGTCGGCGGTGACAAGATGGACGACGCGATCGTCGCCTACATGAAGCGCAAATATAACCTCGCGATTGGCGAGCAAACGGCCGAGCGCATCAAGATCACGATCGGCAACGCGTATCAGCTCGACCCGCAGCTGACGATGGAAGTCAAAGGCCGCGATATGGTCGCGGGTATCCCGAAGACCGTGATCGTCAACTCGGATGAAATCCGCGAAGCGCTCGCCGAGCCGATCAACGCGATCGTCGAAGCGGTGCTGCTCGCGCTCGAACGCACCCCTCCAGAGCTGGCCGCTGACATCGTGGACAAGGGCATCGTGCTCACTGGCGGCGGTGCGTTGCTCAAAAACATCGACGTGCTCTTGCGCGAAGAAACGGGCCTGCCGGTCATGGTCAGCGATGACCCGATCAGCTGTGTCGTGCTCGGCAGCGGCAAGGCGTTGGACCACATCGAGCTACTCAAGGAAGTCACCATCGGGTGATGAGCTGAGGCTCGCGTGGGTTCGTTCAAGCACTATCGCGATATCGTCATCGTAGTGCTGCTTTTGGCACTGCCGTTCTTCTTCTTGCGCTCCAGCATTCGGCGGCCAGAGGACACGAGCTGGGTGGATCGCACGCTCTTGCACGTCGCGGCTCCGTTCCAGTACTTCGCAGCGCTCTTGGCGCGCGGTGTCTCGGGCCTGGTGGGTGACTACGTGTACCTCGTCGACGTAAAGGCCGACAACAATCGGCTCGCCTATGAGAACGCGAATTTGCGCAGCAAGGTCAGTGACTCGGAGCGCACCGAAGCGGACAATCGCCGCCTGCGCCGTCTGCTCGGCTTGCGCGAAACGTTGTCTCAAGAGCTCGTCAGCGCGGTCGTCGTGGGCAAGGACACGACCGAGTATTTCCGCGTCGCGCACCTCACGGTGGACACCAAGAACGCGGTGATTCGTCCGGAAATGCCAGTCATCTCCGTGGACGGCACGGTCGGTACGGTGCTGCGCGTCGCCGGTGAAAAGGTGGACGTTCAGCTGACCGTCGACAGCGGCTTCGGCGTGGACGTGATGGTCGAACGCACCGGGGCACGAGGCTTCGTGCGTGGCATCGGTGATCGCCAAAAATACTCGGCGCGCGTCGAATACGTGCAACGCACGGACGACGTAGACGTGGGCGACGTGTTCGTCACCAGCGGCTTCGGTTGCCGCTTTCCGCGCGGCATTCCCGTGGCGCGCGTCAAGAAGGTAGAAAAGCGCAACTTCGGCATCTATCAATCGGTCGAAGCCGAGCCCACCGTGGACTTCTCGCGCCTCGAAGAGGTGATGATCATTCTCACCGATCCCAAGGACTGCGAATCGGGCGCCGGCAACTCGCCGTCGAAGAAGCGCCAGCAGCGCTGAGTAGAGCCGGAGCTCTGCATGAGAAATCTCGGGTTTTTCGCGATCGCTGCCCTGCTGATCCTGGTGCAATCGAATTTATTTCGCTTGCTGGGTCCGATCGGCACGCTGGTCGGCGCCCATTGGGTGCACGGTGCCACGCCGAGCCTGGCCTTGCCGCTGGTGATCTTCCTAGGCGTTCACGAGCCCTCGATGCCGCGCGGGGCGGCACTGGCGTTCGCCATCGGCTACGCCCAGGACCTGCTCGCGGGCGCACCGGTCGGGCTTTTTACCTTCGTCTACGTGATGATTTGGTGGCTCTCGCGGGTGGCCGGCGTCAGGCTGACGGCGCAAACCATGCTCACCCGAATGACGCTCGCGTTCGTCTTCGCGCTGGTGCAAAGCGCTGTGATCTTGGTGCTGCTGGCCGTATTCGGTAACGACAACCGCCGCCCATTGGAGGTGCTGACGATCGTGCTGCCTCACGCTGCAGCGACCGCCATTTGCGCGCCGCTCTTGTTCCGCCTGGCGCAGCGCTTGCGACAAGGGGGAACGCCGGCTCGCGCACAGCCCGAGGCATTGACGTGAGGCGCGCGTGTTAGTTCAGCGCTCCGATGTCGGCGAGTTTCGGCGGCGCTACCGCTGGCTGGTGCTGGTGGCGATTGCCGCGTTCGGCATCTTGATTGGTCGCTTGGCGCAGCTACAGATCGTGGAGGGAGATCTGCATCGCGCGCAGGCGCGGCGCAACATCGTGCGTGAACGTTCCTTGGCCACTACCCGAGGCGTGATTCGCGACGCTTTCGGGCGTGTCTTGGCCGCGAATCGCCCCTCTTACAGCGTGCACATCACGCCCGCCGAGATCGATCTGGAGACCACCTGGCCGCGCGTGATGAAGGTCGTTCAATTGGACGAGTTCGAGCGCGCCGCGGTCGAGAAGCGCATTTCGGACATCAAAGCGCTGCCCAAGGAAGACAAGCGCCGCGGTCAGCAGATCTTGCTCAAGGTCGACGTCGACCGCGATGTCGTGGCCTTCCTCGAGACGCACGAGAAGGAGCTCAATGGCGTCGAGGTAACGCCGGCTCCCGTTCGTTACTACCCTTATGGGGAGCTCGGCGCGCACGCGGTCGGCTACATGCGTGAGGTGGATGCCGAGGCGCTCGAGCGCTTGGACGAGCGCGGCTACCGCGCGGGCGACCACATCGGCGCGATCGGCATCGAACGGCGTTGGGAGAGCTATCTGCGCGGACAACGCGGCTGGCGCAAGATGGTGCGTGGCATCGCGCGCCGCGAGAGCAACGCCGAGATCGACGCCAAATACCTAGAGGAACCGCGTCGCCTCGAGCCCATCCCGGGGCGCGACATCTCGCTCACGATGGACATCGATCTGGTGGCATCGATCGAGAAGGGCATTCGCGGCCAGCTCGCGGGCGCGGTGGTCGTGGTCGACGTGCGCACGGGCCGCCTGCTCGCGGCCCTGTCCAAGCCCAGCTTCGATCCAAACGTGGTCTCCGGCGGCAACGGCACGAAGGCCGTGGGCGCGGCGTTTCGGCGTCTCAACTCCGATCCGTTGAAGCCTACGATGGACAAGACCATCTCGGCGGCGTACCCGCCGGGCTCGACGTACAAGCCATTCACGGCGCTCGCCGCCTTGGCCGATCGCGTGACCGACCCGGATCGCGAGGTCGACTGTCACGGCGGGTTCGAATACGGCAAGCGCTTCTTCCGCTGTACCGGCGTGCACCGCAAAGTGAACCTGCATTCTGCCATCGTGCAGTCGTGCAATACCTACTTTTACGAGCTGGGCTCGCGCTTGAGCATCGACCGCTTGGCTGCGATCGGCTTGGATTTCGGCTTCGGCGTAAAGACCGGCATTGGCGTAAACCCAGAAGCACGTGGTCGTATGCCGACTCGCAGTTGGTACACGCGCCGCTACAAAGAGGCGTTCCGCGGCGGCTTTACTTTGCTCTCCGCGATCGGGCAGGGCGCAACCACCGTCAGCGTGTTGCAGTTGGCGCTGTCCTATGCCGCATTGGCCAATGGCGGCACGCTGTATCAGCCGCAGGTCGTGCGCAGCATCGAGACCAGTGACGGCACCGTCGTCCAAGACTTCCCGCCTCGTGTTCGGCGCATGGTCGAGCTCGATCAAGACCACCTCGCGATGGTCAAGAACGCGTTGACCGGCGTGGTCGCAGAGAAGACGGGTACGGCGTACAAGGAGCGCATTCCGGGGCTGGATTTGGCGGGTAAGACCGGCACGGCTCAGGTGAGCCACGTCACGCCGCGCGGCGTCGATCCGGACAAGGTCTGGTACTTCAACCGCGACCACGCCTGGTTCGCCGGCTATGCGCCCTCGAAATCGCCGGAAATCGCGATTGTCGTCATCATCGAGCACGGCGGCGGCGGCGGCAAAAACGCAGCTCCGGTTGCCATGCGCGTCGTGCGCGACTGGGAGAAGCTGAAGGAGAAGCGCGTCACCGCGCAGACTCCGGCTCATCCTCCTGGTAAGCGCGGAAGCTTGTGATGCCGGGCGACCGTTTCTCATTTCGGCGTGGGCCGATGGTCGACAGGCCGCTCTTGCTCGGCGTAGTGGCGATTCTCACTCTGGGCCTGGTCAACCTGTACAGCGCCACCAGCGTCTACATCGACGACGCGAGCCGTGCGCGGCTGGCCGACATCTACGTGACGCAGATCTATTGGATCGCGGTCGGCACCATGATCGCGATCTTGGTCGCGGCCATCGACTACCGTCACTACGAGCGTTTGGCTCCGGTGCTGTACGCCGGCGGCATGGTCTCGCTCGGCCTGGTGTTCATTCTGGGCAAGGACATCCGCGGCTCTTCGCGCTGGATTCAGCTCGGCAGCTTTGCCTTCCAGCCCAGCGAATTCATGAAGATTTTCGTGATCTTGATGATCGCGAAGGTGATCCACAACGATTCTCGAACCGAGCCCAGGACACTGGTCGATCTGGCGCCCGCCGCGGCCTTGATCTTGATGCCGGTGACGCTGGTGATGGCGCAGCCCGATCTCGGGACATCGCTGATCTACCTGCTCACGTGCGTGTCGATGTTGGCCATGATGCGCATCCGCACGTTCAGCGTGCTTTCGCTATTGGCGACCGGCGCGGTTTCGATGCCGCTCGCTTGGATGTTCGTGATGCGCGACTACCAGAAGAATCGCATCACCAGCTTCCTGAATCCGGAAGCGGACAAGACCGGCACTGGTTGGCACGCGCTCCAATCCCAAACCGCGATCGGCAACGGTCAGCTGACGGGTGAGGGGTTCATGCAGGGCACACAAAACCAATTCGGGTTCTTGCCAGAGCAATACTCGGACTTCCCCTTCGCCGTGTTCTCCGAGGATTGGGGCTTTTTCGGCACGGTGGTGCTGATCGGCCTGTATGCCTTCGTCTGCATTTGGTCGATCCACATCGCCTCCCAGGCCAAAGACCGCTTCGGCGCAGCCCTCGCCGTCGGCGTCGGCGCGATGCTCTTCTGGCACGCCGTATTCAACATCGGCATGGCCATGGGCGTGCTGCCGGTGGTGGGCATCACTCTGCCGCTGTTCAGCTACGGCGGCAGCAGCGTGCTCACGATGCTGATGGGCCTCGGCTTGCTGATGAACGTCTCGATGCGCCGCTGAGACCCGCCCAGGGTGAGGTCTTGGCGGTTCAAAATCTGGGAGCCGCCCGATAGGGGCAACTCCGCGGATCTCGGGGTGCGATGCTGGATCGCGATCGCCCCCTTTCTGCTGCGGGCCGTTCCTCGGCGCCCGCGTCCGCTCAATCCATCTTGAACAGGTCGTCCAAGTCGTCGCGCGTGAGCGTCTTGGCTCCGCCGGCGTCTTCGCTGAGCACGGAGGCGACGAGATCCTTCTTCTTTTGCTTCAGTTGCAGGATCTTTTCCTCGATCGTGCCGGCGGCGACCAAGCGGTAGACGGTGACGACCTTCTTCTGTCCGATGCGGTGAGCGCGATCGGAGGCTTGATCTTCGACGGCTGGGTTCCACCACGGATCGAAGTGGATCACGGTGTCGGCCGCGGTGAGATTGAGGCCAGAACCGCCGGCTTTGAGACTGATCAGGAACACCGGGATCGTGGGATCTGCTTGAAAGCGCTCGATGCGGTCTTGGCGGTCGATCGTGCTGCCGTCCAGGTATTCGTAGCGGATCTTGTCTTCGTCGAGCGCTTCGCGCACGAGCTTCAACATCGAGACGAACTGGCTGAATACCAGCACCTTGTGACCGCCGGACTCCGCCTCGTCCACGAGCTCGCGGAGCGCCGCGAGTTTGCCACTGTCGTCGTGGTCGAATTCACGTGGCAAACCGAGCAAACGCGGATCGCAGGCGGCTTGTCGGAGCTTGGTCAAGCCGGCCAAGATGTGGAGCTGGCTCTTGGCGACACCTTGGCGCTCGACCTCACCCATCACCTGCGCGCGGACCTCACGCAGCACCTGCATGTAGATGGCCTTCTGATCGGCGGCCATGTCGATCAGTTTGTCGACCTCGATCTTGGGCGGCAGATCCTTGGCTACTTCGTTCTTGGTGCGGCGCAGGATGAACGGGTGAATCACGGCCCGCAGCCTGGCTGCTTGCTTCGAGTCGCCCTGGTCGATTGGGCGCGCGAATTTTTCTTCGAATTTTTGCAGCGGACCGAGAAGCCCCGGGCTCACGAACTCGAAGATCGACCAGATTTCGCTGAGCCGATTCTCGATCGGCGTGCCGGTCAGAGCCAAGCGACGACTGGCGTCGAGTTCCTTGGCGGCGGCTGCCGTGGCGCTCAGCGGGTTCTTGATGTTCTGCGCTTCGTCCAAAATGGCGTAGTCGAGCGGCAGCTTCTTCAAGAGATCGATGTCGCGGCGTAAGAGCGCGTAGCTCGTGATGATTACGTTCGCGCTCTCCAGATCGGCGATTTGCTCGCGCCGACCAGCGCCGTGCCACAAAGCGGTGGTCAATGAAGGACCAAAGCGCTCGATTTCGCGGACCCAGTTGGTGACGACACTGGTCGGCGCGACGATCAACGCTTGCAGCGGTTTGGTCTTCTTCTCGGCTTTCAGATGCAACAAGAGTGCGATCGTCTGAACCGTCTTGCCGAGACCCATGTCGTCGGCGAGCACGCCGCCCGAGCCGAGCTCGTGCACGAACTGCAACCAGGACAAACCCTGTTCCTGGTACGGCCGAAGTGTGGCTTTGAGCCCTTTGGGCTTCTTGGCGGCCTTGATTTCGTCGATCGACGCGAGCTTGGCGAATAGCGTCTTGGCTGCGGCGGCGACCGTCTGGCTGCTGGCTTGATTGAGCAGCTCTTGCACGCGACCGGCCTGTGACAGCGGGATCTTCCCGGATTTGCCCGCTGCGGTGATCAACTCGATTTCGCGGTCAATCATGGCTTGCACCTTTTCGCCGTCGAATGGCGCAAAGGAGTTGTCGGACAGACGCACGAATTTCCGACCCTCACGCAGACAACGCTCGAGCTCGTCGCGATCGACGCCCACGCCTTCGCTCGAGTAGTCGATCTTGACGTTCAGCCAATCGACGCCACTCGACACGCGCGCGTGCATCAAGATCGGCTTGCTGCGCACGTGGGTGCCCACCAAATCCTCCGGGACGTACAGGTCCCAGTCTTCCGGCAAGGCGCCGACGCCTTCCGACCAGAAGTGGATCGCTTTGTCCGCGCGCGCCACGAAGCGTTCGCCGCTCTCGTCCGCTTCCAGACCCAGATCGAGTAAGAGCTGGACGGCGCGTTGCTGCGCGGCGATGTCACAGCGGATGCATTTGGCGCGCTTTTGCCCCTCTTCAGGCGGCAAAATCATCACCGGCGGGGAGATGCCGTCGGCACGAACCTCGACTTCGAGGTCGGCGTAGGCAGCCCGCAGCGAGACTTCGGCTTCGGTGAGCGAGCCAGTCGCGCGCATGCGAAACGTGGGCTCCAGATCGATCACGTCGGCCACCTGCGACAGCTCGGGCAATTCGGCGCCAATCTCGAGCGCGACCTTGGGCAAGCCGTAGGTGATCATGCCGATTAGCTCGGACGCGGGCTCGGCGATCGTCGGGCTGCGCAAGAGCCGGCGCAGCGCGGCCGGCGAGACGCGATGGTCCAAGGGCCGCGCGATGCCTTCGTTGGTGTCGATGTGAAAGCCGGGCGCGCCCTCGAACCAGCCGCCGGTGGTGAGCTGAAAGCGTCGGCCGTCGTTTTGGCGCTCGAAGGTCACCTTGGATACGATCGTATCCGCGCCGACCATCTCCAGATCGAAGCGTGGGCGCAGCGATTCCTCCGCGAAACGCAGCTGCATCAGCGCGGGCTCGAGCAAGACCCGTCGATTGCGCAAGAGCGGCAGCAACTCCGAGGCGTCTTCGCCGCGAATGTCGACCGCGGGGTGACGCGGATTGCCGCTCTCGAAGCGCGCCAGGACGCGGAGCGCGTTGCGGTCCGCGGTGGGCGTTACGCCCTGCCAGTTGAGCGCCACGCTGGGGAGCAGCGGCGTTCGGCTGTCGATGTCGAGCACGGTCACGGTCAGGCCGCCTTGGCGCACGTGGACTCGGAACTCCAAGTGCAAGGTGCGTTGAGTACCGTCAGGCGCAAGCCAGGCACCAATCCCGGTGGGGCGGGCGCTCAGGTCGGCGGGCGCGGGCGCCGCGTGCGGTGTGTAGTGGCTGACGGGGGTCGGTAACTGCGGCGCTTGCTGTTGTTGGCGACGGCGCCGGTCTCTGCGTCGGCCACCCTTCGCGTCTGCGCCGTTGGCGTTGGCATTGCCGTTGCTGTTGCTGTTGTTGCCCAATTGCTGCGCGCTGGCTGAGTGGAGTTGTTGCGGTGGCGGTTGTGCGGGCGCTTCGCGCCTCGGCAATGCGGAGCGTGCTTTGTTGCGCACGGTGATGAGCAATGCGGCCACGTGCTTGCAATGTTGATTGGTCTTCTGGAAAGCAGGGCAGGTACAACTGGAAGTGATGCCCTCGCCACCCAGGCGAATTGCCACCTCATAGGGGTCCGGATCGGAGCCCTTGACACGGCCTTGCGCGCTCGAGTCGTTGACGCTGACTTCCTCGACGACCTTGCGCTTCTCGTAGTCGAGGCCACGAAGGAAGGTGCGAGCGCCGAGCAATCGTCGAAGGCCGCGATCGGAGAGCGTGGAGAGAGCGTCAGACAGCGACGACACGGCTGCCTCGTTTTAGAGCGGAAGATGACGGCATTTCGTTCATGGCAAATTTTCAAACTGTGGGAGCTCTGCTTCGAGCTCCGAAAAAGTCAGAGAAGGAACGGCGTTATGAGCAGCGCGGCTGCGGCCGTCGCCTTGATCAGGAGTTGCAGTGCAGGGGCCGCTGCGTTGCCGAAAATGTCGGACAAGGCGTCGGCGGTGATGGATGTGGTGAAGGCGGAGCCGCTCTCGCGCCCTCGGTTTGCGCGACGCACGCTGCCCAGCGTGGCGCGGGCGGCATCGATGGCCAGCGCCGTGGCAAGCCCAGTCAGCGAGGCGACGACTACGAACCAGCTCAGCCCTTGGGCCACCAGCTCGGAGGCGGGGCCGCGGAACAACACGCGCAGGCCAAGACCGAGCAACAGTGGAGCGGCAATGCCGGTGGCGATCGGCACCAAGGCACGCCGCAGCGCCACCGTAGTCGTGAGCTCGACGCACTGCTTGTAGCTCGGCGTGTACTCTTGCGGCACTTGCGCGATGCCGTGTTCCCGCGGGAAACCGCGCAGTTGGCGCTCGACCTCGGCCGAGACTTCACGCGCACCGCGGGCCGCCGCGCGAGCAACCGACCCGGCGTAACCCAGCACCACCACGGCGCCCACCGCTCCGCACCAAGCTAAGACCGAGCTAGCGGCTAGGCCAGGGGTCACGAGAGAAGCGGGGGACACTCCGGAAGGGGAGGTGACTCCAGAAATGATGGCCCGTCCTTGACCAGCAATCGCCCAAGCAATCAGCAACGAGGAGAGCGCGCCGGAGAACACCGCGTAACGCCTGGCCACGGCGCCACCGAGAAAGCCCGCGTCGTCGAGCCGACTCGAGCGT
>Ga0247783_1000748_pt1 | contig 10321 bp, 6 predicted proteins | sample UWRJL064202C5_FD_179911 | JGI IMG/M metagenome (GOLD analysis project Ga0247783, IMG submission 179911) | Plant litter microbial communities from Arlington Agricultural Research Station in Wisconsin, United States - UWRJ-L064-202C-5 | ecosystem: Environmental > Terrestrial > Plant litter >... | reverse complement strand
GAGCTGCCGCCGCTGCCTCCATTCGTAACCGACCGAGCGCCGCCTTCATTTCCAAACCCTGCCGTCGCAGTCGTCGGCGCCCCAGCAGCGCCAGCTGCGTGATTGGACTTGGCAGGTTCGCTTGCGGATCCGCAGCTGGAACCGAGCAGCAACGCTGCGAGCGTAATGATGGATCTCATCGACGCTGCGACCTGCTAGGGGGCGGGATCGCCGGGCAGGCCGGGAGGGTTGACGAGCAGATGACGCGCAACGTCTGTCGCCCATGAAGTGCCTGGATATTCGCTGACCATCCGCCTCGCTTCCTCGCGTGCGTCGTAGAAGCGCTCGAGATTGACCAACGATTTGCACACGTACCAGCTGCGCTCGGCCGCGTCCGGGCTCGCCGGAAAGCGTTGCTCTGCGGCTCGCGCCAATTCCAGAGAGCGCTCCGGAGCGGAGTCACCCAGTGTGCGCAGCGTGGTCATGAGCGTTTCTTCGTTGGGCAGTGGCGCGGCCCGAACGGGCGCGAAGGCGAGCGCCGCGGGCACCACCTCCGCGGGTGGAAGAGGCATTGCCGACGGCTGTTCGCGCTCAGGCGCAGTCTGGGCGACTGCTGCGAGCGCTGATTTTCGCTCGGTCTTTGCGGGGCGCCGAGCAGGCCAAAGTGCAAAGCAGAGCACTGAAGCCGCACCCAGCAAAACTACGAACTTGACGATTGCTCGCATCATGACCTGCCGACCGACGCGCTATCCGCTGGCCTACTTGAGGCTCGGAACTTCATCGCGAGTGATGGTGTAGGGGCTCGAATATGCCGAAATGATGTTCGCGACGGTATTGTTCGACTTCTCGTAGCCGGCCCAAATGCTCCATAGCAGCCATGGGGCGGCCGACGGAAACATGGTCGAGGGCTGAGGCACCACGCCGGTTTCGTGCAACGCGAGCGGGATCGTGGCCCCACCGACGTTGCGGCTAGCGGTGTAGAGTGAGCTGAACGGCGGATTCGTACCGTACGTATCGCCACCGGTCACGTCTACGAAGGCCTTACCCGGATAGTAGGCCGAGTTCGGGCTACCGCTGAAAGGCATCAGCCGAACCAAATTGTGTATCCCCTTGGTCTTCACCAAGTAGTCGTAGGTGTACTTGTAGAGCGCGATGAACTGCGGCCCCGAGCACTTGCTCCACCAAAACCAACCGCTCGGTTGGGTCTCGTGGAACAGGGCCAAAAGCACCGGAACTCCGGCAGTTTGCAAGGTCTGCAAGTTGCTGGCCATGGTGTTCAGCTTCGATACGAAAGAAGTATTTTCGGCTGTGCCTCCAGTGATCACGTTGACGCATTGCGTACTGGTGAAGCCGAGCATGGAGTTGTCGTAGCTATCTGCATTGGGCGGCGCGCCCATGTGATAACGGATCATCGAGATCCCCCCGGCTGCCCAATACGCTTGAGCCCGGGACGTCGTAGTGCCTTGGCTGGCGGTACCTGTGCCGGTGTACAAAAAGTCGCCGCCCAGAACCGCGGGGGCTTTGCCGATGCTGCTGTTGCCCGTGTAAAACGAAATGTCGTCGGCTGGGTTCGACCAGCTGGTCTCCTGTTGGCCGGACAGCACGTGGTTGCCGGAAATGCTGTACAAGTAGCAGAGCAAGTTTTTCGCGGGCTGCGTGGCGTCCGGATCGACCGGTGCAACGCTGCAGCCAGCGCCGGAAGCACCCGCGGCGCCGCCGTTTGCCGAGCTGCCAGCGCTGCCACCAGCTCCGCCGCGACCCGCTGTCCCACCGCCGCCAACTGTGCCGCCGTTCGCTGCCCCGCCGCGACCTGGCGCCCCACCCGTTGCATTGCCACCAGCACTCGAGACGCCACCAGTAGCGGCGCCGCTACCGCCCTGCACGACGCCGCCCGTCGAGGATCCGCCCGCGTTCTCAGCGCCTTGGCCGGTGCCTCCAGTGCCGGACCCGCTTCTGCCGGCCGGAGCCTCGCCGCCGCCCGTGTTGAACGTCCCAGAGCTGCCAGCGGCGACGCCCGATGGCGCGCCGGCGCTCGGCGAGACGCTTCCCCCAGAACCGTCGTCGCTAGGGCTGTTTCCCGAACAAGCGGTGAGCACGACCGTGAGCGAACAACCAAGCCAGGTCCCAAGCCGCGCTAGGCGAGCCATCTGATTTATCATAGCGGGCCACCAGTTCCCGTTCGTGGTCAGGGCGGCTCAACTGATTACATGGAGGCGAGGGCATGCGTGCTGAGCACTTGGCTTGCACCGGCACTGCTTCAACCAGAACCGATCTTTCTTGCCCGAATCGCTCGCCGCTGTTCGGGCGATCAGGACAAGGCGCTCGCGTCGTGAACCCTTTCTGTTTTGTGTTCGAATTGCGCAGGCCGGTGAGCTCGTTTTCGGAGGCATACATCACGGCAACGGATTGCTTGCTCCATGGCGAGCTCGGCGTCGGCGTGTGCTTTTGAGCGCGTGCAATCAGAGCGTGCGGGACTCGTTCGGCTGCTATTGCCGGCTGCGAGCGGCGGTGTTGCTCGGTATCATGATCGCGTCGCTTTGCGTCCCGAAGCGCCTGCTGGCGCGGGCCGGCGGCATCGCGAGCGAAGGTTGCACTGGCTGTCACAACGGGGGCAAACCTCCGCTGGTCACGATCACGCCGGACATCACGACCATCAATCCTGGCTCGGTCGTCAATTTGACGATCAGCATCTCACCAAGCAACGGCACCGGAGCTGGCTTCTTCCTCGAGGCGAGCACCGGGAAGTTGAGTGTCATCGACCCCGGGACCCGGCTCGAGGGCAGGGGTGTCGTGCAAAATGCCGTGCGCACTGCGGCTAGTGGAAACATCGACTTCAAGGTCGCGTGGACTGCGCCCGCGACGCCTGGGGGCGTGGACTTCATGGCCTGGGGCAACTCGGTGAACGCCGATCGCAGTACGCGGGGGGATGCCGAAGGCAGCGGCTTCTACACCGTAGCCTTCGGCTGTAGTGGCAGCACGTTCTACCACGACTACGACAATGACGGCGTGGGTGCGGAGAGCACCGGCTACACCATCGCTTGCAGCGTGCCCGCCTACTTTTCCGCGCGGGTCGGGGATTGTAACGACAACGATCCGAAGATCTTTCCTGGCAGCGCCGAGCTTTGCGATGGCAAAGACAACAACTGCGACGGCAAAATCGACGAAGGGATCACGGTCACGAGTTACTGCACTGATGCCGATGGCGACGGCCACGGCGTGCTCGGCAAAGCCACGGTGATGGGCTGCGGCGTGAGCAAGGGCTTTGGCGTTTGCGACAACGACTGCAATGATAGTGACCCCGATGTGCACGCGGGCGCTCCCGAAATCTGCAACAACAGGGACGACAACTGTAACGAACGGGTGGACGAGAACGCGCGCGTGGTCTGCGGGATCGGTTGGTGTGCGAGATATGGCGAGGGCTGTAGCTCGAACTGTACGCCCGGCGAGCCGCGCGCCGAGGAATGCAATGACTTCGACGACGACTGCGACGGAGTAGCAGACAACGGCACCGATGAGCAGTTGTGCGGCATGCCCGGTTTGCGCTGCGTGGCGGGTAGTTGTCTGAACGATACTGGCGGGGTTGGCGGTTTCGGCGGCATGCCCATCGGCACTGGCAACGTTGGCAGCCTCGGCGGCACGAACGACCGCGGATCGCCGTGGGGAGGGGGGACTTCCAGCTCTAGCCCGAAGCGCGAACCTGGGCGCGGTTGCGGGATCACCACGGCCCACCGCAAAGGCGCTTGGCCCGGGGCGCTCGCTTGCTCGCTGTTGGCAGGACTCGTGGGCTGGCGAACACGGCGGTGCAGCCAACGACCGCGCCTCCGGAGTGGGTCGGGGGCGTTGCGGGGCTGACCCGCATCGCTACTCGGCGACCAGCGCCCAGTCGTCCAGGTTCACGGTTTGGCTGCCGCCGGTCATGCCAATTTCGATCTGTCCGCCGGTGACTGCCACGCCCGCGAGCTTGACTTGAGTCCAACTGCTCCCCGCCGGAATGGCCTGGGACTGCATGGTGCCGCCCGCCGGCTTGGCATACAACATTGCACCCGGCCCGCCGTTTTTCGCCCAGACGCTCAGGATGTATTTGCCGTTCGGCACTTCCGTCAGTATCTGTGAAAGCGAGCCACTGCCGGTGAGTGCCCAAGACCACCTGCCAGTGCGCCCACCACTCGAGTTGGAGCCGCCGCTCGCACGCCAGCCCGTCGGAGTAGTCACTGAAACGCGGTCGGCTTCGAAGCTCGGGTTGAGCGCCCAGTTGTTCTGCGGAGCGACGCGCCACGTGCCTTCCGAGGCGTTGATGGTCCACGCGCTGAGCGAGCGGAAGCGCATCTTTTCGCCTTGAAACTCGAGTGGCATCCACTGGTTGAAACCGAGCCCGTTACCCGCGAAATCGGACCAGCGATCGCCAGCGAAGATGATGGTTGTCTGCTTACTGCCTTTGACCGCTACGAAAAATCCGGTTTGCGTGACGTGACTGAAGTCCGCCTGCGTGCCTTCGAGTACGAACTCCGCGCTCCACGGACCTTTGACGCTCTTGGCTGACACGCAGTATGTTTGCGAGGTGTTCCAGCCATGCAGGTCGGAGGAACAAAAATAGTAGGTGCTTGCATATTTGAACATGCAATTGCCTTCTCGGCCTCCGCCGCTATAAACGGGCAGCGCGTTCTCGGCCGCAAGAAAGTCCGAGGCGCGCAGCGGGGACAGATAGCGGTTGGCGCGACCGCTGCTGCTCGAGCTCACGACATAGGCCTGCCCGTCGTCGTCTTGGAAAAGCGTTTGATCACCGGTCCCCCCGTTGACGATACCGGGCAAATTGCTCTGCACGTTGTTGTAGACGAAGCCGCCGTTCGGCTTGTCACTGGTCGCAAAGTAAAGGCCCCCGCCGCCTTGCGCGGCCAACACGTATTTCTTGGTTTGCGAATGATAGACGACACCCAGGCGTCCGAACCAGCCGCCGGCGTTGGTCAGTTTGTCGGTTGCCTCCAGCTTCCAATGCGCCAAATCTTTCGACGAATAGCTGGTGACGCCCTGAAATGACGTGTCGCTGTTCTTCCCGTCTGGTTTTGCGGCGTATGTCACGGCACCCCCGTACTTCACCCCGTACCAGTAGTAGGTATCGCCGACCTGCAGCACACCTCCCCCTTGGGAGTAGATTGGCGCGCCGCTGGTATCTAGCCAGAAGCGATCGTTGATGATTGTGCCGTCGTCGACCATGTTCGTCGAGCCGCTCGCACCCGCCGCTCCTGCACCGCCCTCAGGCGGTGCACCCGCGACAGCGTTCTGACCAGCACCGCCTGGGAGCCCGCCAGTGTTTGCGCCCGCGACACCGTTTGCGCCCGGGACGCCGCCAGCGCTTCCGCTCCCGGCGCTACCACCGCTTGCGCCCGCGACGTTGCCAATCATCCCGGCAGCGCCCGCGCCGGCCGAGCCGCTCGCTGGCCTGCCACTCGTGCCCGCAGGTGCCCCGGGCGACTCTTGGTTCGGCTCGGTCGTCTGCGAGACACACGAGGTGACGAAGAACAGTAGCGAAACGAGCCGGAGGTCCGTCCAAGGTTTGATCGACACACTCTTACCAGGGGAGCGAGCGGCTTGAACTTTATCGTCAGCCTCCGAAGATTTCGCCGAATGGTCGATTTGAGGCGTCGGCCCAAACCGCACGCAGAGAATCTCGCACCACTACGCGCGACCGCTGCCCTTACATCGGCGATGGTCTACGGTTCCGTGTTCCGGTCTATGCAGGTCGCGCTCTTGGGTTTGTTTGCGAGCAGCGCGCTCGGCGCCTGCGGCTCGGACGTCGGCGGCTCGGACGCCGGCGGCGCGGGCGGCGCACCTGCCACGAGCGGTGCGGCCGGCAGCGCAGCGCGATCTGCTGGTTCCGGAGGAGTGGCAGCCGTGGCCGGCGCGCCTGCGGGTGCGGGCGCTCTCTCGGCCGCCGGCAGCACGATCAGCGTCGCGGGTATTGCGGGCACGGGCAGCGGTGGCTGGGCCGCTGGCGCTGCTTCGGCAGGGGCACCGAATGTCGACGGAGGCGCAAGCGCGGGCACGAGCGGCGGCGCTTCGGCGGGCAGCGGCGGCGTTTCGGCCGGCGGCGGCGGCGTTTCGGCCGGCGGCGGCAGCGGCGCCGCGCCGCCGAGCGAGTGCAACTTGCCGACGCCGGTCAGCTTCCAGAAGAACATTCAAGGCTTCCTCACGACGTCCTGCGGGAAAGCGGTGGGCGGGGGTTGCCACGTGACGGACACCTCCAAGACGAGCCTTGGCTATGATCACGCCTATGATTGGATCACGGCCGTCGCCCACACCGGCTCGTGCGGTAAAACCCAACCCTACGTGAAGCGCTTCGAGGTCGTACTGGCCCTGATCGCCGGCGCCAAGCCGTCGAGCTGCCCCAACTCCCGTCAGATGCCGCCGAACGGCATGGGCACGCCGCTCACCGTGTGTCAGGTCGCGGCGCTGCAGGCCTGGCTCGCCGAGCCCATGGTCTCGCAGATGCACGTGCCAGTAACGGACGACACCAAGGATCTGTATCCGGCAGGCGCGTATCTGATGCCGCCATTCAACTGAGTGCCCGGTATGCCGCTGGGCTCAAGGTACGGCTCTGACGTTGCTCAGCAGGAACACGTAATCCTGGTAGTCACCGTTGCCGGCCTCCTCTACAGCCAGCAAATAGCTTCCGGCAATCGACGTCCCTGCCGCGTCTTTCAACGGGTAAGTCTTGAAGCGGTGAGCTCGAGCGGGTGAGTTCAGGGCATCCTGGCTGTAGACGAAGTCGCCGTTAGCCACGTTGCCGGTGTCGTACTTGTGGGACTTCTGGTCGGTGTAGATCCAGATCCCGAATGGACTGCTGCCCGGATCGAAGGTCGTGCTACCGGTCCCGAACGGCGGCTTCACCATGCGCGCCTTGTCCGACGTCTGTGCGTCTTTGCCGTTGGCCATGGTGGCCAAGAGCGTGCAGCCGCCGCCGCCGGTCTCGCTCGTGCAACCCGTAGTCGTGGTGTACCAACCGTAGGGCAATGGACCGACGGGGGAAAACCGCGCGACGAGCGTCATGCTCACGCTGCCCCCGCCCGCCCTCACGAAGTGTGAAGCAGGGACTTCATCCGTGCCCACCTCCACGCCCGGCAGAGTCGAGGCATCCATCGAAGTGTTCGAGTTCCAGTTGTTCTGCGCCTTGCCTACGTCGAGCGCGTAGCCAAGGGTTTTCAAAATCTGCCCGAGCGTCGCTTCGTAGTTGACCTTCGCGAGCAGCAAGCCATACACGCTGACCGCGGCGTTGCCCGCATCCGTGCTAGCCGTCAGCGTGCCATTCAGCATCACGCAACCAGTGTCCTTGTCCGTTGGATCCGCTGGCAGCCCAGGGCCCACGGTGCTCATCTCGATGGTGATGGAAAGCTCGGCACCCGCCGCCAACGCCGCCGGGAACGCCGGTACAGCGCCGATTTTGAACAGCGCCGCATTGGCGCCCGCGAGCGAAATGTCCGTCACTTGCACTGCGCTCGCAGCCAAGTTTTGCAGCTTGACCACGGTCGCCGCCGCGGGCGTAGCGGTTCCGCGCACTCCCGTCACCGCGATCTGACTCGACCCGAACCGAACCTCGCCGCCGTGCGCCTGACCGCTGCTGCCCGCGATGCCGGTGCCGGCGCCACCCGCCACACCGCCGCCGCTCACGCCAGCGTCAGACGAGCCGTCGCCCCCGCTGGCACTCGTGCTCCCGGCAGAGGCCCTAGCCCCAGCGACGCTCATGGCGCCGCTCGCCGCCGCGCTTGCGTCGCTCCCGCCGCTGCCCGCGCCGGCGCTCGCGTTCCGTTCGCCTCCCGCACCCGACGCGCCGGTACCGGGGTGCACCATGTCCGGGCCACTCGAGCCACCGCATGCGGCGCACAGCGAAAAAATCAGCGCCGATCCGGTTCTCCGCCAAGTGTACGTTTTGGTCATCCAACTGAAGTAGCAAGGGGAGCCGCCGCGGCGCTCTTCATCGAAATCGACCGTGTCGCCAATCGAGCGCAAAAAATGCGAGCAGGGGGCCGAGCCGCCCACAACGCTGGCGGTCGCAAACGGGTTACGGAGCTGCGGCGCCGCTGGCAACGACAGCCCACCGACCGGGCGCCACTGCCAACTTCACATAGCCGTTGCTCTCAGCGGCGGAGATCACCCCCGTCACCCCCGGTGTAAATGCTCCGGCGGCGAAGACGGCCGTGCCGTTGACGGTGATCCGCATCCCCGCTGCGCCGCCCGAGAACGGCTGCGTCGGAACGCCGACGGTAGCAGTCGTGCCGGAAGGTGACGTGAGCGTGATCGAAAACTGCCCGGCGCTCGAGGCGATGTCGGCGTCGATCTTTCCCTTCACCGAAGGCACCGACGCCGTTGCCTGGGACAGACCGCCAAGCTGCGGCAAGACCTGATACGTTGCGTAACCTGGGGTAGTTGGTGCAATGCCTGCCACGTACTCGGACATCAGCGAGAGTGGGCCACCCGACCAGGCGTGGTTCAACGTTCCCTCTGCCGGATCCCAATGCTCGTAGAGCGTCGTAGACGAGCTCTGGATCATGGTGGCGTAACGCGACCGCATCCGCTGCAGGCCGCCCGCCGCGTCGCCCATGCGAAAGTAGGCCTCGAGGATGTACTTTTCCATGTACGGGCTGGCATTGGTTCTGGTGGCGAGCACTGCCTTGACCGCGGGCCATTGCGCCGAGCCCAAGAGGCCCGCCACGACTGCCAACCCATGGCCGCGGTCGTCGGGCGCGGCGTTCCCCGAGGCCAAGCGCGTTCCGTTCCAGAACTCTTTGACGAAGGCGGTTTTCAGCGTGGCCATCGTGGCGCGATACTGGGGTGCATCAGCGGTGTTGCCTGTGAGCTCGGCCATCCGCGCCGCTGCGTCCAGCGCCATGTAGTACCAGGCGTTGTCCAGTAGTGGGACGTCGATGTTGTCGCCCCAATCCGACCAGTCCCAGCCGCCCGCTCGGTGAACGACCAGCCCGTTCGCGCTCCGCGTCCACAGCGACAGGTACGACTTCACGTGAGGGTAGGCCGCGGTGATGGCCGCGAGATCGCCGGAATGCAGGAAATACGTCCAGAACCCGGAGACCCCGACGGACGCCAACATTTGCACAGGCAGTTCGGTGTCGTAATTTCCAGGTACCGGAGCAGACATCGTTTTGTCGCTGCGCTGCCAACCAACGAGCGTGTTGATGGCGTTGCGGCCTAGGAAATCCGCGCGCCGATCCAAGGCATAGAAGGACTGTTCGAGCTCGATCACCACGTCGCCCCACCACAGCGCTCTCTCCCGCGTTGGGCAGTCGGAGTAGTTGTCGCGCATGTTGAGATAGAGCGTTCGCTGGGCCTTGGTCCACAGCGTGTTCAGGTTGCTGTCGCTGCTGCTGAAGCTGCCGGAAAGATCGGTGTCGTAGCCGCTTTCCCGATAGCCGAGGCCGAGCACCTGTACGCCAGTCGGGATGGTGTATTGGACCTCGTTGCCGCTCATCCATCCCAACGACTCGTATTCCTGATCTCCTGCGCGCGTGACGTAGCGAGCGCGCACCGAGGCGCCGCCCTTCTCGTTCGTGCGGTCGGTCTGAAGCCCGATGACCGCGCCTGCGCTGGGCGCATTCACGTGGAGGTAGGGGGTGACCTGCGCGTTGTAGGGGAGCCGCGCGTGAATCACGGCCCCTGTCCCCGATGTCGGCAAGGACGATTGGTTGAGGTACTGTTTTATCCCTGATTGCCGAAAGAGCGGGATTCCGCGCGGCCACAAGCGTCCCCAAGGCGCCACCGGAGGCGCGCCCTTGGCAGTGGCAGAGGTCCAGCTGGTGTCGTCGAACGCTGCTGCTGTCCAGTTTCCGATTTCGTTCCGAGCATCGTACTCGACGTTCGATTCCGGCAAACGATAGTTGGGAGCGGTTAATGTCTGACGCCCATAGCCGGCGTGGACACGCACCTTCCAACTCTGATCGCTGACGATCGTGGTGGCGCCCGCGGCCGCTTGGAAGAACAGACCTCCCTTGCCGCTGCTCCTGTGTGAGAAGCCGTCCTTGCCGAAGAACCAGACCAGTACGGCGATGGTGTTGTCGCCGACCGTGAGATAGGGGGCGAGGTCCACCTCGTCGACGTAGCTGTCCGACGTGTTCGGCCCGCGCTTCAGCCCGCCCTCGAACACCACCTGCTTGCCATTGATCCAGAGCCAGTATTTCGAGTCGGCGGCTATCAACGCTCGTGCGTCGGCAGGCACGCTGGAGAGCGTGAGCTTCTTTCGGAATGCCGACCAGGTGTTGGCAGGCCCATCCGCCGTCTGCCAGATCCATTGTCCGGTCAGCGCCTGCGTCAGGGGCGCCGGCCAAGGCTGCGCGCCGAC
>Ga0247783_1000746_pt1 | contig 10333 bp, 5 predicted proteins | sample UWRJL064202C5_FD_179911 | JGI IMG/M metagenome (GOLD analysis project Ga0247783, IMG submission 179911) | Plant litter microbial communities from Arlington Agricultural Research Station in Wisconsin, United States - UWRJ-L064-202C-5 | ecosystem: Environmental > Terrestrial > Plant litter >... | reverse complement strand
CTGATTACGTTGGTCGGCAAAGCCGGCACTGGAAAAACCCTGCTCGCGCTCGCAGCGGGTCTACGCCGCGTGGTCGATGACGGTGCCTACGCACGGCTCTTGGTCAGCCGCCCGGTGATGCCGCTCGGTCGCGACATCGGCTTTTTGCCCGGCGACGTGGATCAGAAGTTGAACCCATGGATGCAGCCCATTTACGACAACCTGGAGTTCTTGCTGGTCGCCGGCGGCAGCAAACGGCGGGGCGTGCGCGGCTTCGAGGAGCTGTTCGATGCGGGCCAACTGCAGGTCGAGCCGCTCACCTACATCCGCGGCCGCAGCCTGCCGCACCAGTACGTGATCGTCGACGAAGCGCAGAACCTGACCCCGCACGAGGTAAAGACGGTGATCACTCGCTGCGGTGAGGGCACCAAGATCATTCTCACGGGCGATCCGTTTCAGATCGACAATCCGTACGTCGACAACGCCACGAACGGCCTCTCGGTCACGGCTGACCGCCTGCGCGGGGAATCGATCGTCGGTCACATCTTGCTCTCCAAGGGCGAACGCAGCGAGCTCGCGAATATCGCTGCCAACAAGCTTTAGACGATGGCGATCACCCCGCAACCACGCGGCGTGATCGAGCTGGATCGAACGCCGCTTTTCCAGAATACGCAGCAGCTCTTGCGCCGCGCGGAGGCCGAGATTCGGCTGATCGATCGCGCGCAGCCGACCAACGTCCGGGCCGAACGCGAAGCCCTGATCCACGACTATGGCGCGGGCCGAGCGCGCGCTCCGAACTTCGAGTACGCGGCCCCGCCAGCGCTCGGCCAGCTGCGCAGGGCGCTTTCGGCCGCCAACGCCGCGATCGGTGGGCTGGGAGCACTGGGTGCGGCGTATGCCGCGCGCGCGCTGGAGCTCGAGTGCGAGGCCGCCGCGGCGGAGCAGCTGGGGACGGCGGAATTTGCCGCGTGCTGCGCGCGGCGCTACCCGCTCGAGTCGTCGCCCGACGCGGACGCGGCCGAGGCCTGGGCCGCCCGTTGGATCCAGGCGGACGACGACGCACAGGCCATGCTCCATCGTAGCGACGACCGCGCCGATCCCGAGAGCCTGATTTGCGCGCTGGAGCGGGCGACCGAAGGCCTACCGGTGCGCTTACAGATCCGCAATCAAGCCGCCGCCGCCTCGGTCGGAGAAGGCTTCATCGGCGTGCGCGCGGGGCTTTGGCACAGCCGGGCAGCCGTGACGCGCATCGTACTCCATGAAGTCGAGGGTCACGTTCGCCCTCGCGTGTTGGCGCAGCGCGAGGCCCTCGGTTTGTTCCGAGTGGGGTCGGCCAGAAGCAGCGACGACGAGGAGGGGCGAGCGCTGCTCTTGGAGCGTGGAGCGGGCGTGCTGGATGGAGCGCGCCGCCGTGAACTTGCCCGGCGCCACTTGGCTGCGCGTGCCGTGCGCTCGGGCGCGTCGTTCCAGGAGATCGTGAAGCACTTGCTCGGGCTAGGCCAAGACATCAGCAGCGCCGTGGAAGCCGCTTGCCGCGCGCTGCGCGGCGGCGGGCTCGCGCGCGAGTACGTGTACTTGGTTTCGCTCGCTCGCGTGACGCGCGCCTTCGAGGCCGAACCCGAGCTCGAGGGTTACTTCGAACACGGCCGCGTCAGCGTGGAGGCGGCGCGCGCCTGCCACGCGGGCTTCGGCTTTCGCCGCGCCTGACGCCCCTTCACGCCGGCGCCTGCGCGCCCGCACCCGCACCCGCACCCGCGCCCGCGCCCGGCTATGCGGGGCATTGTACGACCCGAGAGTCAACCGCAGGGCCGCAGAGATCGCAGAGCTTGCGCAGAGATCCGAGCAGCGTCCCATCGAGAAGGAATGCACTAGTGGACACGCGGAGATTTTTTGGGGTTAGCGATCCGAGTCGCAGCCCGGGTTGTACAGTGCGTGACCCGTCGCCCCGAGCGAACCCCAAATCCCGCTCCGTCTCCCTCTGATCTCTGCGATCTCTGCGGCTTTGCGGTTGAAATCTGGGAGCTGAACCGAGCGCTACGAGGGGTGCGGCGACGCGCGTCGCGTTCAGCGGTCTCAGCCGAGCTCGACCAGCACCGGAATGTGATCGGAGGGCTTGTCCAGCCTGCGCGGCTCCACATCCATGAGCGCGCTGCTGCAGCGCTTGGCCAGCGATTCCGAGAGGAAGACGTAGTCGATGCGTAGCCCTTCGTTCTTGCGGAAGCCGCCGCCGCGGTAGTCCCACCAGCTGTACAGACCCCCTTGCGAGTGGTGTTCGCGAAATGCGTCCTTCAAGCCGAAATCGCGGACCCTTGCCAGGGCACGGTGTTCGTCTGGATGGAAGTGGACTTTGCCGCGAAATAGCTCGGGCGCGTATACGTCTCGATCGTCGGTCGCGATGTTGAAGTCGCCGCACACGAGCACGTCGCCGTTGGGATTCGCTGTCTCGTCGAGCGTGACGCGGAGCCGCTCGAGCCAGGCGAGCTTTTCGGGGAACGAGGGCGAGCTCGTGCTCTTGCCGTTCGGCACGTACACCGAAAAAATGCGCACGCCGGCGATGGTCGCAGAGATGGCTCGCCGGTCTGCGTCCGGGGCCTGACCGGACAGACCGAGCGTGATCTCTTTCATCGGTAGTCGAGACAGGATCGCGACGCCGTTGTACGAAAGTTGTCCGGCCATGGCGACGCCGTAACCGAGGCGCATGAATTCATCGGTTGGGAAGTCGTCGTCGGTGACCTTGGTTTCCTGCATGCACAGGACGTCCGGCTGCACACGTTCCAGCCAATCACAGGCGTGGTCGAGACGAGCGCGGATCGAATTGACGTTCCAGGTGGCGACTTTCACTTCGCCTCGCCGTAATACCGCGCGCTCCCGCTCGCAACCGAGTTGTTCGGCGCTCGCTCTCGGCTGAAGTTCGCCTGAAGCTCAGCTGAAGGCTCTAAACGCTTGTCACGGGCCCGCTCGTGCACTAGCGAAGTAGCGGGCTTTCCATGGTTTCTGCTCCGACCCGAGTCTTTTCGTTGCTGCTGGCCGCGTTCTTCGCTCGCAGCCAGCTTGCGGTCGCGCAGTCGGACGATCAAGGCGCGGTGCCGAGCGGCATTTCCGGCGCGGTCGTCAAACCTGCCGAGCCAGTCAAAGATCCGCCCAAAAAGCCGGTCATCGTCTTGCCCGAGCTGACGCATTTCGAGCACGCGCAGTATCCGGCCGAAGCCGAGCAGACCGGCCTGCAGGCGGACGTCCTGCTGAACCTCACGGTCGATCGGCAAGGCAACGTCACCAAGGCGGTCGTGCCTGACCCGGTCGGCAACGGCTTCGACGAGGCGGCTCGAGCCGCCGCGCTCAAATTCAAGTTTACGCCCGCCACGCGCGACGGCGTGCCGATCCCGGTGGTCATTCCGTACCGTTACTCGTTTACGTTGACCGTGAAGCCAGGCGCCGAAGCGCCACCCCCTGCGCCCACCACCGGCAACCTGCTGGGCGTGGTGCGCTTGGCAGAGAGCAACACGGGACTCGCGGGCGCGACCGTCACCATCACACTCGCGGATGGCTCGCAGCGCAAAGTCCTCACGGACGAGACGGGCAAGTGGCGCGTCGATGGCCTGCCTCCCGGCAAATACAAGGTGCGCGTCGAATCCCCCGGCTTTCGCGCGCTCGAAAATCAAGAAGAGGTGGGGCTAGGGGAAGAAACCGAAGCCACCTATCGGCTGGCGCCCGTGTCGGAGGGCATCGAAATCACGGTTCAAGGTGAACGCCCGCCTCGTGAAGTAACGCGTCGCACCATCGAACGCCGCGAGATCGACCGCATCCCGGGCACGAGCGGCGACGCGCTGCGTTCGATCCAGAGCTTGCCCGGTGTGGCTCGCCCACCGGGGCTCGCGGGGCTGTTGATCGTGCGCGGCTCGGCGCCCGCCGACACACAGGTTTACGTGGATGGCGGACTCGTGCCCATGGTCTACCACTTCGGTGGCCTATCGAGCGTGGTGCCCACCGAGTTGCTCGATAAGATCGACTTTTATCCGGGCAACTTCAGCGCCCGCTTCGGCCGCGTCAGCGGCGCGATCGTGGATGTCGGCCTACGTAGCCCGAATACTCAATGTAGCGGTGCGTACGGGGCTCCGACCGATCGCAAGGGCTGCTTCCACGGCATGGCGCAGGTGGACATGATCGACGGTCGCCTGATGCTGCAGGGCCCGTTACCCATGAAGGATTGGACGTTCGCCGTCGCCGGTCGGCGCAGTTGGATCGACGCTTGGCTCAAGCCGGTGTTGGACAGCGCGGGCTCCACCGTCACATCCGCGCCGGTCTATTACGACTATCAGGCGATCGTCGACCACAAGACCAGCTCGTCTCGCTTTAGCCTGCGAGCCTTCGGCTCGGACGACAAATTTCGAATCATCATCACCGACCCCGCCGCGCAAGATCCGGCGCTCGGCGGCGCGCTCAAGTTCGGGACCTCATTTTGGCGCGTGCAAGCGCTGTACGAGAGCGATCTGTCGCGTTCCGTCTCGAGTAACTCGATGATCTCGATCGGCCAAGACCACGCCGGCTTCTCGGTCGGCACTTATTTGTTCAACCTGGAAAACTCCGCAATCTACGCGCGACAGGAGTTCGGCTTCAAGGTCGCCTCCGGCGTCAAGATCAACACCGGTTTGGACTTCGCGATCTCACCGTACGAGGTCACGGTGCGCTTCCCACAGGCGCCGCGTGCCGGCGAGCCCGACCCGGGGCCCTACGCTTCCCGCCCGCCCAAAGAGTCGCACGAGAAGAGCACGGCTTTTCGCCCCGCCTGGTACGTGGAGGCGGAGCTCTTGCCGACCAGTCGTCTGCGCCTGATCCCCGGTGTGCGTGTCGATTACGCTCGCGATACCGGCCACACCGACTTCGCGCCGCGCCTCGTGGCTCGTTATGACTTGGTCAAGGGCGCCGATCCCGAACATCCCGAGCTCGAGCGCCGACGCACTACCCTCAAGGGTGGCGTGGGCGTGTTCTATCAGCCGCCTCAGTTCCAAGAGACGAACCCGGTATTCGGCACTCCGGGGCTGACCTCGAACCGCGCCATTCACTACTCGCTGGGTGTGGAGCAAGAGATCACGCGCCAGGTCGAAATCAGCGTCGAGGGCTTTTACAAGGATCTCACCAATCAAGTCTCGCGCACGCCCAACGCATCCGGCACCTACACCTACGGCAACCAAGGTTTGGGTTCGGTGATCGGTCTGGAGACGCTGCTCAAGTACAAGCCGAGCAAGCGCTTCTTCGGTTGGATTGCGTACACGCTCTCACGCAGTGTGCGTCAAGACGACGCTTCCAGCCCGGAGCGCTTGTTTCAGTTCGATCAGACGCACAACTTGATCATGCTCGGCAGTTACCGGCTCGGGCGCGGTTGGGAGTTCGGCGGACGCTTCCGAATCGTCACGGGCAGCCTCGACACGCCGGTGGTCTCATCGCCGGCACTGCCCGCGGTATACGCGTCGGATGCCGGCTCCTACAGTCCGATCCAGGCTACGCCGTTCAGCACCCGTTTGCCGCTCTTTCATCAGCTGGATCTGCGCGTCGACAAGCGCTGGCAGTTCGAGACCTGGCGCCTCTCCGCCTATTTGGACGTTCAAAATGTGTACAACAACGCGGCGGTGGAGGGGCTGGCTTACAACTACAACTACAGTCGCCAGTCCTACCAAACCGGCATCCCGATCATCCCCAGCCTGGGCTTGAGAGGTGAGTTCTGATGCGCATCGCAAGCTCCGTCGGGCTGACGCCCTTGGCCGCCTTTCTCTCGCTGTCCATGCTCGCTTGCGGGCCCGATTTCGACCCGCCGAGCGAGCTGCATTCCTTGCGCGTGATGGCCGTGCAGAAAGACGTGCCTTACGCGCAGCCGGGCGACACCGTGAACTTGCAGATGCTTTGGCAAGACGCCTCGCTGCAGGCAGGACGCAAGGTCGCGGTTGCATGGTCGCTGCCGTGCATCAACCCTCCGGGTGACCTGTACTACGCCTGCTTCAGCAAGCCGGAGTCTTTCCGCGGCATGGGCAAGCAAGACACGGACACCCCGGAGCTCACCTCGTTCGAGGTTCCACTGGACATCATTTCCAGTCGTCCTCCGCCCGCAGACGGCTCGAAGAATCCGGCGTACGGCATCGCCTACGTGTTTTTTACGTTGTGCGCCGGGGAGCTCACGTTGCTGCCGGGGTCGAGCGAGAATACCCTCCCGATCGGCTGCAAGGATGAAAATGGCACGTTGCTCGGCGCCGATGACTTCGTCGTCGGCTACACCTCGGTCTACTCGTTCGCGGGCTTTTCCAATCACAACCCGGTGATCAAGGGCTTCGAGTTTCGCGGAAATAGCCTGGCGGCTCCTGCGGTCTGCCTCAACGAGCAGTGCCTGCCCCTGGCCGGCTCCGCGCCGGCCGTCGATTTCGATTGCGACGACCCGGAACAGAGCGCCCGTTGCGTGCCGACTTGTGCAGACGACGGCGATCCCGCGTGCAGCGGTTACGCGTTCCGCCCCACGATCGACCAGAGCGATCCTTGGAACCAAGACCAAGACGATGTCTCGGTCGAGCTGCTCGGTGACGAGGTCGGCGAGCAGATGTGGATCGATTACTACACCGACGCGGGCGGCTTCAAATCTGCCGTGCGCTTGCTGAACGACGCTACGGCTGGCTGGAACGCCGACTATGGGACGGAATTTTACGCGCCCAAGGAGCCGGGCTTGTCGCGCATCTGGGCCGTCGCGCACGACAACCGGGGCGGTATGTCCTGGTCGGGCATCACGCTCAAAGTGCAGTAAGCGCGGGCGCTCGTTCTTCAGCGCGGCGGCGCACTCGCCTGCGCCATCACGATTTTGTTGCCGTACTTGGGCGGCGGCGCGATCAGTCGCGGCAACTCGCGCGGCTGTTTCTGTGGCGTGGCGCGCGTCTCGGCCTCTGCTTGCGGCGCGGGCTTCGGCGGTTTCAGCGAGTTCTGCCCACAGCCCAGCAGCAGCGCTGCTGCGACGCAAAAACCAAGGGCAGTGCGCGCTCGCATTACCCTTCAGGGTAGCAGTGCGCCGATCCCGAGCAACGCGGCGCGTTCGGGCACGGATCGGCGTACTTCGAGCGCGCGTGCTGTTTTGCCTCACGCGCGCCCGAAACGCGGAACTGTTACGAAATCATCAGCGGCGCGAGCTGCCGCGATTGCCGAGTGTGCTCACTGTACGAGCGCAGTGGCGGAGGCAGAGCTATAATCTCCTCCCCACGAACTGGGGCTGATCTCCGTCGAGGTTTCCGTCGCGAGCTTGTAGCGCACGACCTTGCCCACCTTCTCGCTCACTTCTACACCGAGCAGGTCCTTGCCATCGAAGCTGACGGCTTGCGGTACGTTCTCGAGTTCGGCGCCGAGCGCGCCGCCAATCTCGAGCTTGGTCCAGTGCGTGGCGAATGCTTCGTCGAGTGATTCGATCAGCGCGTCCGAGCCGCCCGTCAGGATCATGCTCGCCAAGTAGTCGTTGCCTTCGGCTTCGTAGGCGACTTGCGTCGTGCCGTCGGTCAAGTCGACTACTTCTACGCCGTGTCGAGTCTTGTTGCCGCCCTCGTAGCAACCGTCCGCCAGCATGTATAGCGCGCTGCCGTCGCTGTTGACCGAGAGTGAGCGCGGATTGACGAGCTCGAGCTCGATGGCTTTGCCCGCGGTCGCGCCGTTCAAGTCGACCACGTTGTCGGTCTCCGTGTCGATGCCGACGATCAGCCCCGGGTTCTTGGAGCAGGGCAGGTGGAAGCTTGCATCGTAGGACTTGAGGTCGATGCGCTGCAACGCGAAATAGGCGATCTTGTTGTTCGGATCGTACACGCCCTCGGCAATCTCGGCGCTGTGGTCGCTGTCGCCCGGAGCGTTGAACTCGTTCAGATCGATGCGCCGGCTGACCCTGCCCTCGCTAAGATCCAAGATCGCGATCAGGCTCTGATTGTACAGGGGAACGTAGGCTTTGCTGTCGACCGGCGCGTGGTCCTTGCCGGGATCTTTCAGATTGAAGGTGGTGATGATCTTACCGCCATCGAGTAGGTGCACCTTGTCGTTCGTGCGTTCGATGGCGAAGCCGATGCCGGCACTGCTAGTGGCAGCGAGATCACCGTCTTCGTAGGTCTCGCTGTCGCCGACCGCGCCGGAGTCGACGGTGATGTCGACGATCTCGCCCTTGCCGGCCGAATAGTCGGAGGCTGCGACGAGTAGATGAGTGGAGGTGGCGGGCGCGGGGCCAACCACGACGACGCCGTGCGGATTGAGCGAGGGCGGGAACACGATGGCCGCTTCGCCACCCTCGCCGCCTGCTCCATCCGGAGAACCCGTCTCGCCCCCCGCGCCCGCGTCGTCACCGATGGTCGCGATGTCTGTGTCGCTGCAAGCCGAGGACAGCGCGCTGCCGCCCAAGAGAAGTCCCAACATCAATAAGTGCCGCTTTGCCATGTATGCCTCCAGTTACGCGCTACCGGGGGCAAGGAAATGAAACGGCACGGGCGCGGATCGTCGCCCTGCGTCGTCTCGCTTCCGCGCCCCGCGGAATCGCAAGTCGAACCGCCCCCCAAAATTAGGGGCACGGGCGCGAGCACGGTAGGTCTCCTGGCTTCCGGATCGTCCTCGGTCCGACCCTTCCCAGACTTGCGCCCAGTGGATTTGTCGGACTTTGTCCCCGGTTACAGTGGCGGGGGCCGCGCCGGCATTGCACCGGCTTCCCTGAAGGCCTTTTTACCGATTTCGGCAGAAAGGCGCGTTAGACCGCGTTCGCGGGCCCGGTCGAACGACCGAGCCAGGCCGGCGTGTAGCATGGCCGGACAGCCTGGGTCCAGAGCGGCCTCGAGCACACTTAGGAACATAGCCGATTGCAGTGTACTGCTAAATCGAGGACGCTACCTGCTCGCCGAAGCGCCGCTCTGAATGGCTCAACCCCCTAAAAATGTCCCCCCGTTAGGGCACGGAACCGTCGTCAACGATCGTTACGAGATCCGGCAAAGCCTGGGTAAGGGAGGCATGGGTGAGGTGTTCCTCGCGTACGACCGCAGTACGCAACAGCCCGGTGCCTTGAAGGTGGTGCGTGAAGAGTCGCGCATGCCGGGTGACGACGAAGCGCTGCGCCAAGAGTTGCTGCTCGCACGCTCGGTGAGCCACCCGAACGTGTGCCGCGTGCACGACCTCGCGCCCAGCCTGTGGGGACCGATCCTGGTGATGGAGCACATCGCTGGGCAAACCCTGCACACGCACATCCGACGTCGTAAGGCTCAGGGCGGCTACACCGCGGATGAGTTTCGCAAGATCGCGAGTGAGGTTGCCGCGGGGTTGGCTGCCATCCATGCGCAGGGCTTGGTGCACGGCGATCTCAAGCCGGGCAACGTGATGGTCACCGGCGACCGCGCCATCATCCTCGATTTTGGTTTTGCACAGGAGCGCGCCCGGCTCAGCGCGCGTCGCCCCGGTGCACCGCCCGACGGCGGCACGCCGAACTACATGGCGCCCGAACGCCTGCGCTCCGGCGGCGCGAGCCCCGAGGACGACATGTACGCTCTCGGCCTGACGCTGTGGGAGATGTGGACCTGTCGCGTGCCCGAGCCCGGCTATCGCCCGCGCGCCAAGCCGATGCGCTCGCAGATCATGTTCGATGTGCCTTCAGGGCTGTCCGTGGACGAGATCAAACAGATCTTCCGTTGCTTGGCGGATGATGCTGCGTTGCGTCCGACCGCGCGCCATCTGCGCTTTTTCAACCCGAGCTCGCTCACCACTAGCCAAGTCCAGATCCCGCGTGAGCGGATCGCGCCCGGAGCCCCGCCGGGTCGCGCCTCGAGTGAGGTCTTTACCCCCTCTTCGCAGGCGTTATTGGTCACATACTGCACCAACGCGCCGGAGGCGGCGGGCACCTTGTTCGTGCTCGACAAACCGATCATCACCATTGGGCGTCGCAGCGGGCAGGACATCGTGATGCCCGAGGCGACGGTGTCCGGTTCGCACGCGGTCGTACGTTGGAACGCCGGCTCGTGGACGATCGAAGATACCGGAAGCACCAATGGCACGTACGCCGACCACAGCTACGAGCGCAAAAAGACGATCGCGCTGTTACACGGCGCGGAAGTTCAGCTCGGTGAATCGCGTGTCAAATTGGTCAGCTTCCAAGAGCATTCACCACCACACGAGCGCGCTCGCGCTTACCTCGCGCGCCGTGACGGCCTGACCGGGCTCCTGCAGCGCGACCACCTGGTCAAGGCACTGGATGAAGAACGCGGGTTTGCGGAGTGGGCGGCCGTGCCCTTGTCCGTCGCGCGCTATCACATTCGCGGCCCCAATCGTCACGTCAGCGAGCGCCCGACGATCGGCGAAATGCTGGCCTTGCGCCGCGCCG
>Ga0247783_1000745_pt1 | contig 10333 bp, 11 predicted proteins | sample UWRJL064202C5_FD_179911 | JGI IMG/M metagenome (GOLD analysis project Ga0247783, IMG submission 179911) | Plant litter microbial communities from Arlington Agricultural Research Station in Wisconsin, United States - UWRJ-L064-202C-5 | ecosystem: Environmental > Terrestrial > Plant litter >... | reverse complement strand
AACCCCCATATCGCCGGTAACTATTCCTTTAACACTACCCTCGTCGCCGTACAGAATTTCACTGGCGTTGAATCCGGGAAATAAATCTACGCCTAACTCTTCGGCTTGCGTCGCTAACCACCTGCATACTTGCCCAAGGCTAACAATATAGTTGCCATGGTTATTCATTAGGGGAGGTAACAGTAGTTCAGGAATTTTGTAATGATTGGATTCGGTCAACCACAAGAATTGATCCTGTTTAACCTCAGTGAAGATAGGAGCGTTTTTGGTTTTCCAATCGGGAATTAATTCATTTAGCGCAATGGGATCAATTACTGCTCCCGATAAAATCTGTGCGCCAGCTTCCACGCCTTTTTCCAATACACAAACGCTAAGTTCGCGTGCTTGTTCTGTGGCAAGTTGTTTCAAACGAATGGCGGCGGCGAGCCCCGCAGGGCCTGCGCCGACAATGACTACGTCATAATGCATTTGGTCGCGTTGGGTCATAACAAACTCAAACAATAGTAGGTAGATTTATTTCATCGCTGCATTTTATGTTGGCAGTGAGCGTGCGGCAATAATCGAGAAACGCAATCATCGCTGGGGTTTGATAGCGGTTTTTATGCCATACAAACATAAATTGGCGGCGCAAATCCAGCAAGGGTGTTTTTATCTCTACCAAACTACCGCGCCTGAATGCATCGCGCAATGCCAAGCGAGAGATGCACCCAATACCCAGACCAGACTCTACCGCCCGTTTTATCGCCTCAGTGTGCTCCAGCTCCAAACGAATCTTTAATTCGGGTGAATGGTGGCGCATCGCCTGATCAAAAGTCTCTCGTGTTCCCGAACCCTGTTCGCGCAAAATCCAGGTTGCCGCTAATAATTCATCCATGGTTGCTGCAGTTGAATTCGCAAGTGGATGAGTAGGTGCGCAAAACACAGCAAGCTCATCCTCAATCCAGGTTTCTGCTGTTAGATCAGGGTGATGGCAACTGCCTTCAATTAATCCTAAATCCAGTGCATATCCTGCAACTTGCTGTAAAATCGCCTGCGTATTTTTCACCTGGAGGGCGATATGGCAATCCAGATGATTCTGCATAAATTCGCTGATGATCATGATGGCAAGATAATTGCCAATGGTTAGGGTCGCTCCGACATTTAAATCGCCTAACGCGGATTTCCCTGTCAGTAGTTGCTCGATTTCACTCGCTTGGGTCAGCAAGCTGCTGGCGATAGGGAGCAGGGTTTTGCCCAGTGCGTTAAGTTTAAGCAACTTGCCATTGCGATCAAACAATTGGCAGTCAAATTGGCGCTCCAGTTCCGCCAGAGCTGTGCTGGCTGCAGATTGGGATAGGGCAACTATCTCCGCTGCACGGGATACATTCCCGGTGCGGGCGATAGCTACAAAGATCTCTAGTTGGCGCAGTGTATATCTCATATCAGTTTTGTAGATATATAAAATATGAATTATCAATTTAACAAATATGCTAGCGCGAAATAGAATAGACATCAACAAGCATCTTGCTGACTTTTATGGAGGCTCAGAGTGAAGGTACTGGTCGCGGTTAAACATACTATTGATCACAACGTAAAGCCCAATATCCACCCCGAAACCGGGCAAGTGGACATCGCCCAGGTCAAAAAGGCGATCAATCCGTTTGATGAAATCTCGCTGGAGGAGGCTGTACGCTTAAAAGAGCGCGGCCAAGTGAGCGAGATTATCGCTGTTGCCATTGGTGGCGCAGAGGCCAAAGACAGTTTGCGCCATGCCTATGCATTAGGTGCAGATAGAGCCCTCTTGGTAGAAACTGATGCGCAACTTCAGCCACTCGCTGTTGCCAAGCTCTTAAAAGCCGTAGTTACCCGTGAGCAGCCACAGCTTATCTTTTTGGGGAAGCAAGCGGTGGGCGAGGATTACGGCCAGACAGGGCAGATGCTTGCAGCACTGCTCGGAATTGGTATAGGTACCTTTGCTTCAGGCATTCAACTAAAGGATGATCATGTTGAGGTTACACGTGAAGTTGATAAAGGCACCCAAACACTCTCGCTTCAATTACCCGCAGTCGTCACTGCTGATTTGCGTTTGAATGAACCGCGCTTTATCAAATTGCCCAATCTAATGATGGCCAAGAAAAAAACAATCGAAACACTTGCCGCCCACGAGCTGGGTGTTGATCTCACTCCTCGCTTCAAAGTGATTAGCGCGAGCGAGCCACAACAAAAACCCGGTGCGATCCAGTTGGCTAATGTGCAGGAATTGGTTGCAAAATTACGTCAAGCGGAGGTGTTGCAATGAGTGTATTAGTATTGGCAGAAAAAGATGGCAATCACTTGAAGCCTTCAACCTATCAAGCGGTTAGCGCAGCAGCAGCTTGGCAATTGCCGATAGATTTATTGGTGTATGGCGATAATCTTGATGCAGTAGTAGCGGAAGCACAACAGTTGGCGGGAGTGCGCAGTGTCTTGCGTGCCCAGGCAGGGCATTTGCAACATCCATTAGTGGAGGATGTGTTGGAGTTGGTGCTGAGTATTGCTAATCAGTACAGCCATATCCTTGGTGCACATAGTGTATTTGGCAAAAGTGTGGTACCGGCTATTGCTGCACGTTTGGATTCCGCGCCTATCACTGATGTTATTGAAATCCAGACACCATCAACTTATGTGCGCCCAAGCTATGCGGGTAATATCTTGTCGAAAGTTGAAAGTCAGGAGCCGGTACAAATAATCACTGTGCGGGCAACGGCATTTCGCGCGAGCAATCTTGGTGGCAATGCAGAAATCATTATGGTCGATGTTCCATCTGCGCGCGGAATTAGTGCTTGGATTGGTGAGCAGCTCACGCATTCTGAGCGACCTGAATTAAATTCAGCGCGTGTGGTGATTGCTGGTGGGCGCAGTTTGGGTAATGAATTTAATGCGCTCCTGGATCCAATCGCTGAGCAATTGGATGCTGCCATAGGAGCCACCCGCGCCTGTGTTGATGCTGGTTTTGCCGCGAATGAGCTGCAAGTAGGGCAAACTGGCACTATTATCGCCCCCGAGTTATATATCGCCGTGGGAATCTCCGGTGCTATGCAACATCTTGCAGGAATTAAAGATAGCAAAATTATTGTGGCCATTAATCACGACCCTGATGCTCCGATTTTTAAACATGCGGACTATGGTTTAGTTGCGGATTTATTTACAGTGCTGCCTGAATTAAATACCGCGTTACAACAAGACTGATTTTTTTGATAGATCCATTATTTTTAGTAGGCCCTTAATTTTTAAATTGATCCTTGGATTGTAGGAAATTCTAATGAGTGCATTTAATACGCAAAAGGTTTTGTCGGTAACCCACTGGAACGACAGTTTATTTAGTTTTACCACGACACGTGATGATTCATTCCGCTTTGAAAATGGCCAGTTTGTGATGATTGGCCTGCAAGTGAATGATAAGCCGCTGCTGCGCGCTTATAGTATTGCCAGTCCAAACTATGCCGAGCACCTGGAGTTTTTTAGCATTAAAGTTCCCAATGGACCTCTAACATCGCGTTTGCAAAATATTCAGGTAGGTGACGATATTTTAGTGGGAAAAAAGCCAACGGGAACTTTATTACTGTCAGATTTAAAGCCAGGGAGGAATTTATATTTCCTGTCAACTGGCACCGGGCTGGCACCGTTCATCAGCCTAATCCAAGATCCGGAAGCTTACGAGAAATTTGAAAAAATCATTCTTGTTCACGGTGTGCGTAAAGTGAATGACCTGGCTTATCGTGATTTCATCACCAAAGAATTGCCTAACAATGAATTCCTGGGTGACGATGTAAAACAAAAATTAATTTATTACCCGGCTGTGACGCGTGAAGCTTTTGAAAATGAGGGGCGTTTAACGGATTTGCTGGCCAATGGAAAATTATTTTCTGATATAGGTTTGCCTCCGCTGAATCCGGAAACTGATCGCGCCATGTTGTGTGGCAGCCCCGGCATGCTGGATGATACCTGTGTGCTACTGGATGCGGGTGGATTACAGGTGTCGCCGCGTATTGGTATCGCGGGTGATTATGTTATTGAACGGGCATTTGTTGAAAAATAATTATCTCCCACTGCCCCATAGAGAGGCCGGAAAATAATTGACCTGTTTGCCGGTATTTTTATTCGGTTGCTCTTTCCGTACCAGCTAGGTTCCTGAGTTTATTTGGCAAAGCCTTTATATTGTTTAAGCATAAGAACTGTTGCGATCTTGTTAGTTTGCGCAGCTGTTATCAGGGTGAAAATTTTATGGCGATTTTATTATGGTTTACGGTTTCTTAACGAATAAAAAAATTAAAGCGAATAAACTAGACACCGTTACAGGAAATAATTTTTAACCAGCATACCCGTTTTTACTAAAACTGATGTTTGTATTGCAGTGTAAACAATGTGTATAGAAAACTATAATGGCTACATAAATCTAGTTATTAGTGTTCTCGTAAAGGAAGCGCTACCTCTTTGTTTTCAATAACTATTTTGACTAACAGAAAAGGTTTGAGTGAATTTCACTCAGGGCGGCGTTAATTCCCCGTAAAAATAAAACATCTTGTTTCAGTGCTAGGAAGTAAGTCATTCAGATTTCTAACTTTTAAGATGTATTGGCTATGTCATATAAACCAGAAAAAAGTGCTCTTGAAAAATCTACCGGTGTAATAACTGTTATAGTATTTCATTTGGTTATAATTTATGCCCTTGCTGTTGGTTTGAACCATGATCCTATGGATATTATCAAGCAGCAAATTGATGCAAAAATTATTGAAGAAGAAGCTCCTCCACCTGAAGAGGCACCACCACCACCACCACCAGAGTTCGTTCCTCCGCCACCGGATTTTGTTCCGCCACCGGATATTGAATTCACTGCAGATGCCGCTCCTACGAATACCAATGCAATTACGGTTTCCACAAAACCGGTTGTTGAGGCTCCAAAAGCAACGCCGCCTCGTGTTCCTAAAAAGGGTCTAAGCCGCCCCCCATATCCATCATCCTCGCTTCGTTTAGGGGAAGAAGGTTTGGTAGGTTTATCTCTCTCTTTAGGTGCTGATGGTAAAGTTCTGGACGGCAAAGTTGCAGTTTCAAGTGGTTTCGAGCGACTGGATACTGCCGCTCTTAAGCATGCAATTCGGTCTTGGAGGTTTGAGCCTTGCATGAGTGGTGATAAGCCAATAGCGTGTTCGTATCGCATGAACTTCCGTTTCAAAATTTCAGACGAAAAAGGTCGGTAATTTTAAACTGGCGTAAATTTTAGACCTGGTAGTTATGGGGCTTGCCCTAAAATTATCAACAAAATTATGTTCAACACTAGGATATTAAAAATGAAAGCAAAGATTTCCTCATTTTTTGTTTTACAGCTTGCGCTCCTTGTTGGTGCGCAAACATTTTCTTCTTCTTCTTTTGCGCAAGACGCAACTGTTACTGATCCGGCTGCTGCCACCCAGGATGCAACTGTTGCTCCTGAAGGTTCAGCTCCAGTAGATGGTGCATTGCCTGCTGATCCAGCTGCTCCTGTTGATGGTGCATTGCCTATTGATTCAGTTGATCAAGCTGCTGCTGAAGCTCCGGTGGATGATGCATCAAATGCTGCATCAGCTGCAGAATCAGCTACAAAAGAAGCTGGTACTGGTTTTGGTTTGCACGAATTGTGGGCACAAGGTGACCCTGTTGCGCGTGGCACCTTGATTATTCTGGTAATCATGTCAGCAGCAACTTGGTATGTATTGGTGACCAAGTTGATTCAACAACAAGTTTTGTTGAATCAAGCAAAATTAACCCGCAAGTTCTGGGACTCTAAAGACTTGAATGACGGCTTGAACACTTATAAGGCGAATAGTGCATTCCGCTCTGTGGCAGAAGACGGCATTCTTGCTGCCAAACAGCATTCGTCACGTCAAGGTGAGAAAATTGATTTGCCTGAGTGGTTAGCTGTTCAGCTTCAACGTTCAGTAGAGCGCGTTACTTCACAATTGCAAACCGGTTTGTCTTTGTTGGCAACTGTTGGCTCTACCTCTCCGTTCGTTGGTTTGTTCGGTACCGTATGGGGTATCTATAACGCTCTTATCGCAATCGGTTTGTCTGGTCAGGCGAGTATCGATAAAGTGGCCGGGCCAGTGGGCGAGGCTCTTATTATGACTGCAATTGGTTTGGGTGTTGCGGTACCTGCAGTACTTGGTTACAACTGGTTGGTTCGTCGTAACAAAGTAATTATTGATACTCTGCGTAATTTTTCCGCTGATGTTCATGCGCAATTGTCTATGGGTGTGCGTGGCGGTCAAAACGACTAATTAACATTTTTTGATTTAATTTTGTTTATTGCGCTTAAGTTGAGATTAATTAAGCGCAGTAAGTGACTCAAATAAAGCGAGCAATATCATGGGTATGAATATATCGTCTGGTGATGGTGATGACCAGCTCAACTCAACGATCAATACAACCCCGCTTGTAGATGTTATGTTAGTTATGCTGATTATCTTCCTGATTACTATTCCGGTAGTGATCAAGACGGTTCCGGTAGCTCTGCCTAATGTCTCCAACACACCTACAATAACCAAGCCTGAAAACATTGTAATTGCTGTTACTAAAAACGGTGAGTATTACTGGAATGATGCAAGATTGTCTGACAAAGCAGCGCTACTTGCTCAACTGAAAACCATTACAATGATGCGTCCTCAACCAGAAGTTCATATTCGTGGTGATTTGAATGGGCGTTACGAACATGTAGGTCGCTTGGTATTGTATTGTCAACGCGCCGGGATTAGTAAAATAGCTTTTATTACTGAACCAACACGTTAATCCGAAATCCTATTAATACCTGAGGTGATAACATGGGTATGAATGTTGGTAATTCATCCAGTGATGATGTAATGGTGGAAATGAACACCACCCCGCTCATTGACGTGATGCTTGTTCTGATTGTTATGTTAATTATCACACTGCCAGTTCAAACTCACGCAGTGAAAATGGATTTACCTGTTACCAGTTCTCCACCACCAGATGTGAAGCCTATAATTGTATCTATCGACATTGATTTTGACGGTGTCATTCGCTGGGACGGCAATGTGGTTCGAGATGGTGAGATGCTGCGAAGTTATATGACGCATGCTGCGGGAACAGAACCAAAACCTGAGATTCATTTGAAGCCACATAAGCTTGCAAAATATAATGTGGTTGCTCAAGTTCTGGCGACTGCACAGCGTTTAGGCTTGAATAACATTGGGATCATAGGCAACGAAAAGTTCGAGTAAGCGTTTGTTTGCTTTTAATTTTGTTAATAGTTACTTCAATGGATAATATGTTTATGTACGTTACTAAGCATTTTCGCACTTTTTTACAAATTGGCTTAATTAGCATTTGTTCATACGCTGTTGTTTCAGTTGGTGCTTCAGTTCCAGCTTATGCTGCCAAGGCAGCCGAAACCCAGCAGGTAAGTGCAAAAGTGGGTAAGCCACTGAAAAAAGCACGAGAATTAATGACTGCGAAAAAATGGAAAGAGGCGCTCGCCCAGACCAAAGAAGCAGCAGCGATTACTGGAAAAACTCCAGCCGAAGACGCAATCATTAATGAAATGCTTGCGTATTGTATGATGAATCTTAAGGATTATGCTGGCGCAGCTGCAACATATGAAACAATGTTGGCATCTAACCAGTTTAAACCTGAAGAGGTACCCAAGCGCTTACTGAGTATTTCCCAGCTTTACTTTTCATTAAAAAACTATGCAAAATCTATTCAATATAGCGAGCGCTATTTGAAAGACAATGCAGGTGATTTGGAAGTGTTGCGCCAGGTTGCTGAAGCATATTACTTGCAAAACAACTTTGCTCGCTCTGAACAGACGACACAGACACTGATCAAAACTGCCAAACAAAAAGGCACTGTCGTACAAGAAGACTGGCTCAAGCTTTTGCTTAGTGCTCAGTACAACCAAGACAAAGAAAAAGAAATTGTAACAACTCTGGAAGCATTGTTGGCTAGTTATCCATCTGATCAGTATTGGTCAAATATGTTTAAGTATGCCTCTGACTCAACTTTCAGTGACCGTCAAATCATTACGTACCTGCGTTTGATGCATGCTAAAGGTTTAATGGGGCAAAGCGAATACGTTGAAGTGGCTGAGTTGGCTCTGGCAACTACTAATCCTGGCGATGCTAAATTCTTTCTAGAAGATGGTTTTGCTAAAGGTAAGTTAGGTGTTGGTGCAACTAAAGATCGCGAAGTTAAACTTTTAGCTCTTGCGAAAAAACAAGCTGCAGAAGATATTGCAGTGTTGCCATCTCTTGAAAAAGAAGCACTTGCTAAACCAACTGGTGAGGCGCTAGTCAAAATCGGTGAAGCTTATCTTGGGCACGGGCAATTCCAAAATGCTGTTAATGCCTTTACCAAAGGTTTGACAAAAGGTGGTATTAAGATCCAAGACGATGTGAACATTAATTTGGGTATTGCATATATCGGGCTTAATAAAAAGGATGAGGCGTTGAAGGCATTTAAGTCTGTGCCCGCTACATCTAAACTGGCATTGTTGTCTCGTCTTTGGGCAATTCATGCCGCAAGTGTTAAGTAAGCTTTGAAAGTAATTTGCAGGTAGTTTTATAGTTCCCTTACGCCCGTTTAGTCAGCCGACTAAATGGGCGTTATTTTTTCTGCTGTTTAGTTCTTTCGCTGTAATCTCCTGTTATTCTTCAATTATTCTCTGGCAGCATGTCTTTCCCGCAAAAAGATGACAGCAATGAATGAGTTATGCTCTACATACTAAAATTACCTATCGACATTACCTGCATGTAATCCGCATTCTTTTTTCGTAGCTTCTTCCCACCACCAACGACCTTCGCGTTCATGTTGCCCGGGCGCAATCGGGCGGGTGCAAGGCTCACAACCGATAGAAACAAAACCGCGCTCATGCAATTCGTTGTAGGGCACTTCGCACATGCGGATGTAATCCCAAACTTCTTTCGATGACCAATTAGAGAGCGGATTAAATTTCGTCAGGGATGCACCGGGGAGAGCAAAGTTTTTATCCTCCTGAATCACCGGGATTTCGGCGCGGGTAGGGCTCTGGTCTTTGCGCTGGCCGGTAATCCAGGCATCCAACGTCAGCAACTTTTTGCGCAGCGGTTCTATTTTGCGGATGCCACAGCATTCTTTATGGTCATCTTCATAAAAACTAAACAGGCCTTTCTCCTGCACCAGCTTGCGTACCGCTTCACCATCGGGCGAAATTACATCGATCTTGATGCCGTAATGCTTGCGCACCTTTTCGATAAAACGGTAAGTCTCTGGGTGCAAGCGGCCGGTGTCCAAACAAAATACCGGCACATCCGGGCGATAGTTGCGGGCCATTTCGATCAGCACCACATCTTCAGCACCGCTAAACGAAATCGCGATATTGTCGAACTGGTTCAGGGCGTATTTGAGGATTTTTTGTGGGCTTTCCTGCTGGAATTTAGCGTCGAGGTCAACGAGGTTAATCAGGTTGTCGGTCATGGCAGCTACTCACGGTGATTCTGTATTAGGTATGCCATGCAGGATACCAGAGGAGCCCGCCCCAGCCCAAGCAATCCGCCCTGTTTGGGTTTGCTTTAGGCAGTCAAAACGGGTAGATTGCCGCCACTCTTTTTGGCTTTGTCGCCCAATTATTAACCGTTTTGGAGGTTGTTGTGGAATTAGCATGTCTTGATTTGGAAGGTGTTTTGGTTCCGGAAATCTGGATTGAATTCGCGAAAGTTACCGGTATTGAAGAACTCAAAGCCACTACCCGCGACATTCCTGATTACGATGTATTAATGAAGCAGCGTCTGCGTATTTTGGAGCAGCACAACCTCGGCTTGAAAGAGATTCAGGACGTAATCGCAACCCTTAAGCCACTTGAAGGCGCGGTTGAATTTGTGGATTGGCTGCGCGAGCGTTTCCAGGTAATTATCCTGTCCGACACTTTCTACGAATTCTCTCAACCGTTGATGCGCCAGCTCGGTTTCCCAACTTTGCTGTGCCACCGCTTGAATATCGATGAGCGCGGTATGGTAGTGGGCTACACCCTGCGTCAACGCGATCCAAAGCGTCAGTCGGTATTGGCTCTGAAAACTCTCTACTATCGCGTGATTGCTGCAGGCGATTCCTACAACGATACCACCATGCTGGGTGAAGCAGATCAAGGCATCCTGTTCCACGCACCGCAAAATGTCATCGACCAGTTCCCGCAATTCCCTGCCGTTCACACTTACGAAGATTTGAAGAAAGAATTTATCAAAGCCAGCAACCGTGAGCTGACGGTGTAATTTTTTGCTTTATCGATCTCAATAAAAAAGGGCCGCAATTGGCCCTTTTTTATTGGATAAATATCCGCAGCGGATAC
>Ga0247783_1000744_pt1 | contig 10359 bp, 10 predicted proteins | sample UWRJL064202C5_FD_179911 | JGI IMG/M metagenome (GOLD analysis project Ga0247783, IMG submission 179911) | Plant litter microbial communities from Arlington Agricultural Research Station in Wisconsin, United States - UWRJ-L064-202C-5 | ecosystem: Environmental > Terrestrial > Plant litter >... | reverse complement strand
AACCCGCGCCGCTGAGCTCTAGCGCAAACTCGTCCGGATCCCCGAGCGGGCCCTTGCCTGCGCCGAACGGGATGTCCGGCAACACCTCGCGCATGGCCGCCATGATGCTCGCAAAAATGCCCTCGAAGGTCGCCCAGCTCGAGACCACGGCCACGCCGCCTGGTTTCAGCACGCGATGAAGTTCGGCGAAGCCGCGCGCTCGATCCGGAAAGAACATCAACCCGAACATCGAGAACGCGGCGTCGAACTCGCCCTTGCCCCACGGCAACGCCTGCCCGTCACCGAGCCGCACGTCCGCGCTCAGTTGCGAAAGCGTCAGGCGCCGCTTCAAATTCTCCACCATCTGCGGCGAAAAATCGATGGCGGAAACTGAGTGCCCCGAGCCCGCGGCGAGTAGCGTCAACGTGCCCGGGCCAGCGGCAACGTCCAGCACACGCGCCCCCGCAGACGTGGGCGCGAGCGCCAGTGCATCGCGCGAGAACAGTTCGAACATGGGCAAGAGCTCGAGCGTGTAGTCGTCCGCCACCAGGCTCCAGGGTTCGGGCGAGGCGAGGGGGCTTTGCTTCGGCGTGTCGGTCATTTCCCCGAGCTTAACCGGTTCCAGACGGACGTCGACGCGGGCGTCGCTGATGGGGTGATCGAAGCCGGTTGCCGATATGTTTCGCCCTGGTCCGCGCGCGAGTTTCGCATCAGGCAAGCAAGCGTTTCGCGTGCGGTTTCGCCGAGTTGTCAATGACATCGGCGGGCGTGCGGTTCATGCTGGCACTCGCTGACCATGGATGCTGACGCAGCCATCGAGGATTCGCGCGCTCAGCCGATCACCGCGGACGAGCTCCGGCGCTTGCAACGCCGCTCCAATGCACGCGGCTCGTTGCGCATGGCTTTCCATCTCGCCGTGATCGGTGCTGCGGGCTGGCTGTATTCGCTCGCGCTCGGCTCGGGCGCTTCGCTGACGCTCCAGGCGCTCGGCGCGGTACTGCTGGGTTTCCCGCTCGTGACCATGTTTGCCGCGATGCACGAATCGGTGCATCGCACCGCATTCGAGAGTCGCTGGCTGAACGACTCGGCTGCCTGGTTCGCCGGGTTGCTCTCTTTCTACAACAGCAGCTTCTACCGGCCATATCACGGCTGGCACCACCGCTTTACCCAGTTGCCAGGTCAGGATCCGGAGTTGGAGGACAAGAAGCCGACCAGCATCGGGAGCTACTTACTCGAGCTGAGTGGGTTGCCCTGGTGGCTGGGGAAGCTTCGCACGTACCTGCGGCTGGCCAGTGGCAACACGCGCCCGTATGGTTTTCTGAACGAGAAGACAGGCTCGCAGGTCGTGCGCTCGGTGCGTGTGCAGCTGTCGACGTATGGCGCGGCGGTCGCGCTTTCGGTCTGGCTCGGCTATCCCTACTTCGTCGTGTATTGGCTCCTGCCCGTGGCGGCGGCGCAGCCGCTGCTGCGAGCCATTCTGCTGGCCGAGCACATGGGCTGCAGTGAGAGCAGTGACATGCTGAGTAACACGCGTACTACGTACACGCTGTTCCCCGTGCGCTATTTGATGTGGGAAATGCCGTATCACGCGGACCATCATCGCTACCCGGCGTTGCCGTTCTTCGCGCTCGCGAGCGCGCACCAGAAGCTCGCGCCTTACCTGTCGCAGATTGCGCGCACGGGCTACACGGGCTTGCACTTCGGCATCGTCAGCGCACTTTGCAAACGCCCGACTCTCATCGACAACCGAACCCCCCGCGGAGGCGAACGTGATTAGCTTGGAAAAAGTGGCAGCGGAGAAGGGCATTCGCTATTTTTTGGTGTCGTTCAGTGATCTCCGCTCCGTGCAGCGCGCCAAGCTGGTACCGGCCGCTGCCATCGATCGCATCGCCCGTGAAGGCGCTGGCTTCGCTGGCTTCGCCGCCTGGCTGGACATGTCCCCGGCCGACCCCGACGTGCTGGCCATGGTCGACCCAAAGAGCATGATTGTGCTGCCATGGAAGCCGGAGGTCGCTTGGGTGGCCGGCGATCTGACGATCAACGGCAAACCCGTCGAGCAATCGCCGCGCCGCGTGCTCGCGCGCCAAGTCGAGCGCGCGGCCGAGCTGGGCTACGCGGTGCGCACCGGGGTGGAGTGTGAGTTCTTCGTGCTCAGTGCCGACGGTAGCGCGGTCGGAGACCCGAGCGACCTGCAGAGCAAGCCCTGCTACGACCAGCAATCGTTGATGCGGCGCTACGACCTGATCGCAAAAATCTGCGATAGCATGCTCGAGCTCGGTTGGGGGCCGTATCAAAACGACCACGAAGACGCCAATGGTCAGTTCGAGATGAACTGGACTTTCGACGATGCGCAGGTCACCGCAGACCGCCACGCATTCTTCAAGTACATGGTCAAAACGCTGGCTGAAACCGCAGGCTTTCGCGCAACCTTCATGCCCAAACCCTTCAGCCATCTGTCGGGCAACGGCTGCCACATGCACTTGTCCATGTGGGACCTGGCCAAGGGAGACAATCTGTTTCGAGATCGCACGGGCGAACTCGGTCTGTCCCGCCTGGCCTATGAGTTCATCGGGGGAGTGCTGCACCACGCCGAAGGGCTGTGCGCGCTCACCAACCCGACCGTGAATTCGTTCAAACGCATCAACGGCGCGCCCACGCTGTCGGGGGCCACTTGGTCGCCGAATACCATCAGCTACACCGGCAACAACCGCACGCACATGATCCGCATCCCGGACGTGGATCGCTTCGAGCTACGCCTGCCCGATGGCGCGACGAATCCGTACTTGCTGCAGGCCGCCGTGATCGCCGCGGGGTTGGACGGCATTGCCCAGCATCGCAGCCCCGGCCCGCGCCTGGACAACAACATGTACACGGATCCATTGCCGCCGAGCGACGTGCGGCGTCTGCCGATGAACCTGCTCGACGCCCTGCGCGCCCTGCGCGAAAACGAGGTACTGACCGCGGCACTCGGCAGCTCGTTCATCGAGGCCTACGTCAAGCTCAAGGACCGTGAATGGCACGAGCATCATGCGCAGATCTCGGCTTGGGAGCGAAAGGCCACGCTGGATTGCTGATCGTGATCGGGAACATTTTCCCGCGAACGCCGTAGTATCCCAGGTTCTCCCGCTGGGATAACGAAGGAGGTCACGATGAGGGTGGAATTGTGCGCTCTATTTTTGGTGAGTCTTGCAGCGTGCGCGGGTGGCAACGACCAGCGCAATGACGGCGCGGGGGCGGGCGCGGGCGCCGGGTCCGGCAGTCCCAGTGGGAGTATGCCCAGGACGGAAAAGAAGGCCGTGCGCGACTGCAGCGACCGCACGTTGATCGCCGGAGGCAACCTCGAGCACGACCTCGCGACGGACGCCACGAACTACTACTGGCTGGACGTCAGCGACGTGGGCATTGCCGTGTTCAAGAAAGCGAAGGCCGGCGGGGACCCGGCAATCGTCAGCGAATTCCCCGACGCCTTCGCCTTCCTCTTCGACAAAACCGACTTGCCCGTCTCCGAAGACTCTCAGCTCTTAATGGACGATACTGTCGCGGACGACGCTGACGAATACATCTACTTCAGCGGCGACACTCAGATCTGGCGCGTGAAGAAAGACGGCAGTGAACCGGTCCAGCCCGTGAGCGGTGCCGGCCTCAGCGAGCTCGGCCCCGCTACCTGCAACTTTGCGCGTAGCGTGCTCACCACCGACTCCCTCTATTCCTGCCGCCAGGGCCGCCTCTTCCGCATGGACCGCGCCGGTAACGGCAAAGCCGACCTGATCTACGCCGCCCCCGAGGGCACTAGCATCGATGCCTTCGCAGTCTCGAGCACCGGGCTCTTCGTCAACGGCCCGTTCGACGACACGCGCCACCTGGCACCCATCCTCACGCTCCCGCTCACCGGGGGCACCCCCAGCGAATACGGCGCCATGCTCGAAGGACTCGTCCCCGATGCCCTGGTGATGGTCGGCGACACCCTGCTCTTCAACTCCCTTACCGTGCTCAAGGCTCCCGATTTCGCCACCACCAGCGAATGGGCCACGCGACAAGGCACCTACAAACTCACGGCCCCCAGCGCCGCTCCCGTGAAAATCAGCGAGACCCATCTTGCACTCGTGTACGGCGTCGAGGCGGACGCTCAACACGCGTACGCCGTGCTGGGCGACCAAGTCATCGAACGCATCTCCCCCGACGGCGTCACCACGACCTATGTCGACTGCACGGATTCGCCGGACAACGTTCGCATCAAGGAGCTGCTCGTCGACGCCGACGGCGTCTACATCCGGACTTACGACGGCTTCTACCGGTTTGAAAAATAGCAGGCCTACACGCTTGGAATCCCGCCGAGTTGCCGCTTCAGACGCAGACTCGGCGGTGCGAACCGGATTCGAATCGCGCTCAAGTCCGGGGCAGCGACGTTGGCGTCGAGTGCGCTGTAAGCTGCAGCCGCGCGAGGCGCGCGCGACATTCGTTGGCTGCGAAGCTCTCGGGATCTCTGAGCGTCGCGTCCAGGTAGACCTGCCGGGCGTCCGCGAGCTTGCCGAGCCGCTCGTAGACCTGCCCGAGCTCGCACAAGCTCGGGCCTCCCTGACGTTGATAGCGGTGCGCTCGCCCCGCTTCATAGTGCGAGACCGCGCGAGTCAATTCGCCTCGCGCCATTTCGATCTTGCCGAGTAAGAATCGACCATTGCGTTCGCTAGAGCTGCGCACGGCGCGGGTCAGGCCGAGATTGGCCTCGACGACCGCGGCGTCCAATTGACCGCAGCACAGCTCGACCGCGGCGCGCGTGAAGTGGATCTCGGCGGCATAGTGCGGCGAGAGTGGGCGGGAATTCAGGCCCGAAAGGACGCTGCGAGCGCGCTCGCCTTCGCCGAGCTGCGATAAGATCCAGGCTTCGAGCAGCAGGGCACCATTGCGGGCAAGCGTCGAGCGCTTGCTGAAAGGCCGGGTCCGTGCGAGTAGACGCAACGCGAGCCGGTCGCGGCCGAGATTGTGTAGGGCCTCGGCGCGATTGACTTGCATGGTGCCGTACAATCCAGCATCGCGAGCGCGCTCTGGACCGAACATGGGAAAACGGCGAATCGCGCGCAGCGCCTTCCGATATTGACCTGCGTTGATCCAAATGTCGATCGCTGCCCAGCACAGGAAACGGGTGCGCCACCGGGCGCGCGCTGCAGATTCCAAGCATCGGTCGAGCAACGCTGCGGCAGCATCGGCGTTCCCGTCCTCCGAATCCGCCCGGATCAGGAGAATATTGGACACCAGCCACCCGGCTGGCCTCGGTAACAGCCAGACCCACTTGCAAACTCTTCGTGTTGCCGAGCGTTTGCCGCGTTCCAAGAACCAATATCCCAGCCGCCCGAGTGCCAGCGTGGCAACCACCGGCAAGAGCAGGAGCACGCTCGCTGCCAGCAGTAGCGGGACGCCAAAATCAATGAGTGAAGCACGCAAGCAAGGACCCCTTCAGGTCATGCAGACCCTCCCAAACAGCTTCGGGTTAGCCAGCGGAGGAGGCCCGCGCTGCTTCCTCGCGCAGCATGGCGAAGAGGTCGGTGACACCGGGATCACAGCCCTGCTGCGTGAGCAGGGTCGTGATCTGACCGCGATGATGCGTCTGATGGTTGAAGACATGGGCGACAACGCCCCAGAGCGGAGTCTCGAGCTTCTGACCGCGGCGCACGAACACGAGCGGGGCGGCGAGCCGCTCGTGGCTGAGCCCGGAGACCCAAGCCGAGAGTTCGTCGTCGGATGACGCTCGCTCCCGGTGGAGCTCCTCGAAATCGGCGTAGAGCTCCTGGTCGAGCGCGCGGATGCCTGGGGCCATGAACCCGTCCGGAGCGGTCACGCCCTTGAAGCGTGCGAGCCAGACCCTGTCAGCGAGTAGAATGTGGTTGAACGTGCCGTGGATCGACTTGAAGAACGCGCCGCTGTCGCGCTTGCGTGCTTCGTCGCTCAGGGTGGCGGCAACCCCGTAGAGCTTGTCGTTCATCCAGCGATTGTAGCGAGCGGAGGCAGCCAGCCACTCGGGACTCATCATGATGATCACGTTAGGATGAGGCTTCCGCGTTGCCAACCACTTCTGGCATGATCCGAGGGTGGGCGTGGGCCAAACGTGCGAATCTTGCCTGCCAATGACGACGCTCGCTCAGGAACTGGCCCGAATCTCAGCGCGTGAGATGGTTACGGCGCTGGGAGTGCAGGGTGGTCCGCTCTTCGTGCGGCGAGCGTTGGCACTCCCTTTCTATGTTGCATCGCGCGGTCTGGGCCAGACGCTGGCCATGCTCGAGCGCGAGGTCCCCTCGCACGGGTTGCCAGAGGCGGCCGCCGCCGCGTTGACCCGCTTTGGAGTTGCGCTGCGGGTGAGCGGCGTGGACGCCGGGGCTGGTCCGTGCCTGGTGCTGGCCAATCACCCCGGCGCTTTCGATGCGCTGGCACTGATGCGCGCGGTGGGGCGCCGCGATCTGCTGATCTTGGCCGCGGATCGTGAATTTTTGCGCGCGCTGTCCGGCTTGTCCGCACACTTCGTGTTCGTCGCCGACGCGCCGTCCGCGCGGGCGCGCGCCCTGAAACGATCACTCTCGTGGCTGCGTCGGGGCGGCGCGTTGCTGCATTTTCCAGCCGGCAAGATCGAGCCGGACGCGGACTTCGCGCTTCCCGGTGCGCCTTTGCTCGAACCCTGGCAACCCGGGGTCTCGCTGCTCGTCAAGGCCTGCGAACGGGCAGGCGGGCGTGTGCTGGTCGCGGGCGTGCGAGGCGTGCACTCCCCGCGTGCCAAGCGTCTGCTGCTCACGCGCTGGGCAGAAAAACGCGGCATCACCACGCTCTCGCCGCTCGTGCAGTTGGTCGCCAAGCTGCGTGACGTGGACGCACGCGTTCGGCTCGACCCGATCACGGGCGGTCGCGACGAGCGTTCGCTGCGCACAGCCCTGGTCAACGCGATTTCGACAGCGTAGCGCGCACGGCCTGCGCCGTGTCTCTCCAGCGCGGTAGTTGCGCGGCCGAAAGCCAAGCTGCGCGCCGCAGTTGGCGGCGAAGCGCTCGATCAGTGACGAAGCGGGCGAGCGCTCCGGCCAGCCCGCGCGCTTCGTCCGGATCGTACAGCAGGCCCGCGGAGCTCCGGCATACCAGCTCTTCGGCGGCGCCCACACGAGCGGCGATGATCGGCACGCCCGACCACAGCGCCTCGCTCAGCACCATGCCGTAGCCTTCGAGCGCTGATGGCAGCACCAGCGCATGGGCGAGCGCCAGCTGCTCGGCGACGGCGGCGGCGTCCAGCGAGCCCAAAAAGCGGACGCGATCGCCGAGCTTCGCGCGCGCGACAGAGGTCCGCAGCTCTTCGCCATAGCCCGGTTCGAGCTCCGCGCCGACCAGTACGAGCTCGGCGTGCTCGCTGGCCAGCTCGGCGAAAGCACCGATCAGCTCGAGCACTCGCTTGCGCGGCAAAAGGTTGCCGACGAACAGCAGCCGCACGCGCGCGCCGTCCAGCTCTTGGCCCGCACTTGCCGGTCGCTGGAAGCGATCCGCGCCGGGTTCGGCCACCAGCACCTCGCGCGCGAGGCGCTCATGGGCCAAGCGATCGGCCGTGACGCGGCTGGTCGCGATGCAGGCGTCCGCTGAGTCGATGGCAGTCATTTCGAGCGCGATCAGCTCGTCGTGCCGTGCCCCTGGGGGGTGCTCCCAAGCCGTCAAGTGATGAACGAGGAGCACGCGCCGCAAACCCGCCGGCGCGGCTCGAAATAGCGGACCGAGCTCGCGAAAGCACAGCTCGTCGCCCAGCACCACGTCATAGTCGTCGCTGGCGAGCGCAGGCAAGCAGGTGCCGTTGGGCTCGAGCGAAATGACGGTCACCTGATCGCCCAGCGCGCGCAGCTGCTCGACCACCAAACGGTCGTAGATGTAGCCCCCGCTCACTTGGTTGAGCGAACCGTACACGACCCAAGCGACCCGCAGCACCGACATCCTCGCATCTTAACCCACTTGCGTGGGAGCACCCTCGTGCCAGATCGCGTCGACGTGCGTGCGGGGCACGTGGCTTGCACATCTGGAAGCAAGCACGTGAAAACAAGCTATCCCACACACCCGCCCCATCCCGAACGCGTCTGTTGGGGCTGCGACAGGCTTTGTTCGGCAAGCGACTTGGTTTGCGGTAGCGACACGGTGCGCACGCCGCATCCCGTTGAATTGTTTGGCGACGATTGGAACGTTTCCGCTGACGATGAAGTCCCGGTCGTGCTTGAAAAGACCCACCTGCGCGTCGTCGGTTCGTGAAGGCTAGGCCTCTAAAGGCGCAAGCGCTGCGTCCAGGCGCAGACATTGCGCGAAGCTCAGCGAGCGTCGGCGCGGGGCGAGACGAGGATCGTCCAATACTTCACTAGGAACAGGGCAAAGGCCGTCGACCAGGCGACGGTCGCGACCGTGAGCGCTAGCAGATACTGCGAGCCGGGAAGCAGCGGTGCTGCGACGCGAATCAGACCCGCCGCCAGCAGGCAAAGAAACGAGGCCTGCATCCCGCGCGGCAATGTGAGCATGCGCCCGGTGTGCCCGAGGCTCACCCGCGCCATCATGCCGAGCGTGAGTAAGCCGATCGCACCTGCCGTCAGCGCGTGCAGCGAGCTACTCTCGGGGATGACTGGCGTCAGCGCGGACGCCGCTCTGAGGAGCAAGCCCAGCGGGAGCCACAGCGTTCCCAGGTGCAAGATCCAAAGCAGGGGCTGCTGCGCGGTCCGTAGGCTGCCCCAGAAGCGCATGCGTGCGAGCAGCAGGACTCCAGCGGCTGCGGCAAACGCAGCGCTGAGACCGGACGCTACTGAGCCCACGTCGGCCAGTGTCAGCGCGAGCACCGCCGCGATCGAGCCGATGTCCAGCGAGCGGACGCTGCGAATCGAATCGACGCGCGTGGCGTTGCGGGTAAACATGGGCACGATTCGACCGGTCACGAGCACGGTCATGAGCACGATGGCGTCGAGCGCGACGCGGTGCGCTGTGCGTACTGTCGCGAGATCGCCCTGCAACGCCGCGAAGTGGGCGACACCGTTCGCTACCCAGAGCCCCAAGATCAGCGCAATGAAGCCGTAGTTGCGGTGGTTCCGCACCGCGACCACCGGCAATGCGCAGGCCAGGGCGAGCGCGGGCAAAAACGCGAGATCGATGAGTGCAGGCGCATATCGCGGCAGATGTTCCGCAAAGAACAGCGCGCCCCGACCCGCAGCCCAAAGCGCCGCCAACCCCGCCAGTGGCCAGCCGATCGCGGTTTCTCGCCCGGTCCAGTTGCCGACGGCGGTCAGCAAGAAGCCGGCGATGATCGCGATGGAGAACCCGAACAACATTTCGTGGGCGTGCCATTGCATCGCGCCGAACTGGCCTCCCGGCTGAAGCCCGCCTCGCAAGGCCAGCAGCCAGAGCGGCACCGCCAGCGCGGCGAAGCCTGCTCCCAGCAAGAAGAACGGTCGAAACCCCTTCTCCAGCAGCGGCACAGTCGCAGCGGTTCGTGTTGCTTTCGAGGAGAGCAGGGAATGAGTCGTCATGGTTCCTTCAGGCACGAAATCAGAGCGCGAGCGTAATTACCGTGATCAGGGCGAGGCCGCTGAGCGTGATTCCGAGCGGCTTGAGCTGCTTCACGCTCGGACGATGCCAAGCGAATACGGCACACATCCCTGCGGCGATCACACACGTTCCGGCTTCTGCAATTCGGCCCAGGGCGAACAGCAGCGCAGCGCTCAGCGCAGGCAGCGCCAAGGACGCGCCCGAGAGCAGCGGGAGCCAGCGCTTTCCGGCGTGCCCGGCGCTGGCAAATGCCGCGCGTACCACGAGCGCGCTGGTGACGAAGACCACGACACGCGCGAGCGCCGCTGGCGCAATACTCGCAAAGGGCAAGCCCCCCGCGACCTCGACGGGTACGCTCGATAGGGCTAAGGTGGCGGTTGCCGCGAGCTGCGCCGCGCTACTTTTGCGGATCTGCCGGTGGCTCGAGCTGCCCGCGAAGATCACCGCAACGGCCACCAACACCGCCGCGATCAGACTCGGTAAAGCGCCGTGAGTGCGCAGCAGAGCGCTCGCTTGGGCGGCGCCCAGCATCACCCAAAAACCGTGTTCGCTCGGTAGCCCGCTGAGCAGCCGGAACGGCTGTTTGCCGGAGCTCATCACCTGTCTCGCCACAATAACTGCCACGAGCAGCGCACCTGCAATCGCTGTGCCTCAGCGACTTACCAGCCAAACCATTCACAGCTTCGCACCGGTCTGCCGCAGAATTTTCGCCTGCCAGACGCGCCGATTGCGCGACCGAGCAAAAACGCTCACCTGGAGGGTCGGGCTGAGCCAGCTGACCCGGCCCAGGCTCCCAGCGGAGCAAACTGGCTTTCTACTTGGCCGACAGACTCCGCGCGGCGATGTTGG
>Ga0247783_1000742_pt1 | contig 10370 bp, 7 predicted proteins | sample UWRJL064202C5_FD_179911 | JGI IMG/M metagenome (GOLD analysis project Ga0247783, IMG submission 179911) | Plant litter microbial communities from Arlington Agricultural Research Station in Wisconsin, United States - UWRJ-L064-202C-5 | ecosystem: Environmental > Terrestrial > Plant litter >... | reverse complement strand
AAGCCCGGCGGGCAACGATGCTTCGACAGGCACGTCAACATCTGGCCCATGGAAAACAATCTCCAAGGTTAATGGAGCGAACCTAGGATCGGGAGATCAGGTTCTCTTCCTCCGCGGGGGCACCTGGCGCGAGATGCTCACCCCTCAAGCGAGTGGCCTTACCTTTGGCGCATACGGAACCGGCGCACGACCAATCATCTCTGGCGCTAATCTTGTGACGACAAACTGGACACAGGTAGGCACGAACGTATGGTCCAGCGTTGTCGGCGGTAGCGATCTGACAAATGTTTGGTTCAATACGGTCATTGGTAAACCCGTAACGTCTGTCGCGGCTATCATTGGCCCCGGACATTGGTATTGGAATGGGAGCAGGCTCTACGTCTACCAGGTAGGGAATCCTGCAACCACGCTCACGGCACCGGGCGTCGAAATCACGCGGAGGGATGTAGCCCTTTTCTTGAGCAACATCGGCTCTATTACGGTGGAGCACCTCGGTTTTGTCAATGCGCACTACATCAACATCTACCTGGCAGGTGGTTTGACCAGCACACAAACCTTCAATGACGTCCTGTGGAGCGGCGCAAAGTACGAGGGTTTCTATGCGGCATCCGGCACACCGTTGATCAACAGCAGTCTTGGACTATATAACCTGACCGGGTTAGCCGTTGGGGGCGGAACCGGCTTTACCTTGACGAACTCGCTTCTGAGTGGCAATCATCTGGATGCCATCGAGATATACGGAACAACTGGTCCAAGCAGAATCGAGAGTTCAACGATCTCCGGCAACTCAACCGACGATAGCGTCGGAGCCACTATTCAAAACTGGGCTTCCTACCCTCTCACTGCCAGCAACTCGATCCTTCTTGGAAACCCATACAGCAGTTTGCACTGGAACTTTTTCGGCCTCACGGACGATGGCACGAACGTTCAGCAAAGCCCTCTATTCACCGCGCGAGCAGCACCGCTCATCATCGTTCCATACATTGACGATTACAACAATCTCTCAGTCGCGGAGTCTCTTGCCGCCACCGCCGCTAACTATGGCTGTCACATCAGCTATGCGATCAATACAAAACTTGTAACACCCACAGATTGGGCTCGCGTCAGCGCTCTGCAGATAGCGGGCAACGAGATTGTGTCTCATACACGGAGCCATGCGGACCTGGCGAATAACAATGTTTTTACGATTCTTTATCATGGTCCGGCTACCACGGCAAAGATGACGGTCGACACAGTCGGAGGGACCATTCAGACATTCCTGGATAGTTCAACTACACCCGATCTCAATATTCCGTTATTAGACAAATACAACAGCATGCAGAACGTCTGTTCACAAATCAATGCAAACTCTGTATACACCTGTACCGATCAGCCGAACCAGGACTTCTTTACGCCGTTCAACCTGGCGAACGTATCACTAGTCAATATCAAAAACGCCTATACAGCGAGCGCGTCTGCAGGATTTCTCACATGGGAGATAGAAGGCTCTAAAGCCGATATAGCCGCCAACCTGCCTGGATATACCGCCACCACCTTCGCCACTCCCTTCACGTCTTCGAATATCACGGTTGAAAATCACATCCGGGACGCTGGTTTTCTAGCCAACCGAAACGGTACCATCACAGCAACCGGGCAGCCGAACGGCAACTGGCTTTTCTCCAATCTAGATGTATACAACATCGGTTCAGAGTGGCTTCCCAATGGTTACGACCTCAGCCATCCCGCAGGCTCAGTCGGCGCACTGGTAGAAGGCCTGGGCGCCGCTGGCGGAGTTTTCGGGGTCTACTCCCACGGGTACGATGAGTTTACCCTCGCGCAATGGGAACAGCTCTTCCAGATCAACCAGCAGATCGGAGGGACTTGTATGACCATGAACGAGGCACGTGGCTTTATTCAAACCAACGGCACGCTGCTGCCAGATGGAACCAACAGGAACTGGACGATGACAAATACTCTCACTCCCAACTACACCAACACCGTTAACTCCCCTGTGCAGGGAGCGCACGGTCTGCAGAATTGATCAGGAGTGGCCTATGGATCAGTTTGATCTGTAACACTCTGCCCGTGAATTGCCGACCAGCGCGATACCCATCAGCCATAAGGAAGCGCGATGGAAGGAAGCAGCTTCAGCTTTCCATTCCATCGCGCTTTATCAATTCGGTGGCCCAGATAATCGCGTTGGCGAACATTTCCGGAGGTGTAAGGGTCGAGAGTTCTCAAAGGTCTTCTCCAACACCATGTGACGCCAACACCATGTGACGCAGCAAGCTCTTGTCAGTCAGCTAAATGTCTCGAAGAAGATCGGCGAGCTTGATTTGGAAACCGATTGCTATGACCTCGAGCGTGGCCAGCGAGATGCCTTTCTTGCCACATTCAATGTCGCTGATGTAGCTACGGTCAATCCCGAACTCCACTGCCATATCAATCTGCGTCATTTGGTGCTGTCTGCGCAGTTCACGAAGTCGCTCCCCAAAACGCTGTCCTACGTGGCGGTAAGCCCCGGTCAGAGGAAGAACATCAGAGGTTTTATAGTGCGAGAAAGACCGGGCCGAGTTTGCCGCAGGTCGCAAGTGAAGTATCTGAGGGGTGATGCGACGTTCCCTGTGAGCAATGGTGACGTGCATGAATCTGCGCTCTACAAATCCATTTCTTCCATTAAACCTGGGAACCTGACGTTCTGAACTCACATTCAACATGATGTCCTCCAAGACAGGTATTTATGAGTGATACAGATTTTCATTTTCTTGTCTTTACTATGGGGTCGTGAGTATACGGCTCGAGTCGGCGCGAAGCGATATTAACATGCATACATCCAATCCACGAGTTGCCGCTTGCCCAAGAAGATAGCGAAAAACAGATTCAATGTGCAACTCGCTGTACTTCTACCAGATCTCGAAAGTAAATCGTGCTTTACGAATGAAGGCACAACTCGAAGGCGACGCGGTAATCAACCGTCAAAAGATCCCCGAACAAAATTCATATAAGTATCCTACTTTCAACGATATAAGCCAATCCCAATTGATAAAATGAAGTGCTCTAGATATCGCGACGAGGTACGGTTGGAGGTCCGCACCTCGTCGCGTATTACGGTCTATTGCTTTTTGATAAGCGGCGCTACTACATACAGGTTGTTGGAGAGGATGACACGCTGCACTTCGTTTTGAATTCCCGGACCTTTGCTATTGCCGTACATGCCGCCATAGGGTTCAAACTCCGTCTCAGAGACCGCCGTATAGATGTCCAGATCTCCGCATCCAAAGTCCATCACGTAATAGCCATAGGTCTGCATCGCCTGCAGAATTCGTAGAGCCGGAAGTGATAGCGAGAGCTTCGTCAGATCCACTTCCGGATCCAACTGAATCACGCCGCCATAAGGAACGAGCCCGGTGTTCGTGTACCCTGTCCCATTGCAGGGGTTGGTACTCTTCATCATCCCATCGTCCCGGGCAATCGCCGGATACACCCGAGCCGCCCACGTGCGGCCGACAGGTCCTCCGATCGCATGAGGGATGGGCTTCGTCTGATTGGTCGCTTCGCCCGGCTGCACCATCACGGGCAGTTCGGCAAATTGCGCAGCGTTAGAACCCCCCGCATCCCCGAGCGAGTTGAAAGAGGTAGGCGGACTCGCATAAAGGGCGTCAGGTCCCCCGGTGCTCTGGTTGTAGGTTGTCTTGTAAGTACTGACGTAAGTTCCTGTAGTTGGGTCCGTGAAGATCACATGGCTATCGCCGGCTGGAAGCGTCGGAAGGTTAGTCTTCCAATTACTCTTCATCCGATAGGGAAACTGGCGAAGTGTGCTTTTTTCGGCATACCACTGACTCGTTACCGTTAGTTGCGGGTCGGTAGCCGAGGCTATCGTCTGGCCGTATCCAATTCCGTCCCCACCGTAAGCGGCGTTCAGTTGAAGCTGCTGTATATATCCGGTGGGTAAGGCCACTCTGGGCCACTGAGCTGGGATTGCATGGTAGTAAGGCGCATCCGGAGAGAAGGCCATGCTCAAAACCGTGTTCGCCGCGACTGGCTTAGAAGGAGCCTGCCAAGCCTTCGGCTTAAGCGCCGCGAGCACGCTCGAAATATCACTCGTGGAATCCAGGGAAGGATCGATTCCCCAATTCATGTACATCGTTAGAACTGCCTGGCGTGCCAGAACCTCATTTGAAGTGACCGCTGCGCCCGGCGTCGTGACGCTGGCAAGAATAGCGCTGAGTCCCTTCTGCTGAGCGGTCAACTGATTAGCATAGGGCGTAAGTGTCGCGCTCAACTTGCTGTTGAGAGAAGGCACCACATTCAAGGAAATGACATTCGAAGTCACCGTGCTGCCATTGGTCAGGGTCGCGGACGCCCGTAGGTTGTGTATGCCTGCGCTGAGGCCCGCAACGGAGAAACCCTTCGGGGAAGAACCAGTCTGTCCCCCCATCCAAAAAGGAGAGGCCGTCTCAGTCGTTCGGAGAACGTCGTCCACGAAATACGAAACCCTGCTGGCGGAAGTGAGCCCGGCCGACGAGACGAAGATAGATTCTGCAACCGTGGCCGGACTGATTAGACCACTTAGCGCAAAGCCAGTCGCGGCAGGGGTCGTCGTAACCGGGGTCGTCGTAACCGGAGTTGTCGGAACTGGAGTTGTTGTAACAGGAGTTGTTGTAGTGGGAGTAGCTGTAGTGGGAGTAGTTGTAGCGGGAGTAGTTGTTACCGGGGTAGTCGTAGTCGGGGTAGTCGTCGGTTTACCCGCAGACCTACGAGTCGCCCGCCGCCAGCGCTGCGCGGAGCTCGAAGGTGTAACCGCTAAAGCAAAGACAAAAAGCATAAGTGTGGGAAGGGCAAAGGTCCGTAGCGAGTACGAGGGACCAACCATACGAGTGGGAAGCGCATTCCCGCAATCGTGTACCAATATTTTCATTAGAAGTATCTTCCTGATCTGTAAAGCTCAACATGCTGAGGAAAACGTCCCGTTCCGAACGTAACTCTCCCCGAGAAACCTAGCTTGTTAGCAGCTTCGTTTCATCCATGGAACTCAGATTTTGGGATGTATGCCGTAAAGAGTTGCAATTTCGGGACCAAAGAGAGATGTGCACTAACTTGCACATTTCAATGGAGAAGAAAGGAACTTGTTCCCCAGATTTCGCAAAGTTCTGCAGTTTCTTGGAATTTTATTCGCAGCCTTGGGTAAAAATTTCTTTACTATCCGAACCGAAACCGTTTAAGCATCCGGCTTTAACGCAGCAGGAGGTGTAATAAGTCACTGCGAGGAACTGGAGCGACCAATGTGTCTATACAGCATCCAGGTGGGTTACAGGCGTGCGGACAAACCTTCGATCCGCTCCAGAGATATCTGCGACACCCATGGATACCTCCGGCCAGCGCATGATCGAGGTATCGACTGCCCGGGTTGAGACCGAATTTTGCGGTCAGATGCCTCATCACCTGAGCAGCGTTGTTGTCGCGAAGCAAGCGCAGTGCACCGACACCCACCACGACCAGCGTCGTGGCCTTGAACAACTTCAAGATGGCGATTAGGCGCAGGAGCATGTTATTTCTTATCTTCTCTGGGGACATGCGAACCTTAAGAGCGAAGCTGATAGAAATCGATCGGGACCGCAAACAGATCGGTCCCGCCTTCAAACGTAGCAGCACTCCGAAAGATTGCGCAGGATCATTTCGCGACGATCGAGGCGCCGTTGATATGTTCGCCTTCCTTCACGACGACTAAGCCCTCCGAAAAGTTAGAGCTTGGCTCCAACGACGTCTCACGAACGGAACTCCGTCCGAACACGCGAAAGACAACCTGATACTCTCCAGCCTTGACGAAGTGGATGGTGAACTGCCCGTTGGCCGTAGTTGAGCTGAGAGATTTCGTCGCGGGGGGCGCCCGTTTTTCGCAGCGCGACGACGCCTAATGCAGTTACAGGCTTCCCGTGGCATCCAGGATCTACCCGGAGATCGTTCCCGCGGGGAGAGCCATGGCATCGGCATGGCAGGCCGCGCCTGCGCCCTCGGGATGGCCCTGGGAGGAGAGGTTTGGGGTGGCGCCTGGGAATCCGGAGCGCGAGCAATGTCAATCGCGCAGTGCGCATGGCGGGTTTCGGTTATAGGCCGCGAGCAGAAGAATTTCGGTGGTTCTCTCGGGCCTTGAGCGTCGACTCCTAAGCAAAAGTATGATTGGCGGCGTAGATGCGGATCGCGAAGACATTCGTGCAGAAATGGCTGCTCTTCCGTCCGATACCGTGGATACAACCGATCCCAAGATTCCATCCTTGCCGTAGTGATGATTCACCAACACAATGATCTGCTGGCCAAAGTTCTGGATCCCACTCTGCGATGCCGTCGGTAACTCCGCTTCGTACTGAACGGCTATGCCTAAAGCGGGACGGTGATAATCCTCTTTCCAAACTCAACTTTAGCGCCCAGTTGGATCGTGCCAACGCCTTGAGCGGTTTCCTCTTGCTGCTGCTGGAAGCTGAAGGGAGACCACCCAAAGTCCAGGCGAAGTAGCTCGACCTGCGCTCATCCGTGACGGCTTCCGCTTTCTAGCTGAGGCTGCGGTCGCTGGACTGTCCTGCTCGATTCAGTTGCTCCGCTTCCCAGGCATGCAAGAGAGCGCTACGGACAAAACGGATATGGGAACTGGTTTCCTTCTTTGCTCCTTCACGATCCGAACGAGCAATCGCTTCTGCTATGTTCCGGTGAGCAGATGGCGTGTCGGACGATGTGAGCTGGTAGGTTTGGCAACGACACAGCCAAAGCTTGTCCTGCAAGTTGTTATGGACGCGCAACAATTCGTTGTTGCCGGTGGCGGCCACAATACTATGGTGAAAGAAGATGTCTTCTTCGATGTAACTAGCCTTGTTCTTAGAGACGAGCAGATCTTCTGTGCGCTTCACGCTCTTTTGCAGCGTGTTCACAAGTTCCGGCGTTATAGGAACAATCATTGCCGCAAATGATTCCAGCGCCTCGCGAAGGTCATACAAATCCGCGATCTCTTTGCCGGAAAATTTATGCACATAGGCACCGCGACGAGGCTCAATGCGTAACAGGCCTTCGCTCTGCAGCGAATTCAGAGCTTCGCGCACAGGCGACTTGCTGATACCAAGCTTCTCTGCAAAGAACGTCTCCGTGAGACGGTCGTCAGCGCCAGGATTTTTTGCCAGGATGTAGCGCTTGATGCTTTTGTGAGCTTGTTCTGTAAGGCTTAGGGAGGTTTGCAATTTCTTCAGAGATGGCATCGGACTCTTTCTGGCATGCGAGCCATTCTAGAGAGGCGGTTGAATTTCGACAATCACCACTCCTTCGCAAGTTCGGTAACGATGTTGGTGAGTGCAACAACGTCGCGCATATCCACAACCTCTCCCGGTGAATGCGCATAGCGCAAGGGCCAACTCAGCGCGACGTCCGTCGTGCCATAACGCACGAACGCAGCACCGTCATTGCCACCACCTGTAACACCATACTGCACCGGGATGTTGTGCTTTTCCGCCAATGTCTGGACGCGTTGCACGGCACCCCAGGGAACGATGTTTGAGTTATCGATCGCTCGAATGACGAAGCCATTGCCCAGCTTGCCCTCTGCGAAGCGGTGGGATTCCAAGGGCGAATCGGATGAGACGAACGTATCGATAGCGAAGATTGTCTTCGGCACGCTGCGCTTGTCATTCGCTGCCTTGGCGAAGGCTGCAGCCCCCAACAAGCCTAGCTCTTCCTGCGTTGACCAGACAAAGGTAACGTCGCGGTGAAAATCTTTCCCAAGTGTCCACACGGCTTCAAGCATTGCCGTACAGCCCACGCGATCGTCCAGGCTGCGCACAGAAACTCGACCGTCCTGCAACGTGCGAAGGCGCTTGGGGATAGTTACGAAATCCCCCGTCTTGATGCCCATTGCAGCGGCTTCGGCAGCACTGCCGACTCCAACGTTCAATTTGGCGGCGATGCGGAAATCGGCGGGAAAGTGGAATGTGCTGGAATCGAAGTTCTCTGGCAACGCTACCACCGCGCCCAGCATGCCTGCTCCTGTATGTATAAGCGCAGGGTGACCCCAGAAGAATGCCGGCGATCCACCGCCTTTGTTGTCGAGATCCAGCGTGCCGTCTGCGTTAATGCTCTTCACGCGGAAGCCGATTTCGTCCGTGTGTGCCATGAACAGCATGGCAGGCTTATTGCCGTTGCCGAAGCGAACAATCAGGTTACCCGCACTGTCAGTCTCTGGTTTTACCCAAGGCGGCAACAGACGCTCCACCGCCTCGCGCGGCAACTTCTCGACTTCGCTGACGCCGTAGGTCTCTGTCAGTGTCTTCAGTACTGCGGCGATGTCTGGCTTCACAGAAGGCCGTGCGGGCAGTGGCGGCTCGGGCATGGTAGCTGCAGGCTTAGGCTCTACGATTGTGGCGGTAGTGTCGACATAGCGCAACAGTGTTTGCAGCAATGCGGAAAGGTCGCGGTCATCAACCGTTTCGCCGGCTGTAAACGGGTATTGCAGCGGGACGCCAAGATGTGCGGCATGCGATGGCAGGGGCATGGCAGGGCCATAGCCACGGACAAGGAACGGCGCAGCGCCGGTCTGGTGCAGCGACGATGCAACCAGCCAATCCACCGGTTCAGCAGAGGTACTTGCGAAACGGACAGGACCTGAACCGAGGGCTAAGGGAGTCGCTTCGCGGGATGCTGCTTCCTTGCGGCCGCGTCCCAGATACACAAGTTCCTCTGGTTGCATGACCTGCAGCATGCGCGTCAGTCCTCGCGATCCTGCGTATTGCTGCGTAACGAAGGCGATGGTGGTTGTCCCCTTCCCGGGATGAGCGGCCAAGGCTCGTGCAAGCTGCAGCAGTACCGCGACGCCGAACCGATCACCCACTGCTGTACCCGCCCAGCCATGCGGGCCTACACGAAGCAGCGAACGGTCCGCAGCAAGCGGACTCAGTATGTCGACACCGCTACTCCGGACTGCAGCAGCTGATCTCGCGCCCATGTCGATGTACATGTTGTCGATGTCGTCAGGATTGGGAACTGTCGAGCGGCCCGGGGTTAGATGAATTGACAATGCCGCCACCACTGCAGGTACGGTGCCGCCGCTGCGGGTGGTGATGAGCATCTGCTGAGCGTTCTGCATTTCGTTGTAGTGGGCTGGCATGCCCGCTTGCGGCAACCGCTGAACGCGCAAGTAGCCGTCGTCCTCAATCCGGCTGACCACATAACCCGGCTCGTCGATGGGCGCAGCAATCAGCCGATGCGGCGCGCCTGTGCCGAATGTTACGTAGACATTGCCCATGCTGTCGCGCTGCGGGTTCAGGCCCTTCAATGCATCCGCAATCCCGGAGGACAATACCGATTCGTATCCGGTAACCGCCACGGCGTTTGTCAGCCATGCGAGATCGTCTACGGGGGCATGCGCCTGGGCCGACGCGGACACGGCGGTTGTGAGGAGCAGAAAGGCAATCGAGACAAGCTGTCGCATGGCAATCCTTTGCAGATGAACAAGTGACAAAGCAAGAACTAGTATCTGATATATTACGCACCAATCGGTCTTATTGCGGACTTGCTTTCGCTGGTTGATTCGGCAGGAAGGCATAGCCCACGCGTAGGCGTCACACTCACCCGGCTGGGTTCCAGCCGGTCACGGAGCTGCGCAGCAATTTGCTGTCAGCGTTCAAGCAGGACTGCTCAAGGTTGCATGACGTACCAGCGATGGTCTGTCCCCCCAGGCGATTTGTTGAACTCAGGAGGCATCATGAAGCATCGCACTTCCATCTTTGCACTGGCTGTTCTCTCGGCCATACCGGGACTCGCATTTGGGCAGTCCACCGCAACTCTCTCGGGTACCGTGAAGGATCCTTCAGGGGCTGCACTGCCCGGAGCGCAGGTTGTCATTCGGAATCTGGGAACGGGGGTGGAGCGCGCATTAATGAGCGATGGTGCAGGTCAATATGTCGCTCCGTCACTGGCCCCCGGAGACTATTCAGTACGAGTGACTTCCAACGGCTTCGGGGCGTTCACGATCCAGCGCATGACGCTCGCCGTCGACGCCCATGCAAACCTTGACATTCCGCTTACCGTGTCGTCTGCAGGGGAAGTTGTACAGGTGGAAAGCACCGGCGCGCTGATCGATTCCGAATCAATTACGGTCGGGCAGGTGATCGACCGGTTGACGGTGCAGGAGGTTCCGCTGAACGGACGACACTTCCTGGACCTGACCGTGCTGACACCCGGCGGAGTCACTGCTCCAGCAAATGGCAGCCTGACAGCGCCGAGCCGCGGCTTGGGCGCCAACTCGTTCGTGACCGCAGGCAATCGCGAAGACTCCGTCAACTTTCAGATCAACGGCGTCAACCTGAACGACTTGACGCAAAACCAGATCACGTTCCAGCCGTCCATCAATACCACAT
>Ga0247783_1000741_pt1 | contig 10376 bp, 19 predicted proteins | sample UWRJL064202C5_FD_179911 | JGI IMG/M metagenome (GOLD analysis project Ga0247783, IMG submission 179911) | Plant litter microbial communities from Arlington Agricultural Research Station in Wisconsin, United States - UWRJ-L064-202C-5 | ecosystem: Environmental > Terrestrial > Plant litter >... | reverse complement strand
CCCAGCGAGCAGCGCTTGCGCGTCAGCGGTAGCTCGGCGCTGGAAAGGTCCATCCCGACAAAAGTGCGCGCGTCGTTCATCAGTTCACCTGGTGCTTCAAGGTCAGCGAGTACGCCGCCGCGTCGCGCAATCCGACCGCGCTCGAGCGCAGGAACCGGGCGTACTGCGGTTGCTCCTGGTCGATGCGCGCGGCGTGTTCGTAGTAGCGGTTGGACTTGTCGAACATCTCCCACGCCGTGGCCTGATCGACGCGGTCGTACGGGTTGGCCTTCGGCACTCCCGGCGCCCACTCGTCGGACACGTTGGTGCCGTTGGGCATGTCACGTGTCCAGCTTCGGCGGCGCGGCGTTCGGACCCGCGGCGACGACGGGTTTTTCCGGGTCGTCCCACAGGTCCGCGGCCAGGGCGCGCTGCGCCTTGAGGAAGTCCTCGAAAGCCGGCCAGTCGCGACCCTGGTGATGGACCGAATCGTCGGGCCTCGAGATCGGTTCCATCGGCAGCGCCCAGCCCAGCAGCGTGACCGGCGTGGGCGACGAGGCCATCTCGGTGTCGATCACCCAGCCGACGATCGGCTCGGCGTAATAGTCGATCGGATCGCCGGGAATCGACACCGGCAACAGCACCGCCCAGCCTGCAACCGCGGGAACCACCGTCATCATTCGTAGTACTCCTTGCGGCGCTGGGCTTCTTCTTGCTCGTCGATCGAGATGCCCTCGAAGTGCTGCCGGGTGAACGGCACGAAGGGCTTGCGGGTTTCGGGCGCAGGGTGCGTCGCGTTCTGGGTCGCGTCAAGGCCGCGGGCAAACAGCGAGCAGACATCCACGCCGTCATCGACCTTGCCCTTCTCCCCGGTGAACGCGCACAACTGGTTGACCAGGCGCTCGGCCCACGGGGCGCCTCGGGGCAGATGCACCTTGCCGGCCGAGCAGCGCGCCAGGAAGCCCATCGCGCGAGCTGCCTTGGACCCGGCCGACGCCAGCGGGTGCCGGTATACCCACACGGGCGGGTCTTGCTCGAACAGGCGCGCATCGATCGCCGCGGTCAGCGCGCGCAGGATCTGCCCCTTTTCCTCAAACCACGCCAGCGGCTTGTGCGTGCGGATCAGGTCCACCGCCGCGGCGATCCAGGCCTCCGGCGCGGTCTGCCCGTACCACCAGGCGACGAGGAAGGTTTCGCCCGACTCATCGATGCCGAAGATGCCGTGTTCGGTGAAGTCGCCGGCGTCCTCGGTCACCGCGTAGTCGGACGCCATGTACAGGCTCAGCCGCTCGGGCAGGCGGTCGTACCACTTGAACATCGCCCGCTTGAACATCAACCCGGCGATCGTGCGGCACTTGCCCTCCCAGATGTGCTGGTACAGGTCTTCGTTGAGCGCCCGCATCTTGCGCCGCTCAGTCTCGAGCTCGGGCGGAAAGAACGGGTTGTCGCGCCAGTTGATCGCCACCACCAGCGCATCCGGATCGGTGTTCTTGACGAAGCGGTCGTAGACGTAATCGTCCTCCGCGTCGGCGTTGAAACTGCCCCAGATCTCGCTCGTCGCCCCCTTGCGCGCCGGCCGGATCGTCGGGATCAGCATCTCCCACGACCGCGTCGATACCGAATCGGCTTCCTCGACCCACGCGATGTGGACATTCTCCAGCGACTTGATCGATTTCGCCGTGTTTTCGCGCAGCCCGTGGAACACGAAGCTCGACCCCGACCGCCGATGCTCGATCTTGTCGCGCATGCACCGGAACGAGTCGATGATCCCCATCCGCTCGATGTAGTCCTCCAGCACCTGCTTGGACGAGTCCGCCAGCGTCTTCTGCACCTCCCGGCAACACGCAATCCGCAACGGATTCTGGTCCGCCAGGATGATCAACGCCTGCGCGATCGAATGGCTCTTCGCCCCGCCCCGACCCCCGTGAGCAATCTTGAACCGCCACCGCCCCAACTCGAGGAACGGCATCATCGGCTCGGGAATTTCCACCCCCACCCGCCGCACCTGAATCCGCTCGTCAAACTCCTGCCTCATGCCGGGGGGTCCAAACAAAATCGGGGGGGGTCCAAATGGCGCGTAGGGGTGTCAGTGTGAGTGCGAATCACGCAAATCGCTGGGGTCGGCGGTTCCGTACGGATTCGGGCATGGCGGGGGGGCGAAAATTCTGCGCTGGCGCGCCCGCCGCGCCCGCAAGCTATTGATCTCGAGCGCTTTCCTTCGTTTCGTTCAGATAGCACGCATATGACCATTATGTAAAATCGCACGTAAGGCCTTGATTGCGTTGGGTGCAATTGTATACCGAAGGGCATGTGGCGCGGGCGCTACACTTTGGGCGCACGTTTGCGCGCCCGGTAGCGGGCTTGCCGCTGGGCGTTGGCGTTACGTGTTACGGGGGGCGTTACGGGGGGCGTTACGGGGGGCGTTACGGGGGGCGTTACGGTCGCGTTACGCTTTGCCGCTGGGCGCTCGCGTGCGGGCGCTGGCGGGGCGCGGCGGGCGAACTCGTGCGGGGCGTGGGTCCAATGGCGCACGCCGCACAGACGGCAAAGCGGGGCGAGCATGCGCTATTCGCCAGCGCCCGGAAGGGGGCGCGCCACTACCGGCTGCACTATGAATTGGTTTACGACCGGCGGGGCGAGGGCTTCGCCATTCGGACCGCCCAGTTTGAGCAAGTCGCCATACCGCTTCGGATCCCATTTTGCCAACAATTTCAAGTCGGTATCTACAATCAAGCGGTCGCGGGCAACGTCGCCAGTAGCGCCCGCTTCGGTGTCACCGCGTGCGATTTTCCGGCAGTTCAGCGCTATGCGGTCGAAACCACGGGCGCGTGCGTGCGCGATGGCTGAACCGAATTCGGGCTGATTTTCCGCCCAGTTCCGGATTGTCCTATCGCTGGGCAATTCGGGGCTTTCGCAGATGGCGGTCAAGTCTTCGCCACGTGCGAGGGCTTCGCAGACAGTCTTGATGATAGCGGCGCGGTCTTCGTCTGGGATTGCGTGACCACGACCGCCACGTTGGGCTTGGTCTGGGGAAGCATTGACGCTGGGCGCGGCGGTCAAATCGGTTCCGGGCGCGTGGTCTTTTGCTGCGGATTCCATCGGGCGCGACCCTCAAAAATTCGATTTTTGCGGTTACCAGGTAACTCGGCCAGTGGGACCTGGACGTTTGCCCAGCGGATTTTTCAGCGCCCGGAATCGTTATACCAGCGCCATTTTCAGCGTCAACCCCGCGCCTATTTTATGCAAGCTGCCTGAGCCGATTTTTGCCCTTGATTTGTGATCGCGGTCACTTGCACATGTAGGCGGTTTTCGCCTATAGTTCCGGTCGCGGCAATTGCGCCGCTTTTGACCGGAGTTTCTACCATGAAAACGTCACCAACCTGCGCCCCTGATTTCTCTATCGCTGGGCGGATGGGTCTGCAGTTCGCAAAGCGCCCAAAGCTACTGAATATCGATTCCAACGCAAAGACCGTCAAAGGGCAAACACGCGGCTTTATGACCGCCGTTTTGTATCTCGCCCCGTTCACTGCCAGCGGTTACAACGTCTGCCCTATGGCGGAACTCGCCGGATGCATTGCCGAATGCCTTAACACGGCGGGGCGCGGTGGCATGTCAAAGGGTAGCGCCACGTTTGCCGCGCCCGATGGAACGCTGGTCCCAGACAACGCGATTCAGCATTGCCGCATCAAGCGCACGCGCTATTTCATGGAAGACCGCGCCGCTTTTCTGGCGCAATTGGTGAAAGAAGTTGAAGCATTCACGCGCCGCGCCGCAAAGCTTGGTTTAACTCCGGTCCTGCGCTTGAACGGGACCAGCGATATCAGATGGGAAAATATACCCGTGCAACGTGGCGGGCAAGAGTTCGCGCACATGTTCGCGGCTTTCCCTTCTCTGACCGCCTACGATTACACGAAAATTTCAAACCGCCGGATAGCGGGCATTGCCAATTATTCGCTTTCCTATAGCTTCAGCGGCGCGCCCGGTTACCTTCCCCACGTTCGCAAAGCGCTTGCCGCTGGCATGAATTTGGTCGTGGTCTTTCGCAATGCGAATTTCCCGGCGGAATTCATGGGGCGCACGGTCGTGAATGGCGACGAAACTGACCTACGTTTCCTTGACCCTGCGAACGTGGTCGTGGGCTTGAAAGCAAAGGGGCGCGCACGCAAGAGCAAATCGCCTTTCGTAGTCGAAACCAATAGCGCCCAGCGCCCCGCCGCTACCATCGCGCTGGCGGTGGCGGCATGAGCGCCCAAGCCTACAACCCCACGCCCCTTGCCCAGCGTATGGGCATGCGCCCGCACGTGATCGCAGACGAAGCGCAGGAAACCGCCGCGCTGGCGTACTGGGCGCGACGCGAGTTCGATTTGGGCAAGCGCCCCGCATCCTACGTGGAAGCGCTGGAAAGCCGCGCCCGCTACCTTGCCGATAGCTTGATTGCCATTGCACGCGCCGCACGGTGCGACGAATTGGCGCGGCTTGCTTTCGATCACGCCGCACGCGCCGCCGATGCGCCGCTGACCGATAACCGCCGCGAGAATTACGCGCACGCGGCGGCAAGTCTTGCCGACGAAATCATAACGGAGCGCCTACGCGAAGCGGGCGCGCCCGTAGCGCCCACGTTGCCCGAAATCGGTTCCACCGTGACCGCGCACGGCAACGCCTTCACGGTGCGGCGCGTTGAAGCGGTCAACGCCTACGGGCGCACGGGATGGCGCGTGTATTTCGACTTGAACGGGCGGCGCGTTTACTCGCCCATGGCGCTGTCGCAGTGGCAGAAACTCACGCGCTGAATTCTGCCCGGTGCCGCTCGTAACGGGGCGGCAGTCGGCAGCATTTCGCTGCACCAACCCAAGGAAAACGCACCATGAAAATTGAACTTCGCAATGTGAAGGTTGCCGGTTTCGCTTCGCAGGAAACCATCTGCTTCGCCGCTACCGTTTACGTTGACGGCAAGAGCGCAGGCACGGCGCGCAATGACGGGCATGGCGGCTGCACGCATATCGAACCGCACGCGCTGCAGCGGGCGCTGGATGCCCACGCGGCGACGCTGCCGCCGACCGTGACCGAAATTCCGGATGCGGAATCGCCCACGGGCTTTTTCACCTTCCAGCAACGCGGTGACCATTTGGTTGACGAAGCGCTGAACGTCTACCTTGCGGAGCGCGATTTGCGCCGCTTGCTGAAGAGCAAATTGGTCTTCATGCGTGCGGGCAAGGTCTACCAGACCAAGCCGCGCCAGCAAACGCCCGCCCATTGGTGCGCGCCTGAGAACCTCGCAAAGACCCTTGCCGATTTGAAGGCGGAAAAGTTGCTCAACGTGCTGCCGTTTGCCGAAGCGCTCGCCATCTACCGCACCCTCTGACCCGGAGTATACAAATGACCATTATCGACAAAACCAACGAATTGCTCGCCCTCTGGGTCAGCTACATGAAAGGCAACGGGACCGACTTGGAACGCGCCCACGACGCGCTCAAAAGCGGCGCGCAAACGGAGTCGTATTACAACAGCGGCGGCGGCTGCATGCTCTCCGAAACCCTGCACCGCTTGCCGGTCGGCGCTGGCGTCGCCGATGCGTGGCTGTTGACCGTGGCGAATGACGAAGCGATTTACGTCTACCGCTTGCCGTTCGGAATGGATCACGACGCGGCGGTGGAATACATCAATTCGCACGACGGCTGCGCCGACCGGCAAACGGTCGCGTGGGCTTCGTTCGATCACCTCGCCGCGACGCTGGGCGATGCGGGCAAAGCGCTGGCGTATGACGAAGCGGTGACCGCGCTGACCACGGCGCAGGAAATCAACGCCGCGCACGAGCGCGCCATTGCCCTTCTGCGGGGCGCGCTGGCTGGGCTTGTCGAACACTGCGCCGACTGGACCGACGCGCCTGAGCATCTCGTAGCGGCGGGCTGCGCGGCATTGGATGCGACTGCAGGTTGACGACTGCCCCTGCGCTTGCGAGTTGCGAGCGTAGCGGCGGGCAGACCCCGACAACGAACGGAGATACCGCAATGCCAACCCTTCCCAACATCACCGCCCGCCTCGTAAAGGTTCCCATGAGCGACGGCAGCGGCAGCGCGACCGATGTCGTGATCACGAACGGCGACATCGAATACCGCTTCGTCATGGCATCGGAGGCTGCAGCGCTGGCGCTGACGGTCCTCGTAGACGAACTGGACATTCTGGACATCGATTCCACCGTCCTTTGAACCCCTGATAACGGAGCAAATTCCAATGCAAATTTTCTACACTTCCACGGGTGAATACGCTGGCGTCATGGCGCTGGATGATTTGGTCGCGAACTTCAACGCGGGCAACGCATGGGCTGAGATGGATCAGACCGAAGCGGACTTGCGCTCGCAACTGGCTGAAGAGGGTTGGTTTGAAGGCACGCACGACTGCGGGCATTTCCTTGTTTTGAACCTTGACCGCTTCGCCCCGCTGGGGTTGACGGCGCGCAATGTGACGGTTGCCGAACAGCGCCTGCAGCGGGGTGGCAAGTGACCGCCGCTGCAGCGCTGCAGACTTGCCCAACGTGCAACGGCACGGGGCGCTACGACATGCCGGTGACCACGTACGGCATCAGCGGCGTGACGCACACGGTGACGCCGATGTCGTGCCACACGTGCGACGGGAAAGGCACGCTGACCGCGCAGCGGGTGCGAGCGCTCGCCCGTGAGAAGAAACGCGCCGACGCTTTCTGGTGCCGGTGCGCGGTGCCGTGCGAATACCCGACCGTTCACATGAAGCGCAACGGCTGCATCGACTGGGTCGAATGCACCGCGTGCCGCAAGTGCATGCAGGTTGGCTGAACCTTGCTCGCTGCCGTGCGCGCACGGCAGTCGGCAGCGCTCCGCTGCAATGACGAGGCAATTCGATGAGGAACTCTCCTGCAGACCAGTTCGTGCGCGTGCGCGTGATGCCGCTGGGCGTCGTGCGCTCATGCCTACTCTGCACCTTCTCCGACGTTCGCCGGAAGCGCACGGGCTGCGGTCGCGGCGCCGGGTTTCGCGAGGGCAACCAGCAGCGCGGTCGCATGGTGCAGCACATCAAGACCGCACACCCTGCTGAGTACGCGACCGCTCATGAGGCGTGGATCAAGACGCGGCAACGCTGACGGGGCATCTGCTGCCTGACGCGGCGCGTAGCTCGAGCAGCTGCGCGCCGGCCGGGCGGGCGTGCCTGGATCCAGGTTGCCCTGGCGTTCGCCTGGTGCCGGGGCGTGACAATAGGCTGTAACGTCCTGTATAATTCACCCTGTCCCCAGCCAATCCCGGCGGGGACTTTCACCAAAGGAAACCGACATGCCTTGGATCAAAACCCCTTACAAGATGATCACCGTCAGCGCCAAGCCGCAGGACTTGGAACTGATCCTTGACGAGGACAGCGAAACGAACAAGGAGATCAAGCGCGAAACCGATCTCGCCCACGCCGCTCCGCAGTTGCTGCTCGCGCTGCAGGGCATCGCGACCCACACCGGATTGTCCGGTGAATACGCCCGCATCGTCTTGGAGAAACTGGACCTGCAAACCGGGTCGAAGGGACCGCACTGCTACTACCTGCGGCGCGTGCCGAAACAAGCGTAGCGCCATCGCTCAAGCCTCACGCCTCGTAACGGGGCGTGCGGTTTGGGCGACTGCACTGGGCAGTCTTACCGAGGAACGAACATGCATGTTTTTGGACGCACCATGACCCGCGAGCAATACAAGCACAACGATGGCGAGTACCGCCGCCGCGAGAATGATGATCGGGACGAGGAAAACCAGCGCGCTGGCGGAATGAAGCCGACGAACTTCGTCACGCTCGGCAAGTGCAGCCCGCGCTATCGGCTCGCGCAGCTTCGCAAGTACGCGAACGCCTTCGTGCCGAGTCGAATTTTCCGCGACAACAAACCCGTCCGCCTGCCCAAGGACCGCCCGTGAGCCGCGAGGAGCAGCGGGCGCAGGAAGCGCTCGCCGCCATCGGCTGGCTGAAGCAGACGCTGGGCATCCGCACGACCTTCGTCTACCCGCCGATTCCGGATCGCAACCACGACTGGTGCGCGGTCGGCGACAATTACGACGGTGCCGAGGACGCCGGTCCGCAAGCGACCGGCGAGGGACGCACCGAGGCAATGGCAGTGGCTGAATACATCGCATCCGCGATGTCACTTGGAGGGCTGATATGAAACCCGATCCGAACAAGCACAACCCCGACCCGATCTACCTGCGCCGGTTGCTCAAGAAGGCCGGGATGACGCAGGGGCAGGCAGCAAAGGCGCTGGGCGTGACGACGCGCTCTATGCGCTGCTGGCTCGCCAGCCCCGACGCCGTGACGAGTCGCGAGGCGCCCTACATCGCGCAGTTCGCGCTCGAGGCACTCGCCGCGGCGCCGCGCGGATGAGGATATTCCTGGACTGTTCGCCCCGGAAGATTGCCGAATACACGCAGCGCTACGGTCACGCCTTCGGGCAGCTGCGTACGCCGCTGACGAACTACGCGCAGGCTCCAGGGATCACCTGGGCCGCCGACAACGGGTTCTACACGAACCCTGACGCGGCGGCCTGGATCCGCTGGGTCGCCCGGTTTGAGGACCAGGTCGACGATCGGCCGGCGTGGGTGGCGATGCCCGACATCGTCGGCGACGCCCAGCGCACGCTCGAGCTCTTCGAGTACTTCGGCCGGCGCACCAACGGTCTGCCGCGGGCGCTGGTCCTCCAGGATGGGATCGGGCGAGTGCCGATACCCTGGGACCAGGTCACGGCGGTTTTCATCGGCGGCTCCGACGATTTCAAGGTCAGTCGCGAGGCTTACGCGGCCGCCAAGACGGCAAGGATCCTTGGAAAGCAGATCCATGTCGGCCGGATCAACACGTTCGCTCGCTGCCAGAACTGGCTCGGGCTGGCCGACACCCTCGACGGCAGCGGCATCAGCCGCTACGACCACATGCTCGAGGACGTTCTGTCGAAGATCAACGGCGAGCATCCGCAGGGCGCGATGGCGCTTTGAGGTTCCACCGGGCGGGCGCGACCTGACTCGCGCCGCCCGGTTTCCCCTACTGCTTCCCCGACCCGTGCAGGATATCGAACTCGCGCAGCCGCTGCTGCTCCTCGAGCGCCACGACGCGCTCGCGCATCTTGCCCGCCTCTTCGGACCGCTCCTTGACCACCTCGCGCAGATCCAAAGTCTCGCGCTCGAGCCGGTTCACGGTCGCGTGCAGCGGTTCGATCGCCGTCGCCCACAGTGCCAGGATCGCCACCGTGATGGCGGCGACCGTCGTGGCGACCGTGTCGAAGCGCGTCATGGCCATCACCACCAGGGTGGGCGCCAGGACTGGAACGCCCAGTGCGCCAGGGCGCAGATCGCCGCCGCGCCCAGGACCACGCCCAACAGGACCAACCCCACGTTCGCCAGGATGTCACCCACCGGCAGACCCTCCAACGCACCCGCCAGCGTCACCAGCCGCGCCTGACGCCGCGCCGGCGCCCCCGGCCGCTCCGTTGCCGCCAGTTCCGCCCGCGGCTCCTGGAACGCCTCCTGCGCCGCCTGGTGCGCCTGGGCCCCCAGGTCCGGAGTTGCCGCCCTGGCACCCGCTGACGGCGCCGCCGATGTCGGGCGAGGCGAAGCGGTTGCTCGAGCCGGTGTTGTACAGCCCGGAGTTGTCGATGCGATCCCGGCCGGTCTTGTCTCGCCCGGTCAGATCGCCGCCGACGCTCTGGTAATCGCCACCGACGTAGAAACTCGGCACCGCGGCGACCTCCTTGACCAAGCCGGTCCAGGCGTTCGCCTGGGCGATCTGGACGTTGGCGTTCTGCTGGGTCGTGTAGCGCTGGGTCTGGTTCGATTCTTCGATGCTGCGCCACTGGACCGCGTAGCCCAGGATCGGGCTGATCACGCCCATCAGCGCCAGGGCGCGGTCCCACCCGTTGCGCTCGGGCTGGGGCTGGGCGATGGCGACGGTGGTCGCGGCGGATCCACCGGACAGCGCCAGGGCCCGGAAGCCGGCAACCGCGATGGAGCAGGCGTCGGTCGTGCAGCGGTTCGCCTGGGCCGTCAGGTCGCGCTCGAGCGCGGCGCGTTGCTCGGCTTGCGCGGCCAGCGCGTACTGCTGCGCCGCCAGGTAGGCGGCGTAGTCAGGCCGAACGGTGTGTTCCTCGACGCAACCGGCCAGGGCGACCATTGCGACAGCGCAGACCACCCTGGCCGCGGCGTTCACGCTGCTTTCGCCAGTTTGCCCTTCGCGGCTTTCTCGCGTTCGGCAGTGGCCTTGTCGCGTGCGTGCTTGGCTTTGGCGCGCTCGGCTCGAGCCTTGTCGGCTGCAGCCTTGACGGCTTTGACCTGGTCGGCAGCGGCATCGGCCTTCTCGGCGGCCTCTTCGGCGTCGGCCTTGGCCTTCTCCGCGGCGAGCTCGGCGGCGCGAAG
>Ga0247783_1000740_pt1 | contig 10380 bp, 7 predicted proteins | sample UWRJL064202C5_FD_179911 | JGI IMG/M metagenome (GOLD analysis project Ga0247783, IMG submission 179911) | Plant litter microbial communities from Arlington Agricultural Research Station in Wisconsin, United States - UWRJ-L064-202C-5 | ecosystem: Environmental > Terrestrial > Plant litter >... | reverse complement strand
CAGCTGTGACGATTGGAACGCGCATATCAACGGGCTGAAGGGCAGCAGCGCCGTGCGCGAGATCCAGAGCCTGCCCGACAATGGGCGCCTGTTCGCCGCGCACGTGATTCACGATCTGTGGCGCTACACGCAAGGCAAGGCCTTGGTCGTCACGGACGTGGGCCAGCATCAGATGTGGGAAGCGCAGTACTACAAGCACGACTACCCGCGGAAGCTGCTGACTTCAGGCGGCGCCGGCACGATGGGCTTTGCATTACCCGCCGCCATGGGCGCGCGCATGGCGTGCCCGGAGGATGAAGTCTGGGTGGTCGTCGGCGACGGCGGTTTCCAGATGACCGCCTGTGAGCTCGCCACCTGCGCCCAAGAGGACATCAAGGTCAACATTGCCATCATCAACAATGGCTTTTTGGGCATGGTCCGTCAGTGGCAGCAGTTCTTTTACGGCGGTCGCTACGTAGCCACGCCGATCAAGAGCCCTGACTTCGTCAAGCTGGCGGATGCGCATGGCTTGAAGGGGCTGCGCGTTACCAAGCGTGAAGAGGTGCTGGCTGCCGTGGAAGCCGCGCGCTCGTTCAAGGAGACCTGCATCATCGACTTCCGCGTCGAGCAGGAAGACAGCGTGTATCCGATGGTGCCGGCCGGCGCCGATCTCGACAACATGATCCGCCGCCCGGTTCCGGTGGGCGCCGCGGGTGGTGAATTGCCCTCCGAAGAGCTGCCTGGCGAAGCCGTAAAAGACGTGCCGCCCCACAATCCCATCTTCGAAACTGGCAAGGACTCCTAGTCGTCGGGGGTTTTCACCCCCGACCCGCTGAAGTGAATTCAGCGGGGCCCCCCCCGAGTTTTGGGGCCCCTACCCCAAAACAAACTGCTTCGAGCTTCGAGAGTTAATTCATGGCCCAATCCGAATCCCCGACTTTGCGTCACTTCGTCGCCTACGTGGAAGATCAGCCCGGCGTTCTCAATCGCGTCACTTCGCTGTTTCGGCGACGATGTTACAACATCGTGTCGCTGAATGTCGGCCGCACCCATGAAGCGGGCGTGTCACGCATGACCTTCGCCGTCGAGGCGGACGAAGACACCGCGCGCCGGATCGAAGCCAACTTGTACAAGCTGGTGAATGTCCTGAGCGTCGAGGACATCACGGACAAGCCGAGCCTGACCCGGGGCCTGGCCCTGATCAAGGTCACCGTAGGCCAGGATAAGCGCTCGGAAGTGCTGCAATTGGTCGAGGTGTTCCGCGGCCAGGTGATCGACCTCGACATCGACACGATGATCATCGAGCTCACCGGTCAACAGAGCAAGATCGATACGCTCGTCACCGTGCTCGCTCCCTATGGCATTGCCGAAATGGTCCAAACCGGCACCGTTGCCATGACCCGCGGCGAGAAGGGCAGCGCAGCGACTGACGCAGCTCAACAACCCCCGAACCTGCGCGGCGTCTTCGCCGCCTGATTCCTTACGCTCTCCTCTCGCTTCTCTCACAATCCTGATGTCCAATTTCCTACAGAGAACCCGCCCGCCAAGTTCTGCGTTTTGGCAAGGCTTTGGCGAGCACCGGAGCGGAGCGTACTGCCTGTACGTGAGCACCGGAGCGGAGCCAAAACGAAGCCAAAACCAGAAATCGGCGGGCGTCGCTTCTGGATGCGCTAACCCGAACCCCCATTAAATCCATGACCAGCCCAGTTAAGAAGCACACGAAACCACCTCCAGACTACGTGCGAATCTTCGACGGCTGTCATCGGGGGTTTCACCCCCGCACCCGCTGAAGTGAATTCAGCGGGGCCCCACCCCGGAGTTTTGGGGCCCCGACCCCAAAACGGCGTTCTCGGAGACCAGTTACCCGAACCCAAGCATGAACATGACCAGCCCAGTTAAGAAGCACACGAAACCACCTCCAGACTACGTGCGAATCTTCGACACGACGCTTAGGGACGGCGAGCAGTGTCCCGGCGCGACGCTTACGTCGGAAGAGAAGCTCGAGGTGGCCCGTGCGCTTTCACGCCTGGGCGTGGATGTGATCGAAGCTGGCTTCCCCTCGGCATCAGCGGACGACTTTCAGGCGGTGCACGATATCGCCGAGACCGTCGGCATCGAGCCGATCGCGGGTCGCCCGAGCAGCGAGCCGCCGATCGTCTGCGGCCTGGCGCGCGCGACGGAGAAGGACATCCAGACCGCGTTCGACGCCATCAAGGTCGCGAAATACCCGCGGATCCACGTATTTTTGGCGACCAGCCCGCTGCACCGCGAGCACAAGCTGCGCATGTCCAAAGAGCAAGTGGTGGCGCGCGCTCGGCAGATGATCACCTTCGCCAAGTCGCTGTGTGACGACATCGAGTTCAGCCCGGAGGATGCGGGTCGCACCGAGCCGGAATTCTTGCACGAGGTGCTGAGTGCAGTGATCGAGTGCGGCGCGACCACGCTGAACATCCCGGACACGGTGGGTTACACCGTGCCCTCGGAGTTCGGCGCGATCATCGAGGGGATCATCAAGAACGTGAAGGGCGTCGAGAACGTGGTCGTCTCGGTGCATTGTCACGATGACCTCGGGTTGGCAACCGCCAACGCCTTGGCCGGCATCATGGCCGGCGCTCGCCAGGCCGAAGTCACCATCAATGGCATCGGCGAGCGCGCGGGCAACACCTCGCTCGAAGAGATCGTGATGACGCTGCAGACTCGGCAGCCAATGTTCGGCTTACGTACGGGCATCGACGCCACGCAGCTGGTTCGTACCAGCCGCTTGGTCAGCATGCGTACGGGCATGGTGGTGCAGCCGAACAAGGCAATCGTGGGCGCCAACGCGTTCGCGCACGAATCTGGCATCCACCAAGATGGGATGCTGAAGCACGCCGGCACCTATGAAATCATGCGACCGGAGACGGTCGGCGCGAGCAAGACCCTGCTGGTGATGGGCAAACACTCGGGCCGCCACGCCTTCACGGTGCGCTTGAAAGAGCTCGGGCACGCCCTGGAAGGTGAAGCTCTGGAGGCCGCTTTTCAGCGTTTCAAGAGCTTGGCCGACAAGAAGAAGACCATCACGGATGCCGATCTGGAAGCGCTCGCCGCTTCGGAGGCCGGCCGCGGCATCGAATACTTCGCGCTCGACGCGGTGCAAGTCACCTGTGGCTCGAACGGCATGCCGACAGCCACCGTGCGCTTGCGTTGCCCGGATGGGCGCCTGCGCGTTCAAGCCGCGGTCGGCACGGGTCCCGTGCACGCCGCCTTCACCGCCGTCGACGAGATCGTGAACGCGCCGAGTGAGCTGGTCGAATACAACATCAACGCGGTGACCGAGGGCATCGACGCACTCGGGCATGCCAGCGTGCGAGTGCGCGCCGTCGGCAGCAGTGATGGCCGGCTCAACGCGCAACATGGCACTGGCGGGGTCGCCATCATGCACGGACAAGCCGCAGATTCGGATGTCATCGTGGCCAGCACCAAAGCGTACATCGGTGCGCTGAACCGCTTGCTCGTGACCCTTGGAACGTACGAAAAACAAGCTGAGAAATCGCAAGTGCGAGAACAGACGACGGGAGCCGCAGAGTGAGCATGGCAAAGACGCTTTTCGAAAAGATCTGGAACGAGCATGTGGTGGTCGAGGAACCGGGTCGTCCCGCCGTGCTCTACGTCGATCTGCACTTGATCCACGAAGTGACCTCACCGCAGGCGTTCTCGGGCCTGCGGGCACGCGGGCTCAAGGTTCGGCGCGCCGACAAGACGGTCGCAACCATGGATCACTCGACGCCGACCTTGCCCAAAGCCTTGCAGGTGATCGACGACCAAGCGCGCGCTCAGCTTTCGCAGCTGGAGAAGAATTGCGCGGAGTTCGGCATCCGCTTGTTCGCGCTGGGCAACGAGAAGAACGGCATCGTGCACGTGGTCGGTCCGGAGCGCGGCTTCACGCAGCCGGGCATGACCATCGTCTGCGGTGACAGCCACACCTCGACGCACGGCGCCTTCGGCTCGCTCGCGTTCGGCATCGGAACGAGCGAAGTGGAGCACGTGCTGGCCTCGCAGTGCCTGCTGCAGTCGAAGCCAAAGACGATGGAAGTGCGCATCGACGGCACGCTCTCGCCGCTGGTCACTGCCAAGGACATCATCTTGGCAGTGATCGCCAAGATCGGCACTGGTGGCGGCACGGGCTACGTGCTCGAGTACACCGGCAGCGCGATCCGCGCGCTCGATATGGAAGCGCGCATGACCGTGTGCAACATGAGCATCGAAGCCGGTGCGCGCGCCGGCCTGATCGCCCCGGACGAGAAGACCTTCGAGTACGTGAAGGGTCGAGAGTTCGCGCCCAGCGGCGCGGCCTGGGACGCAGCCGTCGAACGCTGGAAGAAGCTGCCGACCGACGCCGGCGCCAGCTACGACACGCTCGTGACGCTCGACGCGAACAAGATCGAGCCGATGATCACCTACGGCACGCACCCGGGCATGGCAGTCCCGGTCACGCAGGCGCTGCCCGCGGCGGCCGATTTCAGCGCCGGCTCCGAGCGGCAAGCCTTCGAAAAGGCCATGATTTACATGGGCTTGGAGGGCGGGCGCTCGCTGGTTGGGCAAAAGGTCGATGTGGTGTTCGTGGGCTCCTGCACGAACGGCCGCATCAGTGACCTGCGGCTCGCGGCCTCGGTGCTCAAGGGCCGCCACGTGGCCGCTGGTGTGCGCGCATTGATCGTCCCAGGTTCGCAGGAAGTGAAGCGTCAAGCCGAGGCCGAAGGTCTCGACCGCATCTTCACCGACGCGGGCGCCGAATGGCGTGAAGCCGGTTGCTCGATGTGCATCGCCATGAACGGCGATCAACTCTCGCCCGGTCAGTACGCGGTCAGCACCTCCAACCGTAACTTCGAGGGTCGTCAGGGCAAGGGCGGTCGCACCTTCCTCGCCTCCCCCGCCACCGCAGCCGCCTCCGCCGTCACCGGCAAAGTCACCGACGTGCGCACGCTCGCCGCGGTTTGATCAAGGAATACACAGAAAAATGGCAAGCTTTACCAAGATCACCTCACACGCCGTCGTCATCCCGTCGGAGAACATCGACACCGATCAGATCATCCCTGCCCGCTTCCTCAAGGTGATCGACAAAGACGGCCTCGGTAAGAGCCTGTTCTGCGATTGGCGTTACAACGCCGATGGCACGGATAAGGCCGACTTTCCGCTCAACTTCCCGGCCTCACAGGGCGCGCAAATCTTGCTCGCGGGCGATAACTTCGGCTGCGGTTCTTCGCGTGAGCACGCGCCCTGGGCGCTCGTCGGCTGGGGTTTGCGCGTGGTCATCTCGACCTCGTTCGCCGACATCTTCAAGGGCAACTCGCTGAAAAATGGCCTGTTGCCCGTGGTGGTCAGCCAGGACGTTTATCAGAAGCTCTTGGCCGCGCAGAAGGCCGACCCGAAAGCTCAAATCACGGTCGACTTGACGAACAAGCTGCTCACCTTGCCGGACGGCTCGACCAGCAACTTCCCGGTCGATGCCTTCGCGCAGCATTGCCTTTTGAACGGCATCGATCAGCTCGGCTATATTTTGGGCTTTGACGACAAGATCAAAGTCTACGAAGGCAGCCACACCTACGCCAATTGAACGACCTCTTCAGCAATCGGACCGCTCTCAGATGACCGCTTCTCCTCCAGTCAACGGCGAGCCCGAGCTCGTCGAAGTTTACGACGTTATCTTCGGGAGCGCAGCTCCCGCCCCGCGGAAGTGAATTCCGCAGGGCCCCACCCTCAGGTTTTGGGGCCCCACCCCCAAAACACCCCTCCATCGGCATGAACGAAAATCCCCCAGTCAGCGGCGAGGCGCCGCTCGTCGAGATTTACGACACCACGCTCCGTGATGGCACACAGCGCGAAGGCATTTCGTACACGCTGGAGGACAAGCTGCGGATTGCCCAGCAGCTCGATGCATTCGGCGTCACCTTCATCGAAGGCGGTTGGCCCGGGTCGAATCCCAAGGACGAAGAATTCTTCGCCCGCGCCCGCGACCAACCCTGGAAGCACGCCAAAATTGCGGCCTTCGGCGCGACGCGGCGCGCTGGGCTCGCGCCCGAAGGCGACCCGAGCATGCGCGCGCTGATCGCAGCCGGTACCGAAGTTTGCACGATTTTCGGTAAATCCTCGACGTTTCAGGTGACCGAGGTCCTGCGCACCACGCTCGACGAGAACCTGCGCATGATCGAAGACTCGGTCGCGTTCTTGCGCAGCGAAAAGAAGCGCGTCGTATACGACGCTGAACACTTCTTCGACGGCTATCGCGCGGACTCGAGCTACGCGCTGGAGACGTTGCGTGCCGCCATCCGAGGTGGTGCCGAGGTCGTGACGCTGTGCGAGACGAACGGCGGCAACATGCCCTGGGACGTCGAGCGCATCGTGGCCGAGGTGGCGCGCTTGGTGGCGCACCCGATCGGCATCCACGCGCACGACGACACGGGCTGCGGCGTGGCCAACACCCTGGCCGCGGTGCGCGCCGGCGCGCGTCACGTTCAGGGCACGATCAATGGCTACGGCGAGCGCTGCGGCAACGCCAACCTCTCGGTGATCATCCCCAATCTCGAGCTCAAGCTCGGCTTTCGGGTGCTCGAACCCGGGCGCTTGGCTTTGATCAGTGAGCTGTCGCACTTCGTGGCGGAGGTCGCGAACCTCGCTCCAGACGCGCACATGGCCTACGTGGGGCGCAGCGCCTTCGCGCACAAGGGCGGCGTGCACGTCGCGGCGCTGCGTCGTAACCCGGACTCGTACCAACACGTCAGCCCCGAGCTGGTCGGCAACACCATGCGCGTCGTCGTCAGTGAGCTCTCCGGTCGAGGCAACGTGCTCGCGAAGGCCGAGGAGCTCGGCGTCGAGGTCAGCGCGGGCACCGAGCTCGAGGCGCTACGCGAGATCAAGGAAGCCGAAAATCGCGGACTTTCCTACGAGGGCGCAGAAGCCAGCATCGCACTGCTCTTGCAACGCAAGGCAGAGGACTACGTGCCGCTGTTCCAAGTCATCGATTACCAAGTGCAGGTCGGCAAGCGGCGCGGCACGGAGACGTTCGCCGAAGCGGTGGTCAAGGTCCAGGTCGGCAAGAGCACGCTGCACACCGCGGCTGAAGGTAACGGCCCAGTCAGCGCGCTCGACGGGGCGCTGCGTAAGGCCCTCGCGCCGTCCTACCCCGCAGTCAACGAGATCCACTTAGCGGACTACAAAGTCCGCATCCTAGACGGCACCGAGGGCACGGAAGCCATCACCCGCGTGCTGATCGACAGCCAAGACGCCCACCGCAGCTGGAGCACCGTAGGGGCCTCGGCCAACATCATCGAGGCCTCGATGCACGCCCTGGTCGACTCCATCGAGTATGGTTTGATACAAGGCCGGTCTGTCCTTCCCGACGGCCATACGGTCAGCCGTCCCGCGCGGGTTGGGGCAGCTCCTCCAAAAGCAGCCGCAGAAGCCTGAGCTAGAGAGTTACCGATCCCATGAAAGCTAAAATCGTTCTTCTCCCCGGTGATGGTGTCGGACCCGAGGTCACGGGGCAGGCACGCGCAGTGCTCGAAGCCGTCGCCAAGAATAGCGGACACGAGTTGTCGTTCGAAACGCAGCTGATCGGTGGCATCGCCATCGACGAAACGGGCGATCCGCTGCCGCCCGCCACGCTCGAAGCGTGCAAAGCAGCCGACGCGATCATGTTGGGCGCCGTGGGCGGCCCGAAGTGGGACGACCCGAACGCCAAGACCCGCCCAGAGAAGGGGCTGCTCGCGATTCGCAAAGGGCTCGGCTTGTTTGCCAACCTTCGGCCGGTGCGCAGCTACCCCGAGCTGGTGGACTCCTCGCCCCTCAAGCTAGAGCGCATTCAGGGCTGCAACATGCTGATCCTGCGCGAGCTCACGGGCGGCCTGTACTTCGGCAAGCAAGGTCGTGAGCAGACCGAGCGCGGCCTGCGAGTGTTCGACACGCTCGAGTACATGGATTTCGAGATCGAACGCATCGTGCGGTTGGCCTTCAATTTGGCTCGCGGTCGCAGCAAGAAGCTGACCTCGGTGGACAAGGCCAACGTCATCGAGTCCTCGCGGGTTTGGCGCCAAATCACCACCCAGGTGAAGGCGGACTTCCCGGACGTCACCCTCGAACACCAGTTGGTCGACTCCTGCGCCATGCGCCTCGTCACCGCGCCGACCAGCTTCGACGTGATCGTGACCGAAAACATGTTCGGCGACATCTTGTCGGACGAAGCCGCAGTGCTCACCGGCTCGCTCGGTATGCTGCCGAGCGCGTCCCTGGGTGAGGGCAAACTCGGCCTGTACGAGCCGATTCACGGCTCGGCGCCCGACATCGCCGGCAAGGGCATCGCCAATCCCGTCGGCACGATTTTGAGCGCAGCCATGTTGCTGCGTCACAGCCTCGGCCTCGAGAAAGAGGCCGCCTCGATCGAGCGAGCAGTCGAAGCGGCGCTCGCCGCCGGCGCGCGCACCGCTGACCTCGGCAGCAGTAAGCCGCTGTCCACCAGCGGTATGGGCGAAGCTATCATCTCGAAGCTTCGCTGACGGGTCGAGGTGAGTCGAGGCGCGAAAGACTGACGCGCGGCGCCTGCGGCGCGCGGTTGGAGACTCTCGTTTGCGCACGCTCGGACGGGGGCGCTGGGCCGATCGTGCTAAAGCCCGGGGAAAGCAAGCGCCTGTCCGGTCAGCTGTCGTAGGTCCGCCATCTTATTGGCAGATAGATGGGATGAGTCGGGCCCCGGTACGGTTGACGATTCGCTGATTGAGAGCGGTCAGCCGGTAGCTAGTAAGGAAATTGTGGCGGACCTCTCGCCAGCAGGTTTCCCTACTGGCACCCCCACGCGTTCAGAGACGCAATTAACCCGGGGGCCAAAGGAGAGGTCAGCCATGCGAAAAGTAGCATTGGATCTCGGTGCGCGGAAGACCGCGTATTGCGAGGTGCGTGACGGGAAAGTGGTGCTTCGCGGGACAGAAAACGCGGTGCGAGATTTCGAGGCACAGCTTGGACCCGAGCAACCGGAGGCGATCGTTGCGATCGAAGCGTGTCGAGAGGCTTGGCACGTGCACGACTTGCTGACGAGCTGGGGTAATCAAGTTGTACTGGTCGACACGACGCGAAGTCGCCGACTCGGCATCGGTCAACACGGGCGGAAGACCGACCGTATCGATGCAGAAGTTTTAGCTCTTGCTCTCGATCGCGGTGGGATTCCAGCAGCCCACGTACTTTCTCCGCACCGTCGAGAGCTTCGCCGCTGGCTCGGCGTGCGACGAGCGTTGGTCGAATCACAGGCACAATTGGTGACAACCGCGCGCGGCATCGCTCGCGAATACGGCGCTCCCTTGCCGCGCTGTGCGACCGACCGCTTCATCAGCAACGTGCGCAAACTGAAGAGCGATCGTGATCTCGATGCTGTCCTGGAGCCGCTGTTGAAGATGCTGGAAACGATCAGCGCCGAGCTGGTGGGCGTCGAGCAAGCTCTTGCGAAGCTCTGCGCGAGCGAGCCAGTCGTTACCCTATTGGCCACTGCACCAGGTGTAGGCCCGATCGTTGCGGCGAGTTTCATCAGTGTCATCGACGAAGCAAAGCGCTTCACCTCAGCGCATCACGTGCAGTCGTATCTAGGCCTAGTACCAAGCGAGGATTCTTCTGGCGGAAAGCGGCGACTCGGCGCGATCAGCAAGAAGGGCAACAAGTATATGCGTGCACTCCTCGTGCAATCGGCGTGGATAATCCTTCGCAAATCCGACACGAGCGACCCGCTCCGGCTGTGGGCACAAGCGGTTGCCGCTCGGCGAGGGAAGCACGTCGCGGTCGTCGCACTCGCTCGCAGGCTCGTCGGAGTGCTGTGGGCGATGTGGAGCAAAGGCAACGCCTACGAGGCGTCTCGTCTAGCCGTTGCCAGCAGCCGCGGCCTGACCGAAGCCGCACAGAACCTGGAATTTCGCGCTGAAGCGCTCAAGAAAGCCAGCAAGAAGCCATCGATGAAGCGATTCACCGCGGCGGCAACGCCCATATAAATCTCAGCCTCACAAACTGCGCTGCCAGCGCGACAAGTGAGAGCGACAAGATCGGTTGGTGGATGAGCGCGAAGATCACGATGGTGCGGAGCATTGCTCCGATAGCCCGCCGGATAGAATGCGCCGCCACCCGCCTCCTCGAACCCCCTCCTGCGACCGACCTCACAAGATGGCCACCAAGCCGAGCTCGGAAACCGCGAATAGTCGATCGATAGTCAGCTCGTTACACGTCGCCCCGTCAGCAAAAAAAAAAACGGACGCTGCTCCGAAGGGATACCTCCATGCCCAGAGCGAAAACAGACGCTCAAACGCCCCGCAAGCGGGGCGCCCAGAGCCCAGAGCTAAAAAATAAAGAAGAAAAGACCGCTCAACGGTTGAACTCAGGCCCGACTCATAGTCG
>Ga0247783_1000738_pt1 | contig 10392 bp, 8 predicted proteins | sample UWRJL064202C5_FD_179911 | JGI IMG/M metagenome (GOLD analysis project Ga0247783, IMG submission 179911) | Plant litter microbial communities from Arlington Agricultural Research Station in Wisconsin, United States - UWRJ-L064-202C-5 | ecosystem: Environmental > Terrestrial > Plant litter >... | reverse complement strand
GCCGGGCCGCCTCCCGCCGGGCCGCCTCCCGCCGGGCCGCCTCCCGCTGGGCCGCCGCTGCCAGGCGCGCCGCCGCCTTAGTTACTTCGTCATGCCCGAGGCCATCGAGGTGGTGACGAAGAAATGCCGCGGCCAGTGGCGGTAGTAGCCGACGCGAAGCACCGAGGCGCCGTCGTCTGGATCCACCTCATCGGTCAGCTTACCGACCACGCGCACGAGCGAACCCTTGCCCACGCTGTGCTCACCCACCTCGTCTTCACTCGTCAGCTTGACGATCGCATGTAACGTGGCGTGCTCGTGTTCGCTGACCGTGACACGGCAGGTGTCTTCGTCGAAGTCGTCACACAGGTTGCGGTCGCTCAACGTGCGCATGCTCAGGGTCAGGTACGCGCCGCCACTTTTGGCCGAGCTGCGACCCTTGACGATCCCGAACAGGGTGACCGTGCCCTTCTTCCAATCCTCTTTGTCGCGCTCCGCCATCACCGGATCGAACTGGCGGGCGCCCTCGACGGCGCTCTTTTCGGCGCTCAGCGGTTGGTAGGTACGGGCAAAGCCGTACGGCCCTGCCGAATGGCAGCCCAGCAAGAGCAACGTGAGCGACGGCAAAGCGAGTACGAAACGGCGCATGTCGCCGTCGACTATCACGCCGTGCGCCCGGGATCACCGCTTCAATCTCGAGCCTGGAAGATTTGCCTAGCGCGGGAACAGCAGTAATAAGCGGCATGCCTCATCCCGAGCTGCTGCTTCGTACCCGTCTCGCGTCCGGGTTAGGGCGCGCCTTCGGCGCCGAGTACCAAGACACCGATCCGCTGCTGCGTCGCTCCGAGCGGGCGCACTATCAGGTCAACGTGGCGATGAGCTTGGGTAAGGCCCTGCGCCGACCACCGCGTGAGGTCGCGCAAGCGTTGCTGGCCGAGCTCGACCTTTCGGACCTGTGTGCCACCGGGGGCGTGCAGGTTGCCGGACCCGGCTTCATCAACTTGACCCTGAAGGACGAGGTGCTGGCCGACGCGCTCTCCGAGCTGCTCGCAGCCAAGGACCTCGGAGTGCCCAAGGCGGACGTGGTCGATGTGTGCGTGATCGATTTCGGGTCGCCCAACATCGCCAAGGAGATGCACGTCGGGCATCTCCGCTCGTCGATCATCGGCGATACGCTGTGCCGCGTGCTCGCCTTCCGCGGTCACAGCGTGATTCGTCAAAATCACATCGGTGACTGGGGCACGCCCTTCGGCATGTTGATCGAGCACTTGGTGGACGTGCAGCAAGAGGGCGCAGCCTCGCTCGACCCGAGTGAGCTGGGAGATTTTTATCGCGCCGCGCGCGTCAAGTTCGATACCGATCCGGGCTTTGCCGACCGTGCGCGCACGCGCGTCGTGTCGTTACAAGCGGGTGACGTCGCGACGCTCGCGCTCTGGCAACAGTTCGTCGACAGCTCGAAACGTTACATGGCCGCCGTCTTCGAGCGGCTGGCTGTGCAATTGATCGACACGGACGTGCGCGGGGAAAGCTTTTTCAACGCGAAGCTGCCGGAAATTGCCGACGATCTGCAAACACGCGGCATCGCCGTCGTCGACGACGGCGCCCTGTGCGTATTCCCCCCCGGCTTCAACGGCCGCGAAGGCGAGCCGCTGCCGCTGATCGTGCGCAAGAAGGACGGCGGCTACGGCTACGGCGCGACCGACTTGGCCGCCTTGCGCTTCCGGCACGAACAGCTCGGCGGCACGCGGCTCTTGTACGTGGTCGGCTCCCCGCAGCAACAACACCTGGCCATGGTGTTCGAGGTCGCGAAGATGGCCGGCTGGCTCGCGCCGCCGGTGCGCGCCGAACACGTCGCCTTCGGTTCGGTGCTCGGCGACGATCGCAAAATGCTCAAGAGCCGCAGCGGCGAAAACGTCAAATTGATCGAGCTCCTCGACGAAGCCGTGGAGCGCGCGGCCGCCGCCGTGCTCGAGCGCAACCCCGACCTGCCGCAGGACGAGCGCGCGATCGTCGCCCGCCAAGTGGGGATTGGCGCCGTGAAGTACGCCGATTTGAGCAGCGATCGCATCAAGGACTACGTGTTCGACTGGAAGCGCATGGTCGCCTTCGAAGGCAACACCGGCGGCTACCTGCAATACGCCCACGCACGCATCCAATCCATCATTCGCAAAGCAGCCAGCGACGGCGGCGTGAGCGCGGGCAGCCTTGCGCTCGCGGCCCCCGCCGAGCGCGCGCTCGCGCTCGAACTGCTGGCCTTCGGTCGCGCCCTGATCGAAGTCGAAGCCTCGCTCGAACCGCACAAATTGTGCGGCTATCTATACAGCCTGGCCTCCAGCTTCTCGACCTTCTTCCAAGAGTGCCCCGTGCTCAAATCCGAGCCCGCCGAGCGCGCCTCGCGGCTCGCTTTGTGCGCCCTGACGGCGCGTACGCTGGCCACGGGTCTCGAACTGCTGGGCATCGAAGCGCCGCAGCGCATGTGAGGCTGGCGGTGCCGCGCGCTTACCCCTCGCCGAAATCCTCGAACGATCGGCAGTGGTGTTCACCCGTGCGAACACGTATGAACCTACAAGCGGCGAGCCAGCCAAGATCCAGGCAGAAACCGGTGCGCTGAAAAATTCGCCCCGGCAACTAGCGCAGGTGACGCGCTAGTTCGACATTCTCAACTCCGAATCGCGTGCAAAGTCGCTCAGCTGACTCGGTTGTATTGCCGTGAGTCGGCGGCCGCCGTAGATTGATGATAATGCGCTATGAACGCTCGCGACGTCGCCTTCGCCCCACGTTGATCACATCGATCATCGCGCTGGCTGCGCAAGCCTGCGGCAGCGCGGAATCGAGTGGACCGCCTGGGGGTGGGCCGAGCGGCGCGGGTGGGGCGAGCGGCGCAGCTAGCGCCAGCAACGCCGGTGCCAAGGCGAATGCCGGTGATGGCTCGGCGCACGCGGGTGCATTGACGATACTAGACCCCGGTCCGCCGCCCGTGCCGCCCAACTCGGCCGTGAGCTGTCCCACTGGCGATCTGCTGGCGGAGCAAGCCGTGCGGGGGATCGGTCACCGCGTGCTTTACTCGTGGACCACCGACGAGCAGGTGGCGGAGCTTCGCGCGGGTGGCCCGCTCTTCAGCCGCAGCGAGAGTCCCGGCAAGGGTCGAGGCTTGGCCATGACGCAACTGACTGCGTATGGCGCGAAAGGCAGCGGGCTCGTCAATCAGCTCGCGGCCGCGCTCGCTGACCGTGTGTTCGCCAAGGCGCGTTTCGCGTGGCCGAACCCCTGGGCCACGCTCATGGGCTGGCCGGGGGAGACGTACGGCAATCAATTGCTGCAAATCAGCCTGCGCCCCGAAGCTTGGATCGCCTTCTTCTATGACACCGGCGGCCTCGCCGTTTACGATCTGAACCATCAGGCGGTGGACCTCGAAACCGCGGCGGCCAACCCCGATCGCATCGGCGCGATCTACTATCAGTCCGAGGTCGACCGCGAGGGCCAACACGCTAGCTGTTACGAGGGTACTTTCTCGCAGGGCGGTGTCGCGTTCCGCGAGTTCGTGCTGGGCAATCTGCAGATGGTGCAGAGCTGGTCGCTCGCCACGCCCGAGATCGCGGCTCGGCTGCAGTCCGATATTACCGCACTCGAGGCGTTCGCCGCAGGGCTCGATTGCTCGGACTTTCCTTCGCAAGCGGAGTGGGCCGCGGAAGTGGTTTGTGCGTCCGACCTGCCTGCTTACGGTCTCCACGGTTCGCGGCTCAACTACGATCTGGCGCTGGGGCTCCCGAGCGAACTTTATTATCCGACCCGCGAGAACATCGCGGCGATCGTGGCGGCGCTCAAAGTCAGCTTGCCGCAAGGCGAGCCGCTCACGGTCACTCCGGGCGGTTAGCGGTGAAGGTGATCGCCAAGGAAGCTGCATTGGCGCAGCTGGCCGAGCACAAGCTCCAGCTGCTCGCGGGCCAACCCGCTTGCGTGATGTGCGCGCTCGCCAACGGTGGCGCCGCTTCGATGCTGGTCGCCGAAAGCGCGCACGGGGCCGTGCTGCTCGATCGCTTCGGCTGTCGATACGGGCATTTGATGGTCGTCGCCAAGCAGCACGTCGAGCGCGCCAGCGCTCTGGACTGGGCGGTCTACGCCGATCTACAGCGGCTCGTGTTCGACGCGACTCATGTCGTCGACGGCTTCTTCAAGCCCGCGCGCGTGTTCACCGCCACCTTGGGCGCCGCAGTGGAGCTGCCGCAGACCTATTCACATTATCACGTGCACGTGATCCCCGTGTACGAAACCGACGAACGCGCGCGCCCCGCTCGCGTGCTCAGTTGGTCCGAAGGCGTCGTGGTTTATGATGACGCCGAGGCCGAGGGGATCTGTCGAGAGCTCAGCCGAGCCTGGCCACACCAGACATCGCTGCGTGCGCGCAGCGCGGAGTAGCGGGGGAGTCGCGTGTCTGGTGCTCGCCGCGTGCTCCTGTTGGTGACCAACCCGGGCGTCAACTCGCAGGCAGACTTCGAGCAATTGGCGGAGTGGGTGGTCGCTCTGGATCCGGAGCTGGCCGTGTTCGTGGTCAACGATGCGAGGGGCGCCGATCTGGCGGCAAATGTGCCCGATCTGCCGACGCTGACGGTCTCGCCCGGCCCACTCCGAAGCCTGCGCCCACGCCGGGGCACGGTGTTCCAGGGGCAGCACGTGGCGAAGTCCGTCGAATACCGCGCGCTTTCAGCCATTGGCGTGAGAGTGCCGCGTTGGGTCCGCCTGCTTCCAGGCGAGACCCCGCAGCTCGAGCAATTCGGACCTTACGTGGTCACCAAACCCGAGTTCGGCGCGCGTGGCGCAGAAGTGCGCATCGAGCGCCGCGCGCACGTTCGCTGGACGCCGCCGCGCACGCAGCTCAGCGAGGCCTTCGGAGGCCCCTTCAATCCGCGCTTGGTTCAGGAATTCGTGTACACCGGCCCCTGGCCGCACAGCTACCGCGTGACGACGCTGTTTGGCCAGGTGCTGTGGTCGACGCACGTCGAGGCGAGTCACACGCGGCAACCGCTGGCGAACCGCTCGGACTTTCATGGCCAAAGTATCGTCTCCTCTGGTCATGGCTGCAGCTTCTCGCTGTCGAATGACGCCGCCGTGATTGCTTTCGCCGAACGCGCGAGCGCCGCATTGCCGCGCGTGCCGGTGCTGGGCATCGACATCTTGCGCGAGGCCGATACGGGCGAGCTGTTCGTGGCGGAGCTGAACAGCATCGGCTATGCGTGGCACTTCAGTTCGCCCACCGGCATCGCGTTTCAAGCCGAATTCGGCTTCGATCTCAGCGCGCAGTTCGACGGCCGCCGCAAGGCGGCGCGGCTCCTGGCGCAAGCTTGCGTGCAGCACGCGAGTTGAGCCGTTCCAACTCGGCACGAGCGTTCAGCGCGTCGGCGCCGCGCGCCCTAGTGCCAAAAGCCGATACTGAACGACGTATTGAGATACGACTTGGCGCCGTCCGCGGCGAGTGACAATTGCCAATAGTCGAATGGGTGAAGGAGCCCGAAAATACTCCATCGGAAGAGCTTTATGTCGAGGCCACCGGTGCCATGCATGCGCGAGTGCCCTTCTTCCGTGGCCGCAAGCTCGAGGTAGGTGCCGGCGCGCACGCGCAGATAGTGCGGAATGATCTCGCTCTCGACGCCCAGACGCGGGGAAAGCAGCGCACGATTGAAGTCATGCTTGGTGCCGAGGGCCAGGTCACTGCCGCCTTGGATCAGTGCCAGCTCCGTGCTGACCAGCAGGTACCAAGTCTGGTTCTTCTGGTATTCGTCGTGTAGTTCTTGCTCGGCCTGTTTCTCGTCGGCCTTCGTTGGCTTGCGGCCGGCGGCGATGCGGCGCGCGCGATCGCTCAAGGTCACGAACGCGGGGTTGAGGCGACGCGTGCCGAACTGGTAGGCGAAGCCGAACGCAGCCGTCCACGGGATGTGCACCATGGTTTTCGGCGCACCGGATTCGCCCGCGACCTCCGCGTTGATCGGCTGTTCGATCGCGGCCCCGACGCGAAACTGCTGGCTCTTCGGTTTGACGATCAGGCCTGCGCTGTAGCCAATGCCCGCGGTCAGTGGCACATCGCCTTGTCCGCCACCCAAGCTGAGGCCGACGATGCGCAAGCCGACGCCGAGCAATAACTGCCCGTCGAAATAGCCGTAGGCCGCGACGGGCCGTACCAGGCCGAAGTTCGCGGTCAGCTTGGTGCTCAGGCCTTGCGCCTCTTGGCTGGCGACATTCTGCTCGGCTTCCGCCCCCAGCCCGATGCCCGCGTGTCGGTAGTTGGCGAGCACCGCGAACGAGCCAAAGAGCGAACCGCCGCCGGCGGAGTTCGTGCTTTCGGGTGCGTTGTAGATGTCGTTCTTCGGTAGCCAAGTAGCGATCGACAGGTCGATACCAAACGAGTAATCGAACGCAGCCCAAGAATGGGGCAGGCGCACCGCTGCCGAAGCCGGATTGCTGGCCACACCTTGCGTATCATCCGCGATGGCCACGAACGCGCCGCCCATGCCGATGAAGCGCGTACCGCCCTTGATGGTTCGGCGCGCGGCGTCGATGGTCCGCGGCTCACCGCTGGTTTGCGACCGCGCGTGCGTGGCGACCGCGCTCAGTAGCGCAAACACGAGGACCCCCGCGGGTCTCCGAACCTTGACCATCGGCGGCGGAGTGTACCTACTCGCTCAGCAGTGGGGACGAAAATGCAACGCGGGCAGGGCAGCGCGGAGTGATGTGGCGGACCGAAGGCAATGCCGGCCCGTGACGGAAATGGTGATCAGCAACCTCCGGAAGCCGAGAGCTCGCGGCCGATGCGCAACACATCGGCGACCAGCGCGCGGGCATGTGATAGTTCGGTTCGTGCGCCGATGAAACAAGGGCGAAGCGCTAGCTGACCGTTCACGCGCGTGGTGCTGGGCAAGCTCTGATTGTCTCGAATCAGACGCCGATGGAGGCGTTGGTTGAGCAGATCGAGGTCCTTTACGTTCGGAGCCACGTAGCGAAAGCAGCAGATCGACAAGCTGGGCTCCTGCAAGAGTTCCAAATTCTCGTGCTCTCGCGCGACCTGCGCGACGTATGCGGCCATTTCGTTGTGGCGCCTGATGCGCGCGGTCATGCCGGCGAGGCCGATCTCTCGCAAGAGTGCCCAGACCACCACGCCCCGACTGGGCGCGCTGAGCTCGACGCCCATGTCGTAGTACGGGACGCCGAAGTCGTCCAAGGAGTGTTCGAAGCGGGGCTTGCTGGTGGCGGCTTGCTCCACTGAGCCTTCCAGGTAGTCGGCCGGTTCTTGCGTGAAGGCGCGGCGCAAGAGTTCACGATCGCGCACGAAGGTGGCGGCTACGCCGACCGCGGCGCCGAGCCATTTGTGCGGATCCACGATCACCGAATCCGCGTGCTCGAGACCCGCGAAGAGTGGCGCCACGCGCTCGTCGAGCATCCCCGGTAAGCCGTACGCGCCGTCCACGTGAAACCAGATCCCTCGGGCCTGGGCAATTTCGGCGATGGCCAGCAGCGGATCGATGGCGCCCCGGTTGGTGGTGCCGGCGTTGGCGACGACGGCGAGGGGCAGGATCCCCGAACGAGAATCTCGAGCCAGGCTGCGCTCGAGTTCGTCCACTCGCATGCGCCCCTCGGCATCACAGGCGATCGCGCGCACCGCGCGCCGGCCGATGCCGAGTACACCCGCCGAGCGCTGGATGGTGTGGTGCGCCTCCGTGCTCACGTACAACGCGACCGGGCGGTCGACGCCGTCGGCGGCCGGGTCGCGGCCGATGCGCTCGAAGGCGCTCTGGCGCGCGGCACCTAGGGCCAGCAGGTTGGCTACCGAGCCACCGCTGCTATAGACGCCCTGCATCTGCTTCAGACCGAACATTTCCGCCAACCACTCGAGCGACAGCGCCTCGAGAAAATTGAACGCGGTGAGCCCATAGCGTTGCGGTGAGGCAATGCTCGCCGCGGTGGAAGCGAGCGTGGACGCGCTGGCGCCGCCGGTGGTGATGAAGGAACAAAATCCTGGCCTGGCCACGGCCGAGCCGTTTGGGATGACGTGCTCGACCAGCTCGTTCACGACGCGTTGAATGCCGACGCCTTCGCGTGGTAGCGCCATGTCCAAGTATTCGCGCCAACGCTTACTAGGGTGCAGTGCGTCGGGATGCTCGAATTTCAGGTATTCGTCCAAGCCTGCACCGATGCAGGATAGCAATGATCGTAGATCTCCGGTTTCGGCTGCATCACAGGTCATGGTGCCTCTAGCCCGATTCCCAATGGCTTGGCTCCGGCGGGGCCAGCGGTAAGCTGACGCTTTCGCTCTCGTCGATGGGGCGGCCGAGGGTGAGCGTCTGGCGGAATGACTCGTCTTCGGCCAGGAATGCGGAGTCGGGCAGGACCCCGAGCGCGTCCAGCAGCTTCGTGAAAAACGCGCGCCCCGCCGCTGCCGCCGCGATATCGAAGATCTCCGCTTCACTGTAGCCGTGCTGCTCGAGCGCCGTGATCTGCGCCGCGCTGACACGGGCGGCGTCCCGGGCGATCTGGCGCGCGAACCCGACTAGGCACTGCTCGGCCTCGCTCAGCACTCCGTCGAGGCGGCTCTGGGCGATGGCGAGGATCTGCGGGTCGCTGAAGAACGGCCTGAGCGCTCGACCGTGTGCGAGCGCGCAGGCCGAATGGCGTAGCTCGTGCGCCGCGACGAAGGTGACCAGCTCGAAGCGTCGCTTGTCCATGGGGCGCTTGATCTCGGCCAAGAGTTGTCCCCAGCGCGCCATCACCTGCGGGCGGTGACAGAAAACCTTGGCGTAGTTCGGCAAATAGCCCCAAGCGGCTTGTTGCCTGAGATACATGCGCTGAACCGCATCGCGGGCTGCGCCCGCCGGGATGGTTGCGATGAATGCCATGCTGCTTGCTCCCTGGATATTGAACGAGTGATTCACGCGCTCTGCCGCGGGTGCACCCATTGCGGCAGGAACTTATACGGATTCAAATTCGCGTCTCGCCGAAACTCTACCCCCGCGTCGGCCAGCAGTTGCCAGGCCCGGCCTTTGGAGACCGCCTCGAGCAAATCCATGCAGCCGCCCACGTGCACGCCTCCGATGTAGATCTGTGGAATGGTGGGCGAAGCGCAGCGTTCCTTCAGGGTAGCTCGGATCTTCGTGCCCAGTTCGCGCTCTTGGAACGCCACCGAGTCGAGGTCCACGCTTTTGTAGGCAATGCCCAAGGCGCTGAACAGCTTGCGCACGGCCCAACAGAACTCACACCATTCGAGGGCGAAGAGCACGACGCCGTGTTCTTCGATCACGTTCGTGACGAACACCTCGGCTTCCTCGTCGAGCGGCAGCGGTTCGGGCTCGGGCCGCTGCGCGGGCGGAGGTGCGGCTGGCGCGCTGTCGAAGCGAAAGCCCGGCGTGGAGCGCGAGAGCTCGAGCTCGGCCGCGTTCATGTCGACCTCGATGCCGTCGAATAGCGGCGTCGACATATAGCGTTCGCCCGTATCGGGCAACATGCAGACAACGTTGCTTCCCGGCGGGGCGTTCGCTGCTACGTGCAGCGCTGCCGCGAGCGTGGCGCCGCTGGACGTGCCCACGAAGATCCCTTCTTGCGTCGCGAGCTCACGGGCGCGTCGCAACGCTTCGTTGCCGTCGACTGGTACGATCGAGTCGACCAGCTTCTCTTTCATGGCGGTGTCCGTGAGGCGCGAGACGAAGTCCGGGCTCCAGCCCTGCATCAGATGCGGACGGAAGCGCGGATGGCTCCCGAGTGGCTGTCCAGCGGCGTCTCGCGGCTGGGCGATCCCGCTGCCGAGGAGCTGCGCGTTGTCCGGCTCGGCCGCGATCACTCGGATGCCCGCGTCGACTGCCTTGAGACCGCGCGCCACGCCGAGCAACGTGCCGCCCGTACCGAAGCCCGAGACGAAGGCGTAGATCCGCTCACCCGCGAAGTCGGCCAGGATCTCGCGCGCGGTCGTGCGCGTGTGGACGTCGGGGTTGGCCTCGTTTTCGAACTGCCGGCACAGGAACCAGCCGTGTTTTTCGGCGAGCTCGATGGCCTTGTTCAACATGCCCGAGCCCTTCTCGGCCGCGGGCGTGAGCACGACCCGTGCGCCCAAGAAGCGCAGCAGCTTGCGGCGCTCGAGGCTGAAGCTTTCGGCCATGGTCACGACCAGCGGGTAGCCCTTCTGGGCGCAGACCATGGCCAGGCCAATGCCGGTGTTTCCGCTGGTCGCCTCGATCACGGTTTGCCCCGGCTTCAGCGCGTGGCTTCGCTCGGCATCTTCGATGATGGCCCGAGCCATGCGGTCTTTAACCGAGCCGAGCGGGTTGAACGACTCGACTTTGACGAACACGTTGACGCCCGCGGGCGCTAGCCGGTTCAGGCGAATAATCGGCGTATTTCCGATAGTTTCCAGAATGTTCTCGTAGCGTGCCATGG
>Ga0247783_1000737_pt1 | contig 10401 bp, 8 predicted proteins | sample UWRJL064202C5_FD_179911 | JGI IMG/M metagenome (GOLD analysis project Ga0247783, IMG submission 179911) | Plant litter microbial communities from Arlington Agricultural Research Station in Wisconsin, United States - UWRJ-L064-202C-5 | ecosystem: Environmental > Terrestrial > Plant litter >... | reverse complement strand
GCTGGCACGCACTGGAGCGCCTATCCCGCGCTGCACGCCGCTCGCGCGGCACGCATCGCACCGGAGCTGAACGAGAGCACCCTGCTGGGCTTCTGCTGGCGGAGGTACGTGCGCGTGCGTTCCAGCGGCGGCTCGGCCCATGACGGCGAAAGCGGCTACGAAGCCCGGCCAGCGCTCGGTTCGTCGCGCTAGCTGGGTTGCGCCGGACTCCGCAGCAAGAGATCTGCAAATACGAAGCCGTCGCGCTCGACCAGCTCACCGCTGTCAATCGCGAGCGGTTTCGGAAACATCGGGCCGTCGTAAGCGAAGGTGTGAAATTCGCCCCGCTCGCCACAGGCATCGACGCCGGCCGGGAGCTCGGAGAGCAGGGCGTGATCGAACTCTCGGCCGACGAAGCGCGCAGCCAATTGCTTGGGATCGACGCAGGTGAGGCGCGCACGCAGACCGCTTCCGATCATCTCGTGCGCCAAGTCACGGGTCGGGATGCCCCAAATGGGGAAGACGGGTTCGATGCCCGTACCCGCCAACTTTTCGATGCGATAGTCGCGGATGTCTTGCAAGAACAAATCGCCGAAGGCCATCACCGTGACGCCGTCCGAGACCGCACGCGCGACGGCGGCGGTCATGGCCGCCTCGTACTGTGCATTTTCGCACGGCTGCGGGATGCCGACCGTATGCAGCGGCAAACCCAGCGCGTCGGCCTGTGCGCGCAGTAGCTCGGAGCGAACCGCGTGCATGGCCACTCGGTCCGCGGCCTCGTTCACGGTCGTGAGTAGGCCGACGACCTCGAATTGGGAGCTTCGACGTAAGACATGCAGCGCCCAGGCGCTGTCTTTCCCGCTGCTCCACGAGAGGAGTGTTCGTGCCGGCATGCGCGCGACTCTAGTACTACTTCGCCGTGTGGCGAACCTGCAGCGCGCGGGCCGGCGTGCGCCCAGTGAGACCGATTGCGACATGGCCGGGGATCGCGAGTTGCTCGATAATTGCGGCTAAAACAGGGCTTTTCGACTTGGCAGCCATATTGCATCGGGTCCCTCCGAAGCACGGCGCGCGAGCGCCCCTGCCAACGGAGCAACACCAATGTTTACCATCCTGCTGATCATTTTGATTTTGGCCCTCATCGGCGGTGGCCTGGGGCATTCACGCTTCGGCTATGCGGGTTGGTCGCCGGCCGGCATCTTGGTCGTGATTCTACTGTTCATGCTGTTCACGGGCCATCGGGTCTGACGGACGGACGCGGCGCGGGCACACGCTCGTCGAGTGGCTTTTGGCCATCGCGGTCGTCCTCGGCGGGGTGCCAATCCCCGCCCTGGCCCTCCAGCGCCTCCACGTCTTGGGCGAACTGAGCTTCGAGCTGTGCCCGCGCCGCCTTGGTTATCGACAAGCGCCGACCCTCGTCGCCGAACACCGGTAGCAGCTCCTCCAAATTCTGCACGTTGTGAAGCCGAAAGCGGTCGGCGCGTTCACGCGCTTCGTAGGGAGCCACGCCCAAATGTTCCAGCGCATGTCGTCCGGTGCGCAGCGCCGACTCGAAGGTCTCGCGTTCGATGTGACGGATCTTGTGCTGGCGCAGCCTGAGGTAATGCCCCACGTTGCGCGCACGCGCGATGATCCGCAAGTGCGGGAAGTGCTCTTGCGCGACCTCCACCAATTTCATGCTCGCGTCCACGTCATCTAGCGCAATGACCAATAATTTCGCTTCCGCCGCGCCGGCGGAGTGCAACAAATCCAGCCGGGTGGCGTCGCCGTAGAAGATTCGAAATCCGAATTTTCTCAAAATCTCGATTTGCTCCGGATCGTGATCGAGCACCGTGGCGCGCGTACCGCTGGCGAACAGCAAACGGCCGATGATCTGTCCGAAGCGACCGAAACCAGCGATGATCACCGGCGCGTGGTGATGTTCGATCACGTCAGCTGGGCGCTCTTCACTCGCTCCGCGGCTGCTGAAGTTTTCGCACGCGATCAACAGCAAGGGCGTGAGCGCCATGGACAGCGCGACGACCAGCGTCAGCATTTCGTCCCACTTGCCGGGCAGCAACCGGGCGCGGCTGGCCACGCCGAAGACCACGAAGCCGAATTCACTGCCTTGCGCCAAAAGCGCGGCGAACAGCCAGCGCTCGGTTCTCGTGACGCCGAGGCGAGGTGCGATCGAGGCAAGCCCGCCACCTTTGAGTACAGTCAAGCCACAGACCATGCTCGCAATCAGCAGCGGATGTTCCGAGACCAACCCGAAATTGATCGACATTCCGACCGCGATGAAAAATAGCCCCATCAACAGGCCTTTGAAGGGCTCGATGTCCGTCTCCAGCGCGTGCCGGTACTCCGAGCCCGCGAGCACGACGCCGGCCAAGAACGCGCCGAGTGCCATCGATACGCCGACCGCATCCATCAGCTCCGAGATGGCCACGACCAGCAGCAGCGAAAAACCGGTGAACACTTCGCGCAGGCCCGTGCGGGCCATGATGCGCATCAGTGGCCGAGTCAGGTAGCGGCCGGCGGCGATCACGAAGGCAATCGCTGCCAGCACCTTTGCCACGGAAAGTAGCCCGCCTTCGGTCTTGCCGCCTGCCAGCATCGGCACCAGCGCGACCAGCGGGATGGCCGCGATGTCTTGGAACAAGAGCACCGAGAAGCCCGCGCGGCCGATGGGCGCGTTCAGCAGGTTCCGTTCACGCATGGTTTGTACGGCGATTGCCGTGGAAGACAAGGAGAGCGCGAGCCCCGCGACCAACGCAGCTTGCCAGGGCAGACCCAGCGCCCACGCCCCCAAAGCCAAGAGCGCTCCGCACACCGCGAGTTGCAACGCTCCGCCGCCGAACACCGGCCCGCGCAAACCCCAAAGGCGCTTCGGATCGAGTTCCAGGCCGATCATGAATAGCATCAGCACCACGCCGAACTCGGCAAAGTGCAATATCGACTCGACATCACGCACGAGTCGCAAGCAATATGGACCGATCACGCAGCCTGCGATCAGGTAACCGAGCACCGAGCCCAGCTTGAAGCGCGCGGCGAGTGGCACGAACAATACCGTTGCGGCCAGATACACCATGGTATCGAAGAGCAGGCCGTGGTCGCTCATGAACGAGCTCCCGCGCTGCTCAGCGTGCCAGCTTGATCGCGCGCGAGGAACGCGCTCAACCGAGCGCGATATTCGATGCCGTGCAGCCGTAGCTGTTCGTCCGTCGCGTGGTGCGAGCCGTGCAAAATCAGAGGCGGTTGCCAGGCCATGCCGCAGAAACGCGCGGTCTGCTCCACGGCTGGGATGAACTTGTCGAAAGAATGACCATGCATGCCGCCCTCGCGGTAGGCGTCAGTGTCGCCACCGGTGGTCGGCACCCACAAGCAAGCTTTGCCGCGCAAGGCATCGCCGCCTTTGCCGTAGGCCCAGCCGCGCGCGAGTACCTTCGTGAACCACAAGCTCATCAGCGGCGGCGGGCAGTACCAATAAATCGGGTGCTGCCAGACGATCAGCTCGGCGTCGCGCAGCACGGCTTGTTCCGCGGCGACGTCGATCGAAAAGTCCGGATAACGCTCGTATATCGAGCGAATCTTGAGCCCGTCCAAATTACTCACCGAGGCCAGCAGCGAGCGACCGGCGCGCGAGCGATTCGGATAAGGATGTGCGTAAACGACAGCAATGCGAGCCATGGAGAAGCTGACGATACACGTGTGCGTCCCGTTTTGCGCCCGCGCCCCTGGGGAGGCATGTAAAGCATCCCTTCCGGGAGCTTACGGGAGGAAGTGCCCGTGTTTCCTGGTTGAAACACATCGGTCTAGGCCCGTGTCGTCGTTCGCGAGAGGCTAAGCGGCGCTAAGCGGGGTGATCATGATATCTTCGAGCGCTTTTGACTTGCTCGGCGAAAGGCCGAGGGCGAGTTGCGGTAGCGTTTGCCGGGGGTGGAGTGCTGGACCGTGCGCGATTCGACGCGCCATTCGAAGAACAATTCCTGGAAAGCACACAGCAACTACTCGAGCTGTACGGCGAGCGCACTCCGCCCTTGCGCCCGCGCGGCGACCACCCGGCCATGAGCCGAATCCGCGCGCGCTTACACGACGAGTTCGCCGAAACCCTCTCGCTCGAACGCCTGGCTCAGGAAGTGGGTCTATCCAAGTTCCACGTGGCTCGCTGCTTCAAGGAGGCCACTGGCGTCGCTCCCCACCAATACCAAAAGCTGCTTCGTCTCCAAAGTGCCCGTCGCCACATCGAACGCGGCGCCTGCGTGCGCGAAGCCGCTGCCGCTTGCGGCTTCGCCGATGAAGCTCATCTCAGCCGCGCCTTCCGGGGCTGGCTCGGTGTCTCGCCCGGCATCTGGCGTCGCGCCAACGCCCCGCGAGAAATCACCTCCGTCCCTCCTCCGCGCCCGTGAACGTGAACGTGCGCGTCCGTCGATTCCGCAAGAGTTCGCCGTTCGCCCAGGCGGGTGACCTGGGGCAAAAAGCTCGACCGAACGCGGTTCGGTCGCGCTTGCCGGGTTGACCGTCTATAACTGTCACGGCGTGCGGACGAGGGTCGACCGATCTTGAGCTTGCGCTTTCTAGCTTGCGGCTTGCTCGGAGCAGCACTGTGTTTCGCCTCGCGCGTGCTGGCTCAATCCGTCTCGATCGACGATGACTCGTCTGCACGAGCCAAGCCGTCCGCGCCTGCGCCCACAGCTGCGCCGGTGCCCGCAGCTGCGTCGGAACCGCTGATCCCGCCGCGCGCCATCTCCACACCGATCAGTTATCCCGTGCAGGCTCAGGGTGAACAGGAAGTCGTGCTCGAGCTCACGATTGCCAAGGACGGCAGCGTGACGCAGGCGCTCGCGATCAGTGGCGAACCGCCATTTTCGCTGGCCGCGCTCGCCGCCAGCAAGAGCTTTCGGTTCGAGCCCGCTACGCGGGGCGGGCGAGCCATCGCAGCCAAGATCCGCTTTGCCGTGCGTTTCGTGCCACCCCGCGAGGAGCCCACGCCCGAGCCGACGAAAGCGGCGAGCGCGGCGAGCGCGGTGCCCAAAGCAGCCGTCGAAGCGGCGCCGCAAGAGATCTTGGTCATCGGGCAAAAGGAGCCGATCAAGCACACGCTCGGCCGCGCGGACGTGCACGATATGCCCGGCGCATTCGGAGATCCGTATCGCGCCATCGAAGCCTTGCCCGGGGTCGTACCGATCGTCAGTGGGCTACCGTACTTTTATGTGCGCGGGGCGCCCCCCGGCAATGTCGGTTACTTCTTCGACGGCATTCCGGTGCCGTACTTGTATCACTTTGCGGCGGGCCCTGGCGTCTTGCAGCCAGCCTTCGTCGACCACGTGGATCTTTATCCGGGCGCGTACCCTGCGCGCTATGGTCGCTTTGCCGGCGCGATCGTGGCGGGGGAAATGGCACCGCCTTCCTACCGTTTTCATGGTGAAGCGAGCATTCGCTGGATCGACAGCGGCGCGACCGTCGAAGCGCCGTTCGCTTCCGGTCGCGGCTCGGCCATGGTGGGCGGTCGCTTCTCCTACACGGCGGCCGTCTTGTCGCTGCTCGTGCCCGACGTGTCGGTGAACTACTGGGACTACCAAGCGCGCGTTCGTTACGAGCTCGATCGCAAAAATAGCGTCGAGGTGCTGTCGTTCGGCGCGGGTGATTTCTTGTCCGATGTCGCGACCCACACGCGCACGACGGACGACGGCTTCACTTCGGAGTCGGTCAGGGAAAAAAGAACCATCGTCGACGTCGGCTTTCATCGCCTGGATTTGCGCTGGGATCGGCGAATCAGCGCTGGAAATTGGCGCAACGCGCTGATGCTCGGGTTCGATCGCACGGGCGCGGACAACGGGAACGTGACCATGCACAGTCGCATGGTCGGCTTGCGCTCCGAGTATCGCCAAGCGCTCGACGAGCGAACCAGCTTGCGCGCGGGCGCGGACGCGCTGTTCGAGACCCTGACCCAGCACGACGACAGCGCTCGGGCCGTGCGCGTCGAAAATGGCATGACGATCGACGGGGGACCGGACGAAGACAACCCGGATTTTGGCTTCACCCGCGCGCGCCGCGACTTCACCAGCGGCCTATGGGGGGATTTCGTGCTCAGGTTGACTCCCAAGCTCGAGGTGACGCCCGGTGTACGCGCGGATCTATTCGTGTCCGGTGGGCGCGTCGCGCTCGCCATCGATCCGCGCATCAGCGCACGCTACACGCTGAGCAAGAAGCTGACCGTGACGCATGGTCTCGCGCTGGTGCACCAGGCGCCGAGCTTCGTCGTGCCGGTGCCAGGATTCAAACCGTCGCTCCAGGGTGGTTTGCAGAGCGCCGTCCAATACAGCGCTGGACTCTCGTACGTGCTGCCGGCCGGGTTCGAGTCGTCGCTTGCGCTATTTCAGAACGCGTTCTTCGACATGACCGATCTGATTGGCTTGATTCAGCTGCAAAACACCACCAGCAAGCAGGAGAAGGATTTTCGCAGCACTGGCCATGCCTATGGCTTCGAATTGATGATTCGGCGCAGCCTCTCGCGCCGCGTGGGAGGCTTTTTGTCTTACACACTGTCGCGCTCGGTGCGCAGTTCCGGCGAACTCGAGGGGCCGGCGACGACCGATCGAACACACGTGCTCAACCTGGCGCTCTCGGGAGATTTGGGCGGAAATTGGCGGCTCGGTGGCCGCTGGATTTTCTACAGCGGGATCCCCACGCAGGTGGCGTACCTGGCGGCTGCCAAGGCGCCACCGCGCACCCCGCCGTTCTGGCGCCTGGACTTCAAGATCCAAAAGCGCTGGTACATCGAGCGCCCGAACGTCTGGTGGGGGCTCGCACTGGAAGTGCTGAACACCACGCTGAACACGGAGGTGCTGAGCGGCGAGTGTAACGCGTTCAGCTGCAAGTTCGACCGTATCGGTCCCGTGACCATTCCGAGTATCGGTGCGGAGGGCGCGTTTTGAACGACTATTTTGCGCTGGACCCGCCGAGTCCACTCGAGCTCGGCGCGTGAGCCGCATCGTCATGGGTGCAACGCTCCAGCCTGCTTTGCTCGTCAATGCACGCGAAACCCAATCGGGCCGCCACGCCGTTGCAAGTGGCTGCTGACGCTTGGATTTCCGAGCGGCGAGTTTCCAGGCAAGCCAGCAGCGTGTCGAATTCGGGGTAGCAGGGAGCGACGGTCGAGGCTGCTTGCTCGCAGCTGACGATGCAAGCGGCGGGGCCGGTCTCCGTGCACTGAGCCGTTCGTAACAGCTCGCACCAGTGATCGCAGCGCGTGGCCGCGAGTGGATAGCCGTCTTGGCAGCCCGCGAGGGTCAGCGCGCTGCCGAGCAACACGCCGAGCGCCGCCCACGGGCGACGCTTCGCGAGCTCGGGGCTACGGTGCGGGGCTCGCCACATTCACGCTCAGCGTGTGCATCGCGTTGCCCGACACCCAACCCACGCTGCCTGCGTTCGGACCGGCCGGGAAACGGAACAGCGGCGAGCTTCTGACGAACTCGATGCCGGGCGTGGCCTTGGCGGCGGCGAGCGGCTTCAGAGTCAGATCGACGAGCAGCGAGTACCAGTCGATCTTCTTGTTCGTGCGCTGCGTGGAATCCCACAGCCCATAAGTCACGAACAACTTGTCGCCCAGCACTTCGACCTTGGGCATGGTCGCCTGGATGTTGCCGGTGTTCGTGGTCAGCCAGGCGTCGGACAACGTGGCACCGGTCGTGCCGTTGGCCAGCAGGATGCGCACGTCACGCGCGCTTCGGCCCTGTGAGGTGGTTTGGACGATCACGAAGCGGCCGTCGGAAAGCCGGATGAATTGACCGGTTTCGCTGTCGGTTTTGTTCTCGCCCTGCGCGCCCGCGATCATGAAATAGGATTGATCGAAGGTGGTCTTGTTCTTCTTCGTGTAGCTGTCGAGCGTCCAGGCAGAGAAGCCCATTTGACGGCCGGGGTAAGCGTCGCCGTGCGCGAGCGTGTACGCGACGCCTTGCTCGACCAGCAAGCGTTGATCGAAATTGTGCGAATAAAACCAGCCTGCGCCTTGGTGAACGACGTCGCTCCCGCCGGGCTTGGTTTGCATGCCCGTGCTCGGATCGAAGTAGCCGAAATAGCCTGCTTGATGCCGAATGAATTTGCCGGCGTTGTCCTCATCGGGCCAGGACATTTGGTGGGCGACGTACAGCACGAGCTTCTGATTCATGGCATCGAAGCCGAGCACACCCGAGCCTCCGGCCCCCGGTTCACCCTTCGACGAGTCCGTGTTGTTGTCCTGATCGCCGAAGACCAAGGTGTCCCAAGCTTTGGTCGTGAAATCAGCGCTGGCGGATTTGGCAACTTTCAGTTCGTTGCCATTCACGTTGTTGTAGTCTTTGTCCGTCGCGGACTTCTGCGGATGATCCGCGCAGTAGGCCAGGTAGAATGCGCCACTCGGGTCGACCGTGAAACCGAGCAAGCGATAGGACGAAATGCCGGTCGCGACCGTGCTGCCCGTGCCCAGCAGGGGATCGATGTGCGTGATGTAGATCATGCCTGGCGCCGGCAATGCGAAGGGCTTGCCTTTGCCGCCCGTGTAGTCGAGCCAGGCGACGTCGAGTCCGCCGTCGGCCCGCACCACCGGGATGATCGGTGTCTGAAAGCCGAAGTTTGCCAGCGGACTCGGCGGAATGAAGCCGTCGTCGAAAAAATCCTCGGCCACGTTGAAGGCCTTGCCGGCGCTCAAGGCGAAGGGGCGCGCGGCGATCGATAGATTGTTGACTGGCCCCGAGCCCGCTTGCCCGGCGCCCCCCGGCGCTGCCCCGGCTTGCCCGGCTTGGCTCGGCCCGCCGCTGCTTCCGCCCGAGCTCGACGCGGCCGAGGCGCCGCTGGCGCCGCTGGCGCCGCCCGTCGCGCTCATGCCGCCTGCTGGCAGACCGCTGCCGGCACCCGCGCTGCTGCCGCCGGCGCTGCTGTTGCTTGCGCCGGCGCTGTTGGCGCCGGCGTTCGCAGGCGACGGACCGGCGTCGGAATTGCTGCCGCAGGCAGCGACCAACAGCGAACCGGTGAGCAGCCAGGCGTTGCCCAGCGTGCCAGTTCCGAGGCGTCGTAGTCTCGAGCTGAGTTGGTTCATGACAGGTGACCTAGGGGCAAACCACGAGTAGGCTTTCCCATATAGCCACCAGTAACCGCAATGGCTCGGCAAAAGGCGCCGTTACGACCGGCTGATCGAGGTCGCAGGCTGTGCCCCAAGGTATGAGACTGCTGTGCGCGGAATTATCGCGCCTGGTCGCCCGCGCGGCGCCCGGCGCTGCGCGGCGCCCCGGCGCCTTCCCCCGCGTTGTGCGCGCGCCGCGCAATGAACGAACGCTGACCGATGCTCTCGGCGTAAAGCGTGCGCAGCTCGTCGAACGACGACACTTGCGAATTGCGCGCGATCCCCGCATGTCCTCGGCAGAGCAGCACCCGCCGCTCGCCAAAACAGACCTCGAGCAGCTCGCGCGCCGGGTCGACAGCGCCACGCGGACGGAACGATGCACAAACTTCGCAGCGATGCTCCATGCCGCGCAGCGTCCTCGAATTGCTCAGCCAGGGCCAAATTTGTCGATCGCGGGGGGCGCTCGCACCGCAGCCGCGGCTGCGCGCGGGCTGCTGTCGATGGCGCTGATTGGGGGCTGCTCGCTCGTCGGCTGCGCTCCGCCCAGCGCGCAGCCGAAAACGCTCCCCGTCTCCGCTGTCCCGTCCCACTCGGATCCCCGCGTGCCTTGGCACTACGAGGTCAGCCTCGAAGGGGGCGGTGAACTTTCCGTCGAGGGGCGCTTCGAGGGCGACAACGACGGTCTCTTCGAGGCAGACGAGGATACGGCGCGCTTCGTGCGACAGGTCGAAGTAGCGCGTGGGGCGAACTGGTTGCCGGTCTCGCAACGCAACGCCTCTTGGAGCGCGCCCTGCAGTTCAGGCTGCAGTGTTCGCTATCGCTTTGCGTTGCGCGAGGCAGCCGCCGCCCTGGCCCGCGCGGACACGGCGATTGCCGCCGGTGAGGTGCTGATCTCACCGCCCTCGACCTGGCTCTTGCATCCGGGAAGCGCGCCGGAAAATGCCGACTTCGAGCTCGTGGTCGAGCCTGGCCCGGGGGCGCGCTTCGTGAGTGCGTTCCGGCCCATTCCCGGACTGCGCGCGAATCGCTACCGTGCACGGCTGAGCGTGCTCGATGACGCGAGCTTCGCGGCGTTTGGGCCGCTGCAAGTGTCCGAGGTCTCTGCGGGCGACACCACCGTGCAGCTCGGCATCGCTGCGCACGGCTTGGGCCTGAGCCGCGCGCAAGCCGAGGCATGGATCGCGGCCTCGGCGGGGGCCGTCGCGAGTTACTACCAGGGACACTTACCGGCGCGTCACGCGTTGCTCTTGTTGATGCAAGGGTCAGGCGACTCGACGCGCGGCATCACGCTGGGCGGAGGCGGTCCGGGCGTGCTCGTGCGCGCCTCGGATCACGTGAACCCG
>Ga0247783_1000735_pt1 | contig 10415 bp, 7 predicted proteins | sample UWRJL064202C5_FD_179911 | JGI IMG/M metagenome (GOLD analysis project Ga0247783, IMG submission 179911) | Plant litter microbial communities from Arlington Agricultural Research Station in Wisconsin, United States - UWRJ-L064-202C-5 | ecosystem: Environmental > Terrestrial > Plant litter >... | reverse complement strand
TGCATCAAATGCTCCGGATTGATCGCGCACACTGAAGGTGAAATTGGCGTAGCTGGCACCGTTAGCGTTGGCGGCCGGGGTGAATACTAAAGTACTGATGCTGCCACTGGGAATCACTTGATTGGCAGTCACCGCAACGCCACCCAAGGTGAGGCTGCCTGCCACAGGCAGGCTGTCAATGCGCACGGCTGAAAGGCTATCGCCGCTATCGATATCACTAAACCCAAAGTCGCTGGCGGAGAAGATGTAGCCGGTGTCTTCATTGGTGGTGACGGTGTTATTGGCACCGGTCGGGGCATCATTGACCGGGGTGACGGTGATATTAACGGTATCAGTGTCAGTGAGAATGCCACCTGCACCGACGCTGCCCAAATCGCTGGTGGTGAGGGTCAGTACTGCGGTGCCGGAAAAATTTGCGGTGGGATTAAATGTCAGCGTTGCCAATGCCGCATTAACATTCGTTTTTGTACCGCGAAATACCATACTGCTATCAGCAGTTCCATCACCGCTGGTAAACACCAACCCTGCAATTCCTGCAAGCGTTAATCTACCGTTGGTAACTGCAAGGGTGATTTCCAGATCAAAACTGCTAACGTCGGGATCATTTACTTGAATTTGATTGAGATTGGCCGAACTGAAAACCAACGCCGTATCTTCATTGGTTGTTTGCGCAACTGGCACAGAATTTACAGGGTCATCATTCAGGGCAGTAATATGAATTATCGCCGTATCAGTTCCCGAAAGGTTTCCTCCATCGGTGGCCTTGATGGTCAGGGTGGCAGTGGAAGCCGGAGTATCACCCTGAAGACGATAGCTAAGTTCGCTGCCGCCATTGCCTGCAAATAAGTCGTTAAGCTGTGTTGTCGTACCACGAATAACCAAGTTATCGGTATCAACGCCCGATACAATCTCCACACCCGTGGTACCGGCTATCGCCCTCAGAGAGCTGGAGGTATGCTGAGCCGTCAGCGTAACGGTTAATACATCGCCATCAACATCGGCAACAGAAATACCTGTGCCGTTTAGATAGATCCGCTTTTGTTCATCGGTGTAGTAATCAGTGGGACCAATGCTAACGGTAGGCGCGCTGTTTTGCACATCGATTACTGCAATCGACATATCCTTTCCAGCATCAACAGAAGCGTTGACTTGGAACGTACCCTGAATGACATTACTATTGATATAACCAATACCCACCAAATTGTCGGCACCGTTGTTGGTTTTGAATTCGATCAAATAAAGGGTGGAGGCGTTAAAGGTTCCCTGTGCAAAATCAAAATTGACCCACCCTAACGAACTACCGAGAGAGGCGGTATTTACCGTTGACGAGAAAACCACAGTCCCGAAGGCGCTGTGTTCATGAACAAGCATTTGCACAGTTGTAGAACTGGTGCCGTGATTCGCCAGCATCACCTGGATGCGATCTACTGTTGCCGAAAAAGTTAACTGGACCCCCTGCATAACATAACCCGCCGTGGGTATTGCTACCTCATTAGTGGCGACACCGGAATATAAATGCACTACATTCGCAAGCACACCTTGCCACGCCATCGGCTCATTGGCCGCGAACAGGGATTGGGTTTCAACCTGGCCGATTCTTTCTTCCAACACCCAGTCGGCATCCACGCTGCCGTTGCCGGTCACGTCATTACTGGCGGCTACATCGGCGCCGGTCAAATCACTTAGTTGGCGCAGGAGGTTGAGGCCGCTGTCGTTGGCAGCCAGATCACAGCCATACAGCAAAATATCGGCTTCCTCACCCAGGGCGGTTTGCCAGTTAGTCAGTTGCTGTTTGAATTGGTTGATATTGTTTTCATTGAGCACCTGGGTACCCAATTGCAAATTGCCAGCAACACCGTGGGAAATAACATGAATGGCGGAGATTCCACTGACACCGGCGAGGTAATCGCTGATTTGCGCCAGGCCATCTTTGCTGGAATCCAGATACACAATCGCGACTGCAGCATCATCAAGGCGCGCGCGTATGTCTTCTACCAGGGTTTCGTAGTTATCAACCGCCGTATCGACAAAAACCAGGGTGGTGATTGCCGGGCTTTCGCTTTCACTTAGGGGGAGATCGGTTTGTGGGTTTGTATTGCTCGTTTGGTCAGCGCTCGTTTGGTCATCGCTCACCTGGCTGTCCATCACCAATGCTTCAGACGGCATATAGATACTGACCAAATCTACCTGTGCAGCCGCTTGCGCTAAATCGTGGCCATCGGAAACGCCGTCATCAAAAACAGCAATATCCGCCGTAGCGGAAAAAAGTAACCTTGGCTCAAGAGCCTCTATTAATGGGCGGCGATGGCGCGGTAGTCTTGACATGGATTGAATATTTCATTGGGTTTAAGGACTGGTGAATACCAATACATCCTTGGGGTTTCCTAACAATTTTGGCACACTTCTCTTCTTATGATTAAATAATGACCAAATGTTCTACCGATTAGAAAATCACTACTATTTCGTTCTATACAACGTATTAAGGCAGGTTGCGGGTATCCAGTAAATTCAGGGTGACGCCATCAAAAGTCACCCGGCACTTCAGCCCACTGGGTAGACGGTTGCCTGGATTGGGGAACGACAGGCGGATACCAAAGGTATTACTCGGCCCATCAATCACCTGGTCTACCAATATCACCTGGGCGGGATAACTCCGGTCAGCGATACCTAACTCAGGCACAACACTGGCCGTCATACCGGCCTTGACCTTGCCGTATAGGCTCGCCGGAGCAAATACCTCCACCCGCAGCGGATCCAACTGCGCCAATTTGAGCACTGGCTCAAAATCAATGTGCTCGCCCGGCTCTTTCAAACGCTCAACGACAATGCCATCGATAGGGCTAATCAGCGTGCGCCGCTGTAAATCCGCCAGGGCACGTTTATGCTCCAAGCCCGCCTGGCGCTTGCGATCCTGCGCCTGTTGCAACTGCTGCTGGGCGATCGCCTGTTCGGTTTTGAGTTTGTCAAACTCGGAAAAGGAGGCGGCTTTTTTCTCGTACAGGTCTTTCACCCGGGCCAGCGCACGGTTGCTGAACTCCAATGCAAGCTGCTGCGCCTGCACATCGCCGGTCAACTCCGCCTGCACACGGCGCAATTCTGCCGTAGCCGCTTCCAAACCGGCGTCCAACCGTGCAAGTACATCGCCTTTCTTAACTACATCATTTTTATCAACCAAGACTTCGCTGATAACACCCTCAACCGCACTACTCATTTCCACTACTACAGAAGGCTCGATGCGGCAATTGAGTTGCGCAGGCTCCTGGGCTTGCGCGCCTACTTCACTGCCGTAAAGTCCACTCAACAGGGCAATCAACAGTGAAAAACCAGACAATTTATGCATGATGCGTCCGTTATAAAAATATAAATCGCTTATTACTATAGAACAAAAAAAAAGGTTAGGAGAAATGACGAATAAAAAGTTGTTGCAGGCGACGATACCACTGCGCTGCCAAAGGCTCGGCCGGATGTTGGAATTTCACATAGGCGCGCTCGCCATAATGGCCTGATTGCACAAAGTCACTCAGGGCCAAATCCACTAAAAACACTTTTTCTTTTACCCGCGTACCGGTTGGCTGGCTTGCATCCACCGCCAAACGCCCACCGCCCTGTGCGCCCAATACCTGGCTGGGCAGTTCCTGGGTCGCAACCGGAACCTCCTGCACCCGTTGTGCTGCAATTGTGCGCATTGGATTACTGGCAAATTTGATGCTGATCGCTTGGGTTGCCTGCCGTACCAGACCCACCTCATCCTGCAGGAGCGCGGCGCGGATGCGCACCAGGTCGGGTTTTTCGATCAGCGCCAACTCATCACCCTGCCGGGCAAAACTGCCGGGCAAATAATGCGGGCGGGTGATGCGGAAGATGCCGCTGGAAGGACTGCGTACTACTAAATTCACCACCCGGGTTTGCAGCAATTCGATGGCCGCTTTGATGGCATTGATATCCTGCTCAAGCAATCGCGCTTGCGCGCGATCCTCGACCCAGGCCTGTTGGTAGCGCGCTTCGTATTCGCGCAAATGCGCTTGCTCAGCCGCCAAATTCGCCACCAGAAGCGGATTATCCAAACGCACCAATTCCTGCCCCTGCTCCACCTGCTCGCCATCAGCAACCAGCACTTGCAACACTTCACCACTGGATTCCACTTTTACCCGCGCTTCATCCGGCAACCAGAGCACCGCTTCAGCGGAGGTTGACATGGGCATAGGCACCGCCACCAACACCAGGATCACCACTGCAGCACTTGCACCCGTAACTCCCAAGGCGCGGATGCGGGTGCTTGCTAATTGGTTATCGCGCACTAAATATTTCAACGCTTTAATTGCTGGCCACATCAGTTGGAAAAATAGCAGCCAGCAACCTATCACCAGCCCTAAAGTTGGAAAATAATTCGCCACCAACAAAATAATAAAAAACAACATAAATACGCGATACGCAAATGCTGCCAGGCTATACCCGGTGAGTAACACCGCTTCACGTTTATTGACTGCAGGTGAAAAAACACCGCTCACACCATAGGCGTAGCGGCGCAACAAATAACTGAATTGTTGGTTGGCGCGGGTGGCAAGATTGGGCAAATCAAAGGCGTCGGTAAGCAGGTGATAACCATCAAAGCGCATCAATGGATTACCGTTAAAAAACAGCGTAGATACACCGCCAATAATGATGATGTTGTAGAGGAAATCGCGCAGGAAACCATTGGGCAATTGCAGCCACAGTAACAGTGCCAGCGCCGCTATAAATATCTCCACCGCCATGCCCGCTGCACCGACCATCAAGCGCTGGCGCTTGGCTTGAAAGCCCGTCGCCGCGCTCGCGTCCACATAGGGTAAAGGTGTCCCTACGACAAACACGACGCCGCAGTCATTCACCTGCCCGCCCCAGACTTTGGTAAATAAACCGTGCCCTAATTCATGCAGCACTTTAAAACAGGGATAAGTGATCCAGAGTAAAAATAAATTCGCGGGCGAGAGCACCCGGTCCAAATGCCCTTGCGTGAGTTGCGGCCAATGATTACCCGCTTGCAGTAATGCATAAGCCACCACCAATAACCAGATGATTCCCATAGTGCGCGATGCCAACACGCGAGCGAGCGGCATCAATTTATCGAGCAGCTGATCGGGGTTGCCCAGCGGGATATTCCAGGTGAGCGGATTCATCAACAACCGCAGCCAGCGCTGCTGCTTTTTTTGTTCGCGCCGCGCAAATAACTCCTGGGTGTTGGGCGGCAGATCGCACACTAATAAATCGGCGACATGCAGGTATTGCAATAATTGGATTACATTATCGCGCGTCGGGATTTCATCGGCAGACTCATAAAATTCTGCATGGGCCGCCGCGGCCAATACTTTACTTAAGGAATTGCGCCCATCCATGGCACTGATCAACCGCCAGGCAGCCGGAGCCAGGCGATGAAAGCGGCCGTTGCTTTTATCCTGCAGGATGTACCAGCGCTCGCCGTGGTAATCGCGCCGCTGGATATGGATATGGCGCGGCAGCGAGGGGCGCAGGGATTCGAGGCGCTGCCAGACAGGGTTGTTAGTAACGGATTGGGAGTCAGTCATGGCCGGATCACCAGAGTTTCAACCGCAGCCAGTGCCACAGATCGTGAAACCAGATCCAACCCAGCGCGCGATACCCTGCACTTAATTTACCGGTGCCGGTCATGCCGGGGCGCAGCGAATCCTGCTCCTGGTTTAATTCGGCCTCTACGCGGAAATAATTGCGCCCTTCACGCACCGCGCTGATCGGGGTAATGGTTTTAACCCGCGCCGCAAAAATATCGCCGGGCAAACTGGAAAATTTCACCTGCCCTTCCTGGCCGAGCGCGACTGCCGCTATATCCCGCTCATCGACAAACAGCTGCACCAAAAACCCGTGCGGCGCAGCAATTTCAAACAGCACATCGCCCTGTTTTACCGGCGCGCCCTGGGTTTGCGAAATATCATCCGACACAACAATACCATCGAGCGGCGAGTTCAATTGGGTGCGCTCCAACTGCTGGTCAACCAAACGCAACTGGATGTTGGCCTGATCCATTTGCGCACTGGCAATGGCCGCCTCAACACGGCTGGAATTGGCGAGCGCGGTGTCATAAGCCTGGCGATATTGCTGTACCTGACTCGCCAGTTTTTGACGCTGCAAACGCAAATCCTCGTCATTTAATTGCGCCAGCAATGCACCTTTTTTAACGCTGTCACCCGGGCGCGCACTGATTTTTCCCAGGTAACCATCTTGCGGTGACACCACCAAGTATTTTTCGGTTGTTTGCAAGGTTGCATCGGCGGCAATGCGATAGTCGAGCGGGACAAACAGCGCGATTACAAAAATGAGCAGCAGCGTCGCGACCACTTTTCCGCGCAAGGAGTCTTCGCCAAACCAACGTTCGAGACGCTGGGCGGTGCGCCGTTTTAATCCCTGCCATACACTCGCGCTGGCCTGTTGGCGGAGCGCGAGAATAGCGCCAGCAAAATGTAATGCCTGCTGTAAAAAACTGCGCTGCTCATCAGCGAGCCCCGCCTGTTTATCCAACTCAATAGTCAACACGCCCACAATGGTGTCGCCATTGCGCACCAGTAAACTGTGCACCGATTGCAATTGCTGCTGCTGCTGTAGTTGCTGGTGCGCGCGCTTAATTAAAACCGCGGTGGGCGTTTCAGCATCTGGCGCAGGAGTGGCCAGCGCCACTGGCGAAAAATCAATTTCAGCACCCTGCTCTGCTGCTTCGGCCATGGCTTCGCTAAGCGCCTGCATCGCCTGGGTGCGTTTATCAAAATTGGCAGAAAAAGAAATTGCCTCCAACTCAATATTTTTTTGCTGGTGCAAGCCGAGGCTGACGCGGGTCGCCTGCAGAAACCCGGCGAGTAAATTCACCAGGCTAATCGCAGTTTCCTGCAGCGAATTCTCTTTAAGCAAACTGGCACTGAGTTGCAGCAAGGCCAGGCTGGCAGAATTTTTTTCAAGGACGGGCGCTACAGCCGGTGCGGGTGTTTCATCTGGCTGCTGCAATAAAAATTGCAGCCAGTATTGGCCCAATTTGAGATGTTTTAATACGGTGGGTAATTCTTTTTTATCTTCCAGTTGCAAACGCAACAGCAGCACACCCCAGGATTCCCCTTCAATCACCAAAGGCTGGCCAAGGATAAAATAACCCTCACCATCCGGTGCCAGATGCAACCGGCCTTTCTCCAGTACTTGTGTAAGCGCGTGACGCAGAGCGGCATTATTCGCCTCTGCCGTTGGCCATTTAGCGAGAATGCGGGGAGGAACCCCAAAAGTGGTTTGCACCAGCATGGCAGCACTGACGCCATTGAGCATTTGGCATTGCATGCTGAGCCAGAGTTTGAGTGATGCTGTAAAAGACTGCATGGGCGTTCTACTGCTGTGTGTGGTCCTGAGTCTTGAATAGGAGCATCCAAGGTGTCGAACATATTGTTATTGTTGTCGATCTATTGTTAACGATATAGATTCTCATCAACAAAGTCAGGTATTGAAAGTAAGTCTAGTTCTAATAGCGAGTAGTCGTATAACAAAATCGCCGTTATTTTTATGGTGGCGCAGAATAAACGAAGGGGATATTCAGTACCAGCTACTTGCTCGCGTTATTGCCGCCGCCAGACTTATCCCGCTGCTGCAACCTGCGCTCAGCCGCCTGCGTCAGGATCTGCCTTTTTACCTCGTCCCCCACCACACTCCAGCGGGTAATTTCCGCCAGGCTACGAAAACAACCCAGGCAAATATCCGCCTCATTCAAGCAGCAATTGCGCACACAGGGGGATTCCACGATACCAGCCACCGCCTTCTCCATTTAGTGAAATATTGCTGCAGTATAACTATTCAGAAAGTACCCACATAGCCAAACCCAATACGGCGCATTGAGCCATACAATTTTGCACGGCTATTGGGATTCGCCTATCATGCCCCCACATCGGCAACACCGCTTTTGCGACAACACCCATCTATTGCATCAAGTTCAAGGACTTCCTATGAGTGACGTACAACACCATCGCCTGATTATTCTCGGCTCCGGCCCTGCGGGCTATACCGCTGCGATTTACGCCGCGCGCGCCAACCTCAAGCCGGTTGTAATTACCGGTATGCAACAAGGCGGTCAATTAACCACCACCACTGAAGTGGAAAACTGGCCCGGTGGTGTACATGACTTACAAGGTCCGGATTTGATGGTACAGATGCAAGAACACGCCGAGCGTTTTGATACCCAGATTATTTTTGACCACATCCATGAAACTGTATTGACCGAACGCCCGTTCAAACTGATTGGTTCCAATACTTACACGTGCGATGCGCTGATCATTACTACTGGCGCCTCTGCCCAATATTTAGGCCTACCCTCAGAAGAAGCATTTATGGGCAAAGGTGTGAGCGCCTGTGCCACCTGCGATGGTTTCTTTTACCGCGACCAAAAAGTTGCCGTGGTCGGTGGTGGTAATACCGCTGTGGAAGAAGCACTTTATTTGTCCAATATCGCCAGCGAAGTGACTTTGATTCACCGTCGCGACAAGTTGAAATCAGAAAAGATTTTGCAAGACAAGCTGATGGCAAAAGTGGCCAACGGCAATATCAAAGTGATTTGGAATCACCAGTTGGATGAAGTGCTGGGCAATGACTCAGGCGTAAACGGTTTGCGCTTGAAGAGCACGCAAGATGGCAAGACCCAGGATATTGATGTTGCCGGGGTATTTATCGCGATTGGCCACAAGCCCAACACCGATATTTTTGAAGGCCAACTGACCATGAAAGATGGCTACATCAAAGTGCAAAGTGGTTTGGAAGGCAATGCCACCCAAACCAGCATCGAAGGTGTATATGCCGCAGGCGATGTTGCTGACCACATTTATCGTCAGGCGATTACATCCGCTGGCTCTGGTTGTATGGCCGCGCTGGACGCTGAAAAATATCTCGACGATTTGAAATAGTTTTCGATTATTCCCAGCAAGAAAGTCTGCACAAAAAAAGAGGAAAACCTTTGCGGGTTTTCCTCTTTTTTGCTTGTGGCAAGACGGTGTAACCCGCTAACGTCAACCCGCCTGCCTCGCCGTTAAAAACGACTATAATCCAAGCCTCTATCAGTTTTTTGCATGATTGATCGTAAGCCTAGGGCGAGCTATCAAGAACTCCACCCAGATCTTTATAAATAGGCTGCGTGGAATGTTGTGGCGATATCGCCAGGGAGACTAAGAGAGCTCCGCATGAAACCATTTCGCATGAGAGTATTTGTTACAGCTTGCCTTGCGTCAGTGGCGCTCGTCAGTGCCGGGGCGGCGTTTGCGCAGCAGCTTGAGCCGCGCGCCTATGCACCTAGCCCCATCAACCTCAATGTGAGCGGCGTCGCTGCACTCCACTCAAGCGGTGACATTGCAGTCGATCCCTCAATCCCCATCACTAATGCACAGATGCGGGTCATGCTCGCAGCACCTTACTACGCACGCTCTTTCGCCCTGCTCGACCGGCAGGCAGGCATCTCCCTCATCCTGCCCTATGCGGACCTTGACGGGAATGGAGATGTTCAAGAAGAGACGCGCGAGGTCAGTATCGCGGGAGCGGGCGACCCGATATTACGCTTTGCCGTCAATTTGCTCGGTTCACCCGCGCAGACACCACAGGAATTTGCTAGTCGCACGCGGGAAACAATACTGGGGCTCAGCCTGTCGATGGTAGCTCCGCTGGGCGAGTACGATGAGACAAAACTGATCAACCTTGGCGCCAACCGCTGGGCATTCAAACCAGAGCTGGGCTTGTCGCACCCTATTGGCAATTGGGATATCGAAGTCTATGCAGGTGCCTGGCTATTCGGTGACAACGACAATTTTTACGGCGGACACCTGCGTGAACAGGAACCACTGTTATCCACCCAGACTCATCTGGTCTACACCTTCAAGCCGCGCATGTGGACCTCGCTGGACTTTACCTACTACGCGGGCGGTACCACCACAGTAGACGGCAAGCGCAAGGACGACCGCAGTGACAATAGCCGCGCTGGCCTGACGTTGGCGCTCCCGGTGGCGAAACAGCATTCACTGAAACTCTCCTGGTCGCGCGGCGTGTCAGTGCGTATCGGACAAAACTTCACCATGCTGGGCGCCTCTTGGTCGTATGCATGGTATTGAGGTGCATCCCGGCTATTCAGGCTCGCCTGCATCACCTTCCAGCAGTTCAACGTCTGTCACCACTTTTTGCGTGAGTTTAACGCGTCCGCTTTTTACCAGTGCATCGCGCAGTACAAATTCAATCTGCGCATTTAAACTGCGCAAGTCATCATCCGCCCAGCGCTGCATGGCGGCGATGACTTGTTCATTAATACGCAATGGAAATGATTTTTTAGCCACAATCAACAGCCCATTTTAGGAATAAAGACTACCGGTATTAATCACCGGCCGAGCTTGTTGATCGCCGCAGAG
>Ga0247783_1000734_pt1 | contig 10424 bp, 10 predicted proteins | sample UWRJL064202C5_FD_179911 | JGI IMG/M metagenome (GOLD analysis project Ga0247783, IMG submission 179911) | Plant litter microbial communities from Arlington Agricultural Research Station in Wisconsin, United States - UWRJ-L064-202C-5 | ecosystem: Environmental > Terrestrial > Plant litter >... | reverse complement strand
AGCGGGATGCTCACCAATGGCGCCTTCATTGCCACGCACTTTCGAGGCGGGCTCTCAAAGGGCACCAACTTTCACTGGGAAGTAAACGGTACCAAGGGCGACCTAATCGTCACGAGCTCCGTCGGCTACGTCGGCGTCGGGGGATTCAGACTCCAAGGAGCAAACGAGCACACTCTGCACGACCTCCCGATACCTCCAGAGTATGGTGACGCCTTTCCGACCCGGGGTGTCGCGGAAAACGTCGCGTTGGTTTACGAGCGCCTCGCGACCGACTTATCCGCAGGGTCCCACTTGAGCCCGTCGTTCGACGATGCGGTCGAGCTGCACCGCTTGATTGACCGTATCGAACGGCGAGCGGTGTGACTGATCGGAGAGCGGAATACACGCGCCTTGTTGCTGGTTCCGACTGGTTTTCCGTGAGAGGCCCTCGCCGAACCTCGGTGTCAGGTCAATCGTAGGAGGCACGACTAGCCGTTGGGCTAAGCTCGGGCGATGACGGCAGACTACTGGCTCGAGCGCTGGCGCGAGGGGCGAACCGGCTTTCACCTCGCAGATTTCAATCCTCGGTTGATCGAGCATGGCACTGTTGCTTTCAGTGAGGCGACTCGGGTCCTGGTTCCGCTGTGCGGCAAATCGGCCGACCTCGAGTGGCTCGTGACTCAAGGCTTCGAAGTCGTGGGCGTGGAGCTGGTCGAGCTCGCCGCGCAGGCGTTTTTTGCCGAGCGTGGCCTCACTCCGACGCGCCGCCAAGAGGGAGATTTCGTCGTTTACGAACACGGCAAGCTCGCGATCTGGGTCGGCGATTTTTTCTCGACCGCGGGCGCGCTGCTGGGAATGTTCGACGCGGCGTACGATCGCGCGGCGATGATTGCGCTGCCCGCAGAGCTGCGAAAACACTATGCAGCGCACTTGCAGACGCTGCTCACTGCGAAAGCCAAGCTGCTGCTCGTCACCCTCCATTTCGATCTCCCAGGTGGCCCGCCATTCTCTGTGCCGCCGGAAGAAGTGAGCGACGCCTTCGCGGGCGCCGAGGTCAGGCTTTTGGCGACTCTGGACTCCTCAGCGGACCCTCCCAGTGCTGTCGAGCGAGGCGCGAGCTTCGAGCGCGAAAACGTGTACCTGGTGACCTTCCGATAGCGATCGGCGTCTGCTCGCCAGCACCGACCGGAGCTACGCAGCCACTTTCACTGCCGTTTCAACTCTTCCACTCGGGCGCGCGACGAACGTCGGCGCCGCACCAAAGCCAGCAAGATGCCGCCCATCCCCAACGCGACGGGCAGCGGGCCGCGGCCATTGCTGATGTTCGTCACCGAGCAACCGTTCGAGCTCGATGAAGTGGAGCCCGCGGTGCCGCCTTGCGCGTGCCCGGCGGAAGCACCGCCTGAGCTCGGGATCTCGGCTCCGCCGACGCCCGCTTCGCCTGCTTCACCCGGGCTGCTCGGATCGCTTGGAGCGCCACCCATGGCCTCCCCGGCGCTGCTTCCCGCGTCTCCAGCCTCACCGGTTGCACCGCTCGCACCTGCCGCGCCGCCCGCGCCAGCTTCGCCCGAGTCGCCAGCGTCAGGGCGGTAGCTATACGTGGTCTGACCAACGGCGATCGCAATCGTTGGTTCCAAGTCGATGAATAGCTGAGCCACGATCTCGGAATCGGTTTTGGCCAGCGTCGTGGTCTGTTTGACGAACGACTCGATGCGCAGCGCCCAACGCAATTCTAGTGAATCGCCCGTTTTCACGTTTGGAAGCAGCGTGTCCATTCGCCTCCGGTGTGCCCCTGATACGACCAGAACACACCTTTGAGCGGCACCTGCAACTCCGTCTGGCCCCCAGCAGCGTGAACGAGCCAGACCTGTCCCTCAAAATCAGCTTCGCCACCGGGCACGCCTTGGGGCGATACGGCGCTGAAGGCCCCCACTACCTTGGTTCGCAAGTGTGCAATCACAGGTGTTCCTAGCGGTACGCCTGGCCGCCCCTGAATCAAAACCGTATCGCGGAACGCCGCGGTAGCTAGTCCGCCCGCGTTCCAGTCGGGATCTAGCTCCGCTGGTGACATCACGGTCAGAACCTCAGCGTGTGTTTTTCCGCTGAGCGTGCCGACCTTGGCCGTCACCTGCGCGGTGCTGGCGCCGTAGCTGGACGTCGCGACGGAGCCGGTCGATGCGACGGAGCCGGCCATCCCATCCGCGTCGGGACCCAGCGCAACGATGGTGCTGACATATGCGGCGCCCGCCTGCGAACCAACACAGACATAGGCACCGTCCGGATAGTTGAGCGTACCCTGACAGAACGTCCCGTTGGCCGCGCGCGCATTGGTGGAAAACGCAGCAAGCGCTAAAAAGGCGAGCAGACCCGAACCGAGAACACGAGCCATTCGTCGAACCGCTTTCTGCGCGCTTGCTTGCGCTTTGCGCTGTAAACCGAGAGCTGAGGCGCGCTCGACTATACCTGTTTCGACATCTGTTTCGACGCGGAAATGCGCCACGCTAGTCTGATGCGAGTCGAGCGGGCCCTTCTTCGTAGAGTCGGTGGCGCATGGTTTCTCGTCGGTCGACCAGCTCGCTCTCGGACTCGACGTTGGTGTCCAGCACCTCCGCCAGTGCCATCGCCACCTCGGCCTCGGCGGCGGCCACCGCGGTCGCGCCGGCTCGCAGCAGCGCTGGGACCTCGCGGAGGTGCGAGCAGCGCGCCAGAATCCGGAGCGCTGGGTTGGCCGCCCGAGCCTGCCGGATCAGCTCGACGGCATCTTCCACCTCCACGCTCAAGATCAGGCTGCCGGCACGGGTGATTCCGGCCTCTTCCAACGTACCGGCGCGGAGCACGTCGCCGTAGACCACGTGCACGCCTTCGGCGCGCAAACGTCGTACCGTGGCTAGGTTCAGTTCGATCACGGTCACGACCGCGTCGTACCCGAGCAGGATGCGCCGCACGGTACGCCCAACGGGGCCATAGCCGACAACGATGCAGCGCCGAGGATCCGCCGGCTCCGGGGCAGGCGTTCCGTCGAGCTTCGGAGCACTACCGGACCAGCATCGAGCGAGGCGATAGATGGCGGGGTTCAGCGCGATCGAAATGATGGAAGCGCCGACCAGCGCGTTCCAACCGTCATCGCTGAGCGCACCCAGCCGGCGGGCGGCAGCGCCGAGGATGAAGCTGAATTCGCCCACTTGAGACAACGCCGCCCCAACCCCCACTGCACTGGACATCGGCTTGCCGAGCAGCCGAACGACCAAGATCGCTGCCAACGGCTTGCCGATCAGCACGACGGCCAAGACCAGGCCAGTGAGTAACGGCTGGCGTACCACGCTGAGCGGGTCGCACAACATGCCCACCGAGACGAAAAACAACACCGCGAAGGCGTCGCGCATCGGCAGCGCGTCATTCGCGGCGCGAGCGGCGAACTCCGAGCGTCCGACCGCCAACCCTGCCAGGAACGCCCCGAGCGCCATGGACACACCGAAGAGCTTGGCGGCACCGATGGCGATACCCAGGGCAACGACCAGCACCGACAACGTGAACAGCTCTCGCGAACGCGCCCCCGCGATGTGCTCGAGCGCCCAAGGGATCACCCACTTGCCGAGCACCATCACCATGATCACGAGCGTGGCGATCTTCAGTCCGGCCAGACCCATTGCCGCCCCGAGGCCGGAGCTCCCGACTGCGCCGTCGCCCACGAACATCGGCAAAAGCAGGAGCGCCGTGACAGTGAGCAGATCCTCGACAACCGTCCAGCCGATCGCGATGTGCCCGATGGGCGCGTGGAGATCACGGCGTTCTGCGAGCACCAGCGCCATCACTACCGTGCTGGCGACGGAGATCGAAATGCCCAGCACGATGCCAGATGTCCAGTCCCAGCCGAGCAAGTGTAGGAGACCTGCCAGCGCGAAGGTCGAGATGGCGCTCTGAAACAGCGCACCGGGAAGCGCGATGCGCCAGACCGCCAACAGCTCACGCAAGTGAAACTTCAGGCCGACCCCGAACAAGAGCAGAATCACGCCGATCTCGGCGAACTGATCGGCGACGTGTTGATCGGCGACGTACCCGCCCGTGAAAGGACCGACGCCGACGCCTGCGACCAAGTAGCCCACGATCGGTGACACATGCAGGCGCTTGGCCAGAAACCCGAGAGCCAATGCCGCCGTGAGGCCCATCGCGAAAGTCATCAGGACCGTCAGTTCGTTCATCGCTCTGCCGTCCTACTGCCCTGGCGTCTTCCGCGGGGGCGCTCCCGAGGCATCCATCAAATATCGGAAGGGATCCGCCCGCGTCGAGAACACCAGCGTGTCGCCTTCGCCGATGATCTTGTCGTAGGTCTCCATCGTTTTGACGAACTCGTACAGGCCTCGGGCCTCCGGCGTCGTCTGATAGGCCGCCGCGTAGATGCTCGTGGCCGTGGCGTCCGCCGCACCGCGAATCTCTTCGACCGTTTTGTAGGCGCCAGATTCGATGACGCTCAGATCGCGCTCCTTGTTGCCGAGGATCTTGGCAGCCTCGCCTTCGCCCTCGGAGCGAAATCGCGAGGCGATCTGCTGCCGTTCGGAGATCATGCGCTCGTAGATCTTCTCCACGACACTCGGATTGTAATTGATGCGCTTGAAACGAACGTCCAAGAGCTCGATGCCGAACTCGCTCAGTTTGGCAGTAGCCGCATCTTGAATCTCGCGTTCGATCTCTTTGCGCCCCTTCTTGATGGGCGGCAGCACGCCGATGTTACTGGTACCCGCGTCGATCGCTGCCAGGTCCGTCTCTGGCTTGCGGTCTTTCGTCGTGCGAATCACCTCGATCAAATCATGTTTGGCGATGGCGTTGCGCGTCTCGCTACCCAAGATGTCGTCCAGGCGGGACTGCGCGCTGCGCTCGTCACGGAGTCGCCTAAAGTACTCGAGTGGCCGGGTAATCCGCCAACGTGCGAACGTATCCACGGAGATGTAGAGCTTATCGCGCGTTGGCATCTCACTCTTCGCGCCATCCCACTCCAGGATCTGCTTGTTGATCACGTGCACTTCTTGGATGAACGGAAGCTTGAAGTGTAGCCCTGCCTGCGTAACCGGGTCGGCGCTCGGTTTACCGAACTGGGTGATGATGACCTGCTCCGTCTCCTGAACCGCGTAGTACGAGCCGGTCAGCGTGAGCAGGCCGAGCAGCACGACCACCAGCACGACCGTGTACGCCTTGCCCAGGTTCATTTTGCGCCCCCTGCTTCAGCGCCCAGCGCCGAGTTCAGATTCAGCAAGGGCAACAAGCCCTTGACGTCTTCTCCGATGATCACCTTGCGCTTCACCTTGGGCAGCGTGGTGGCCATGGTCTCCAAGTAGATTCGGCGCCGAGTGACTTCCGGCGCTTTGATATACTCTGCCAGGAGCGCGCTGAACTTGGAGACGTCGCCCTGCGCCTCGTTTACACGCTTTTTGGCATAGCCCTCCGCGGCGCGGATGGTTTGGTCGGCCATGCCGCGGGCTCGAGGGATCGATTTGTTGTATTCGCCGTTGGCCACGTTGATGGCACTCTCCTTCTCCTGCTGCGCCTGGTTGACCTCGTTGAAAGAGGCTTGCACCTTCTCCGGAGGGTTCACGTTCTTCAGCTGCACCTGATCGATCTTGATGCCCATGGTGTAGCTGACGGCCAACGCCTGCAGCTTCTGCAGCGCTTCGCTCTCGATCTGCTGTCGCCCGATGGTGATTACCTCGTCGACGGTGCGATCCCCCACGACTTCGCGCATCACGTTCTCGGAAGCGGCGCGCAGAGTAGCGTCCGCGTTGCGGACGTTGAACAAGTAGTGGTCGGCTCGCTCGATCCGATACTGGACCACCCACTCGACCAGGGCCACGTTCAAGTCACCGGTGACCATGGTCTTCTCACCCAGCCAACTACTCTCCGGGCTCGCTTGCCAGGGGTTGGATGAGTTATCGGTGCCGAAGCCAAACTCCTGCTTCAGCTGACGTTTGACGGGGACGACTTTCACGTCGTCGACGCCGAGCGGCACCTTGAAATGCAAGCCGGGTGGGACGATGTGACTGAAGCGACCGAAGCGGAGCACCACGCCTTCCGACTCCGCCGGGACCGTGTAGAAGGCCGTCCACAGGGCGACCACGCCGACGACAACCAACAGCGCCGCACCGACCAATCGCGGAACGCTCCACGCGCGGAGAAAGCGGAGAAAATGTTCGAACTCTGGCATGCGGGTGGTCCAATCTGGGGAACGTGCACGACGAGGCCTGGCCCACCACGGGCGCTACCCTGCCCACCACGGGCTGTGACCGCTGCGATCACTCTCCTCAGGCCTCAGAGTCGTGAGCCGGCGAGACTAGCACCGCACTCGCGACACCCTGACTATTTCGAGAGTGAATCGCAGAACGCGGCCCTTCGCCTCTCTGCAGTTAGAGCGAAGCAAAGTACTGGTCCCGCTTATTCCGAGCTCGCCCGCCAAAGTCGCTCTCGGTTCGTGATCATGGGCCTCGCGAATCCTCTGCGCCTGACTAGGAGCGACCGAGCCAAAAGAGCCAAACAGAGCCAAACAGAGCCAAACAGAGGCGCGAATGCGCGCGCATCTCGCAGGCAGGTCGCCGCCGCATTTAAGCGCCGTATAGATGGAGCATGGAAGGTCTCGCTCTATCGGCCGATGATAGACTCGAAGGCGATGAGCAGAGACGAGGAAACCGAGCGCGCCGTGCTGGCTGCCAACGCCGTGTTCTATCGCGCGTTCAACGAGGGCGACTATGCTGCCATGAGCGAGCTGTGGGCGGCCCGATCGCCTGTCGCGTGTCTCCACCCAGGCGATCTGCTGTTGGTCGGTCAGCAGCAAGTCCTGAGTCGCTGGCGTGAGATTTTGGCGCCGCGACCGGCATTCGCCCTGCGCTGTGACAGACCGACCGTTCAAGCGTTTGGGGCCATGGCAATCGTGTATTGCTATGAGGGCGTCAACGACGAGCCCGCCCACTTGGCCGCAACGAACGTGTTCGTGCGCGAAGGTGAGGAGTGGCACATGGCGCATCACCACGCAGGACCCCTGGCGACTCCGCTGCCAAACCCACGCGCGGCGAACCTCAACTGAATCCGATTCACTCGCAGGCGTCGTCGGACGTCGCGCGTCAGCCGGCGCACGTTGCAATTGTTGGCGGCGCAACTCCGAGCCATCTCCTCGCAGATCATCGTGACCGCCGACCGGCATGCTCCGAACAGCGTCGAAGGTGAGCTGGCGGAGCTCGTTCGCCGTACCCTCGAGCTGATCGATCGCGTTTGTACCGAGCCGCCCGCCATCGAGCCCGACCACGTCATCGACGTCGAGGCGCTCGAGCCTAAGAGCCAATCCTAGTGCTTCCGCCAACAATCAATCGTTGGATGGAAGCCCCGCGTCGAAAAGCTCGTTCGCTGCGCCGGGACCCGCGATCGTCCGGTACGGCGTGACCTTCGGGGGGCAAGCTAGCAGGTGAATGAAATGACTGCGCCATTCGCTGAGTAACGCGCTTTGGTGGAAGCTCTCGCGGTAGGCCTCGAGCGTGTCCCATTCGATGCGCAAGACGAACGAGTCCGGCTCCGTCACGCCTTGAAGAAACACGCTGTCGACGTAGCCGGGCGCCCGCGCAATGACCGAGCGGGCGGTGCGCAGGCCCTCTCGAACCTGGTCCTGCAGTCCCGGCATGGCGGTGAGCAGAGCAATTTCCACGATCATTGCGCCATCGTCGCACCAGGCAGAGCCCATCGCTAGCCCCAGCTGCGCTCAGCTCAAACGGCGATGCCCAGCTGCGCCCAGCGAGTCAGATAGCTTTCGGCGATTTCGCGCAAGCGTGCCTTGCCGAAGCTCGGGTCATGTCCCGCATGGACGACGGCCACATCGAGAGCGCTCAGCCGTCGCAGAGAGCGGACATAGTCCTCGACGCTCGAGCCGGGCAGGTCGAACAGCAGCGGCCCATCATAAATGGCATCGCCGGAGAACAACGTTCGCGTAGCTCTTTCCCACAGCCCGATGCTACCGGGTGAATGCCCAGGAAGATGTAAGACTTCGAACGACCGGTCGCCGAGGTCGATCACGTCGCCGTCGCCGACGGTGCCAGTGAGCGGCGCGCTACGCACGGAATAGCCGTCGACCGGGAAGCCCTCGTGAGGCAGCGCGGTCAAGAATTGCTCGGGTACGTCATAGCCGGCAGCGCGCAGGCGTTGCACGAGTGCTTCACCCATGGCTCGAGCCGTGAGGCCGCGAAAGCCGCGCGGCTCAGCCAACTCTTCGACCTCCTCCGCGTGCGCAACGCGCTCCGCGAATTCGTACGCGCCGCCGATGTGATCGAAGTGACTGTGAGTCAACACGGCCGTCACTGGGCGCCCGAACAAATCCGCGGCAGCTTCACGCAAGCTTCGGACACCCAAACCAGTGTCGATGATCAAGTCGCGTTCGCGCCCGCGGATATGCCACACGTTGCAGCGCGCGAAGGGATCGACGTGGCTCTCCGACAAGAGCGTGATGCCGTCGCTCAATGTTTTGCGTCCAAACCAGTGTTCCGCAATCGGCAGCGCCATCGAAGACCCAGTAGCCGACGGTCGACTCGGTGACCAGCGGCAGGCGCGGCGAGCGCCAAGCGCGCTCCGTGCCCTGGCTTTCGCGGATGCGTGCCAGACAGATCGCTACACGCAACATGGCAGAAACGTGGCGGCTCGCACACTGAGCCGTGACCCGCGGAGAACCTACAGCGTGAGCCCTATCATCCCCACCATTCAGGTCGCGGCCACCGCCGGAATTCTGGAGTATACAGCGGCCGCCGGCGGCGATGTCGCTTGGGTCGTCGCGCAAGCCAGGCTCACGTTGGATGAGCTGTCACGACCCGAACAGCGCTTGCCCCTGCGCAAGTTCGTGAGCCTGATTGAAGCCGCGAGTGCGGCCACAGGCGACGATTGTTTCGGCGCGCATCTCGGCCAAATTTGCAACATTCGCGAGCTCGGGCTGCCCGGATATCTGGCCACATTTGCGCCCAGCGTGGAGCGCGCGCTGAGCAGTTTTTCCCGCTATTATTACTTACTCGGCGACGCGACGGACGTGCGTTTCGACAAGCTCAAAGACCGCGCGTCGTTCACTTACCACGTGCTCGATCCCGAAAGCTGGCCCAGGCGCCAAGACGCCGAGCAAGTGATCACCATGATCGTGCACATGATTCGGGACTGGCTCGGTCCGAGCTGGAAACCGGCCTGCGTCTGGCTCGAGCACGGCAGCCCGACGAACGCCGCCGAGCTGGAACGAATCCTCGGCTGTCAGGTGCGCTTCAATTGCGAGACGAACACCGTGTGGTTCGACCTGGCATCCGCCGCAGCTAAAAACCCGAGCGCGGATGAGCGCCTGTTTCAGCTGCTCTCGTGGTTCGCCGACAACGTGAAGGGCATCGGCGCGCCTCGCCCCACGCAGCCGGAATCGTTTCGCGAACAAGTACTTGCGAGCATCGACACCTGCGCAAACCTGGGCAACGCCACGATCCACTCGGTATCGCGCGCGCTCGGGCTGGAGGCGCGTACCTTCCAGCGGCGTTTGAACGCCGAAAATTGCTCATTTCGCGATTTGTACGACGCCTATCTACAGAAAGAAGCAGACAAACTCCTGGGCTGCGCCGAGCTCGGCGAGAAGGAGATCGCGAGCAGGTTGGGCTATGGCAGCCTCAATGCTTTCATTCGCGCGTTTCGCCGCTGGCACGGTGTGACACCCGGCGAATGGCGCGTCCAGCGCGCGTCCGTGTCGTGAGTAGTTAGCTGTTTGTCGCCTGCTGGCAGGTGTCGGTCTCGAGCGACCGAGTTAAGAAGGTCGACGGGTCGCACTGTTCGAGCCCCAGCGGAGGGCGCTCCGTTTTGCCAGACCAGGTCCAACACGATGACGACTGCCGCTCGAGAAGGTGTCTCCTTGGAACACGAACCGCCGCGCACCGACGTTGTGTCAGGTCTAGCCCCGGCCCCGAGCGAACGGGAACGAGCTCGTTGGTTCGAGCTGCGTCAGGACATTCCGATCTGGAGTTACCGTGCGCTGGCCGTCGCCGGCTTTGCCGCCGCTTTCTTGCTCTGGTATTGGCTCAGTCAGCGCGAGTTGGTCAACGCCGTCTTTTTGCCGACACCGGCGGCGGTCTGGGAGGCGGCACGTTCCGTGCTGAGTGATGACACCCTGTGGCTCGACTTGAAAGCGAGCTTGTTGCGGGTCAGCGAGGGATTCCTACTTGCCGCCGCACTGGGCATCCCGCTCGGACTCTTGATGGGCTCATTCAAGGTATTCGAGGGCTTGCTGCAGCCGCTCACCGAGTTCGTTCGCTACATTCCAGTTCCCGCGCTCGTACCCATCTGCATGGTGCTGTTCGGCATCGACGAGCTGTCCAAGGTGATGTTGATTTGGCTCGGCACCTTCTTTCAGCTGGTGCTCATGGTTGCCGACGAGACACGCCGCGTTCCCTACGAGCTATTGCAGGTGA
>Ga0247783_1000733_pt1 | contig 10434 bp, 4 predicted proteins | sample UWRJL064202C5_FD_179911 | JGI IMG/M metagenome (GOLD analysis project Ga0247783, IMG submission 179911) | Plant litter microbial communities from Arlington Agricultural Research Station in Wisconsin, United States - UWRJ-L064-202C-5 | ecosystem: Environmental > Terrestrial > Plant litter >... | reverse complement strand
GCTCCGCATCGGCGGCGCGGCGCTCGCACTCGCTGGTCTCCTGCGCGATGGCGGCGATCTCGTTCAACGGAACGGGCGGTTCAAGCTCCGTATGCCGCGCCTGCGGAGGCATCACGTCGGACTCCGCCGTGCCCTCGGGGTCAGCGCCTTCCTGCAGAAGCGTCTTCAAAATGCGATGCACGATGAGATCGGGGTATCGCCGAATCGGCGAAGTGAAATGCGTATACGCTGGCGCAGCAAGGGCGAAGTGGCCTTCGTTCTTTTCCGAATAGCGCGCCTGTTTAAGAGAACGCAGCATCAGGTACGCCAGGATGCGCTCCTCCGGCTTGCCTGCAATCTTCTCCGTCAGCCGCTGGTACATCTGCGGCGTCACGTTGATCTCTTCCACGATCTCGTGCGTCGGAGCGCGCCGCGCACCGGTCTGCCCGCGAGCGCCGCGTCTCTGCTGCTCACGACGGTCGCCCTTCATCTGGATCTTCTTCACCGGCAGATTGCCGACGCCGAGCGTGTATCCAAATCCAGCCGCAGTGTCTTCGAACTCCACGATGCGCTTGGGGTCGGGCATCTCGTGGATACGGTAAATCCCCGGCACACCCTGCGACTCGATCCATCGCGCCACGCACTCGTTCGCGCAGAGCATGAACTCTTCAATCAGCCGGTTCGACCACGCACGTCCCGAACGCACAATGCCCGTCATTGCACCAAGCGCATCGAACTGGATCACCGGCTCAGGAAGGTCAAAATCAATCGAGCCGCGCCGTTTCCGCTTTCCGTTCAGCTTCAGGGCAAGGCCATACATACGATCAAACTCCGGCACGAACTCCATGAACTCCTCGAGCGCCGCGGGATCACCGTCGAGGACGCGCTGGACGTTCGTATACGTCATCCGCCGCGCGGAACGGATGATGCCTTCGCAGACGCGGTATCCCAGCACCTCTCCACGCGCATCGATCTGCATAATGCACGAGAGCACGAGGCGGTCTTCGTCCGGGCGCAAAGAGCACTCCCCTGTCGACAACTCCTGCGGCAACATGGGAATCGCACGGTCAGGAAAATAGACGCTGTTGCCGCGCAGACGCGCCTCCAGATCGAGCGCGGTTCCCGGCAAAACATACTCGGCCACATCGGCGATGTGGACCTGCAACTCATACGTTCCATCGGGAAGGTCGCGCACCATCACTGCATCGTCAAAGTCCTTCGCCGTCTCACCGTCGATGGTGACGATCGGCAGTCCACGGAAGTCTTCGCGCTCTGTCACCTCGTCATCACGCAGCGAAGCGACGTTATAGGACGCACGGTCCTTCGCCTCCGCGAGAACCTCTGCCGGGAACGTATGGGGCAGATGATGCTTGCGAATGACGATCTCAACATCGACACCGAAGGCGTCGGCATCGCCGAGGACTTCAATGATGCGACCCTTCGCCGGTCGCGCGACCCCAGGGAAATCCGTAATCTCCACATCGACGGCAAGGCCGTCCATCTGCTCCGCAGTCAGCACCTCTCCCATGGGCAGATCGCGCTGCTGCGCGCGTGCCTCGTCGCCGAGGACACGATCCGTACTTACGCCCGCACGCACGACCTCCGCTCCCGGGGGAATGAGCACCGGCTGCGACATGCGCTCGTCCAGAGGCTTGACGTAGTTCCCGCGCAGAAGAGGATCACCATACCGCCCGCCGCGCGCAACGTGAAAGATGCCGACAACGGTAGGATTCTTGCGCGTGAGTACACGAACGATGCGACCAGACCTGCGTCCGTCGTGCGTGGGTGGAGCCTCATCCACCAGCACCTCATCGCCCTGCATCGCGCTGTTCAGTTCGTTGGGAGGGATAAAGAGATCGCCGCCACTGTCCTTCGTGCGCACAAAGCCGAAGCCGTCGCGATGCAGGTCGAGCCTTCCGGCCACAAGGTTTTCGCGCGTCGCCGATCGTCCGCGCAGAGCGGCGTCGCCACGGCGTCCCGTATCGTTCTTTGCGCGTTCCGTGGCCGCGTCGGGAAGCGACCACATATCCCGGTCTACCTTGACGAGCGCTCCACGCGCCGTCATCCGCGCCAGTTGTTCCAGGAGAAGACGTCGCTCGCGTCCTCCGCCCATGCCCAGTTCGCGCACAAGCTGCTTGTAACCGACTCTCCCACCGGGAGCCCGTTGGACGTGGCGCAAAACATCGCGGTCGGTATGCGGATAAGGATGGCCAGACACACAAGCAGAATACGCTGCGCGCATCCAACTTCGCATGGACAAGCAAGAGCTTTCGCCGGCAGGTACCTCGGAAACGGTTTCGCGACGCAGCTTTCTGCGCGCAGCCACGGGCACGGTAGCCGCAACCGCGCTGGTTACAGGCGCCGTAGCGCAGGGCAGCTCTGCAACTGCCACTATCCCTCCGCAGCAGAATTATGTCGATCTCTCGCAGATCCATGGGGAGACTGAAGCTGAGGAACACGCACCCGGTCCCTCCCTTCCCAAAGACACGCGCGTGGGCTATGCGATCGTAGGCCTGGGTCGCCTGTCCATAAATCAGATCCTCCCCGCTTTTGGCGCTTCCAAGTATGCGAAGGCAGTAGCGCTCGTCTCCGGAGATCGCGCCAAAGCGCAGAAGGTCGCCGCGCAGTATGGCATTCCCGAGAGCAACATCACGGACTATGCCAACTTTGAACGCCTGGCGCAGATGCCCGGCGTTGACGCGATCTATATCGTCCTCCCCGATGGCATGCACAAGGAGTTTGTCCTCCGCAGCGCGAAGATCGGCAAACACATCCTCTGCGAAAAGCCGATGGCCAACAGCGCCGTCGACTGCGAAGCGATGATCGACGCCTGCAACCGCGCCAACGTGAAGCTGATGATCGCCTACCGCCAGCAGTACGAGCCGATGAACCGCTACCTCAAAAAGATGGTCGCCGATGGCAAGCTCGGAAAGCTGAAGTCCATTCTGAGTACAAACTCGCAAAACACCGGTGATCCAACCCAGTGGCGTTTGAAGAAAGCACTCGCTGGCGGCGGTGCTCTTCCGGATGTTGGTATCTACTGCCTCAACGCGGCACGCTTCCTCTCAGGTGAAGAGCCCGATGAGGTCCACGCCACCATCTATCAGCCGAAGGACGACCCACGCTTTGCCGAAGTAGAAGCCCGCTGCAGCTTTACGGCGCATTTTCCTTCCGGCCTTATCGCCACATGCGTCACCGGCTATGACGTTCACCGCTCTGCCATGCTCCGTCTCGAAGGCAGTGACGCATGGGCCGAGATGTCGCCCGCCTTCGGCTACCACGGCTCAAAGTTCAGATACAGCATGCTCACCGGTGAAGGTAAGGACAAGAAAGATACGACCTTCGAACCCAACATCGAAGACAAGGACCAGTTCGCCCTGGAGATGGACCACTTCGCCACATGCGTCCGCAAGAACATCCAGCCCCACACCCCCGGCGAAGAGGGCCTGCAGGACCAACGCATCATCGAAGCAATCTACAAATCCGCAGCCACCGGCCGCACGGTAAAGATCGCTGCACCCACAAAGCCCACACGCGGCCCTGCTCTCCCAGAAAAAATCTGAGCGTAAAAGAGAGGGGGAGCCGTAAACGGCTCCCCCTCCTGTGACGCTACCTCTTTCGTTGTTTAGAAAATAAACGCGACCTTAAAGCGGAGATTGCGAGCGGGTTGAAAGAGGTTGGGAAGATTGTACTGATTGGAAAGAATCTTCGGCTGTGTGGAGTTTGCCAGTTTTCCGTTGGCAACGGCCGTGTAATCAAAGCCGGTCATAAGTGCGTTGTAATCGGTACCGGTAGGGTTTCCACTTGTGGTGATGGTTGCCGCCGCGGTGGTAGGTAACTCATAGACTGCCATGACTGCGTGCTGATTGAGTAGGTTGCTGACATTGAGTTCACCGCCTATGCGACGATTTTCATGCTCCTTACTCACCTTGACGTAATGGGCGAAGTTGGCTCCTGTCTGCGAGTAAACCGGGGTACGGCGGTTGTGTTCAACGGTACCCGCGACTAAGTCCCCGTTTGCGGCCCGGGTATAGTTCACGAAACCACCCTGATCTTCCACAAACTGGCAGGCACTGGTACTCGCCCCACCGAGCGGCTGGCAAGTTGAGATCGGAGAACCGGAAGAGAGTATCTGGGTAAGACCAAGACTGGTTTCGCCCAGCAAGCTCTTCAACTTATAAGAACCGAGAACGGTAATTGAATGGGGACGATCAGTGGGCAGAGGTCCTCCAAACGGAGTTCCATGAGCCGTGAACTGCATGTTTGGAAGGTCGAAGGATCGGTTATTGTTAGGGCTGTGGCGACCACCCGAGCCGTCTGCGATAAATGTGCTTGTAAGCCCAGGGTAATTTCCACGAAGGCGGCTATAGGTATAAAACGCGGTCACAAAATAATTCGTGGCGCGCTTCTCCACGCGAAACTCCAATGCGTTGTAAGTACGGATCGCGCTCGGTTGAGCCGGGCACTGCGGGCAGATGCCCCCGGGATTGAGAAACGCGGCTGCACCCACGACGTTATTGTTGACCGCATTACGATAGACATTCGGTAAGGCCCGATGAAGAACATCAGCGTACGCGCTACCCGGGTTTCCGATGTAAAAACCGTAAGTATCATTGAGACCGATATCTTCCGTTGTCTTATCTAATGCTTTGTGTACAAACCGTGTATTGAAGGAGAAGGTTGGTGTAACAGCCCAATCTGCTCCCGCTTCGTACTCATGCTGCGAAGTCGGTTTGATATTGCTATCCACTCCCGGATCGTCAGAGCTGTTATTGACTGCGCGGAAATCGATATTTTCAATAAAGCGCCCAGCGTTACCGCCAGCGCCTGTTACGTCCGTGACAGGATTCGCCGGGACCCCCGGCGCGAGACCTGATAGGCCGCAGGAGTGACGGAAGCCATCGGGTCCTACAGGCGCGGTGGGCTGAATCAGATTGAAGTTTGGATTATCCAGAGTGTAGACGCAATCATGCCAGTAGTTTCCTCCGAAAGATCCCTGGGGCAGCGAAAACTTCAGAATGTCAAAGTACTTTCCGTAGCTTGCGAAAACTTTGAGCTTACCGTTGTGCAAAAGGTCATAGGCCCCGCCAATACGAGGAGCGACCTTGCTGCCCCAACCGAAGGTGATGCTGGGATCCCCGGGGCTATACGGTGGAACAAACTCGCGATCAAGACGAATGCCCGCATTGATGGTAAGTCCGGTGTGAGCAACGGTCCAATCGTCCTGGACGTACAAGCCATGAGCATTGCTGCTGATGGAGCCCAGAACATCGGTACCGTCATGGACGATGGCATATCCATAGTTGCCTTGGCAGTTTTTCGTGGCGGCGGTGACACCATATACCGCCTGGTTAGCAGCGATGATGCCATCACAAGCCGTCGGGCTCGTACCTACGGAATAATTTTGTCCGTAGTACAAAGTCACATTTGCGAAATCATAGATCTGCTTTACATTGTTACCGGTTCGGACGAAGGAATAACCTCCCTTGAAGTTATGGGTTCCGACAAATCCAGTCACCAGGCGACCGAGATCTACACTCAACTGCTTCCGGGTGTAGGTATTGAAGAAGATAGGCTGGTTAGCCGCAATATTCGAGAAGCCGTTTGAGTTCTGGTAGGCAGCCGGAATGGTAGCTCCGCTGAGCGTAGCTGTAGAACCCGTCGCCGAGCCATTGTAGAGGTAACGAAGGCCGGAGGCAGTGCCTTCCGTATGCGTGTTATTGAAGAGGTATCCATAGCGCACAGTGAGCAGCGTCTTGGAGTTGATTGTGTAGTCCAGCCCGGTCGAATAGATGGCGATGGGGTTCACAAATCCACCATCGGGCCGGAAGCTCGCAGGATTGGTGGAAGCGCTCGAATTCACTTGCCCGGCAATTTTGCTGTCCGGATTCGGTAACTGTCCAACCAGACGGATGAAGTTGTAGTTCCAACCCGCGAAGAGGCGCAGCTTTGAGGTAGGAGCGTAGTCCAGTCGTCCATACGCCGCCTGCACGTCGGCCGTTTGATAGTAAGTGTGCAGCCCCGCATTTCCTACAAACGTCGAAACCGCATCACGGCGTGTGCGCTGGAAGCTGGGAGCGTAGCTGGCGAAAAGAAAAAGTTTGTCCGTACCCAGAGGACCGCCTACCTTGAATCCGGGATCGACGTAGCGATAGTGATCCTGGCGGCTGATGTAGTACTGGGCGCTTGCGTCCTGGCGCGTCGACGAGTTAGAAGAAGTCGTAGGATCCAGACGCAAAAAGCAGGTTATATTTACCGCGCATTGATCATTAGCGTCGCCTGCGCTCGAACGATAGTGAAGAAATAACTGCCCATGCCAGGCTGTGCTTCCACGCTCCGGGATAACATTGACCACGCCGCCCAGCGCACCGCCGTATTGCGCATCGATCGCGCCCGTCTTTACGCTGACTTCGTGAATAAACTCTGTCGGAACATTCATTCCGATACCGCCACCCTGGATGTTCGTAATATTGACGCCGTCCGCCAGATAAACATTTTCAGCATCAGATGCTCCATCCACCTGAAATCCGTTTATGCGGCTGCTTCCACCACCAACGTTGGCGTTGCCCGCAGCGTTAGGCGCCGACGTTCCATTGACGAGCCCGAGGCTCTGCAGTGGCTCCTGCCGTACCCCTGGGGCAAGTGTGAGGAGAGACTGAAAGGAACGGCCCTTTGGAAGCAGGTCGATCTGCTCGCGAGTTACCGTAGTTTCGATCTTGCTCTGGGTTACATCCACCAGAGCGACCGAATCGGTTACATCGATGGAGGTTTCCACACCTACCGTCATGGTCAAATTCAGATTCGGTAGATCGCCTGCGTTTAACCGCAAGTTCGTTGCCTTTGCCTTCATCCCCTGGCTGCTTGCTGTCACGACGTACGTGCCGGGAGGAAGAGCATTCAAACGATAAAAACCGCGCGAATCGGTTTTTGCCTTGGCTGGGGTACCGAGCGACGCGCTGGATGCTTCGATGAGCGCGCCTGCGATCACTGCTCCAGTCTGATCCGTGATCGTACCCTGAATGATTCCCGTGACCTCCTGCGCTCTCGCTGTCAGGCTCATGACGGCAAGCAGGACTAGACCCATTCCCACCGAAAGTCTTAGGAAGTTAGAAAGTTTCGTATGCATCAGGCTGTGACCTCTCAAAAGTAAGTTGCTTTGCCAACCGTTGTCGGTAAATCGGTCAGGCCTCTTTGGGCCATTCCCGATGCTGGTGAGTCGCAACTTCCCGCGCACGCATGGAGGATGCGGTGCGGAATTTCAGACAAGGGATCTCTTCAGCGCAAGCGACGTAGAACCGCAAACATGCGGAAATACGTCACCTGACTGGCGGATGACTTATGAGGACTCAGGTCGCAAGCCCTATGGAATTGAACGATTGAAGAGAGATTCTAGGATGGCTTTCGCCAAGTCAAGAATTTTAAAGTCCGATGGAAAACATTTCCGCACGAGACTTCCCGATTCAGGAATGCCGCGGCGAACCAAGGTTTGCGCCTGCCTCCAGGATCTGCGCATTCAACCGCAGTCGCCCGAACGCGGCGCAGATGCCACCGATTCGTCCTCGGAACCGTTATCCACCACGATCACGCGAAGAGAGATGTAAGCGAAATAAAAGCGAATACGGCCTACAATCAATGTAGGCAGATGAGCACTCATCCCCATCTCGAAGCGCTTCCCTTTGCAGAGGATCGGTTCACGCACCTGCACGTGGATCTGAACAGCTTCTTCGCCTCGGTGGAGCAGCAGATCCACCCTGAGTACCGCGACAAACCGCTCGCCGTCGTACCCACAATTGGAGATACGACCTGTGCCATCGCTGCCAGTTATGAAGCCAAGGCTCTCGGCATCAAAACCGGCACACGCGTCGGCGAGATGAAGAAGCTTTGTCCCGACATCATTCTGGTGCAGGGTAACCACAGCGAGTACGCCGAGTACTCCCACCGCATCTCCGCAGCAGTCGAACGCGTCTGCCCTGTCGCGCATACGCCGTCGATTGACGAGATGGTCTGCCAGCTTCTGGGACGCGAACAGGAGCCGCCACGCGCGCGGCAGATCGCCATGGATATCAAGCAGGCCATCAAGGACGATGTAGGCGAGACCCTGCGCTGCTCCATTGGCATGGCGCCCAACCGCTACCTCGCCAAGATCGCCAGCGATATGCAGAAACCTGACGGGCTCATCGGTCTCCTGCCCTCACAACTTCCACGGGCGATCGCGCACCTCGAACTCCGCGATCTTCCCGGCGTCGGCGCACGCACGGAGGTGATGCTCCATAAGAAAAACGTCACCACGATGCAGGAGCTGCTCTCACTGGACCGCAACGGCATGCACGCGCTGTGGAACTCCGTCTGGGGCGACCGCCTCTTTCATTGGCTGCGCGGACACAACACCGGAGACGATGGCGCACCCGTGCCCTCGGACCTACAGAAGTCGCTCGGCCACTCGCACGTACTTGCGCCCGAGCATCGCTCGCCGCAGGGAGCGTGGTCTGTCGCGCACAAACTCATTCACAAAGCCACCATGCGTCTGCGCATGGAGAAGATGGCCGCTGCCTCTCTCTCACTCACCATCCGCTACGCCCTTACGCGCGAGCAGGCCGCAACGCTTCCCAAGACCAAGAAGCATCTCTCCGGCATCACGCACACGGCCTGGGGTATGGAGGCACGATTCCCGCACTGCCAGGACACACTCTCCATCCTGGAAGCGCTGCAGGCGCTCTGGAAGCAATCGCCGATGGGCCCGCTGAATGAGAAGCCCTTCTTCGTCGGTCTGGCCCTCGGCCGCCTGATCCCTGAGAACGAGCAGCAGCCAACGCTCTTTGCCGACCCCAATAACCGCAGTCAACTTTCTTCGACGATGGACAAGCTGAACCTGAAGTACGGCCATACCACGCTGCACTTTGCCGGCATGCTTGCCGCGCGGGACTCAGCTCCGACTCGCATTGCATTTACGCAGATCCCGGTTCAGTACGGCGTGGATTATATGTAGCAGCGACACCGTGCGCGCTTGTCGGCTCTTTGCGGCGTACCAGTAGAGCGAAGTCTTTCTGAGATCCCAGAAAGAGAGCACGTGTCCACCGGAACTGCAGCAGAAGCATCGTGAACGCGTAAGAGATCGCAGAGAAGAGAACGAGAGCCGCCCACGGATGCCCAGGGATCAATCTCCCTAACCCCGGAAATACCGGCAGGACCTTATGGATGAACATGATCCCCATGGAAGCCGATCCGAATCGTTCCATGAGGTTCCTTACCGGCGGCACAAATCGAAGGAGCTGGCTGATCTTGACCACCCAGAAGATGCAGCATAGTGCAAGCACGAACGACAGAACGGGAACGCCATAGGCCGCGCCGCGCATGTTGTACGCGAGTGGCACCGCCCGCTTGATCTCCCACAGGGCGAACCCCACTCCAACGGCGGCGGGAAGCGCGATCCACCATGCATCCACTGTGGCTCTGCGCCAGAGATAGCCAGCGAGGAAGAAAGGCATCGCAGCGGCGCACACATTCAGATCCAGAGGCAATCCAAACCAGGGAAAAAATACGGAGTTCGCATAGCTTGCCAGAAGACCGCAAAGTACAACGGCAAGCGTAGTCACCAAATTGCACTTCACAAGAAGCCAGTTGACCACCTGCTGCGTTGCAAAGAGACAGGTAAGGAACCAGAAAACACCGTAGAGCCCCTGCATCTGGTTACCGCCCCAGAGCAGCGTAAGTGCGTGATATCCAAGGCTGTGAGCGTCTGCCCCATGCTTGAGTACGTGGAAGACCTCCGCCGGATAGAGCAGGATCAGAAAAGAAACATAGGGAAGTAACAGATGGATGGATTTCCTGCGAAAGAAATCGCGAAAGTCCGCCTGCGCAGTGTGGAGATAGCCACTGAGAAAAAAGAAAAGTGGCATGTGAAAGAGATAAAGGAACCGGTTGAGAAAACCGTCTGCGGTCACATGCCCAACCACGACCAGCAAAATACCGATCCCCTTACAGGCATCGATCCATGGGAGGTATCTGGTGGTTGCCGTGTGCGCATGGTGAGGGCTCATAGCGTTTCAAGCCTCCGTTCTGGCGCGATGTTAGGTCATTCCTGAGGCCTTCAAGTCCGGTCTTGTGCCACAGAGGCGAATTTCCGGAAGAGGTTTCCCAATATGGCGATCTGCCGGTCTGCACTTCCACGGAACCTTACGTTCACTGCAAGCGTATCCTCACAAAACCATGGCATTTCCAAAACCGACGACTTCGCTGCGCGCGGATGCTGCGCTCCTGAGCGCCTTTGCTGCGCTCGTTCTCGTGGCGCACTTCCTCATAGGCAACGGTTACGGCTTCCATCGCGACGAGTTGCAGTTCCTTGATGACGCCCGCCACCTGCAGTGGGGCTTCGTGGCCTACCCTCCCGTCACCGCCTTCTGCGGCAGAGTGGCCATCGCCCTCTTCGGGATCTCTCCGCAGGTCTTTCGACTGCCT